>Ga0126313_10000062_pt1 | contig 43424 bp, 48 predicted proteins | sample Plot105A_FD_89954 | JGI IMG/M metagenome (GOLD analysis project Ga0126313, IMG submission 89954) | Serpentine soil microbial communities from UC McLaughlin Reserve, CA, USA - Plot105A | ecosystem: Environmental > Terrestrial > Soil > Grasslands | place: USA: UC McLaughlin Reserve, Lake County...
CGCTCGGGTAGTAAGCGCGCTCAGTACAGCGCGGCGGCGAGGCGCCTGCGCGCGTCGCGCGCGAGCGGGTGCTCGACGCCGAGCTCGTCGAGGACGCCGACGACGATCTTGCGGATGTCGTCCTTTGCGCCGTCGGCGCTCGGCAGCGCGCCGATCAACAGGTCGAGCGCGCGCTCGTGCTCCCCGGCGTCGAGCGCGGCGAAGGCATCGCCGAGATCCGGCGTGCCGGCCTGCTGCAGGTGGATGCGTGCGGCAAGCCCGACGCCGCCGAAGTCTCCGGGCGCGCGCTCCAACAGCGCGAGTGCCTCCTCGTCCTCGCCGCGAGCGTGCAGCAGGCGGGCGAGCGGGACGAGCGCGTCGGGGCGATTCGGCTCCAGCTCCAGCGCCTTGCGCAGCGAGGCCTCGTCGCCGGTGGCCGCGAGCGTCTCGGCCTCGGATGGGACCAGCGCGTCGAGGAAGCGATCGACCTGCGCGCGCGGCTGGGCGCCGGTGAACTCGGCCGCAATGCGGCCGTCTTTGAACGCCTTCACGGCCGGGATCCCCTGGATCCCGAAGGCCTGCGAAATCGTCGGGTTTCTGTCGGTGTCGAGCTTCGCGAGCGCGATCTTGCCGTTACGCGCGGCGATCGCCTGCTCCAGCACGGGCGTGAGCTGGCGGCACGGCCCACACCACTCGGCCCAGAAGTCGACGACGACCGGCATGGTGCGCGAGCGGTCGACGACCTGCGCCTCGAAGTCCTGTTCTGTGACGTCGAAGACCATGCCCTGAGGGTAGTGATATGACCTCGGCAATGACTGATCGGATCGTGGAGCGCGACGGCGTGCGACTGGCCGTCGCGGAGGCTGGCGAGGGGATCCCCGTCATGCTGCTGCACGGGCTCACGGCGACGCGCCGCTACGTCGTGATGGGCTCGCGTGCGCTGGAGCGCGGCGGACATCGGGTGGTGGCGTATGACGCACGCGGCCACGGGCAATCGAGCCGAGCGCGGTCCCCCGAGGCCTACGGCTACGACGATCTGGCGTTGGACCTGCACGCGGTGATGGACGCCTGCGGGGTGGAGCGGGCGGTGCTTGCGGGGGCGTCGATGGGCGCGCACACGCTGCTGCGCTTCGCCCTCGACGCGCCCGAGCGGGTCGCGGGCGTCCTCGTCGTGACGCCGGCGTTCGACCCGGACGCGCCGCGCGACTACGCCCGTTGGGACGCCCTCGCGGCGGGGCTGCGGACGGGCGGGGTAGAGGGCTTCGTCGAGGCGTATCGCGTCGACGACGAGGTCCCGGAGGCATGGCGCGACACGGTGCGGCTCGTGCTGCGCCAGCGGATGGCCCAGCATGCCGACCCGGGCGCGCTCGCCGACGCGCTCCACGCGACACCGCGCTCGCAGCCGTACGACTCGCTTGCGGAGCTGGGCGCGTTGAACGTCCCCGCAGTCGTCGTCGCCAGCCGCGACGAGGCCGATCCCGGCCACCCGTTGGCGGTCGGCGAGGCGTACGCCGCCGCGATCCCCGGCGCACGCCTGCTGGTTGAGCCCGCGGGGAGATCTCCGCTGGCGTGGCAGGGCGGCCAGCTCTCGCGGGTGATCGCGGAGCTGGCGGCGGAAAGTCGTGAGCCGCAGGGCTGACTTCCATACGCTCCCGCCCGATCTCCCGGTACCGACCGACGATGGAGCGGCAGACCATCTCCCCGGAATGCGGCTGCCGACGCTGGCGCTGCCCGCGACGACTGGCGGCGAGATCGACCTGGCCGCGGTCGCGGCGGACGCCGGGACGCTCGTGCTGTACCTCTACCCGCGCACCGGCACGCCCGGCGAGCCGTCGCCAGACGGTTGGGATGCGATCCCGGGCGCACGCGGCTGCACGCCGCAGAGCTGTGCCTTCCGAGACCACGCGGGCGACCTGGCGGCCCTTGGAGCACGGGTGATCGGCCTGAGCGCGCAGTCGGCGGAGGAGCAGGCGGCGTTCGTCAAGCGTGAGCACCTGCCGTTCGCACTGCTGTCCGACCCGGCGCTGCGCCTCGCGCACGAGTTGCGGCTGCCGACCTTCGAGGCCGCCGGCATGCGGCTCTACCGACGCATCACCCTCGTGATCGAGGACGGCGCGATCGCGAAGGTCTTCTATCCCGTGTTCCCGCCGGATCGCAATGCCGCCGATGTGCTCACCTGGCTGCGTGAGCGGCGCTGAGCGTCGCGTCTCGCTGCAATCATCGAACGGTGGATCCGTTCACCGAGGCCATCGTCAGCGAGGCGCAGCTGCGCGAGCTGTACAGCGCACCGATGCAGCGCGCGGTGCGCAAGCAGCTCGACCATCTCGACGAGATGGCACGGCGCCTCATCGCCGTCACGCCGCTCGTCCTCGTCGCCAGCCATGACGCGGACGGCCGCTGCGACGTCACGCCACGCGGCGGCCAGCCCGGCTTCGTGACGGTGCTCGACGACGATCACCTGGCGATCCCCGATGCGACCGGCAACAACCGCCTCGACACGCTGCAGAACGTCGTGGCGACCGGACACGCCGGCCTGATCTTCCTGATCCCGGGCCGCGACCAGACGCTGCGCGTCAATGGCGCCGCCTGCATCACCGCCGAGCCCGCCGTGCTCGACCGCCTGGCGCCGGTCGGCAAGCCGCCCCGCAGCGCGATCGTCGTCCGCGCCGACGAGGTCTACGCGCACTGCCCGAAGGCGTTCGTGCGCTCCAGACTGTGGAACTCGGACACGTGGCCCGCGGCCGACGACCAGCCGACGCCCGCCGAGGTCTCCCACGCCCACATGCGCGACCCCGCACTCACCATCGAGGACGTCGAGCGCCAGCAGGAGGAGTCGCTGAAGCACCGGTTGGCCTGACCAGGCCGGCCCTCCTGCCACCGAGGCAGGACCACTCACCGCGGTAGCGAAGGATGCCGGGTGGGGTAGGCACCACCCACCGACGTCGAGAGGGAGGACTGCGATGCACAAGGTCAGGACCGGGGCCGATGACATGCATGCCGGCGCCTACGCGGGGCGGTGGGTTGATCACCCGGTGCCGAAGTTCGCGCTGCCGACGCAGGGCATGAGTGCCGACGCCGCCTACTGCCTCGTCCACGACGAGCTGAACCTGGACGGCAACCCGGCGCTCAACCTGGCCTCGTTCGTGACGCCGTGGATGGAGCCGCAGGCCGACAGACTCGCGACCGAGACGCTCGGCAAGAACATGATCGACCAGGACGAGTACCCGCAGACGGAGGCGATCCACGAGCGCGTCGTCACGATGGTCGGGCGACTCTTCCACGCGCCGCACGATGCGACGCCGGTCGGCACCGCCACGATCGGCTCCTCCGAGGCGATCATGCTCGCGATGCTCGCGCACCGCCAGTCGTGGCGGGACCGGCGCAGAGCCGCGGGCCTCTCGATCGACCAGCCGAACCTCGTGATCGGCGCCGACGTGCACACCTGCTGGGAGAAGTTCACGCGCTACTTCGACGTCGAGGCGCGCGTGGTGCCGATGAAGCCCGACTCGTTCACGCTCACAGCCGCCGACGTCGAGGCGCATGTGGACGACTGCACGATCGCCGTCGGCGGCCTGCTCGGCACGACCTTCACCGGCCAGATCGATGAGCTGGCCGAGATCGACGCGCTGCTGCAGCGGCTCAAGCAGGAGAAGGACTGGCACATCCCGTTCCACATCGACGCGGCCAGCGGCGGCTTCCTCGCGCCGTTCACGCGGCCCGACCTCGCGTGGGACTTCCGCCTGGCGAGCGTGCGCTCGATCAACGTCTCCAACCACAAGTTCGGGCTCGTCTACCCGGGCATGGGGACGGTCGTCTTCCGCGACAGATCGGACCTGCCGGACGAGTTGGTGTTCCACATCAACTACCTCGGCGGCGACATGCCGAACTACTCGCTCAACTTCTCGCGGCCGAGCAACAGCGTGATCCTGCAGTACTACAACTTCCTGCGCCTCGGGCACGAGGGCTATGCGCGGATCGCCCGTGCGATGGTCGCCAATGCGCAGGCGCTCACGGCGGGCCTGGAGGCGACGGGCGCGTTCGAGACGCTGCACGACCGCGAGTCGTTCCCGGTCGTCGTCGTGCGCGCGAGGGATCCGAGACAGCACGACGTCTATGCGCTCTCCGACCGCCTCAGACAACGCGGCTGGATCGTCCCGGCCTACTCGCTGCCGCCCAATGCCGAGCACGTCGAGGTGCTGCGGATGGTCGTGAAGGAGAGCTTCAGCCGCGACATGGTCGACCTGTTCCTGGACGACATGAGACGCGCGCTGGCGGCCGAGCCGGTGGCCTCGCGCGCGGCGGCGGCCGACAAGGGGGACAGAGCCCACCCGGTCTGCTGAGCGGAGGGCCTGGGTCCATCTGCCTATGCAATGCTTAGGCAGATGGCCGGCGTCACGCTCACCCTCGGCGAGGCCGCCGCCGCGCTCGGCGTCAGCCCGGACACGCTGCGCCGTTGGGATCGCGCTGGCAGACTGAGAACCGTCCGCGACGAGCGCAACCGCCGTCGCGTGCCGCGTGCCGAGGTCGAGCGGCTGAGCGCGCGCCCGCGCCGCCACGCGACGGACGACCGTCTGTCCGCGCGCAACCGCTTCACCGGGGTCGTGCGCTCCGTCGAGGTCGACGGCGTGATGGCGCTCGTCGAGCTGGAGGCCGGTCCGTTCCTCGTGACGGCCGCGATCACGCGCGACTCGGTCGAGGAGCTCGGCCTGGAGCCGGGCGTCGTCGCGACGGCGGCGGTGAAGGCGACGTCCGTGATGATCGACCGAAGGGACTGAGGGTGACGAAGCGTCGGACGGCCGTGCTGCTCGCGGCGATCGTGGCAGTGGCGATGGCGGCGTGCGGAAGCTCCGATGACAACGGAAGCACGACTGGCGACGCGGGCGGAGATCTCGTGGTGTCGGCAGCCTCATCGCTGACGGACGCCTTCCCCGTCTACGCCAGATCGCTCGACGGGACGGTCCGCTTCCAGTTCGCCGGCTCCGACGAGCTCGCCGCGCAGATCAGACAGGGCGTCAAGCCGGACGTCTTCGCCGCCGCGAGCCCGAGATTCCCCGACCAACTGCACACCGAGGGGCTCGTCGGCAGACCGGTCGTCTTCGCCACGAATCGGCTCGTGCTCGCCGTGCCGCAGGACAGCGACATCCGCTCGCTCGCGGATCTGGAGAAGCCTGGGACCACGATCGCGATCGGTTCCGCGGAGGTCCCGATCGGCTCCTACATGCGTGACGTGCTCGATCGGCTGGGCCCGGCGCAGGCGCAGGCGATCCTGGCCAACGTCAGATCGGAGGAGCCGGACGTCAAGGGCATCGTCGGCAAGCTCGCGCAGGGTGCGGTCGACGCCGGCTTCGTCTACGCGACCGACGTCGAGGCCGCCGACGCGCACCTGAGAGGGATCGCCCTGCCCGCACGGCTGCAGCCGCAGGTCGCCTACGAGGCTGCCGTCGTGACGGACGCTCCGCACCCGCAGGCCGCACGTCGCTTCGTCGCCGGCCTCCTGCGCGGGGACGCGCAGACCGCCCTGAAGGAAGCCGGCTTCGGCGCGCCCCAGACGGCCGTGAAGGGCTAAGGATGAGCCGCGCGGCGGCGGTCACTTCGCGTCGGCGGCCGGGCTGGTTCCCGGCGCTGCTGGTGCTGTCGCTCGCCGCCGCGCTGACCTTCCTGACGCTGCCGATCGTCGCGATCTTCGTGCACAGCAGCCCGCGCGAGCTGCTCGACAGCCTCGGCGACCCGTCCTCGCGCGAGGCGCTGCGACTGAGCCTGGAGACGACGACGATCGCGGTCGTCGTGATCCTGCTCGTCGGCACCCCTGCCGCGTACCTGCTCGCGACGCGCACGTTCCGCGGCCATGCGCTCGTCGTGACCCTGCTGGAGCTGCCGCTCGTGCTGCCGCCTGCCGTCGCCGGCATCGGCCTGCTCGCGGCGCTTGGGCCGAACGGGCTGCTGGGCGGGGCGCTGGAGGACGCCGGCATCCAGCTCGTGTTGCAGACGGCCGGCGTCATCGTCGCGCTGATCTTCGTTGCGGCGCCGTTCCACGTGCGCGCGGCGCAGAGCGCCTTCGCCGCGGTCGACCCACGCTGGAGCGAGGCGTCGCGCACGCTCGGGGCGGGGGAGGCGCGCACGTTCGCGCGCGTCGCCGTTCCGGCGGCGCTGCCCGGGCTCGGCGCCGGGCTGGCGCTCGCGTGGGGCCGCGCGCTCGGCGAGTTCGGCGCGACGCTGATGTTCGCCGGCTCGTTCCGCGGCATCACGCAGACGGCGCCGCTCGCGATCTATGCCGACTTCTCGACCGACTTCGACGGGGCGCTGGCCCTGTCCGCCGTGCTCGTCGCAATCTCGGCTGCCCTGCTGCTCTCCACCAAGCTGCTCGCGCGGGATGCTCTCGCTCGCGTGTGAGACGCGCGTCGGCGCCGTGGACCTGGCGCTGGAGCTGGAGGTCGCCGCCGGCAGCTGCCTCGCGCTCGCGGGACCCTCGGGTGCCGGCAAGACGAGCGTGCTGCGCGCGATTGCCGGGCTGCTGCGACCGGCGCAGGGCCGCGTGGTCTGCGACGGGGAGACGTGGTTCGACGCCGCAGCCCGAATCGACGTCGCGCCCGAGCGGCGCCGCTGCGGCTACGTCTTCCAGGACTACGCGCTGTTTGGGCATCTGAGCGCCTGGCGCAACGTCGCCTACGGGTTGCGCGACGTGCCGCGCGCGCGACGCCGCGCCGAGGCGCTCGCGCTGCTGGAGCGCTTCGGCGTGGCCGCGCTCGCCGACGAGCGACCCGGTCGCTTGTCGGGCGGGGAGCGCCAGCGGGTCGCGCTGGCGCGGGCGCTCGCCGCGCAGCCGCGTGCGCTGCTGCTCGACGAGCCGCTCGCCGCGCTCGACGCGCGCTCGGCCGCGTCGGCGGGGCGCGAGCTGGCCGGTCTGCTGCGCGAGCTGCAGGTCCCGGCGATCCTCGTCACGCACGACTTCGCCGAGGCGGCGCTGCTGGGCGACGCGGTCGCGGTGCTCGACGCGGGCCGGATCATGCAGCGTGGCAGCGCGGCCGAGCTGGCGGCCGCGCCGGCGTCCGCATTCGTCGCCGACCTCACGGGTGCGGTTGTCTTGCGCGGCCGCGCGCGTCGCGACGCGGAGGGCCTCACGTGCGTGACACTCGACGGCGGAGGAGAGGTGGTCGCGCTGACGCCGGCGACCGGAGAGGTCGCGGTCTCGGTGTACCCGTGGGAGATCGCGCTCTCGCCAGTCGGAAACGCGTCGGCGGGGTCGGCGCGCAATCGGCTCGAGGTCGAGGTCCTGTCCGTCACCGAGCTCGGCAATCGCGTGCGTGTCGGGCTCGCCGCGCCTCAACCGCTCGCGGCCGAGTTGACGAGCGCCTCGGCCGCGCGGCTCGGCCTCGTGCCCGGCACGCGCGTGGTGGCGACGTGGAAGGCCGCCGCGACGCGCGTGCTGCCGCGGTGAAGTCGGATCGTGCGGGCGAGCGCAGGACTCTCTCGGGGCTCCGCGCGTTGCCGCTGGCGCGGAGCCCCGAGGCAGTCGCGTCAGTCCGGTGTGCGGTCGCGCGCGGCGCGTACGGCGCCCTCGACCGAGTGCGTGCTGACGAGCGCGTCGCGCAGGGCTTCGATCTCCGCGCGCTTGAAGCGGGCATCGGCACCGGCACCGGTGCCGTGCGGAAACGCGAGCTGCTGCGCCCACCGCTCGAGTGCCATCGGAGGGACCCCGAGCAGCGCCGCGGCTTCGGCACAGCTGAGGTGCTCGGCGTTCCCCCGGCCGCCAAAGGTTGTCACGTAGCCGCTCATGGCTGTCACGGTAACGAGAGATCGTTGCCTTGCCAAGCTCAAACGTGAATAAAAACACACGGAAGCTGCAGAAAACCTGAATGAGTTTGAGATAAGACTGTTTAACCGTTCAAGAAAACGGTGAGGGTCACTCAACGAGCGCAATGTGTCATCAGATGGTGACAAGCTCGTGCCGGCATGCGAGGGATGGGCATGGGCATGACGGCAGGCCGCGCCGGGTACTCCCGCAGCATCGATCGAACCAGGAGAGACCCATGACCCCAGACCCGCGCTACGAGCAGGATGAGATTGACGCAGCGGCCGCCGAGGCAGCCAAGATCGGCGGTGTCGCCGGCGACGAGGATCTCGACCCGGCCCAGCGGCCCGTGATCGAGAGCGGCGGCGGGGAGGCCGAGGGCTTCGAGCAGGCTGAGGCGGCGCTGATCGACCACGCGTCGCACGGCGACCAGCAGTCCGCCCACGCGATCATGCACGATGCCGGCCTGCCCGAGGACGAGGGCGCAATCAGCGGCGAGGCCGACCACGAGCGCAGCAGCGAGGTCCCGCAGGACGACTGACAGCAGGAGGGACCCCGGGGGAAGAGATCGGCGGCGCGGGGGGACGCCGCCGATGCGGTCAGCCGGCTTCGACTGCGGCGGGATCGTCGACGATCTCGAGCCGCTCGTCGAGCCGCGTCATCTCGATGATGCGCTGGACCGTGTCCGATCCGCGCACGAGCACGAGCCGTCGCGACTGCTCGCGGGCGCGGCTGTCGGCGGCGACGATCACGCGCAGTCCGGTCGAGTCCATGAACGCCAGCGCGCGCAGGTCGAGGATGATCGTCGCCGGCGGATCCTGCTCGATCCGCTCGAGCTCCTCCTCGACACGGGCAGCACCAGCGATGTCGAGCTCGCCAGTCAGGGCGAGGCGCACCGTGGTGCCCTCAGCTTCGGTCGTCAGCTCAAGGAGCTTCATCGCGCCTCAGCCAAAGATAGCGATTTCGCTCGCTCGGGTGCGAGATCTTCCCGACAGCGGGCGGCGTCGGCGAGCCGTATTGCCCGCCGCGCCGGGATATCGCTCAAGCGAGGCCCTCAGCCTCGTACTCCCGCAGATAGCCCTCGAACAGCCGGCGATGGCCCTCCTCGTCGTGGAGGATCGTGATGACCATGTCCTGCGTAACCCAGTCGACGCCGTCCGTCAGCTCGATGATGCGGTTGTAGTGCTCGATTGCGCCGGTCTCGGCCTCGATCACGCCGCGGATCACGTGCACGATGTCGGTCTGGTGCTCGGGCGGCTGCAGATACGTCTGCTCGGCCGTGAAGGCGAGCGAGCCCGGCACGACGCCGTACAGCTCCTTGATGCGGTTGGCGAACTGCTGCGCGTGACCGAGCTCCTCCTGGATGTCCTTGGCAAGCGACTCGACGATCTCCTGTGCGCGCACGCCGTCTGGGTTGATCGAGTTGGCCAGGTAGCTCATGACCGTCTCGAGCTCCATCCAGTAGGCCTTCTTGAGCAGACCGATGATCTCCTCGCGCTTCTCCGCGTTCTCATCGGAGAGGATGCCCTGCGAGCTCGAGCGGACCGTCATCGTGTTTCGCCTCCATCGTTTTCGGGGTGTCACTCGATGACCTACCCCGCGATGCGCTGGCGAAATCGCCGTCACTCAGGCGTTCTGCGGCGACGCGGCACGGGCGCGATGGGCGGTCGCCGCAGGCGCGGCGACACCGCATCCGTCGCGCGGCGCTCCCACAGCTGGATGATCTCCGAGAGCGGGAGCTGCAGCCCGCGCTCGAGCTTGAGCAGGACGCGGAACGTGGGGTTGATCTCGCCGCGCTCGATCGCGCCGACGTAGTTGCGGTGCAGGCCGGCGCGGAAGCCCAATTCCTCCTGCGAGAGCCCGCGACGGGCGCGGAGCTCGCGTACCGCGCGGCCGAGGCGTGCGTGATCGGCTGAATGCGTGTCGGGCTTCATCGTGCCCGGCAGTTTCCAGTGGCCGCGCGGTGTGGTCTACAGCGCAGGTGACTGCAAAGGCAACCAAGTATCTTTGCCAATTGAATTATGGGCAATACATGAATGGTGCGCATCCCATTCAGGCGTTGCAATTTACCGTTGGCGTCTCCACCAGGCCATCCCGACTCGTGCAGGTGCCCCGACGGTCCGCGCCAACGGGTACAACTGCGCCGTGGACCCGCTGACGCCCGTGCGCGCGCTCGACCGCCTGCAGCGCCGCCGCGGCGCGCTGGGGTTCCCGCTCGGCGTCGTGAAGAAGTTCGCCGACGACCACGCGGGCAACCTCGCAGTGCTGATGGCCTGGTACGGCTTCTTCGCGCTGCTGTCGCTGCTGCTGGTGTTCGTGACGGTGTTCGGCTTCCTGCTCAGCGGCAATGAGGGGCTCTACCACGACATCGTCGGCTCCACGATCGGCCGGTTCCCGCTGGTGGGTACCGACATCAAGCTCAAGGCGCTGCGCGGCAGCACCGTCGCGCTCGTGCTGGGACTCCTCGCCGCGATCTGGTCCGGCCTCGGCATCACGCTCGCGGGTCAGCGGGCGATGGACCAGGTGTGGGACATCCCGCATCGCATGCGGCGCAACTTCCTCACCGCACGTCTGCGCGGCCTGTTGATCCTGCTCGTGCTCGGCCTCGGCACCGTGGCGATCTCCGCTGCGGTCGGCACGCTCGCTGGCGGAGGGCTTGGTGGCACGGAGCTCAAGGTGGCCGGCTTCGTGGTCTCGGGGCTCCTCAACATCGGGCTGTTCTGGGCCGTCTTCCGGCTGTTCACGTCAGAGACCGTGCCGACGCGTCAGCTTTGGCTCGGGATCGTCCTCGCCGCGGTCGGCTGGACGGTGCTGCAGGTGCTCGGCGGCGTCTACGTCGCTCGCATCGTGAACAGAGCGAGCAAGACGTACGGCGCCCTCGCGATCGTGATCGGCCTGATGTCGTGGCTCTACGTCGGCGCGCAGATGCTGCTCTACGCTGCGGAGGCCAACGTCGTACGCGCACGCCGCCTGTGGCCGCGCAGTCTGCTGGAGCCCGTCACTGCCGCCGACGTGCAGGCGCTGCGCGCCGCCGCGCGGGTCGAGGAGCGCCGCGAGGGCGAGCACATCGAGGTCACATTCGAGCCGCGGGAGTAAGAACCGGAAAACGGGAAACATCTGTGTGCAGCTACGAGGAGGCTGATCATGCAGGTGCGCGCAGGACTTCTGAGTGCGGCGACCGCCGCCGTGCTCGCGCTTGCCGCCGCCGGGTGCGGCGGGGGGGACAGCGACAGCAACACGACGAGCGCCGGGGGAGGTGCGGGACAGGAAGGCGGCACGGCCACCGTGCTGATGGGCACAGCGCCTGACTATCTCGATCCGCAGCTCGGCTACACGACGCAGTCGGCCGAGCCGGACTGGATCACGTACACCGGCTTGCTGACCTATCGCCACGCCTCCGGCAGCGCCGGTGGCGAGCTGATTCCGGGCCTCGCGACCGCGCTGCCCGAGATCTCCAGAGACGGGCTGACCTACAGACTCAGACTGCGCAGCGGGCTGACGTTCTCAGACGGCAGACCGGTGAGAGCCAGCGATTTCGCGTACACGATCGAGCGCGCGATCAGAGTCAACTGGGGCGGCAAGTCCTTCTTCACGAACTACATCGACGGCGCCTCCGCCTATGACAGCGGCAGAGCCGACTCGATCTCCGGCATCCAGACCGACGACGCGACGGGCGACATCACGATCAGATTGACGGAGCCCTACGGCGCCTTCCCGAACGTGATCGCCTTCCCGTCCGCCGGCCTCGTGCCGAGAGGGACGGCGATGAGAAACCTCTCGAACGACCCGCCGCCCGGCGTCGGGCCGTACATGTACACGCAGGCATCGGTGAACCGCGGCTTCACGCTGGAGAGAAACCCGCGCTTCGCGAGATTCGACATCCCCGACATCCCGACGGGCCACCTCGACACGATCAGAGTGACGATCCTCTCGAATACGCAGTCCGAGGCTCAGCGGGTGCTCAACAACGAGGCGGACGTGTTCGACGCCGGCGACACGCTGCCGCCGTCGCTGCTGCCGCAGATCGAGAGCCAGGCAGGCGACCGCTTCTCGCGCGAGCCGATCCCGTCGACGTTCTACTTCTTCCTGAACACGACGAAGCCGCCGTTCGACAACGAGCAGGCGCGCCAGGCGGTCAACATGGCGATCGACCGCGACGCGATGGTGCGGCTGGCGAGCGGCTTCCTGAAGCCGTCCTGCTGGTTCATCCCGGACGGCGTCGCCGGCCATCCCGGCAGCGATGCGACCTGCCCGTACGGCGACAGACCGGACCTCGCGGGCGCGAAGAGACTCGTCCAGGAGTCCGGCACGGCCGGCACCAAGATCACCGTCTGGGGCCAGGAGCGCAGCCCACGGCGCGAGTACGTCGACTACTACACCGACCTGCTCAACAAGCTGGGCTATGACGCCCAGGAGAGAATCATCGCCGACGAGGTCTACTTCCCGACGATCGGCAGCGGTCAGACGGATCCGCAGACCGGCTTCGCCGACTGGATCCAGGACTTCCCGAACCCATCGGACTTCTATCTGCTGATGGACGGGCGCTCGATCCAGCCGACGAACAACCAGAACTTCTCGAAGGTGAACGACCCGTTCATCCAGAGACAGCTCAACAGACTCAACCCGGTGCCGGCGACGGAGCTGGACAGCGTCGCCGACCAGTGGTCGGAGCTCGACCAGTACACCGCGAGAAGAGCGTATGTCGTGGTGTACGGCGAGCAGACGATGCCGAAGTTCTTCTCGGACAAGCTGGACTTCGACGCCGCGCTGTTCCATCCCACGTACCTCAACGACTGGACGTCGCTGCAGTTGAAGTGAGCAAGCCATGGCCACCGTCGACTCAACCGTTCGCGCCGCGGCCCCCGCAGGCCGCGGCGTGGACGTGGCGGCGGGCATCGGCCCCTACCGGCTCGGGTTGCGCCGTCTGCGGCGCAACAAGACGGCGCTCGCATTCGGAGCGCTGTTCCTGCTGATCGTCGTGCTGTGCCTGTGCGCGCCGCTGTACGCGGACCACGTCGCGCACACGAGCCCGAACGCGAACCACGTGACCGACACCGTCACCGTCGGCGGCGTCAGAAAGGACGTCGTCTCGCCGACCGGGCAGCCGATCGGGCCCACCTGGCAGGGCAGATTCCTGCTGGGCGCCGACCAGAACGGCCGCGACATCGCGGTGCGGCTGCTGTACGGCGGGCGCAACTCGCTCGAGGTCGGCGCCGTTGCGACGCTGATCACGATGGTGCTCGCGACGCTGGCGGGCGTCGTGGCCGGCTTCTTCCGCGGCGCCGTCGACGGCGTGATCGCGCGCTTCCTCGACCTCATCTGGGCCTATCCGGTCGTGCTGCTGGGGATCGCACTGGGCACGTCGCTCGCGCTCGGCGGGATCACGATCGGGCCGCTGGAGATCCAAGGAAACTCGCTGATGGTGCCGGCCTTCATCATCGGGATCGTCTACATCCCGTACGTCGCCAAGCCGATCCGCGGGCAGGTGCTCGGCCTGCGTGAGCAGGAGTTCGTCGACGCCGCGCGGGTGGGTGGCGCGGGGCCGCTGCGGATCATGTGGAGCGAGATCCTGCCGAACCTGTCGTCGACGATCGTCGTCTTCGTCCCGCTGATGATCGCTAACGCGATCCTGCTCGAGGCGGCGCTGTCCTACCTCGGCGCCGGCGTGCAGCCGCCGAACCCGTCGTGGGGGACGATGATCTCCGACGGCATCCGCCTGATCCCGAGTGCGATGCACCTGACGTTCGTTCCGGGAGTCATGCTGGTCCTCGCCGTGTTGGGGGTCAACGTGTTCGGTGACGGCGTGCGCGACGCGCTCGACCCGCGCGCGAGAGTGCGGATCGAGGACGTGCAGGAGCAGGCGGAGGTGCAGCGGTGACCCGCTTCGTCGTCCGCCGCCTCTGTTCGATGGCGCTCGTGCTGTTCGCGATCTCCGTCCTGACCTTCCTGATCTTCCAGGCGATCCCGAACGGCGATCCGGCGCAACGGATGGCGGGCCGCCTCTCCTCGCCCGAGACGGTCGCGGCGATCAGACGCACGTGGGGCTTCGACGATCCGCTGTGGCAGCAGTACCTGACGACGATGAAGAAGATCTTCACTGGCGAGGTGATCTCCTACACGCAGCAGGTCAACGTGCTGGACGAGATCCGCAAGGGCCTGCCGGCGACGCTGTCGCTGGCGATCGGCGCAGGCATCCTGTGGCTGGTCCTGGGGGTTCTGTTCGGGCTGCTGAGCGCGGTCCGGGCGGGCGGTCTCACGGATCGCGGGCTGACGGTGCTCGCGATGGTCGGCGTCTCGACGCCGGTGTTCCTGCTCGGTGCCGTGGCGCTCTACTTCCTCGCGTTCAAGGTGCAGCTCTTCCCGAACGGGGGATACGTGCCGCTCACGCAAAACCCGGCCGACTGGGCGTACCACATGATCCTGCCGTGGCTCGTGCTGTCGGTGCTCTACGTCGGCATCTACTCGCGCGTGCTGCGCTCGAACATGCTCGACACGATGAGCGATGACTTCGTGCGCACCGCGCGCGCGAAGGGGATCTCGGAGCGGCGGGTGCTCGTCCGCCACGTGCTGCGCAACTCGCTGATCCCGATCGTCTCGTTGTGGTCGCTGGACTTCGCGGCGGTGATCGGCGGCGGCGCGATCCTCACCGAGTCGGTCTTCAACCTGCAGGGCGTCGGCCAGTACGCGGCGGAGTCGATCCAGCAGCTCGACGTGCCGCCGGTGATGGTGATCGTGATGCTGGGCGCGTTCTTCGTCGTCGTGCTGAGCGCGGTCACGGACGTGCTGTTCGCGCTGCTGGACCCGCGGATTCGGTTGACATGAGTGACGTCGACCGCAGCTCGTCGCTTGCGAAGAGCGGAGGGCGAAACCCTCTTCTCGCCGTGGAGGACCTGCGCGTCGCCTTCCGCACCGAGGACGGCCTCGTGCAGGCGGTCGACGGCGTCTCGTTCCACGTAGACGCCGGCGAGGTCCTGGCGATCGTCGGCGAGTCGGGCAGCGGCAAGTCGGTGACCGGCATGACGCTGCTCGGCCTCACGCGCTCGCACAACGCACGCTTCGAGGGGCGCGCCGCCTTCGGCGGTCGCGACCTCGTCGGCGCTTCCGACGACGAGCTGCGGCGCATCCGGGGCGCCGAGATCGCGATGGTCTTCCAGGACCCGATGACGGGGCTCAATCCGGTGCAGCGGGTCGGGAAGCAAATCGTCGAGCAGATCCGTGCGCACGAGGACGTCTCCAAGGACGCGGCGCTCGAGCGTGCCCGCGGGCTGCTGGAGCGCGTCGGGATCCCCCGCCCGACCGAGCGGCTGCGGGCCTATCCGCACGAGCTGTCGGGCGGCATGCGCCAGCGCGTGATGATCGCGATGGCGCTGTCGTGCGAGCCGCGGCTGCTGATCGCCGACGAGCCGACGACTGCGCTCGACGTGACGATCCAGGCGCAGATCCTGGAGGAGGTCAGACGGATGCGCGAGGAGACGAGCGCCGGCGTGATCCTCATCACGCACGACCTCGGCGTTGTCGCCGACGTGGCCGATCGCGTCGCCGTCATGTACGCCGGGCAGATCGTCGAGCAGGGCACGCTCGACGAGCTCTTCTACGACCCGCAGCACCCGTACACATGGGGCCTGCTGGGCTCGATCGCGCGCGTCGACCGGCCGCGGCCCACGCGGCTGCCCGCGATCGCCGGTACGCCGCCGTCGCTGGCCGATCCGCCGCACGGCTGCCGCTTCCGCCCGCGCTGCCCGCACGCGTTCGCGCAGTGTGTGGAGCTGCCGCCGCTGGAGGCGCGCGCGGGGGAGGCCGGGCACCTCGACCGCTGCTGGCTGCCGGTCGCGGAGAAGCGTGAGAAGCGCCGGGTCGGCGGGCAGATCGGGCTGGGGGAGGCCGCATGACTGCGGGTGACGTCGCTCGCAGCTCGTCGCTTGCGACGAGCGAAGGGCGAAACCCCGACTCAGCGCCGGATCGCCCGCCGCTGCTCGACGTCGAGCACCTCGTCGTGCACTTCCCGATCAAGCGCGGCGTGCTGTTTGATCGCACCGTCGGGCACGTCCACGCCGTCTCCGACGTCTCGCTGACGCTGGCCGAGGGGGAGACGCTCGGGATCGTCGGCGAGTCCGGCTGCGGGAAGACGACGCTCGCCCGCGCGATCGCGCGGCTTGTCGACGCGACCGAGGGGACGATCCGCTTCCGCGGCGAGGACATCACGACGGCGGGCCGGCGGGCGCTGCAGCCGGTGCGCCGCGAGCTGCAGATGGTCTTCCAGGATCCGCAGGCCTCGCTCAACCCGCGCAAGCGCGTGGGGCAGATCGTCGGTGCGCCGCTGCGACTGCAGCGCGGGCGCTCCAACGAGGGAGATGGGGAGGCGGACGTCGAGGAGCGCGTGCGCGAGCTGCTGGAGCGGGTCGGCCTGCACCCCGAGCACGTCGGCCGCTTCCCGCACGAGTTCTCCGGCGGCCAGCGCCAGCGAATCGGGATCGCACGCGCACTCGCGACCGATCCGCGGCTGATCCTGCTCGACGAGCCGGTCTCGGCGCTCGACGTCTCGATCCAGGCGCAGGTCGTCAACCTGCTCGACGACCTGCAGGACGACATGCACCTCAGCTACGTGTTCGTGGCGCACGACCTGTCCGTCGTGCGCCACGTCTCCGATCGGATCGCCGTCATGTACCTCGGCAAGATCGTCGAGTCCTCACCGGCGGAGGAGCTGTACGTCAAGCCGATCCACCCCTACACGGCGGCGCTGCTCGACGCAATCCCGATCCCGGATCCGAAGGAGAATCGTGCGCGCGAGCGACACGTCGTCGGCGGCGAGCCGCCGAATCCGATCGACCCGCCGAGCGGTTGCCGCTTCCGCACCCGCTGCCCGCGCGCGAGTGAGCTGTGCGCGCGCGTGGAGCCGCCGCTGACCGCGTATGCAGGCGGCCATCTCGCCGCCTGTCATCACCCGCTCAACGTCTCCGAGGAGGAGATCTCCGCCGCGACCCGCTCGCCGCTCAGCCCCGCGGGAGCGGGGGAGGAGCTCCCGCGCGACGTGCCGGTCGCCGATTAGGAAGCTCCAAGGCGGGGCACTTGGCGTCGGTGACGTGCGCTACCTTGCGCCGCTCAGTGCGTTAGGACGCACAGAGCCCGCACCCCCGACCCCATACGCGGGCTCCCGCCGTTCGGTCGCGACTATCGCGGCAATCCAAGTCAGTCGAAGGAGGACGCTTTCGTGCGCCATCGGATCCTGCTCGTCGTCGTGTCATGCCTCGCTCTGCTCGTGCCCGCTGCGGCCGCGAGCGCGAACGGCACCCAGTTCACGACCGTCGAGGCCCCGTCGGAGCTGCTGTTCAGCGGCTCGCCTGACGCCGCACTCGACCAGATCAGAGACCTCGGCGCCACGGCGATCCGCATCCAGCTCTCGTGGAGCCTGGTTGCGCCGGATGCGAACGCGAAGCGGGCGCCGTCCTTCAACCAGACCGACCCGAACGCCTATCCGGCCGGTAACTGGGCCCGCTACGACGCCGCGATCGACGGCGCGCGGGCGCGCGGCCTGAAGGTGTATCTGACGCTCACCGGCCCGGCACCGCGCTGGGCGACAGCCTCGAAGCGCGATCAGCTCACGCGGCCCAGCGCGGAGGCGTTCAGCAAGTTTGCGACCGCCGCCGGGCGCCGCTACGGCTCGAAGGTCTCCTGGTGGTCGATCTGGAACGAGCCGAACCTCGGCAAGCTGCTGAAGCCGATCAAGCGGCTCGAGAGCGCGAAGGTCTACCGGCAGCTCTACCTGCAGGCGTACTCCGGCCTGAGAGGCGCGGGCGTGCGGGCGCCGATCCTGATCGGCGAGCTCGCGCCGATCGGCAACGGCATCTCGAACACCGGCACGATCAATCCGCTGAAGTTCCTGCGCACGGTGCTGTGCCTCGACAACCGCTACCGCAAGTCGCGCGGGTGCGGGAAGGTGCCGACGCAGGGCTTCGCGATGCACCCGTACACGACGAAGTTCGGTCCGCTCTTCCAGCCGGCCAATCAGGACGACGTGACGATCGGCGTGCTGCCGCGGCTGGTGAAGGCGCTCGACCGTGCTGCCAGCGCGGGTGCGCTGCCGCGCCGTCTGCCGATCTACGTCAGCGAGTTCGGCGTGCAGAGCTACCCCGACCGCGTCTCGGGCGTCCCGCTGCCGACGCAGTCGGACTTTCGCTCGATCGGCGAGCACATCGCCTGGGGTAACGCACGTGTGAAGTCGTTCTCGCAGTACCTGCTGCGCGATGACCGCACGATCGCCGGCGCGCACGGCGCGTTCGAGTCCGGCCTCTTCCTGTTCAAGAACGGTGCGCCCAAGCCGTCCTATTTCGGCTTCCGCCTGCCGCTCGTGGTCTCGAAGGGGAAGGGCGCGCGCGTCGCGCTGTGGGGCTTCGTGCGGCCCGCCCACGGGCGTGCCGGCAGCCTGGAGGTCCAGACGAAGGACGGCAACGGCGCCTGGAGGAAGCTCGCGACGCAGCGCTACAGCGGCAGCGGCTACTGGAAGCGCAGCGCGACGGCGAAGGCCGGCCGGCAATGGCGCGTTCTGTGGACGGATCCTTCGAGCGGCACGGAGTGGGCCGGCTCCGCGACGGTGGCCCGATAACCCCGGGGCGGGCCTCGCTGACGTGCGGCGCCGATGCCCGGGCGCCGCACGTGACAGCCGCACGCTGAAGCTCGCCGCGGCCGCGGCACCTCAAGTTCGTCCGCGTGCGGCCGACTGACGAGGGCGTGAGAGGTTTCCTGGGCATCCGCTGGTCCGTCGGCCGCAAGCTCGGCCTCGCCTTCGGTGGGGTCGTCTGCTTCCTCCTCGGCATCTCGATCGTCGCGCTGCACGCAATCGGGACGCTCACCGCGGACCACGACCGCGCGATGGAGCAGCTCCCGGCAATGGTCGACGACCGCGCCAATCGGATCGCCGCCGCCAACGACAGCTTCCACGCCACCGTCAGCTCGACGCGCCTGCTGATCGTGATCGCCACGATCGCCGGCGCGCTGCTCGCGATCGGCGTCGCGATCTGGATCACGCTCGCGCTGCGGATGCGCGTGCGGCGCGTGCTCTCGCGCCTCCAGCATCTGCGCGACGACGACGTCCGTGGCCTTGCCGATGGGCTGGAGGCGGTCGCCAACGGCGACATGACCGTCGAGGTGCGCACTTCGACGCGACCGATCCAGCGCATCTCCAGCGACGAGATCGGCGAGGTCTCGCTCGCGGTCAACTCGATCCACGAGACGACGCTCGCCTCGCTCGACGCCTATAACCGCATGCGCGCTCGTGTTGCCTCGATCCTTGGGGAGATCGCGCACAGCTCCGCCAGCGTTGCCGCCGCCTCGCAGCAGATGGCCACCACGTCTGAGGAAACAGGCCGCGCCATCGGCGAGATCGCGACGACGGTGGGGGAGGTTGCACAGGGCGCCGACCGCCAGGTGCGCTCCGTCAAGGAGGCGCGCGAGCTGACCGCCGAGGTCGCCGCTGCTACGCAGCAGAGCGCCGGCGACGCTCAGGAGACGGCAAGCGCCGCACAGCAGGCCCGCGCCGTCGCCGAGGAGGGCGCCGCTGCGGTCACGCGGGCAACCGAGACGATGCGCGCCGCGCGCGAGGTCTCAAGCGAGGCGAGCGGTGCGATCCGCGAGCTGGGGGAGAAGTCCGAGCGGATCGGCGGGATCGTCGGCACAATCACCGGGATCGCCGAGCAGACCAACTTGCTGGCACTGAACGCGGCGATCGAGGCCGCGCGTGCCGGAGAGCAGGGCCGCGGGTTCGCGGTTGTCGCCGAGGAGGTGCGCAAGCTCGCCGAGGAGTCGCAGCGCGCCGCCGGCTCAATTGCCGGGCTCGTGGACGAGATCCAGCGCGAGACGGGTCGCGTCGTCAGCGTCGTCGAGGACGGCGCGCGCCAGACCGAGGACGGCGCCGCGACGGTCGAGCAGGCACGCGCCTCCTTCGAGCGCATCGGCGGCTCCGTCGAGAACATGCACGAGCGCGTCGACCGCATCGCACTCGCGATCGAGCAGATCGCCGCCCGCGCCGCCCGCATGCAGGAGTCGATGGCCGCCGTCGCGGCTGTCGCCGAGCAGTCCTCGGCGTCGAGCGAGCAGGTCTCCGCCTCGACCCAACAGACCTCCGCCGCCACCCAGCAGGTCGCCGCCTCCGCCCAGGAGCTGGCCAAGACGGCCGAGGAGCTGGACCGGCTCGTCGGTCAGTTCACGCTGGCATAGCCTGAGCCGGCGCGTTGCGCCTTCCAGCGGCCGTACGCTGTCCCAGTGGACGGCTCCATTGACGAGCGGGTCGATTTCGATCGGCTGCAGGCCGCACGGCCCAGTTGGCGTCTCTTCCTCGCCCACCCGGCCTTGGGGCTGGAGGAGGCCGAGGGTGACGCCGTGGTGGCTCCGGGCGCTTCCGAGCTGGGGGTCGCATGGCTCGCGCTTGACATCGGAGAGCAGAGGGCACGAGAGCGCGATCTGGTGCGGGAGCTGCTGTGTCGGGCCGCGCGGTGTCTCGAGGCTCGTTTCGAGGCGGGCTGGCGGAGGGACGAGCGGGAGACGGCCGATCTGGCTCGCCGCTGCGGTGCGTCGCTCAGCGAGGACGGCGCAGCCCGTGGGTTGCTCACCGACGGGGCCATCGACGTCCTCGTCGCGACGCCGCCGGAGTTGACCGTCGTGGAGGCTGCGGAGTTGGCGCTGATCATCGACGGTGAGCCCTTGCGCATCGGAGTGTGGATGGATCGCTGGAAGGCACCGGTACTTCAGCGGGAGCTGCTCGACTGCGTGTGGGAGCAGGCGGGACGGCGCGAGGGGTCCGGGACGACGGTCGCCCCGTCTTGCCGTCGGGACGTCGATCGCGCATTTCGCGCGCATCTGGTGGTGGGGTGGGCTCGGCACGGCGGGCAGCTCGTCATCGGGGCGTTCTGCGCCGCTGCGCTGCTCGGATGGCATCCGCTCGGGAACGGCGAGTGGGGCGATACAGCGGTGCTTGCGGTCGGCGGATTGACGACAGTGTGGGGCGTCGACTGGCTCGTCAACCGCTGGTATCGGCGCACGCAGCGCGATTGCGAGTGACTGCGGGCGGGCGGGGCCGAAGCCCCGCCCTTGCAACCCGCCCGGTCATAGATCACCACTGCACTACAACGTCCCAGGACTTGTGTCATATGCCTGGGCAACCTGACACTCCCGACCACCGGGACTGACCGCCGGCCCGAGGGCTGGCGCCTTGCCCGGCTGGGCTCCGAGGAGCTCGCGGCCGAGTGGGCGATCCGCCGGACTACGAAGAATACTCCCGACATGCCCATTGGCTCAGAGGCGCAGGCACCGAGCTGGCGCGGCGGTACGAACGGGAACTTCGCTGCCGCCGTCTACGGCTCGATCCTGGCGGCAGGCGTCGTCGCCTCGCTCGACGTCGCTGACGTGACCGACGGCAGAATGACCGTCGCGCTCGGCGGGACGATGTTCGTGTTCTGGCTCGCGCACGTCTGGTCCGAGGCGATCGGCGACCGCATGAGCGATCCGCGGCCGTACACGTGGAAGCGCCTGCGCGCCGTCGCCTCGTGGCACTGGCCGATGGTGCAGGCGTCGCTGGGGCCACTCGGCGCGCTCGTGCTCGCCGACCTCGGCGTCTGGTCGCTCAACACCGCGGTCACGGTCGCGCTCGTGATCAGCATTGCCCAGCTGGTGGGATGGGGGATTGCCGTCGGGCGCCGGACCTTCGACAGCTGGCCGGCAGCACTGCTGTCCGGCGCGGTCGACGGCTTGCTGGGCCTGACGATCGTCGTGCTGAAGACGCTCGTGCACTGAGGTTGCAAGCGGCGCGCAACCGCGCCGTCTCGGCGTCAGTACGCGTTGGGCGGGGGAGGCGGCGCTTGACGCACGTCGTTGCGCGCGCTGATCCACATCGCAAGGCCGATCAGGAGTCCCACGACTCCGACGACCATCAGGATCACGCCGACGACGTTCAGGTCGATACCGGCGACTTGGGCGGTCACGGCGTACTTGAGGATCGCGCCGACCGCGATCAGGAAGAGGCTGGTGCCAATGGTCATGGCGCCATGCTGCCCGTCGAGTGCGTTGCTCAACCGGCAAAATGCGTTACCTCGACCGGAAGCACCGATTTTCGTCCACGAACGCCTCCGCCGCGGTTACCATCCGACGACCCGAGCGGCCAATGCGCTCAACGCTCAAGCGGCCGCGGGTCGCTGCCGATCAGAAACAGAGCGGATGTCTACGCAGGAGCACATGTCCGGCGAAGTCGACGAGCTCGCGCGAAAGCGCGCCGAGCGCGAGTCTGCGGCCGAGCCCGAGCTGCGCGAGCGCGTCCGCGAGGAGGCGCGCCGCACCGCACGCCGTCTCGCAGCGGCCGAGCGTGCCCGCCGCCGCTCCGGCACACCGCTTCCACCGCCGCCGGACGGCGGCAGCGGTGGCGGCGTCAGCGGCGCTGCCTGAGTTCTGAAGCATCTGCCCAAGGATCAGTGCCGACCCATCGCGACATGCCCGAGGGCTTTCACGAGGCCGCCCGGCGGCGGTCGGCGGAGGTCACCGAGGCGATCGAACGCGCTCGCGCCGAGCGTGAGGCAAGCGCGCCGAAGAGCCGCGAGCAACTCGCCCGTGCGCGCTGCGACCGCTTGGAAGCTCAGGACGCCGCGCGCGCCGCGACCAGCATTCCGCCGCCGGGCAGATAGCAGCGCTCAGCGCCCGTGCCGCCGAACTGGGTGTGCAGTCCGATGCAGCCGACTTCGATGTTGGCTGGATTACCGTGCTCGCGGAGCTTGAGCCTGACCTATCGGTGCCTTCCTCGGCTTCGGAGCGGAACGCCTGCGGCGCATCGCACTATTTGGATCGCTCGCCGGAGGCACGCTAGGTGGTGTGTGCTGGGTGTTGGCGCTGCTGAAGGCGATACCGTGACCTAGCCATGATTCGGTCTGTATTTCCATACATGCTCGCCGCGCTCCTGGTGTCGGCCGCTGCTGGATGGACTATCGGCGGCGGGCAATTGAGCGTGCTCGGCGGCTACGGAGCGTTGACGCTCGCGGTCGCGATCGCTCTCATCGGCACGTGCGCTGGGATCTGCGCCAGCACGGCCGTCCGCCGCGCCGGCGCTGACCGGCGTCGCGGCGGTGGAGGCAGCCGCATCCTCCCGCCGCTTGTTTCAACGCTCGATAATCGATCTTATGTAACCCGATAGGGGGAAAGCCGAGCGGAAGGAGCCTGGTCAGCCGCCCCAACTCGGCTCACTGCCGTGGCGCACGAGCACGGTCGCTCTGCCGCCGCCGAATGGGATCGTCGCGACCGACTGATGTCTCGGATCGTCGAAGTAGCCGCGCTGTACGAGCACCGTGCGGCCGTCTGCGGACAGGTTCACGCCGATCACGCCGTCGAATCTTCCGGTCAGGTCTCGTGCCCGGCCGCTGGCGACGTCGACCGTCCAGGCTTCGCTCGTGTCCTGGCCGCCATATTCGGCCAGCAGCCGGCTGCCGTCCGCCGACCAGGCGGTCGGCGTCAGGCCGGACAGCAGTCTCGGGATCCGCAGATGCGTGAGCCGACGGACGCCGCTGCCGTCTGGGCGCATCGTGCGCAATTGGTAGACCGGTGCGTCGGCTCTCCGCAGGCGCTGGTGCGTGTAGGCGATGCGCGATGGACCCCACTGCGGGTACAGGCTGCGGCCGTCGTGGGTGATCGCATGTGCGCCCGTGCCGTCGGCCGCTGCCACGAACACGTTCACCGGCGCCGACAGGCGCGGCGAGCGCGAGCGCGCGTAGGCGATGCCTCTGCCGTCCGGCGAGAAGCTCGTGCCCTGAATCTGGCCCCGCGCGAGCGTCTGCCGCGCGCCCGTCGCGACGTCGATCGCGACGAGCCGCGTCGTATTCAGCACGACCGCGAGCCGTGTGCCGTCCGGCGACCACACGAGCGGGCCGATCGAGTCGCCGGTTCTGACGAGCGTGCGCGCTGCGCCGCCGCTGGCCGGGCGCACGACGAGCGACGTGCCGCGGCGCGTGTACGGCGTCACGATCGCCACGTTCCCGCCGTCAGGTGAGATCAACGCGTCAACGCCGGCGCCGATCCCGATCGCGCCGCTGCCGTCGCCGTTCGCGACATGCACCTGCGGATGTGTTCCGGCGAGCCCGGTCACGTAGGCGAGCTTCACCGGCGACGCCGCCGATGCCGCGCCCGAGCCCGCGAGCAGCGCCAGAAGTGCCGCCGACAGCCACCAGGCCGCCCCTCGCCCGTGCCTCATGCCTCGCATCCGCTTGCCTCCGCGTCGATCGTCCGGACCAGCCAGGGCGCACACTCAAGCACGCCACTCGGCCGTTCCTACCCGCGATTCCCGGGATCCGACGGCTACCCTCGACGTATGACCGATCCGAACTGCCCGAGCGGCGTCTGCGGCGCCGACATCCCACCGCTCGTCGGCAGCGTCCTGACCGGCACGGGGCTCACGCTCGCGCAGGCGGCAGCTGCACTTGAGCGCGGCGAAAAGCCGCCGCTGACCGACGTGCAGCGGCGCATCGTCGAGGAGTGGGCACAGCAGCAGCTCGCCGCGGCGGCCACGGGCTCACACTCGATCTGAGCGAGCCACCGGTAGGCTGGCGCGATGGCGAGAGCGCGGGGCGGGATTGATCTCGGCGGGACAAAGATCCAGACGGTTGTCGTCGACGCCGACAGCACCGTCCTCGGTCAGGCGCGCCATCCGACGCCGACCACGGGCGGGCCCGCCGACGTGGCCGCGGCAATGGCGGCTGCACTGGGCGAGGCCGCGGAGGCTGCGGGGATCGAGCCGTCGGCGCTCAACGGCGTCGGCGTCGGCTCCCCCGGTGCGATCGACGCGGATGCCGGCACGGTCGCCGGCGCGCGCAACCTGCCCGGCTGGTCCGGCACGTTCCCGCTCGCGGACGTGCTCGGCGAGCAACTCGGCACGCCCGTCTCACTCGGCAACGACGTTCAGGTTGCGACCGACGCGGAGGTCGCGCTCGGCGCCGGCCGCGGTCATCGCTCGCTGCTCGGTGTCTTCTGGGGCACCGGCGTCGGCGGCGGTCTCGTGCTGGACGGAAAGCCATGGCTCGGCCGCGGTGCCGCCGGCGAGATCGGCCACATCGTCATCAAGCGCGGCGGTCGCAGATGTCCGTGCGGTCGCCATGGCTGCCTCGAGGCATATGCCGGCCGCGCCGCAATGGAGACACGGGCCCGCGAGAAGCACGACGAGGGCCACAAGACGGATCTCTTCAAGCTGATGGAGCATCGCGGGCGCACCCGCCTCACCAGCGGCGTGTGGGCCCGTGCGCTGGAGCACGAGGACAAGCTTGCGATCGAGCTGATCGACGAGGCCGTCGAGGCGCTCGGAGCCGGCATCGCCTCGGCCGTCAACCTGCTCGACTGCGAGGCCGTCGTGATCGGCGGTGGGCTCGGCGTGCGCTTCGGCGAGCCCTACGTCGAGCGGATCCGCAGAGCGATGCAGCCGCACCTGTTCGTCGACGAGCGCCCGCCCGCCGTCGTGCTGGCCGCACTCGGCGATCTCGGCGGTGCGATCGGCGCCGCGCTGCTCGCGCGCTGACCAACAGCGGCGACGTCAGCCGACCGCGTGCGGCGTGCGCGCCTGCGCGATGGCGTCCTCAAAGGTCCGCTCCCACACGTCGACGCGCGTTTCGATCGTCTCGCCGGCGGTCCAGCGCATGCCGCGCTGGGACAGCACGCGGCGCCTGTCGGCGTCGTTCATCAGCGCTTCGATCGCGGAGGCCCAGTCGCCGTCTGCGACGAGACGGCCTCCCTCCTGCTCCCCCAGGCCGACGTACGGGCCGGTTGCCGATGCGAGCCATGGGACGCCGGCGGCGGCGTACTCCTTGAGCTTGATGTCGGAGCGCGCCTGGTTCACCGCCGTGTCGGCCAGCGGCGCGAGCGCGAAGTCGAAGTGCGCGAGGTTTTCTGCCAGCGCACCGTACGGGACGCCCACCACGTGCTCGTAGCGCAGGCTTCTGATGTCGAGGTCGAGCCCGACGCCGGTGATGTAGAGGTGCGCGTGGCGTGCCATCAGACGCTCGAGCGTCTCTCTGATGCCGAGCGCCTCGAAGCTCGGCGCGTGCGTCGGCATCGCTATCCAGCCTATGTGGACACCCTCGTGCGGCATCAGCCGCTCTGGGCGCTTGAAGGTCGGCGGCAGCAGGTTCGGCAGGATCTGCACCTCGCGGCGACTGTCCGTGGCGTGAAGTCGTGCGAGCGCCTCGCTCGGTGTCGTCACGGCATCGGCGACTCTCGCCATCGCGCGCATCGAGGCGAAGAAGCGCTGGGCGGCCATCCCGTCCTGCCCGGGAGCCTTCGCCGCTTCCTCGAGCATCGCGACGCGCTGGTCGTCGTTGTCCCACACGATCGCCACGCCGCGCTGCTGCAGGCGTCTTGCGAGTCGCACCATCAGCGGATGGGATATCCGCATGATCTGAATCGCGTCGTAGTCGAGCAGCAGGGCCGGATCGCGTATCTCGTCGCGCTCCTCGATGTGCACGGAATGCCCGCGGTGCGCGAGCGCCTGCATCGGCACGATCGATCGGTAGATCGACTCGACGGTTCTCTCCGGCACCAGGGACACGATCCGCATGCGTTCGAGCATCTCAGTCCCAAGGGAGGCATTGCAAGCACCTGCTGTTTCATAGGGGTGGAACGACACGTCCTATGGGTAGAGTCGCGTCATGCGGATCCTCGTCGTCGGCGCGGGCGGTGTCGGATCGGCGGTTCCGGCGATCGCGCAGCGGCGGCACTTCTTCGAGCACATGACGGTCGCCGACGTCGCGCTCGAGCGGGCGCAGGCGGCCGTCGAGCGGCTCGGCGAGCCGGATCGCTTCGCCGCCGCCCAGGTCGACGCCTCCGACGCGGCCGCGCTCGTCGCGCTGATCCGCGAGGCGCACACGGACGCGGTTCTCAACGCCTGCGACCCGCGCTTCAACGAGCCGATCTTCGCCGCCTGCCACGCCGCGCGCGTGACGTATCTCGACATGGCGATGACGCTCTCGCAGCGCCATCCGACCGATCCCTACTGCCAGCCGGGCGTGATGCTCGGCGACCTCCAGCTCGCCGAGGCGGAGGCGTGGGAGCGCGCCGGTCAGCTTGCGCTCGTCGGGATCGGCGTCGAGCCCGGGCTGTCCGACGTGTTCGCCCGCTACGCCGCCGACCATCTCTTCTCGGCGATCGACGAGGTCGGTGTGCGCGACGGCGCCGACCTGCGCGTCGAGGGCTACGACTTCGCCCCCACCTTCTCGATCTGGACCACGATCGAGGAGTGCCTGAACCCGCCGTTGATTTGGGAGCGCGGGCGCGGCTGGTACACGACCGAGCCGTTCTCCGAGCCGGAGGTCTTCGTCTTTCCTGAGGGGATCGGCGAGATCGAGTGCGTGAACGTCGAGCACGAGGAGGTCGTGCTGATCCCGCGCTGGGTCGACTGCGAGCGGGTGACGTTCAAGTACGGACTCGGCCAGGAGTTCATCGACGTGCTGAAGACGCTGCACAAGCTCGGGCTCGACGGCACCGAGCCGGTGCGCGTGCGCGGCGTCGAGGTTGCGCCGCGCGACGTCGTGGCGGCCGCGCTGCCCGACCCGGCGACGCTGGGCGACCGGATGACCGGCCGCACATGCGCCGGCACGTATGTCACCGGCACGGGCGTCGATGGGAGACCGCGGCGCACCTACCTCTACCACGTGGTCGACAACGAGTGGACGATGCGCGAGTACGGCTCGCAGGCGGTCGTGTGGCAGACCGCGCTGAACCCCGTTGTCGCGCTGGAGCTGCTCGCGACCGGCGCTTGGAGTGGGACCGGCGTGCTCGGTCCGGAGGCATTCGACGCCGGACCGTTCCTGGCGCTGCTCGCCGCCTACGGCTCGCCGCACGGGGTCGAAGAACGCTGAGCGCTACAGCGCGATGACGCTGCGGATTCCGTCCTGCGCTTCCATCAGCTCGAACCCGCGGTTCACCTCGTCGAGCGAGATGCGGTGGGAAATGAACGGCTCGACGTCGATCTCGCCGGCCATCCAGCGGTCGATCAGCGCGGGCACGTCCTCCCGGCCCTTGAGGCCACCGAAGGAGGAGCCGGCGACCCGGCGGCCCTGGATCAGCCAGCGCGGAATCACGTCGAGCGTCTCCCCCTTGCCGGCAACGCCGGCGACGGTGCACAGGCCCCAACCCATGCGGGCGGCCTCGACGGCCTGTCTCATCACGCGCACGTTGCCGGTCGCCTCGAACGTGTAGTCGGCGCCGAAGCCGCCGGTCATCTCGACGATCTGCTCGACCGCGTCCGGCCCGCCGACCATCGTCTCGGTCGCTCCCTGGCCGCTGGCGAGCTTGAGGCGGTCTTCCGACAGGTCGACGCAGACGATCCGTTCGGCGCCCGCGAGGCGACAGCCGGCGACGGCGCCGAGGCCGACCATGCCTGCGCCGAACACGACGCACGTCGAGCCCGCCTCGACCTTGGCGGTCTTCAGTGCGGCGCCGAGGCCGGTCGAGAGGCCGCAGGCGAACAGCGCAGCGCCCTCCAGCGGGGCCTCGGGGTCGATCTTCGCGAGCGCGATCTGCGGCATCACGGTGTACTCGGCGAATGTCGAGGTGCCCATGAAATGGCGCAGTGGCTCGCCGTCGCGCGCCAGCCGCGTGGTGCCGTCCGGCAGAAAGCCCTGGTTCTGCTGCTCGCGGATCGCGAGGCAGAGGTTCGTCTTCGGGCTGCGGCAGTGCACGCACTCCCCGCACTGCGGCGAGAACAGCGTCACGACGTGGTCGCCGGGCTTCACGAGCGTCACGTCCTCCCCCACGCGCTCCACGACCCCGGCGCCCTCGTGCCCGAGCACGCACGGCGCATAGCCCGACGGATCGGCGCCACTGGCGGTGTACAGGTCGGTGTGACAGACACCGCAGGCGACGAGCCGCACGAGCACCTCGCCGGGACCCGGCTCAGCCAGCTCGATCTCCTGCACGACGAGCGGCGCGCCGAACTCCTCCAACACGGCTGCGCGGATCTGCATGCGCAGACAGTACCTTGCACGCAGGCCGCAACTGCAACGCTCAAGTCTGTGTTCCAGCGACCGATGCTTCCCTCAGTGACGCGCGTCCATCTTCTCGCAGCGCTTGCCTGCGCCCTGCTGCTCTGTGCCCTGCCCGCGACGGGGGCCGCCAAGCCGATCAAGAGATCGCGCTGGCTCGACGGCGTCACGGTGACCGAGTACTACCCCGTCCCCGAGGCGTGGTTCGTCGGCAGAAAGGTCGAGACGCCCGGCCTGCCCGGCAAGCACCGCATCGACTGGCTCTACTCCGCCACGGGTGTCTCGATGGAGGGTGACGGCCTCGGGCTCGACGGCCGTCAGTACCACATAGACGCGCTCGGATCCGGTGGCTGGGTGACCGACAAGGGCAAGCCGAGCGTCCCCGGTCGCGACGGCTGGAAGGGCGGCCCGCCCGTCTGGCGCGCCGGTGCCTACTGGCTCACGAGAACCCACCGCCTGACATTCCCGCTCGACGGCGGCGGCTGGTCGAACGGGACCGGCAAGCGCTACGTGCCGCTGCCGGGCGTGACCTTCGCCGCGGGACCGTCGCTTCCGCTGCGCTTCTGGAAGAGCCTCGCCGTCGACCCGCAGACGATCCCGCTCGGCTCGAGGGTCTACGTCGGCGCCTATCGCAACAGCCCCGGCGGCGGCTGGTTCCGCGCCGACGACACCGGCGGCGCGATCATCGGCCGCCACGTCGACGTCTATCGGACTCCGCCCGCGAGCTCGGACATCGGCGGCAACTCCTATGAGGATCAGCGCATCTACGTGATCCCGCCCGGCCGGTCGCCGGGCCGAGACGCGCCCTCCTCCGCCGGTACGTCGCAGAGCGCTCCCCCGCCCTCCGCGGGCGGCGGCGCGGGCGCGCCGTAGCAACTAGACTGCACGCTCTATGGCGAAGCAGCAGAAGGCGCGCACCGTGCGCCAAGTTCAGGGTGGCGGCTTGGCCGCGATGGAGCAGCTCGAGTCGCGCAGCGACGAGGAGCTCGAGGCGGAGACGCGCTTCAAGTCGGCGGCCTACGCGATCCTCGGCTCGCGCGCTGCCGAACGCTACGACGGCAGAGCGACGCGCGCCTACTACCAGAAGGCGATCGCGGCGGCTCGTCCGCAGGAGCGGATGCAGTTGCGCCGCATGGCCGACGCTTCGACCGCGCTCGCCGAGCGCCGCGCCGGCGACCTCAAGGACGCGGTCACGCGCCTCGGGCAGACGCCGCCAAGCGATCGTCAGCTGCTGATGCTGCGCCTGATGGGACTGCTCGCTCCCCCTCCCGGGTCGAGCGTTCTGCTGCGCCTGCGCGGCTATGCGCTGATCCTCGCGCTCGTGGTCGGCTTGCTGCTGATCGGCCTCGGGCTTGCGGAGCTCGTCGCGCTGCCGTTCGGCGGCGTCTCGCTGGTGGGCGGTCTGCTGCTCGGCATCCTGATCGTGATCGTCGTGCTCGGCGTGCTGGCGCTGTTCGGCAGGCGCCGGCAGGCACGCGCGAGAGCGGCCGCCGGCCGCGGCTGACCGCCGGAGCGGCGCTTCCCGCGATGTGCGGCCGCTACACGCTTGCCTCGACGAACCCGGCGCAGCTTCGCGCGCGCTTCCCGCTCGGCGAGTCGGTCGAGATCACGCAGCGCTTCAACGTCGCCCCCGGTGACCCCGTGTTGTCCGTCGTGATGCGCGAGGGCGGCCCGACCGGCGCGCTGCTGCGCTGGGGGCTCGTGCCGTCATGGGCCGACGATCCGAAGGTCGGCTTCAGAATGATCAACGCGCGCGCCGAGACGGTCGCCGACAAGCCGGCCTACCGCGGGCCGTTCGAGCGCGGACGGTGCCTGATCGTCGCCGACGGCTTCTACGAGTGGCAACGTGACGGCAATACCCGCCAGCCGTTCCACATCACGCGCGGCGGCGGCGAGCCGTTCGCGTTTGCCGGCCTGCGGACCGCCTGGCGCGACCCGAGAGATCCGGACGGCGAGCTGTTGCGGAGCTGCGCGATCATCACGACGGCCGCCAATCCGGTCATTGCGCACATCCACCCGCGCATGCCGGTGATCCTCGACCCGGCCGACGAGGAGGAGTGGCTCGATCCGGGGACGCCGCTGCAGCGACTGCACGCGATGCTGCACGCGCTGCCGGATGAGCAGACGCACGCGCGTCCAGTCTCGAAGGCCGTCAACGACGCGCGCTACGACGGGCCGGAGTGCCTGGCGCCGGCTGAGCCGGAGCCCGCGCCGCCGCAGGGCGAGCTGTTCTGAGCCAACGGTCAGTACGAGGGCTCAGTGTGAGCTGAGCTCGGCCGACTCGATCACGACGGGTTCGGCTGGTGCGCCGTCTCTCGCGGTCGGGTCCTGCAGCGGTACCAAGCCGATCGTGTCGGCCACTTCGAGGCCCTTCACGACTCTGCCGAGCAGCGCGTACTGCGGCGGCAGCTGGGCGTCCTGCGCGGTGACGATGAAGAACTGGCTGCCCGATGCGCCGTCCGGCTCAGTCGCCGACTTGGCCATCGCGACGAGCCCGTGCCAGTACTTCAGGCTGCGCGGCGGCTTCTCGACCACCGTGTAGCCGGGGCCGCCTGAGCCGGTGCCCTGCGGGTCGCCGCCCTGGACGACGAAGCCCTGTGCGATGCGGTGGAAGGTGAGGTCGTCGTAGAAGCCCTGCTTCGTGAGCGAGGCGAAGGAGGCGGCCGTCTTCGGCGCGCGGGCGACGTCGAGCCGGATCGTGAACGAGCCGCAGTTGGTCGTCATTCTCACGTCCCACGTCTTGCTCGGATCGAGCACGAGCGTCGGCTTTCTGAGGTGCTGCTCCGGCTTCGGCGCCGGCGCTTCGACCGCCTGGCACGGACCGCTGCTGGCTGTGGTGCTGGTCTGTGCCTGCGTACTGTCGTTGTCGTTCGAGCTGCCGCAGCCGGTCAGCAGAGCAAGCGCAAATGCGCCAAACAGGGCGAGCAGCGCAAGCGATGAGCGGTGACCGGGCACGGCGGCGAAGCATAACGATCGCTCCGGGTCTGCCTCACCGTACGAGGTCCGGCAGCGGGCGCCGGCGGCGACGCAGGACGCTTCGGCGGCAGCCGTCAGTACCGTTCCCGGGCATGGAGCGCGAGGTGGTCCTGATCGTCAACCCGTCGGCCGGCGGCGGCCGCGCGCTGCGCGCACTCCCGCGGGCCGAGCGGACGCTGCGCAACGCCGGAATGCGAGTGCGCCTGGAGCACACGCGCGACATCGAGCACGCGCGCGAGCTGGGCCGCGCGGCGGGCGCGGCCGGCGAGGTTGCCGCCGCGCTCGGCGGCGACGGTCTCGTCGGCGCGGTCGCCGACGGTCTGCGCGAGACGGCTGCCGAGGGCGGCGGGCTGTTGGCGATTCTCCCCGGCGGGCGCGGCAACGACTTCGCGCGGACGCTGGGGATCCCGCGCGATCCGGAGAGCGCTGCGGCGACGATCGCGAACGGCCGCGAGCGCGCGATCGACCTCGGCGTCTGCGGCGAGCGGGCGTTCGTCGGAATCGCCTCGTGCGGCTTCGACTCCGACGCCAACCGGATCGCCAACGAGACGCGTGTCCCCGGCGACGGTGCCTACCTCTACGGGGCGCTGCGCGCGCTCGCGAGCTGGCGGCCGGCGCGCTTCGAGCTGGAGCTCGACGGCGAGCCGCTGGTGCACATCGGCTACAGCGTCGCCGCGGCGAACGGACGCCAGTACGGCGGCGGGATGCTGCTCGCGCCGGACTCCTCGCTCGAAGACGGCATGTTCGACGTCGTGACCGTCTCCGACGTTCCCAAGCGACGCTTCCTGCGCGGGCTGCCGAGAGTCTTCCGCGGCAGGCACGTGCTGAACGACGAGGTCGACGTGCGCCGCGCGCGCGAGCTGCGAATCGCGGCCGACCGTCCCTTCACGCTCTACGCCGACGGCGACCCGATCGCCGAGCTGCCCGCGACGGTCCGCACGCTCCCCGCCGCCGTGCGGGTGATCGTTCCGTGAGCGCGCTGCGACCGAAGCTCACCGTCGCCCGCGCGGTCGGCGGGCTCGCCCGCGCGGCCGGGCGCGGCGGTGGCACCTCGCTGCCGGGCAAGGTGCTGATGCGGTTGGACCCGCAGGCGATCCGCTCGCTGGCGGCACGCCTGCCGCAGGGCTCCGTCGCGATCTCGGCGACGAACGGCAAGACAACGACGGCCGCGATGGTCGCTGCCATCTACGAGCGGCGCGGGACGCGGCTCGTGCACAACCGCGCCGGCGCGAACATGGCCGGTGGGATCGCCTCGACGCTGCTGGGGGCCGCGCGCGGGTCGAGCGCGATCGACGGCGAGCTGGGTCTCTTCGAGGTTGACGAGCTCTGGCTCCCGCAGATGGCGGACGAGCTGCAACCGCGGGCGTTGCTGCTGAGCAACCTCTTCCGCGACCAGCTCGACCGCTACGGCGAGCTCGAGACGATCGCCGATCGCTGGGCCGAGGTCGTGAGCGGGCTGCCGGCGGCGACGCAGCTCGTGCTCAACGCCGACGATCCGCTCGTCGCCGACCTCGGCCGCGGGCGCCAGGGCGTCACCACGTTCGGCGTCGAGGACGACGCGATGGCGCTGCCGCAGATGCAGCACGCGGCCGACTCCAAGCACTGCCGCAGATGCGGTCACGCCTACGTGTACGAAGCCATCTACCTCGGTCATCTCGGTCGCTACGGCTGCCCGCAGTGCGGTCAGCGCCGCCCGCAGCCGGACGTCGTCGCCGAGCGGGTGCGGCTCAACGGAACGCGCGACGCGTCGTTCACGCTGCGAATCGGGGATGCGCAGGCGCCGGTCGCGCTCCCTCTCCCCGGCCTCTACAACGTCTACAACGCGCTCGGCGCGGCCGCGCTCTGTCACGTGCTGGGCGTTTCGTTCGAGGAGATCGTGAGCGGTCTCGGCGCGGTCGAAGCGGCCTTCGGCCGAGCAGAGAAGATCGCGCTCGACGGTCGCGAGCTGTCGATCCTGTTGATCAAGAACCCGGCCGGCGCGAACGAGGTGCTGCGCACACTCGCGCTCGAGGACGGCGAGATCGACCTGCTCGCCGTGCTCAACGACAACGTCGCCGACGGGCGCGACGTCTCGTGGGTGTGGGACGCCGATTTCGAGCTGCTCGCCGGTCGGGTGCGGCGGGTCGTCTGCGCCGGCACGCGCGCGGGCGAGCTTGCCGTTCGGCTCAAGTACGCCGGTGTCGAGCCGGAGCGGTTGGTCGTCGTCCCGGAGCTGGCGGACGCGCTCGACGCAGCGCACGCCGACGGCACCGGTCCCCTCTATGCCCTCCCCACCTACACGGCGCTGCTCGCGCTGCGCGACCTGCTCGCGCGCCGCGGCGTCGCGCCGGAGTACTGGCGATGAGCGCGCTCCCCGCTGGCGCGCCGCTCGCGCCCGAGCAGCTCCACGTGCTGTGGCACGAGCTCGAGTGCGGCCGCTACGCGCAGGACCTGCCGCTGTGGCGGGAGCTGGCCGCGGAGACCGGCGGCCCGATTCTCGACCTCGGCGCCGGCAGCGGCCGCGTCGCGCTCGACCTGGCACGGGCCGGGCACGAGGTCGTCGCGCTCGACGTGGACCCGGTGCTGCTTGCTGCGCTCGACGGGCACGCGGCGGCAGCCAGTCTGTCGATCGAGACGGTCCCGGCCGACGCGCGCGACTTCGCGCTCGGGCGGCGCTTCCCGCTCGTGCTCGCGCCGATGCAGACGGTCCAGCTCCTCGGTGGCGCCGACGGCCGGGCAGGGCTGCTGCGCAGCGCCGCGGCGCACTTGGTGCCCGGCGGCCTGCTCGTGTGCGCACTCGCCGACGCCTTTGAGGGTTTCGACGCCGAGCACACCGAGCCGCCGCTGCCCGACGTGCTCGAGCGCGACGGCTGGGTCTTCGCAAGCCATCCCGTCGCCGTGCGACCGCAGGCCGACGCGACGACGATCGAGCGGATCCGCCAGACGGTCGCGCCGGACGGGGCGCGCACGGCGGAAGGCGACGTCATCCGGCTCGACCAGCTTGACGCCGACACGCTGGAGGCGGAGGGCATCGCGGCCGGCTTTGCGGCCGCCGGCAGGCGCTTCATCGAAATGACGGACGAGCACGTCGGCTCAGAGGTGGTGCTGCTCCGTGCCTGAGACGCTGCGCGTCTGCGCGCTCTATCCGCAGCTGATGAACATCTACGCCGACCGCGGCAATCTGCTGCTGCTGCAGCGTCGCTGTGAGTGGCGCGGGATCGGCTTCGAGCTGAGCGCGAGCGACCTCGGCGAGCCGCTCGATCCCGACGCCGCCGATCTCTTCTACATCGGTGGCGGACAGGACCGCGACCAGCGCCTGTGCGCCCTCGACCTCGCCGAGGTCAAGCGCGACGGACTGCACGCGGCCGCTGAGCGCGGTGCCGCGCTGCTCGCCGTCTGTGGTGGCTACCAGCTCCTTGGCCACTCCTATGAGCTGGGCGACGAGACGCTGCCAGGCGTCGGTTTGGTCGATCTGCGCACCGTGCGCAGCGACGGTCCGCGGCTGATCGGCAACGTCGCGATCGAGGTCGATCTGGACGGAGAACGACGGGTGCTCGCCGGCTTCGAGAACCACGGCGGGCGGACCCACCTCGGTCCTGGCGCCCAGCCGCTCGGAAGAGTGCTGCGAGGTCATGGCAATGACGGTGCGAGCGGGCTCGAGGGCGTGCGGCGCGGCAACGTCATCGGCACCTACCTCCACGGCCCGCTGCTGCCGAAGAACGTATGGCTTGCCGACTGGCTGATCGCCCGTGCGATGGGCAGTGATGAGCCGTTGGCGCCGCTGGACGACACGCTCGAGGCGGCCGCACACGCCGAGGCACGCGGCGCTGCGGGCGTCTGACGCTCCCGCGACGACGGTTGACGCCGTTCGTCCGGAGGCAGACTAGGATCGAAGGCTCCCCTGGTACCGGGATCCCCCCTCCCCTAGCCGCCACACGTGAACAGCGACAACACCGCCCAGAACGAGGGGCCGACCGCCTACCCGCGCGCGGCGTCGCTGGAGCTGCGCGACGTGCGCAAGCAGTACCCCGGCTCCTCCCGCCCCGCAATCGAGGACCTCACGCTGACTGTTCCCGCCGGCGAGGTCTGCGTGCTGGTCGGCCCCTCCGGTTGCGGCAAGACGACGGCGATGCGGCTCGTGAACCGCATGATCGACCTCACGAGCGGCGAGATCCTGCTCGACGGCGCGAGCGTGATGGAGCGCAAGCCGCCCGAGCTGCGGCGCGAGATCGGCTACGTGATCCAGCAGATCGGCCTCTTCCCGCATCTGACGATCGCCGACAACGTCGCGACCGTGCCGCGCCTGCTCGGCTGGGAGAAGGAGCGAATCGCGGCGCGCGTGCAGGAGCTGCTGACGCTCGTCCAGCTGCCGCCGGAGCTGGCTGAGCGCTACCCGGCGCAGCTGTCGGGCGGCCAGCGTCAGCGCGTCGGCGTGGCCCGCGCGCTTGCGGCCGATCCGCCGCTGTTGCTGATGGACGAGCCGTTCGGCGCGATCGACCCGATTGCCCGCAGCGCGCTTCAGGACGAGCTGCTGCAGCTCCAGGCGCGGGTCAGAAAGACGATCGTCTTCGTCACTCACGACATCGACGAGGCGATCAAGCTCGGCGACCGCATCGCGATCTTGCGCGAGGGCGGGGTGCTGGCGCAGTACGCGCCGCCGGACGAGTTGCTCGCCGCGCCTGCCGACGACTTCGTCGCCCGCTTCGTCGGCGTCGATCGCGGGCTCAAGCGGCTGGCGCTGAGCCGGCTGGCCGACGTCGAGCTGCTGCCGCTCAACGGCGATCACGGCGCCGGCACGGTCGATCTCCAGACCTCCCTGCGCGACGCCGCCTCGCTGATGCTCGCGGACGGCAACCGCCCATTGACCGTCGTCGACGCGGACGGCAAGCGGATCGGTCAGGTCACGCTCGAGCTGATCAGCTCCGCGCTCGACCACCGGCCCGCTGCCTCGGACCACCCCGCGCCATGACCGCAGCCGCCCTCCCCCTCGCCGCCGCCGAGCCGGTCATCCCCGACTTTGGCAGAGGCAGCACGTGCGTGCGCGAGAACGGCGCCTTCTGCTGGGACTGGGTCAGCGACCACTGGGGCGACACGCTGCGCCCGGCGCTCATGCAGCACCTGGCGTTGACGGCGATCGCGATCTCGCTCGGCTTCGCGATCGCGTTCGTGCTCGCGCTCGCCGCCCACCGCCGCGGCCGCCTCACGACGCCGGTCGTGCTCGTCACCGGCCTGCTCTACACGATCCCGTCGCTGGCGCTGTTCCAGCTGCTCGTCCCCTTCACGGGCCTCTCGCGCACGACGGCCGAGGTTGCGCTCGTCTCGTACACGCTGCTGATCCTCTTCCGCAACACGCTCGCCGGTCTCGCGGGCGTGCCCGAGGAGGTGCGTGATGCCGCGCGCGGCATGGGCCTGACGCAGCGCCAGGTGCTGTGGACCGTCGAGCTGCCGCTCGCACTCCCGGCCATCGTGGCGGGCTTGCGGATCGCGACCGTCACCGTCATCAGCCTCGCGACCGTCGCCGTCTTCGTCGTCAACGAGGGGCTCGGCGCGCCGATCTACGCCGGCCTGCAGCAGACGTTCAAGACCGAGCTGATCGCCGCCGGTGCGCTGTGTGTCGCGCTTGCACTGATCGCCGACGGGCTGCTCGTGCTGCTGCAGCGGGTGCTCACGCCGTGGACACGGGTGGCGCGGAGCCGATGAACGACTTCACTGACGCGCTCCAGTTCATCGCCGACAACACGGCGCTGCTGTGGAGCCTCACGCTCGACCATCTCGCGCTCACCGGCGCGGCCGTCGGCATCTCGCTCGTGATCGCGATCCCGCTCGGTGTCACACTCGGGCACCTGCACCGCGGCTCCTTCGTGGCGATCAACGTCTCGAACGTCGGCCGCGCGCTCCCGTCGCTCGCGCTGATCTCGATCGGCGTCGCGGTGCTCGGGATCGGCTTCGTCAACGTGATGGTGGCGCTCGTCGTGCTCGCCTTCCCGCTGATGCTGACGAACGCCTATGTGGCGGTCGAGGGCGTCGACCAGGACGCCGTCGAGGCCGCGAGAGGCATGGGCATGAAGCCGCACGAGGTGCTGTGGAAGGTCGAGCTGCCGCTCGCGCTGCCGCTGATCTTCGCCGGCATCCGCACCGCCGTCGTCTACGTGATCGCGACCGCTACGTTGGCCGCCGTCGCCGGGGCGCACAGCCTCGGCGACATCATCGTCGACCAGGCGACGTACCGCCTGCCCGGAGTCCTGGGCGCGGCGATCTGCGTCGCCGTCCTCGCGCTGCTCGCGGAGCTGCTGTTCGCGGGCCTGCAGCGAGCTGTCACACCGCGCGCGCTGCGGTTGGAGGAGCGCGGCGCGCCAACGGTGCTGTTGGGGAATCCCGATCCAGAAAGGACCGTATCCACGTGAAGCAGGGTACGTTGCGCACCATTCTCGCCCTCGTCGCGGCGCTCGCGCTGACGACCGGGGTCGCCGCCTGCGGCGGCTCCGACAACGACGACAGCAGCACGAACGGCAGCACGCAGGCCGCCGCCACACAGCCGGGCAAGGGCAAGCCGGCCGTGACGCTCGGCACGAAGAACTTCACCGAGCAGTTCGTGCTCGGCCAGCTCTACAAGCAGGCACTGGAGGCGAAGGGCTACAAGGTCGCCCTGAAGCAGAACATCGGCTCGACGGAGATCGCCGACAAGGCGCTCCGCAGCGGCCAGATCGACCTCTACCCCGAGTACATCGGGATCTTCAACACGGCCGTCGCGGGCGACTCGAAGGCGTACCCGGACGTCAACGCGGCGTTCTCCGCCGGACAGGCGTATGCGCGCGACCACGGTTACACGCTGCTGCCGCTGACCCCGTTCACGGACGTCGACGCGCTCGCCGTGACGCCGGACTACGCGAGAGAGCACAACCTCTCGAGCGTCGCCGACCTCGCGGCGATCAGAGGGCTCAAGCTCGGCGCCCCGCCGGAGTTCCGCGAGCGCGAGACCGGCCTCGTCGGCCTGGAGCGCGTGTACGGGATCAGAGACGTCGACTTCTCGCCGCTGACGATCGGCCTGCAGTACCAGGCGCTCGACGACGGCAAGATCGACACGGCCGACGTCTTCACCACGGACGGTCAGCTGCAGAGCGGCAGATACGTCGTGCTGGACGATCCGAAGAACGTCTTCGGCTTCCAGAACGTGACGCCGATCGTCTCGACGAAGGTGCTCAGAGCCGAGGGGCCGGAGTTCGCGACGACGCTGAACGAGGTCAGCAGAGCGCTGACGACGAGAGCGATGCAGCAGATGAACGCCGCGGTGGCGATCGACAAGCAGAACCCCGCCGACGTGGCCAAGCAGTACCTGCAGGCAAACGGATTGGTGTAGCGACCTGCGCCACGCCGGGTAGGTCACCGGCGTGGCGCATCCCGTCCGCATCGGCTGCTCAGGCTGGGTCTACAAGTCGTGGGCCCAGTCGTTCTATCCGCCGAGACTGCCCGGCGCGCGCTGGCTCGCGCACTACGCGAGCGTCTTCGACACCGTCGAGCTGAACTCGACCTTCTACCGACTCGCGCGGCCCGGCGCCGCTGCGAGATGGGTCGAGCAGACACCGCCTGATTTCGTCTTCGCGGCGAAGGCGAGCCGCTACCTGACGCACATGAAGCGACTCACCGACCTCGACCGCGGTGTCGAGCGCTACTACGCCTCGATCGCGCCGCTGGTGGAGAGCGGCAAGCTCGGGCCGGTGATCTGGCAACTGCCGGGGAACTTCCAGCGCGACGACGACCGGCTGGCGGCCGCGCTGGAGCGTGTGGCGGCGCTCCCGCCCGGTCGCCACGGATTCGAGTTCCGCCACCCGTCGTGGTTCGTGCCGCAGGTCGAGGAGCTGCTGCGCGCGCACGGCGTCGCGCTCGTGATCGGCGACCGGCCGGAGCGCCCGTTCCAGACGCACCGGCTCACGACCGACTGGACACTGGTGCGCTTCCACCATGGCTGGAGAGGTCGGCGCGGCAACTACTCCGAGGCGGAGCTGCGCGTGTGGGCCGAGCGGATCCGCGGGTGGTCGGAGCACGTCGACGTGTACGCCTACTTCAACAACGACTGGGAGGTCTTCGCGCCGCGCAACGCGCTGCGACTGCGGGTGCTGCTCAAGGCGTGAACGGGAGCGCACCGGGGCCGATGCGCCTGACCGCACCGGCCCCGGCGTTCCCCACCGCGCGGCGTCCCCCGGCGCCGCACTTCCCGGTCGTCCCCCGGCGACCAGGCTCGCGTACGAAGGTAGCGAGACGCTCTCGCTCGTCGAGTGACGAGGTCGTGAAAAAGACGCGGTCGTACTGTGAAGCTGGCGCGAGGGCGCCAGGTCAACTGCCGCTGGAGCCGAATCCTCCGGCGCCGCGCTCGCTGGCGGGCAATTCGTCGACCTCGACGGTCGCCGGCAGTTCAAGGCGGACCAGCACGAGCTGTGCGATGCGGTCGCCGACGGCGATCTCGCACGGCGTCTCGCGGTCGGTGTTGAGGAGCAGGACGCGGATCTCGCCGCGGTAGCCGGCGTCGATCAGGCCGGGCGCGTTGACGAGGGCGATGCCGTGGCGCGCAGCGAGGCCGGAGCGCGGCAGGACGAGGCCGCCTTGGCCCTCAGGGATCGCTATGGCGATGCCGGTGCCGACCGATGCACGGTCGCCGGGTTTGAGCCTGACCGCCTCGGTGGCGTGCAGGTCGAGGCCGGCGTCGCCTGCATACGCGCGTCTGGGTAGGACGGCCTGCGGGTGCAGGCGCTTGACTGCGAGGGGAGCGTCGGTCGCGGTCGCCGTGGTCGTTTCTGCGCTCATGAGCCTCTCTCTCGATGCCTGTCTGCGAGTCCGCTCACGCGTCTGCGCGGAACGCCTCGGTCTGCTCGCTCACGCGACCCGGCCGTTTCCGTCCACCGCGTACCGCTCAAAGCGCGCAGCCACCGTCGCCGGGACGCGGGCCTTCACGAGCACGCCCTCGGCCGTGTCCTCGCGCTCCAGATCGCCGGCGACTTCGTGCAGCTCCGCCAGCCGATCGCCGTCGCGGTAGGGCAACAGCAGCTCGACGTCGCGCAGCGAGCGGGCGAACTCGGTCTCGATCCGCTCGCCGAGCTCCTCCAGCCCGTCGCCGGTGAGCGCCGAGACGAGCATGCCGTCGGGGTGGCGCAGCCGCACGTCCTCGCGTGCGTCGGGATCGAGCGCGTCGGCCTTGTTGAGGATCAGCACGCGCGGCCGGTCGCCGGCGCCGAGCTCCTCCAGCACCTCGTGCACCGCGCGCATCATCTCGTCCAGCTCGTCCTCCGGCGCGGACGCATCCACGACGTGCAGCAGCAGGTCGGCGAGCCGTGTCTCCTCCAGCGTCGCGCCGAACGCGTCGACCAGTTGGTGCGGCAGCTTGCGGATGAAGCCGACGGTGTCGGTCAGCAGGTAGTCGCGCCCGCCGAGCCTCCAGCCGCGCGTCGTCGGATCGAGCGTGTGGAACAGCCGGTCGCGCACTCCCACCTCGGCACCGGTGAGGGCGTTGAGCAGCGTCGACTTGCCGGCGTTCGTGTAGCCGACGAGCGCGACCTCGGGCAGCTGAGCGCGGGTCCGCTCGGCGCGCATCGTTCTGCGCGCGCCCTTCACGCGCTCCAGACGGCGTCTCAGCGCGGTGATGCGATCGCGGGCGAGGCGGCGGTCGGTCTCGATCTGCGACTCGCCCGGTCCGCGCGTGCCGATGCCGGGTCCGCCGGCGGGGCCGCCGGCGCCCGCGCCGAGTCGCTCCAAGTGGGTCCACAGTCCCCGCATCCGCGCGAGGTTGTACTCAAGCTGCGCGAGCTCGACCTGCAGCTTGCCCTCGGCCGAGTTCGCGTGGCCGGCGAAGATGTCGAGGATGATCGCCGTGCGGTCGACCACGGGGGTTCCCAGGGCCTCCTCGAGGTTGCGCCCCTGACGCGGCGAGAGCTCGTCGTCGCAGGCGACCACGTTGGCATCCTGCGCCTTGATCGCCTCTCTCAGCTCCTCCAGCTTGCCGGGCCCGAAGTACGTGTTCGGATGCGCCTGCTCGCGGTGCTGGACCATCTGGCCGACGGTGGCGACGCCCGCGGTCCTCAGCAGCTCCTCGAGCTCACTCAGGTCCTCCCCGGTCTCCAACACGCCGATCGCCAGCGCACGCTGACGCGCACGCCCGACGGGCGGCTCGCTGCGCCCCGGTGTCGGGGTCGCCCGACCATTGCGGCCTCTCACAGTCGTCACACCGTTGAGTCTAGATCGTTGCGAACCGCGCCCCACACGCCGCGATTTCCCTGACAACGTCAGGGCATGCCTGAGGACCGCGGATCTGAGTCGCTCCCACCGACCACAAATCGCGCTCCTCACACCGACGCGCGGATCGCGGCGATTGCGGCAGGCCAGCATGGTGTGGTCTCCCGCAGCCAGCTCCTCGATGCCGGAATCCCTCCGACGACGCTTCGAGATCGCGTGGAGCGCCGCCAGCTCGTCCCGCTCCACCGCGGCGTCTACGCCGTCGGGCACGCGCACCTGCGCCCCAACGGCTACCGGCTCGCCGCCGTCCTCGCGGTCGGACCAGGCGCCGTCCTGAGCCACCGCGACGCCGCGGCGCTCCACGGGCTGCGAAGCGGAGGCGGCACGCGGATCGACGTGAGCACACCGGCGGAGCGGTGCAACACCGCCAAGATCCGCGTCCACGGCCGGCGTGCGCTCGACATCCGAGACATCACGACGGTCGATGGCATCCAGGTCACCACCATCGCCCGAACCTTGGTGGACCTCGCCGAAGTCGTGGCGGCGGACGCTTTGCGCAAAGCGCTCAGCGAGGCCGAGCGGCAGCGCCTGCTCGACACGACGGGCATCGAGGAAGCATTGGAGCACCGGCGAGGTCGGCGAGGAACGGCGACAGCCAAGCTCCGGGCCGCGCTCGTAGAGCTGAGACAACACGGCGCCACACTGACCCGCTCACACCTGGAGGACCGCTTCCTCACTCTCCTCGATGCCCACGACCTCCCCCGCCCCGCGACGAACGCTCACGTCTCGGGCTACGAGGGAGACGCGGTGTGGCGGGCGGCGCGGCTCGTGGTCGAGCTCGACGGCTGGGATGGACACAAGACGCGCCGTGCGTTCCAACACGACCGCACCAAGGGAAACGTCATCCAGGCAGCCGGCTACGCCCTTTTGCGCTTCACCCACGCCGACGTCATGCGGCGACCGGACGAGGTCGCCGCACAGATCGCCACCCAGCTCAGCCGAGCTGCTTGATCCGCTCGACCGCCTCAATCAGCCGCTCGTCGGGCGTCGTCAGCGAGATGCGGAAGAAGCCCTCGCCCGAGGCGCCGTAAGCCCCGCCCGGCGAGATGACCACGCCGGTCTCCTCCAGCACGTGCTCGCAGTACGCGGCGGCGCTCTCGTAGCCGGCCGGCACGGGCGCCCAGATGTAGATCGTGCCCTTCGGTGGCGTCACGTCGACGCCGGCCGCGCGCAGCGCGTCGCAGACGAGGTCGCGGCGACGCCGATACACCTCGTTCATCGCAGCGACCTCGGCATCCACGGCCGGATCCAAAGCCGCAACACCGGCGAGCTGCACCGCCTCGAACAGCCCCGAGTCGACGTTCGACTTGAGCCGCCAGTACTGCGCGATGGCGTCCGCGTTGCCGGCGATGAAGGCGCAGCGCCAGCCGGTCATGTTGTAGCCCTTGGAGAGCGAGAAGACCTCGACGCCGACCTCCTTCGCGCCCGGC
>Ga0126313_10000063_pt1 | contig 43413 bp, 38 predicted proteins | sample Plot105A_FD_89954 | JGI IMG/M metagenome (GOLD analysis project Ga0126313, IMG submission 89954) | Serpentine soil microbial communities from UC McLaughlin Reserve, CA, USA - Plot105A | ecosystem: Environmental > Terrestrial > Soil > Grasslands | place: USA: UC McLaughlin Reserve, Lake County...
CATTGGCTGGGCGCCGCACGAACTCAACGCCTCGACCAGCCCTTGGGCATGTGTCACCACGACAATCTGAGTGTGCGCGCTTGCCCGGGCGATAAGCCGGGCCAGCGCGGAAAGGAGGTCGACGTGCAGGCTCGTCTCCGGTTCGTTCAGCACCATCAGCGAGGGCGGCCGAGGGCTCAGTAGTGCGGCGACCAGCAACAAGAAGCGCAGGGTCCCGTCGGAGAGCCCGGCGGCGCCAAGGGGCCGCAGCAGACCATGGGCACTCAGCTCTAGGTCGAAGCGGCCGCGGCTTTCCACGACCTGGAGTCGTGAGCCGGGAAAAGCATCGTCGATCGTGCCGTGCAAGGCGTCTGAGTCGCCGATTTCGATGATCGTCTGGAGCGCAGCTGCGAGGTCCCGGCCGTCCGCGTCGAGCACCGGCGTCCGGGTGCCGATCTGGCTTTGTCGGACCGGGGAGTCGGTGTCGGTTCGAAACTGGTCGTAGAACCGCCAGGTGCGGATCTGCTCCCGTACTGCCAGCAACTCGGGCGCCCGAACCGGGTCCAGGACCTCGGTCAGCACGCTCTCGTACGGCCGCAGCCTGCTCTCGAAGCTCTCCCACTGATCGCCGCGCGAGGAGGATCCGCGAAGTTCGGCCAAAAGCCCGCTTGCGCTTGACCAGCACGCTCGCCGGACGCATCACCGGACCGCTCCAGATCACCTCGCGTTTTATCTCCGGATCGATATTGAATGCCGAGAACTCATCTCGGGTGGGCAGGCCGAGGTCGATGAGATAGGAAAACTCGTCAGAGGCGAAGCCGAGCTGGAGGCTCACCGACCGTGACCTTACGGTGCCCTGAACGGGATGCCCTCCGGCACGGACGGAGGCACCGATGTGCTCTGGTCCCGCCCAGAGGACGGACTCGAGCCCTCCCTCGTGAGCAAGTGATGCGATGACTCGTCCCGAAGCGCAGTCGGCCAGTAGCCGGAGCGCGCGATAGACACTTGACTTCCCTGTGCCGTTTGCGCCGGTGACGACGTTGAGCTGCTCCAGAGGGAGCCGCAGGTCGCGCAGAGACCGGTAGTTTTCGATTGCGATCGTGGTCAACATGGGCAGCCACAATCATCGTTGGTCGGCGAGAATTGACCGCATGCAGCTGCCAGTCATGCCGCCCGTCGCGCCGATGCTGGCGAAGTCGGTGCCTGAGATTCCGAGCGGGTCGATGTCCTACGAGCCGAAGTGGGACGGTTTTCGGTCGATCGTCTTTCGCGACGGAGACGAGGTTGAAATCGGATCGCGGAACGAGCGTCCCATGACCCGCTACTTCCCCGAGGTCGCAGAGGCCATCAAACAAAGCCTGCCGAAGCGCTGCGTCGTCGACGGAGAGATCATCGTGATCCTGGGCGATCGGCTGGAGTTCGAAGTCCTGCAACAGCGGATCCATCCAGCGGCGAGCCGGATCAAGTTGTTGTCGGAGCAGACCCCGGCTTCATTCATCGCGTTCGACCTGTTGGCACTGGGCGATGTCGATTACACCCACCAGCCGTTCGAGAAGCGTCGCGCTGCTCTCGAAGAGACTCTGGCGGACGCCAAGCCGCCGATCCATCTGACTCCAGCCACGCGCGATCACCATCTTGCTCTGGATTGGTTCTCCCAGTTCGAAGGCGCCGGTCTCGACGGAGTGGTGGCCAAGCCCCTGAGCGGCACATACCAGCCGGACAAGCGAACGATGTTCAAGATCAAGCACCACAGAACGGCTGACTGCGTTGTCGCCGGCTACCGGGTGCACAAGAGCGGCCCGGACAGCATTGGTTCGCTTCTGTTGGGCCTCTATCGAGACGATGGCGAGCTGGCCAACGTCGGCGTGATCGGCGCTTTTCCAGCAGCGCGCCGAAAGGAGTTGTTCAACGAGTTGCAGCCGCTGGTCACCACCTTTGACAACCATCCGTGGGACTGGTCGAAGCTTGTCGAGGGTACGACCCGAAACCCCCGCAGCTCGGAGTTCAGCCGTTGGAACGCAGGCAAGGATCTGTCGTTTGTCCCCTTGCGGCCGGAGCTCGTCGTGGAAGTACGCTACGAGCACATGGAAGGTGATCGATTCCGCCACACCGCCCAGTTCAACCGGTGGCGGCCAGACCGCGACCCGCGCTCTTGCACCTATGAACAGCTCGAGGAACCTGTTCAGTACGATCTCGCTGACATCCTTGCCTCAGGCCGCTCGTGAATAACGATCCGCCTGGCGGGTATGGCTGGACCGCACGCCACGCTTCTGAAGGAGAACAACCTTGTGGCTCTTCGTCACCCGCCGGCTTCGTACCTGGCTGCTGTTCGCGCTGGTGGTGCCCGTCGCCACCACAGCTGTCCACATGCTTAGGCAGGCGATCGAAAAGCGCAAAGGCGTGACGAGACTGACCAGAGCCCTGACGATGGTCGAGGATCTCGGCCGCCGCAGTAGCCGTTAGGAAAGTATTGGGCTGAAGCGCCGCGACTTAGAATTCAGCGGTGCCCAATCGTCCGGTCGACGCACTGGTCGTGGACGGCCTCACAGTCCGATTCGGCAGCCACGCGGCGCTCGCCGATCTGACTTTGAGCGCGAGGTCCGCCGCGCTGACCGCGGTGCTTGGACCCAACGGAGCTGGCAAGACGACGCTGATCCGCAGTTGTACCGGGCTGCTGAAGCCGGCCGAAGGCCACATGACCGTGTTGGGCGGCGCACCGGGCACGGCAGGAGTTCGCAGCCGCATCGGCCTGATGCCACAAAATACGGCTGCCTGGTCTGGCATCAGGGCACGGGAACTTCTTGACTACCTCGCCGGTCTGTACTCGCAGCCGCTGAATGTGGAGAGGTTGATCACCCGGCTCGGCATCTCTGGCTACGCAACGACCACGTATCGGCGACTCTCCGGCGGCCAGCAGCAGGTGGTCAACCTGGCGGCCGCGCTGGTCGGTCGACCGGACCTGGTATTCCTCGACGAGCCCACCGCCGGACTGGACCCCCATGCCCGGCGGGCTACCTGGCAACTCTTGCGCGAACTACGGGCAGCCGGAGTGACCATCGTCTTGACCACACACGCGATGGACGAGGCGGAGGCGCTCGCCGACGAGATCTACATTCTCGATCGTGGCCGGATAGCGGTATCCGGAACAGTTCGGGATCTGACCAGAGGCGGACAGAATCTGGAAAGCGTCTACCTGGCCAATACCCACGCCCAGGCGGGGACATGACGGCCCTCGACTTCAGCCCGGCGCCCGGCGCGGCACCACCGGTTCGACGAGTGCTGCGCCATGGCCGGCTTGAGGCGCGGCTGTTGGTCCGCAATGGCGAGCAACTGCTGCTCGCACTCGTTATCCCGCTCGTCATCCTGGTCACGGTCCGAGTCGCCGGCGGGCGACTAGGTGACTTTGCGGAGCTGGCCCCGTCGGTCCTGGCGGTCGCTGTTTGGTCGTCGGGATTCACCTCAGTAGCAATCTCGACCGGATTCGAACGACGGTACGGAGTACTGGAACGGCTGGTCGCCACCCCCTTGGGCCCGTCCGGCTTGATCGCGGGAAAGTCACTAGCCGTTCTGATGATCTTGGCCGGACAGCTGGTGATCTTGGCCGGAGTCGCCGCAGTCCTCGGCTGGCGTCCCGCGTTCACAGCAGCATCCGGACCGACTGCTGTCCTGCTGGTAATCATGGCTACAGCGACATTCGTGTGCCTCGGTCTACTGTTGGCCAGCCGGCTGCGTGCCGAGGCTACGCTCGGGCTGGCCAACCTGATCTATCTCCTGCTTCTTGCCGGTGGTGCCTTGATCGTCCCGTTGGACCGATACCCGGCGGCAGTGCAGCCGGTGCTGGAGGTTCTGCCCACCGCAGCGCTCGGTGAGGGTCTGCGGGCCGCAGCCGGCGGGATTACGCTCGGCTGGCCGCTGCTGGTGCTGGTGTTCTGGCTGGCAGCGGCGGGATTGGCAGCCTGGAAGGGATTCCGATGGACGTCCTGAAGCGGATGACTCGGGTCGTCAATGGCGAACGTGCGCTGCAGCGCTGGGCTGCCGCCACTCTGGTCGCCAACATCGTGATCGTGATCACCGGAGGCCTGGTGCGGTTGACCGGCTCCGGACTCGGCTGCCCCACCTGGCCGAGATGCACCGAGGATTCCTACGTCAGCCATCCCGAGCTCGGCTATCACGGTTTGATCGAATTCGCCAACCGGCTGCTGACGTTTGCCTTGATTCTCATCGCGGCGCTCACCCTGATCAGCGCAGTGCTCCACCGAGAGAATAGAGCGCCCCGCCGGGATCTGCGCTGGATTGCTGCCGGTCTCGCTCTCGGTATCCCAGCCCAGGCGGTGATCGGTGGGCTTTCGGTGCTCTACGAACTCAATCCGTATGTCGTCGCTCTGCACCTGCTGGCCTCCATGATCTTGATTTGCCTCGCCGTCTGGCTGGTGCGCAAGACCTGGCGGATTCCCGGCCGGCCGGCGACGCGCCTTGCTGTGCTGCTGAGTCGAGTGACGTTCGCCTCAATGGTCGTCACAATCGTGCTAGGCACTCTGGTGACCGGCAGCGGCCCGCATGCGGGTGATCAGAATGTCACCAGGTCCGGCCTGGACGGGCTACTGCTCACTCGACTGCACGCCTCGGTGGTCTATCTGACCGTGGTGCTGACCCTGCTGTGCCTGGTCCTGCTTCGCAGTCGGGCGGCGATGCTGCTACTGGCAGTGGAGGTTGTGCAGGCCGCCGTCGGCGTGACCCAGTACTACACCGGGGTGCCGATCTGGCTGGTCGCCCTTCACTTACTCGGAGCAGCGTTATCGATGGCCGCTGCCACAAACCTGGTGTTGTCAGTGACCCGTGGGCGGCTCGGTCGACCAGAGGACGGTGCGCCGGGCGCCGTCCCAGCGGCGGCAGTGTCGTACGACTCCGGTCAGCTCCGCGGTTGAGCGGCCCAGCACCTCGACGGCAGCCCCGAGTTGATGCAGCCCCATTCGGCGCGCCAGCGTTATGTGCGGGTTCCAGTTCCCGGTGCCGAACTGGCCATGCGGATCGGCGTGGCAAACTCTGGCGACCTGCTGCTGGAGGGTCAGCAGGTCGAGTGAGGGAATGACCTGCCGAACCAGGATCACCTGGCCGCGGCGAGGGCCGAAGATCATCAGGGCACCGATCCGTACGGGTAGATCAAGATCACCGAACAGTTCCGGAAGTCGTGCCTCTGCCACTGCGGCGATGCGGTCGGCGGCGTAAAGGGTGAGATGCGGTCGATGGTCCGGATCGGCACGGACGGGCCGTGCGCTGGGCAAGCCGCTGTCGGCCAACCGATCCCAGTTAACGCGGAGGGCTACCTCGGTCGCCGGATCGAAGATCAACTCGACCGACTGTGCCATGGGCTAGCCGACGGACGTCACGTCAACAGCGGGCTGACCGCGGCGGCCACGAACACCAGCGCCAGGTAGGAATTGGACCAGTGGAAGAGCCGCATTGGCCTCAGCGCGGCATCTCGCAAACCAGCGTTGGCTCGGCCCAGCAACTGCAATGACTCCCACACCAGGACGGCTCCAGCTACCGCGGCAACGATCGGGTACAGCCAGCCGGTCTCGGCGACCGGCCAGAGGACAAGCGAAATGCCAACCGTGGTCAGCGCGTAGAGCAGGATCCGAGCTGCGACCGCCGGCGCGGATCGGACGACGGGCAGCATAGGCACGTTCGCTGCCTGATAGTCCTCGCGGTATCGCATGGCCAGTGCCCAGGTATGAGGCGGGGTCCAGCAGAAGACGATGGCGAACAGGATGAACGGCGCTAGGTCAATCGATCCGCTGACCGCTGTCCAGCCGATCAGTGGTGGGAAGCAGCCGGCGATACCGCCCCACACGATGTTCTGCGAAGTCCGGCGCTTCAGCCACAACGTGTAGACAAAGACATAGAAGGCGTTGGCGGCAAGAGCAAGCAGAGCTGACAACCAATTGACGAAGAAGCCAAGCCAGAGTGTGGCTGCCACCCCGAGCACAACTCCGAAAACTGTGGCAGCTAGCGGACCCACTGCGTGCCGCGGCAACGGCCTTCGGCGAGTTCGGCGCATCCGCTCATCGATATCGCGATCGAGGACGCAGTTGAACACGTTTGCGCTGGCCGCGGCCAGGCATCCGCCGACCATGGTCGACAGGACCAAGATCAGGTCGGGCACGCCGCGAGCAGCGAGGAACATCGCCGGCACCGTTGTTACCAGCAGCAGTTCGATGATGCGCGGCTTGGTGAGTCCAACGTAGGCGCCAAGCACATCGGCCAGCCGCGGGAACGCGCTCGTTCGAGCATCCGGATCTGCAAGAGTCGCAGACCTCACCCGCCTGGCGCCGTCCTCCGTCGCTATCCGAGCGGACACGTCGATGGTCGTCACAAGCCGGAAGTCTAGGGCCCGCGCTGATGATTGGCATTCACCGGGCGACTTCGAAGTCGGACGGTCCCATATCCGCCAGATCCGCTCCCCGATAGGCTCGACATATCCGCAGAAAATGAGCCCGCATCGGAAGGAACCGGCCCGCCCCGTGACTGACACCGCAATCACTCCCGATGGCTGGACCGAGCTCGACTCACGCGCCGTCGACACCATACGGGTGCTGGCCGCCGACGCCGTACAGAAGACTGGAAATGGGCACCCGGGCACCGCGATGAGCCTGGCTCCGGCGGCGTACCTGTTGTTCCAGCGCGTGATGCGACACAATCCGGCCGATCCGCAATGGCCCGGCCGGGATCGCTTCGTGCTGTCCTGCGGGCACACCAGCCTGACCCTCTACATCCAGCTCTATCTCGGTGGGTTCGGCCTCGAGCTGGACGACTTGAAGTCGTTGCGCAAATGGGACTCCAGGACGCCAGGGCATCCGGAATATCGGCATACGCCTGGGGTTGAGGTGACCACCGGACCTCTCGGCCAGGGAATCGGAAACGCGGTGGGCATGGCCATGGCGGCGCGACGTCAGCGCGGCCTGCTGGATCCGGATGCCGCGCCCGGCACGTCCGTATTCGATCACCACATCTACTGCCTTGCCTCCGACGGGGACATCGAGGAGGGAGTCTCCTCCGAGACATCCTCGCTGGCCGCAACCCAGCGGCTCAGCAATCTGACGCTGATCTACGACAGCAATCGCATCTCCATCGAAGACGACACCAACATCGCGCTCAGCGAGGACACCGTCGCCCGCTACGCCGCCTACGGGTGGCACGTCCAGGAGGTCGACTGGACCAACGAGGACGGTCCGTACTCCGAGAACATCGCCGCATTTGCTCAGGCGCTGGAGGTCGCCCGGACGGTGACCGACCGGCCCAGCTTCATCTGTCTCCGGACAATCATCGGCTGGCCCGCTCCCAAGGCGCAGGGCACCGGCAAGGCCCATGGTGCCGCGCTTGGTGACGAGGAAGTCGCTGCGACGAAGAAGGTTTTGGGTTTCGATCCGGACAAGACCTTTGAAATATCCGGCGAGATCTTGGAACACACCCGCAAGCTGCGTGACCGTGGTCAGCAGGCGCAGCAGGAGTGGCAGAAGGCCTACGACCAGTGGGCCTCGGCCAACCCCGAAGCACACGCCTTGCACCAGCGGCTCGTGAACCGCGAGCTCTCTCCCGGCTGGCAGGATGAACTGCCGAGCTTCCCCGCCGACGCCAAGGGCATCGCAACCCGGAAGGCCTCCGGCGAAGTGCTCACCGCGATCGCGCCGAAGCTGCCCGAACTCTGGGGCGGTTCGGCGGATCTGGCCGAGTCCAACAACACAACACCGGAGGGCGAGCCAAGCTTTCTGCCGCCCGATCGGCAGAGCAAAATGTTCCCCGGCGGTCCATACGGCCGGGTGCTGCACTTCGGCATCCGCGAGCACGGCATGGGCGCGATCCTCAACGGGATCGCCGTGCACGGCGGACTGCGCCCATACGGTGGCACCTTCCTGGTGTTCAGCGACTACATGCGGCCATCGGTTCGGTTGGCGGCGATCATGAAGCTGCCGGTGACCTACGTGTGGACCCACGACTCAATCGGTCTCGGTGAGGACGGCCCGACTCATCAACCGATCGAGCACTTGACCGCGCTGCGAGCCATTCCAGGTCTGGACATCGTCCGGCCGGCCGATGCCAACGAAACCGCGGCTGCCTGGGCGGAGATTCTGCAGCACACAGACCGCCCCGCCGGCCTGTGCCTCACCCGGCAGAACGTACCGACATTCCCGCGCGGTGAGGACGGTTTTGCCGACACCTCCGGTGTCGCCAAGGGCGGGTACGTGATCAAGGACCCAGACGGGGTTCCGGACGTGATCTTGATCGGCACCGGCTCCGAAGTGCAGCTGGCGATCCAGGCACAGTCGCAGCTAGCCCAGGAGGGCATTGCAGCACGGGTCGTCTCCATGCCCTGCCGGGAGTGGTTCGACGAGCAGGACCAGGACTACCGGGACTCGGTCATCTCGCCCGACGTTCGAGCGCGAGTCAGCGTCGAGGCCGGCGTGGGTTTCGGCTGGCGAGATCTGGTCGGGGATGCCGGCCGGTCGATTGGCATCACCCATTACGGAGCGAGCGCCTCGGGCAGCGTGCTGTTCGAGAAGTTCGGCTTCACACCGCAATCCGTCGTTGCGGCAGCAAAGGAGAGCATCGAGGCCGCAGCCCGACCGGGCGGGTCGGTCCACACTGCGGCCAGCGGGTCGGCCGGGCCAGCCGACACCGAGTCCGATTCAGCGGCCACGATCAGCTGAGGAAACGCCGAACGTGGCCAAACCCATTGAATCCGGGGAGCTACCGAAAGGATCATCATGAACGATCGACTGAAAGCGCTCGCGGACGCCGGCGTCTCCATCTGGTTGGACGACCTCTCCCGCGAACGCATCAACACCGGCAATTTGAACGAACTGGTTGCCGATTGGGGAGTGGTTGGCGTCACCACCAATCCGACGATCTTCGCTGCTGCCATCGCCCAGGGCCACCTCTATGACGAGCAAGTCAAGGAGTTGGCGGCCCTGGACTCCAGCGTCGAGGACACCATCAAGGCAATCACGACCGAGGATGTCCGTAACGCCTGCGACATCATGGCGCCGACCTTCAAGTCGACCAACGGCGTGGACGGGCGGGTGTCCATCGAGGTCGACCCCGGCTTGGCGATGGACACCGACGCCACGACCGCGCAGGCCGCTGATCTCTGGAAGATCGTGGACCGTCCCAACGTCCTGATCAAGATTCCGGCGACGGTGCCCGGCTTGCCGGCGATTACCGCGTCCATCGCTGAGGGCATCTGCGTGAACGTCACGCTGATCTTCGGGCTTGATCGCTACGATGACGTGATCGATGCCTACCTGGCCGGCCTGGAGCAGGCTGCGGCGAACGGGCACGATCTCAGCCAGATCCATTCGGTGGCGTCGTTCTTCGTTTCCCGAGTCGACACAGAGGTGGACAAACGGCTCGACGCCATTGGCACCGACCAAGCGAAGGCGCTGCGGGGCAAGGCGGCCATTGCCAATGCGCGGTTGGCGTACGCACTGTTCGAGGAGAAGTTCGGCACTGACCGGTTTGCGGCTCTCGCTGAGAAGGGCGCCAACAAGCAGCGGCCGCTCTGGGCCTCGACCGGGGTCAAGGATCCGGCTTACCCCGACACCATGTACGTCAGCGACCTCGTCGTGGCCGACACAGTGAACACGATGCCGGAGAAGACTTTGAAGGCCTTTGCCGATCACGGCGAGGTGCAAGGCGACAAGGTCAGCGGCACCAAGGCCGAGGCCCAGCAGGTCTTCGAGATGCTTCACCAGGTGGGCATCGAGTTCGACGACGTCGTCGAGGTGCTCGAGCAGGAAGGCGTGCAGAAGTTCGATGCCTCATGGGCCGAGCTGGTCGAGGATGTGCAGGTCATCCTTGATGAGTTCAAGTCTGGCAAAGAGCATCACGTGCCGGCTGACGACGTCGAGTGATCGCGACGGATCGCCCCAATCCTCTCCGCGATCCGCAAGACCGCCGACTGCCGAGGATCGCCGGGCCCTGTGTCTTGGTGATCTTCGGCGTCACGGGGGATCTATCGTCCAAGAAGCTGATGCCGGCGGTTTACGACTTGGCGAACCGAGGGCTGTTGCCGCCCGGCTTTGCCTTGGTCGGATTCGCTCGACGGGATTGGGCACACCCGGACTTCGCCAGGGTCGTGCATGACGCGGTACGGCAGAACGCCCGCACTCCGTTCCGCGAAGAGGTCTGGCGGCAGCTGTCCGAGGGCATCCGCTTTGTGCCTGGCGAAATCGGGGATGACGAGGCGTTCGACAGGCTCGCTGAAACGATCGCCGATCTCGATGAAGCCCGCGGCACCGGCGGAAACCACGCTTTCTATCTGTCGATACCGCCAGGTCTGTTCCAGACCGTTGTCAACCAGCTCCGCTCGCACGGCCTGGCCGAGGAGCGCTACGGGCAATGGAACCGGGTGGTGATCGAGAAGCCGTTCGGACATGACCTGGCCAGCGCCCGGGAGCTCAACCAGATCGTGTCCAGCGTCTTCCCCGCCTCATCGGTGTTCCGCATCGACCACTACCTCGGCAAGGAAACGGTGCAGAACATGCTGGCGCTGCGGTTCGCCAACCAGTTGTTCGAGCCGGTCTGGACCAACCACTATGTCGATCATGTCCAGATCACCATGGCCGAGGACATCGGGATCGGCGGCCGCGCAGGCTATTTCGATGGGATAGGCATCGCCCGTGACGTGATCCAGAACCACCTGCTGCAGCTGCTGGCCCTGACAGCCATGGAGGAGCCGACATCGTTCGAGGCGGGCCAGCTGCGCGCCGAAAAGCAAAAGGTGCTGGCGGCCGTAGAGCCTCCAAAGCGGATGGATCTGCACACAGCCCGCGGCCAGTACGCAGGGGGCTGGGCCGGCGGCGAGAGGGTCAAGGGATACCTCGATGAGGACCGGATCCCGCAAGACTCGAAGACTGAGACTTTCGCGGCAATCCGTGTGGACATTGAGAACCGGCGTTGGGCTGGGGTGCCGTTCTACCTGCGGACCGGCAAGCGGCTCGCCCGGCGTGTCACCGAGATCGCGCTCGGCTTCAAACGAGCTCCTCACCTTCCCTTTACCGAGACCGACACCGAGGCGCTCGGCTCTAATGCCTTGGTGCTGAGAATCCAGCCGGACGAGGGCGTCACGCTGCGCTTCGGCGCGAAGGTACCCGGCACTCAAATGGAGATCCGCGAAGTGAGCATGGACTTCGCCTACGGTGGCTCGTTCACTGAGTCCTCACCGGAGGCGTACGAGCGGTTGATCCTGGATGTGCTGCTCGGTGACCCGCCGTTGTTCCCGCAGCATGAGGAAGTTGAGCTGTCCTGGGAAATCCTCGAACCCATCTTGGACTACTGGGCTTCGCTGTCCGATCAACCCGAGCCGTACGAGGCCGGCGGCTGGGGGCCGGCCGGCGCATACGAAATGCTGGCCCGCGATGGCTTCACCTGGCGGCGGCCGTGACAACGGGGGGCTGATCATGATTTTGACGTTGACGGACACCAACTCAGCAAAGATCTCCTCCGCGCTGCTGAAGGCTCGACGCAGCGCCGGCAGCCCTGCGATGGGAATGGTGCTGACTTTGATCGTGGTCTGCGACGAGTCGGAGTACGAGCCGGCCATGAAGGCTGGCATGCACGCCGGCCGGGAACACCCCAGCCGTATCCTCCTCGTGGTAACCGGCCCGGGCCGGAATTCCTCGCTGAATGCAGAGGTTCGGATCGGAGAAGGCACCCCTGGTGAGGTGGTGATTGTCCGGATGCGCGGGGCGGTTGCCGCCCACCCGGCATCGGTGATTCGGCCGCTTCTGCTGCCAGATTCACCAGTCGTTATCTGGTGGCCGGGCAAGTCCCCGGCAAACATCGCCGAGGACGAGCTCGCCCATCTCGCCGGTCGCCGGCTGACCGACGCCTCGACCGCGGGGCGGCCGCTTGCCGCGTTGCGTACCCGGGCAGAGACCTATCGGCCGGGCGACACCGACCTTAGCTGGACCCGAACGACTCCGTGGCGCGCGTTGCTGGCCGCAGCGCTCGACCAGTACCCTTCCAAGATCACGTCGATCCTGGTTGAAGCTGAACGCAACAATCCATCGGCCGACCTGCTGAGCGCCTGGCTCGGTAGCCGGCTCAAGCTCGACGTCACACGCCGGGTCAGCGACGGGCCGGGCATTACTGCCGCACGTCTGGGTACCGCGGCCGGCGACATTGCCATCACCCGGCCGGACGGCCTGCTTGCCTCCTATGCGGTGCCGGGTCAGCCTGAGCGCCTGGTCGCCCTCAAACGTCGCGATCTCACCGACCTGATCAGCGAGGATCTGCGAAGGATGGATCCGGACGACGTATACGAGGCGACCATCAAAACCCTCGCAGCCGAGCCGAAAGCGAAGAAAGCAAGAACAAGGAAACCCACCACCAAGAAAGCGACAGCCAAGAGGCCGGCAACCAAGAAGTCGGCGGCGAAGCGGGGCGGTGCCAGGGTTTCGTCAGGTCGTTCTCGTGGTTGAGGTCGGCGGCAATGAGGTTCTTGTCCATGCCGGACCGGATGAGGTGGCCGAAGCGCTCGCTGCCCGGCTGATGGCTCGGCTGGTTGAGATCCAGCGAGAGTTCCGCACTCCGCAGGTCGCGCTGACTGGTGGGCGGATCGCCGGCAAGGCGTACTACCGGCTCGCTGCCGAAGGGGCTCGTTCTGCTGTCGACTGGTCGCGGGTTGACTTCTGGTGGGGCGACGAGCGGTTCGTCCCCGCTGACGACTCTGACCGAAACGCCAAGCAAGCGCTCGATCTGCTGGCCGGTCCGTTGCAGCTCGGGCCGGACCGGGTGCATCCGATGCCGGCGAGTGACGGTGGCATTGATCTTGACCAAGCCGCCGAGGACTATGCTCGCGAGCTCGGCTCGACAGTCTTCGACGTGTGCCTGCTGGGCATGGGGCCGGACGGGCATGTCGCCTCGATCTTCCCAGAGCACCCATCGTCGTACGAAACCGGCGATGTGGTCGCCGTCCGCTCCTCTCCCAAGCCACCGCCAGAACGGATCAGCCTGACCCTGCCGGTGATCAATCGCTCCCGCGAGGTCTGGTTTCTTGTCAGCGGTGCCGACAAGGCCGCGGCCGCCAAGATGGCACTCCTAGGCGCCGGGCCGGTGCAGGTGCCAGCAGCCGGAGTATCCGCCGCGGGGCGAACGCTGTGGCTGATGGATCGGGAGGCGGCCTCGGAGTTGCCTGCGGACCTTCAGCAACGCGGCCGCATCTAGCGCGCTGCGACGCTGCTTCGACCAGGCCGCTAGAGCGCCCAGTGAAATGAGCGAGAGTGTCCGGCGGGCTGCTCGCGCTCGTAGAAACGGTGGGCTTCGAGCCTGGCAGCTCCCGATTCAAGACCGAGGCGCTGCGCACCGCAGTCCCGGGCCCAGGTTTTCGCCCGCGACAGAAGCGCATGCCCGACGCCCTGAGTGCGGCGGTCGGGAGCGACTGCGAGATCCTCGATCCAAGCGCGCTGACCGAACCGGACGGACATCAGATCCAGGTAAATCGTTGCGAAGCCAACCAACCGCCGATCCTCCTCCGCCACGAGGACGGCGGATCGGTCACCGCTAATGGCGGCCTCGAGTCGATCAACGGCTACAGGCACCGACCAATCGGCGGGTTGCTGGCCTGGTGGCGCGAACAACCATACGTACAGGGCCGCGATGCTGGCACCTTCACCGGCACGGGCCGGACGAATGGAGATGTTCAGTAGATGACCTCACCGCGGGCCCGGCGGTCTCGCAGAGCCTGCAACGCTTCGGTCAAAATGTCGGCCGCCTCCTTGTCGGTGCGCCGTTCCTTGACGTAGGCAAGATGGGTCTTGTATGGCTCGATCTTCGGCGGGGGCGGGGGATTCGTGGAGTCCAGGTTGGAAGGCAGACCGCAGCGGGGGCACTCCCAGCTGTCCGGGATCGGTGCGTCCGCTGCAAAGGCTGGACGGGTCTCGTGCCCGTGTGCGCAGAAATACGACACGACCAGTCGGGGTGCCGCGTCACCGCGTTCCGCTTCTCCCATGGGCCCGGCACCCACCCGGCTGCCACGAATGGCACTTCCACCGGCCACCTTTACTCCCCTCGCTGTGCTTGCGCGTGCAGTGTGATTGCTCTGGTGCTCAGGCCTGCAGTTTGTAAAGCAGGCCCAGCGCAACGATCGTCGCCAGCCAGACCACACCGATGATGATGGTCAACCGGTCGAGATTTCGCTCGGCTACCGACGAGCCGCCAAGCGACGACGAGATGCCACCACCGAACAGGTCAGACAGACCGCCGCCGCGTCCCTTGTGCAGAAGAACTGAAAGCGCCAAAGCAATGCTGGTGATCACCAGGACGATCGAGAAGATCAAGATCGGAGTCGTCATCATCGGCACGACGGCGAAATTCACGGACGTACTGTAACTCAAGAAACCAGCGAATCCGGAACACAGCTAGAGCACGGGAAGATCGTAGAAGCGGGCAATTGCGGTGAATTCCTCAACATCAAGACTGGCGCCGCCGACCAGGCAGCCGTCCACGTCAGGCTGGGCCATGATCTCGGCGACGTTGCTGGCTTTCACCGAGCCGCCGTACAGAATGCGGACCTGTTGAGCGATGCCGGCGTCATACCACTGCCCGATCCACTCGCGAATGGAACCGCAGACTTCCTGCGCATCGTCGGGGGTGGCCACCTTCCCGGTGCCGATCGCCCAGACTGGCTCGTAGGCGACCACCAGCGAGCCGATCTGCTCTAGCGTCAGCTTCGCCAGCGCCTCTGCGACGAGCGCGATCGTGAACTCGACCTGATCCATCTCCTCACGGACATCGATGCCCTCACCTACACAGACGATTGGCGTGAGACCGTGGGCAACCGCCCTCTTGGCCTTGGCGTTGACCAGCGCATCGGTCTCGCCGTAGTGCTGACGACGCTCCGAGTGACCCACCAGCACGTACTGGCAGCCAAGCTTGGCCAGCATGGACGCCGACACGTCCCCGGTGTAGGCGCCGTTGTCGAAAGGAGACACGTCCTGGGCTCCGTAGCCGATCTCGAGGCGATCCCCTTCGATCAGAGTCTGCACCGTCCGCAGGCAGGTAAACGGAGGCATGACCACGACTTCGGATTTCGCCGGATCGTGCTTCTTGTCCTCCAGCGTCCAGGCGAGCCGCTGCACCAACCCGACGGCCTCGACATGATTGAGGTTCATCTTCCAGTTTCCGGCCATCAGGGGTTTGCGGTCCATCACTGCCTGCCTCCGTCTTCGAGTACCGCCAAACCCGGCAAGGTCTTGCCCTCCAGGTATTCCAGGCTGGCTCCGCCGCCGGTAGAGATGTGACCGAAGTCCTCGTCGTGGAAGCCAAGATCACGCACCGCTGCGGCAGAGTCGCCGCCTCCGACAACCGATAGACCGGACACTTGGGTCAAGGCCTCTGCCACTGCCCTGGTACCACCGGCGAAGGCGTCCCACTCGGCCACACCCATCGGCCCGTTCCAGAAGACGGTCTTGGCCCCGCGAATCACCGCTGCGAAAGCTGAGGCTGAATCCGGCCCGATGTCGAGCCCAACCTGATCTTCCGGGATTGAGTCTGCGGGGACGACCTTCGGCGGAGCGTCGGCGGCGAACTCGGGAGCCACGATGATGTCCGACGGCAGCAGAATCTGCTTGCCATCGGCTTTTGCCTGGTCGAGGTAATCCCGAACCGCATCGATTTGATCTTGCTCGAGCAGGCTCTTGCCGACCTCATAGCCTTGCGCCGCCAGGAAGGTGAAGACCATTCCGCCACCGATGATCAGAGTGTCGGCGGTCTTGATCAGATTCGCGATCACTGCCAGCTTGTCGGACACTTTGGCACCACCGAGGACCACCACGTAGGGCCGCTCCGGGCTTTCGGTGAGCTGCTTCAGCACCTCGACCTCGGCCAGCACCAGCTCACCTGCCGCGTTCGGCAGCCGCAGAGCAACGTCGTACACACTGGCCTGTTTGCGGTGCACGACGCCGAACCCATCAGAGACGAAAACGTCACCGAGCGCCGCGTACCTGTCGGCCAGCGATCCGCGCTGTGCATCGTCCTTGGACTCCTCACCCGGCTCGTACCGCACGTTTTCCAGCATCGCAATCCCGCCGTCGGCGAGGCCGGCGACCGTCTCCTGGGCAGAGGAGCCAATGACGTCCCTGGCCAGCGTGACATCGATGCCGATCAGTTCCGACAGGCGTTTGGCAGCCGGAGAAAGCGAGTATTTCGGGTTTACTTCGCCCTTGGGCCGGCCAAGGTGTGCCAGCACGATGATCTTGGCGCCCGCCTCCCGCAGCCGCTTCAGCGTCGGCAGTGAGGCTCGGATCCGGCCGTCGTCGGTGATCGTTTGACCATCCAGTGGCACATTCAGGTCACAGCGGATCAGCGCCCGCTTGGCTCTCAGGTCACCAAGATCAGCAACTGACTTCACGATTGATCCTTTCCGGGCCGAGAGCGCGTGCTGAGCCTGTCGAAGCGCAAAAAGGCCGCCCTTCGACAGGCTCAGGGCCGAGATCTAGAGGGACTGACCGACGAGGCCTACGAGGTCGGCAAGCCGGTTGGAGTAGCCCCACTCGTTGTCGTACCAGCCGACGACCTTGACCTCACTGCCGATCACCTTCGTGAGGCCCGAATCGAAGATGCAGGAGGCGGGGTCGGTGACGATGTCGGAGGACACGATCGGATCGTCACAGTAATGCAGGTAGCCCTTCAGTGGTCCGTCGGCTGCCGCCTGCATGATGTTGTTTATCTCCTCGACACTCGTCTCCCGCGGAGCCTCGAAGGTGAGATCAGTTGCCGATCCGGTCGGCACCGGAACCCGAAGCGCATATCCGTCCAACCTGCCCTTCAGCTGCGGCAGCACGAGGCCGATCGCCTTTGCGGCGCCGGTTGACGTCGGCACGATGTTGAGGGCGGCGGCACGGGCTCGGCGCAGGTCTTTGTGAGGCCCGTCCTGCAGGTTCTGGTCCTGGGTGTAAGCGTGGATGGTCGTCATCAACCCACGAACGATGCCAATCCCATCGTCGAGCGCCTTGGCCATCGGCGCAAGACAGTTGGTGGTGCAGGAAGCGTTAGAGATGATGTGGTGATTGGCCGGTTCGTAATCGCCGTCGTTCACCCCCATAACGACCGTCCAGTCCTCATTCTTGGCCGGGGCGGAAATGATCACTTTCTTCGCACCGGCGTCCAGGTGCGCCTTGGCCTTGTTGGCGTCGGTGAACAGGCCGGTGGACTCGATCACGATGTCGGCACCCAGATCACCCCAGGGGAGTGCGGTGGGGTCCTTCTCGGCGAACGACTTGATCAACTTATCGCCCACCTGGATGCCGCCCTCGACAACCTCAACCGGCTGTTGCAGCCGGCCCAGAATCGTGTCGTACTTCAGCAGATGGGCTTGGGTGTCGTCATCACCCAAGTCGTTGAAGGCCACGACCTCGACGTCGGCGCCTGAAGCGAGCAGTGCGCGATAGAAGTTGCGACCGATACGGCCGAAGCCGTTGATCCCAACACGTACGGTCATTCCAGCGATCTCCTTCGGTTGCGAACCCAGCAACAGGAACCAATCAACACCCTAGCCCTGTAGCAGCTCCCGCCCGACCGCGCCTTGAGATATCGCCGACCGGGCGACGCTGCCACGCTAGCGCCCGGCCGCCAGCTATTCGTCGAGCAGATCTGCGCCGAGATTTGCTTCGGTGTTTGGGATGCCGAGCTCGGTGGCACGCCGGTCTGCGGTTGCCAGCAGCCGGCGGATCCGCCCCGCCACGGCGTCCTTGGTCAGTTGCGGGTCATGCAGCTGGCCGAGTTCCTCGAGGCTGGCCTGCTTGTTCTCGATCCGAAGGATGCCGGCGGCACGCAGATGATCCGGTACGTCATCGCCCAGAATCTCCAGGGCTCGCTCAACCCGGGCACCGGCGGCCACTGCCGCGCGGGCGGAACGGCGGAGATTCGCATCGTCGAAGTTGGCCAGCCGGTTCGCGGAGGCTTTGACTTCCCGACGCATCCGTCGCTCTTCCCACGACAGCAGTGACTCGTGCGCCCCAAGCCGAGTGAGCAACGCGGCTATTGCATCTCCGTCGCGAAGCACGACCCGATCGATATTGCGAACCTCTCGAGCTTTGGCACTGATTCCCAGCCGGCGCGCAGCTCCGACGAGGGCCAATGCAGCCTCCGGACCTGGGCAGGTAACCTCCAACGACATCGACCGGCCAGGCTCGGTCAGTGAGCCGTGCGCAAGGAAGGCGCCGCGCCAAGCAGCCACGCAGTCGCACAGCCCTCCGCTGACCACCTGGGCAGGTAGCCCGCGCGCGGGGCGGCCCCGAGAGTCGATCAATCCGGTCTGGCGTGCCAGGGCCTCTCCATCCTTGATCACCCGGACGACATAGCGGGTGCCTCGGCGGATGCCCGAACCGGAAACGACGACGAGGTCACTTTGATGACCGAAGACCTCGCCGATCTCGGTGCGCAACCGCCGAGCAACCGCGCCCGTATCGAGCTCTGCCTCAATGACGATTCGCCCGCTGTGGATATGAAGCCCGCCGGCGAATCTGAGGATCGCCGCAACTTCCGACTTCCGGTCGCAGGGCTTGGTGACCTTGACGGTTGCCAGCTCTGCCTTTACCTGAGCGGTCATTGCCACCCCGACATGATGGCATGCAACCGGCTCCCAGGTATGGCGGGTCAACAGACGAATATGACGACGATCGCCTCAAATACCCATGATTTCCGCGTATGCCGAGGCGAGCCGTAACGGATCGTGCCGAGCTGACCCATCGCGAGCGGCCAGATCAGCTACCACCAGCCGGGCGCCAAGGGAACGCGCCCAGTCCCGCAGATGTATGTCGTCGGAGGCGAAGCGGTGGTCTGCCAGAACGACGTCCAGCCGGAGGTGAGGGGCGTGTTCGGCGAGCAGCTCAATGTGCCGGGCAGCCGTGAAGCCGGCCGTCTCACCAGCGGGCTCCAGGTTCAAGGTCAGCAGCCGCTTGGCCTGCGTCTCCTCGATGGCATGGGCCAACTTCGGCACCAACAGGTGGGGGATCACCGAGGTGAACCAGGAACCGGGACCCAGCACGATCCAATCTGCTTCCAAGATCACTTCAATGGACTCGGGGCTCGCCGGCGGATCACGTGGGATCAGCCGGACTGCACGGACCTCCCCGGCGGTCGTGGCCACTTCGGCCTGTCCGCGGATGGTGACAAGATCGTCCGGCCTTCTCGGGTCCAGACCGATGACCTCGGCCTCGATGTCGAGTGGCACCGACGCCATAGGCAGCACGCGGCCTTTAGCGCCAAGTAGCCGGGCGACCATGTCAAGGCCCGCGACCGGGTCGCCGAGCCGCTCCCATAGACCCGCGATCAACAGATTGCCGATGGCGTGATCACCTAGCGGACCCGTACTGGAGAACCGGTATTGCAGCACGTCGGCCCAGGTACGTCCTGACTCATCGTCGCCACAGAGTGCCGCCAGCGCCATGCGCAGGTCACCTGGCGGCAGGCAGTTGAGCTCAGCACGCAGCCGTCCCGACGAACCGCCGTCGTCGGCGACGGTCACGATGGCTGTCAGATAGTCGGTGATTCTCCGCAAGGCGGTCAGTGAAGCCGAGAGCCCGTGGCCACCCCCAAAAGCGACCACCGCCGGAAGCGACGGCCGTAAGCCCCAACGCAATGTCGCGCCGGCCTGGGCCGCGCTGTCGAGGCTCACTCGCGACCCACGTCTCGATGCAGGACCTTGGTGGCGACGCCTCGGGACCGCAAACGCCGGGCGAATTCCTCGGCGATAGCGGTGCTGCGGTGCTTGCCGCCGGTACAACCGAGGGCAATGGTGGCAAACCGCTTGCCTTCCTGCAGATAGCCGGCCGAGACGACGTCGAACAGCTCGTCGAGGTGCTTGAGAAAGGGTTCCGTGCCAGCCTGACCCAGGACATAGTCGCTAACTGGTTTGCTCAGACCGGTCTGTGGTCGCAGCTCGGGAATCCAGTGTGGGTTCGGCAGGAACCGGACGTCGAGCACCATGTCTGCATCGACTGGTATGCCGTTCTTGAAGCCGAAGGAGATCAAGGTGACCCGGAGCCGATCCTCGGTCTCGCCGCCGTACGCATGGGTGACCCGCGAGCCGAGCTGATGGACATTGAGCGACGACGTGTCGATTACCAAATCGGCGGCGGCGCGCAGGGTGGCCAGCGTCTCCCGTTCCCGGGTGATGCCGTCAAGGAGCCGTCCATCACCTTGCAGAGGATGCGGTCGCCGTACCGACTCCTGTCGCCGGACGATCACATCGTCGGACGCCTCGAGGTACAAGATCTCCGGCAGCGCACCGGCAGCGGAAAGATCGCTGAACATCGCTGGCAGCTGTTCGAAGAACTCCCGGGTGCGAACGTCCAGGACCACTGCCAGTCGGGCAAGGCCGACTTCACTCGCCTGCGCGCAAACCTCCGGCAACACGCTGGGCGGCAAGTTGTCGACGACGTACCAGCCAAGATCCTCCAGGGTGTGTGCAGCGGTCGACCGGCCGGCTCCCGACATGCCGGTGACCACCACCAACCGGAGCTTGCTAGCCGAAGGCTCGTCCACGTTAGCCATTATCGCGGTGCCATCCCGCTCACGCTTGCTCACCGGGGCCGCGAGGCGCGAGGAGCCTAGAGATTCACAATTTCTCCGGTAGCGGTGTTGATCGCCTCGCGCTGAGGTTGCTGATCCAGGGCCTGCTTGATGATCATGGCCGTCTTGGTGCCGAAACCGGGCACGGCGGCGATCTCCTCCACAGTGGCGGCACGCAGTTTCTTCAGCGACCCGAAGTGAGCGAGCAGCAGCTTTCGGCGCACCTCACCTAGGCCCGGCACCTGATCGAGGACGGACTCGACCATCGACTTGCTGCGGCGCTCGCGGTGATGGGTGATCGCAAATCGATGGGCTTCGTCCCGCACCCGCTGGAGGAGATAGAGACCCTCGCTGGTGCGCGGCAGAATGACCGGCTCGTCGCTGTCTGGAAGCCACACTTCTTCGAGGCGCTTGGCCAGCCCGCAAAGGGCAACGTCTGATATGCCCAATTCGTCCAGTGCCTGAGCGGCAGCCGCCACTTGAGCAAGACCGCCATCGACCACGATAAGAGAAGGCGCGTACGCGAACTTCCGCGGTGCTCCCGTCGTCGGGTCGATAAGCAGCGGGCCCTCGTCCGCATCCCCATTGCCACCGACCCCGCCACCTTGACTGAGCGATCGCCGTTCGTCCAGCAAGCGCCGAAAACGGCGGGTGATCACCTCGTGCATTGCGGCCACGTCGTTCTGCCCAGCCACATGCCGGATGACGAATCGCCGATATTCGCTCTTGCGTGGCAGGCCGTCCTCGAAAACCACCATCGAGGCGACAACCTCGGTCCCCTGCAGGTTGGAAATGTCGAAACACTCAATCCGCAACGGTGACATGGGGAGCTCGAGCGCATCCTGCAACTCCTCCAGTGCCCGGTTCCTGGTGGACAGGTCGCTCGCCCGCGCGGTCTTGTGACGAATCAGCGCCTCTCCGGCATTGCGGGTGACGGTCTCCATCAGGGCACGCTTGTCACCCCGCTGTGGCACCCGGATAGCAACTGTCGAGCCGCGCCGCTCACTGAGAAGGCTGGTGAGCGAGTCGAACGACTCCGGCAGCACTGGCACCAGGATCTCTCGGGGCACGGTCATCGGATCCGGCACGCCCAGATCGATGTCGGCGTACAGCTGCAGCAGGAACTGTTCAATCAGGATCGGACTTCCGGAATCGTCGAAGCGATCAGCTACCCATCCCCGCTCCCCGCGGACGCGACCGCCGCGGACGTGAAAGATCTGCACCGCCACCTCTAGCGGATCCTCCGCCATAGCAATCACATCGGCGTCGGTCCCGTCGCGCAGAACAATCGCGTTCTTCTCCATGGCTTGCTGGAGAGCACCGATGTCGTCGCGCAATCGGGCCGCCCGCTCAAACTCCAGAGCATCGCTGGCCTGGCGCATCTCCGCTTCCATTTTCTTGATCATCGGTGCAGCCTGACCGGAGACAAAAGCACAGAAATCCTCGACGATGCGCCGATGGTCGTCCGCGTCGATCCGACCGACACAAGGAGCAGAGCATTTGCCGATATAGCCGAGCAGGCAGGGCCGGCCCAGCTGCCGGTGGTTCTTGAAGACGCCGGGCCGGCAAGACCGCATGGGAAATACCCGCAGCAACAGGTCAACGGTCTCCCGGATCGCCCAGGCATGCGCGTACGGACCGAAGTAACGGGTGCCCTTGCGCTTGGCACCACGGCCCACCATGACCCGCGGGAACTCCTCAGCTACCGTGATCGCAAGCCATGGATAGGACTTGTCGTCCCGATACTTGATGTTGAACCGAGGATCGAACTCCTTGATCCAGGAGTACTCGAGCTGCAGCGCCTCCACCTCGTTCTGCACCACGGTCCAGTCGACGCTCGCAGCCGACTCCACCATGGAACGGGTACGACTGAGCAGTGAGGCCGGATCGGCGAAGTACGAGTTCAGCCGAGACCGAAGGCTCTTTGCCTTGCCAACATAGATCACCCGGCCCTGGGCATTGGAGAAGCGATACACCCCGGGCTGATCTGGAACGGATCCTGCCGCCGGGCGGTAGGCCGGACCCGTCCGCTGGCCCACCGGCCGCGGCACCGCGGATGGTGAGGAAGCAGTTGGCACGTGCTCCAGCGTAGGCGGATGAGCCGATAGCGGCGGGCGCTGTTCGGCGTCACTCCGTTACAAAAACCTTGCCACCGGAAACGGTGACCTTGTACTGGGCCAATGGCTGGGACGCCGGAGGGTTGGCGACAGATCCGTCCTTGATCGAAAATTGGCTGCCGTGGCAGCTGCAGCGGATGAACCCTCCCGACACCTCAGCAACCGCGCAGCGCATGTGAGTGCAGATGCTGGTGAATGCTTTGAACGTGCCTTTCGACGGCTGCGTCACCACGTAATCGGCGTTGTTCAAGATCACCCCTCCTCCGACGGGAACACTGGACGTGGCCACGCTGGACCGTTTGGCGCCTCGGACCCCGTCCGACGTGGCGCCGCAGAGGATTCCGCGGCAGTCGGCGAATCGGCGGGTGTTGCAGCAGACGATGAGGTGGCCGATGTCGGCCCACCGGCTGTTGTGGCGGGTGCACCGGCGGTCTGGTTGTCAGCGGCGCAGCCAGCGACCGCAGCGGTGCCGCCAGCCAGTGCGATCAGTCCAGCGCTTCGCGGGACCGTCCTCCGCGTTGTCGCCGCATCGGACACGGTGCCCGACACGGGTTTTGAATTCGTTTCGGACATAGGCCTCCCTCCAGGTCGGTTCCAGCGCTAATGGGCGAATCCCTAGGGGCGGCGAGGATCGCAGCGCGCCTTGATCCGTCTAGACGAAGCCGGGCCGAGGTTAGTTCGACTTTCAGCTCGCTTTGCTTGCTGGGACCCGCCTCTTGGTCGACTCAGACCCGGTATCCACCCGTTTCGGGGCCGGCTTCTTCGCCGATGATCTCTGCCCGTTCGTTCGCCCGGCCGGCGTTGACGCCTCGACCAGTTCGGGCTGTTGCGGCCCGACTGGCACGGACGTCTGGCCAAGGACCCGCTGAAGAAATGCACCCGTGTACGAGTCCTGGTTGGCGGCGATCTGCTCGGGAGTGCCTTCGGCGATCACCAGGCCTCCTCGCGAACCGCCTTCCGGCCCCATGTCGATCAGCCAGTCGGCAGTCTTGATCACGTCCAGGTTGTGTTCGATCACCACCACCGTATTGCCAGCGTCGACAAGCTGGCCCAGAACGCCGAGTAGCTTACGGATGTCCTCGAAATGCAATCCGGTCGTTGGCTCATCCAGCACGTACAAGGTGCGTCCGGTCGATCGCTTCTGCAACTCGCTGGCGAGCTTCACGCGCTGAGCCTCACCACCGGACAGGGTGGGCGCCGGCTGCCCCAGCCTGACATAGCCAAGTCCGACATCGACCAGGGTGCGCAGGTGCCGGGCGATCGCTGGTAGCGCCGCGAAGAACTCCAGCGCCTCTTCGATCGACATGTCGAGAACTTCGGCAATCGACTTGCCTTTGTAATGAACCTCCAGGGTCTCGCGGTTGTAGCGGGCCCCGTGGCAAACCTCGCACGGCACATACACGTCCGGAAGGAAGTTCATCTCGATCTTGATCGTGCCGTCGCCGGTGCAGTTCTCGCACCGACCGCCCTTGACGTTGAAGGAGAAGCGGCCCTGCTGGTAGCCGCGAACCTTGGCCTCCGGCGTTTCGGAGAAAAGCCGCCGAACATGATCGAAAACCCCGGTATAGGTCGCCGGATTCGATCTTGGTGTACGGCCGATGGGCGACTGGTCGACATGGATCACCTTGTCGACCTGATCGGCGCCGCCGATAGAGCGATGCCGTCCGGGCACCTCTCGCGCGTTGTAGATGCGTTTGGCTAGCGCAGCGTAAAGGATGGTGTTCACCAGTGTGGACTTGCCAGACCCAGATACCCCGGTCACCGCGATCATCATGCCCAGCGGAAAGCTCACAGTGACGTCCCGCAGGTTGTGCTCAGCCGCGTTGTGCACAGTGACCTGCCTGCCTCGTACCCGTGGCCGGCGCGATCCTGGCAGGGGAATGCTCCGCCGGCCGGACAAGTAGGCACCGGTGAGTGAATGCGGAGAATTGAGCAGGTCCTCGACCGGCCCGGACACCACGACCTCTCCACCGTGCTCGCCGGCCCCTGGACCGATGTCCACGGCCCAGTCAGCCGTTCGGATGGTCTCCTCGTCGTGCTCGACCACGATCAAGGTGTTGCCAAGATCACGTAGCCGCACGAGGGTCTCGATCAGCCGCCGGTTGTCCCGCTGGTGCAGCCCGATGCTCGGCTCGTCCAGGACGTACAGCACACCAACCAGTCCTGACCCGATCTGAGTCGCCAACCGGATCCGCTGAGCCTCACCGCCGGACAGACTGGCAGTCGGGCGGCTGAGCGAGAGGTAGTCCAGACCGACGTCCAGCAGAAACCTGAGCCGCTCGTTGATCTCTTTGAGCACTCGCTCGGCGATCTGCCGCTCCCGGTCGCTGAGTACGAGCTGCCGGAGGAACGCGGCCGACTCGTCAATCGGCATCCCGGCCACTTCGGCAATGTTCTTGCCGCCAATTGTCACCGCGAGCGAAGTCGGTTTCAGCCGGGCGCCGTGGCACGCTCGACACGGCACCTCGCGCATGTAGCCGGCGAACCGCTCACGTGAGGTGTCTGATTCTGCTTCAGCATGTCGACGCTCGATGTAGGGGACCACACCTTCGTACTTCGCGTTGTAGCTGCGGTCGCGCCCGTACCGGTTGCGATAGCGGACATGGACCTGTCCGGGAACGCCGTACAACAGCATCTTCTGTGCTGAGGCGGGCAGGCGATGCCACGGAACCGAGGTGCTGAATCCGTTGTCGTAGGCAAGCGCGTCGATCAGCCGCTGGAAGTAGTCCGCAACGTGCGCAGACGCCCATGGTGCGATCGCCCCCTCGGCCAGACTCTTCTCGTCATCGGGCACCACGAGCTCCGGATCGACCTCCATTCGAGTGCCCAGACCGGAACACTCCGGGCACGCGCCCCACGGACCGTTGAACGAGAACTGGCGCGGCTCGAGCTCCTCGATTGCGATGTCATGATCATTCGGGCAGGCCATGCGCTCGGAGTATCTGCGTTCGCGCCGGGGATCGGCGGAATCAAGATCGACAAAGTCGATTGAGACGACGCCCTGAGCAAGTGCGAGCGCCGTTTCGACCGAGTCGGTCAGTCGCTGCTTGATATTCGGTTTGACTGCCAGCCGGTCGACGATGACATCGATCGAGTGCTTGTACTTCTTGTCCAGCGTGGGAGGTTCGGTCAGCTGGACCACTTCGCCATCGACCCGGGCACGGCTGAAACCAGCGCTGGCCAGCTGCCGGAACACCTCGACGTACTCACCCTTTCGGCCGCGGACTACCGGTGCCAGCACTTGGAAACGGGTGCCCTCCTCCAAGGCGAGCAGCCGATCCACGATCTGCTGCGGCGACTGCCGACTGATCGGCTCACCGCACACCGGGCAGTGGGGGCGACCAGCGCGCGCGTAGAGCAGGCGAAGATAGTCATAAACCTCGGTGATTGTGCCTACCGTCGAGCGGGGGTTGCGGCTGGTGGATTTCTGGTCGATGGAGACCGCCGGTGAGAGTCCCTCGATGAAATCGACGTCCGGCTTGTCCATCTGTCCAAGGAATTGCCGGGCATACGCCGAGAGAGACTCGACGTAACGGCGCTGGCCCTCCGCGAAGATCGTGTCGAACGCCAGACTCGACTTGCCGGATCCCGAAAGCCCGGTGAAGACGATGAGCGCATTGCGCGGTAGCTCGAGGGAGATGTTCCGCAGATTGTGTTCGCGCGCACCTCTGACAACGAGACGGTCGGTCACGGTGGACATGGTATGTGCCGCAGCTGACAGTACTGAACTGATCCGGTTTACCCGGCGCATTGGCCGGCCACTCGCTCGCTCACCAGCCTGTCGCAGATTAGCGTTGGGCCATGAGCATGGCAGCGACGTCACCTATCGAACAGCTGGAGACTGTACGCTCCCTCGTCGCGCACGCAACGCAGCGGCTGCTGGGCGACACGATCACTGTGAGCGATGAACAGTGGCGAAGCCCAAGCCGGCTGCCCAATTGGACTCGCGGCCATGTCGCCACCCACCTTGCGCGGAACGCCGACGCGTTACGGCGACTGGCGGAATGGGCGCGAACCGGGGAGCGACAGGACATGTATTCGTCGGCCGACCAGCGGGAGTCGGAAATATTGGAGGGAGCCGCCCGCTCTGCACTCGATCTTCAGATTGATCTTGATACGTCTGCCGGCAAGCTGGCCGATGCCTTCGAGGAGCTCGATGCCGCCAGCGCCTGGGATGCGGTCGTCGAACTGCGGGGTGGAATGCGCGTGCCGGCGCGACTGCTGGCATTGTCGAGGCTGCTGGAGGTGGTCATTCATCACGTGGACCTCGATCTCGGCTACGAGGTCGGGAACATCGATCAGCAGGAAGCCGAGTGGCTGCTGGAGTGGTATGCCTTCCGGCTGCGCGATCGCGAAGAGTTTCCCAAACTGGTGTTGATCTCCGACTCGGGCTTCACGATCAACGTCGGGAGCTCTGCTGAGCGGCGGACCGTCCGCGGCAGCAGCGCCAACCTGCTTGGCTGGCTGATGAATCGGGTCGATGGTTCCGCGGTGGACGGCAGCGAGGAATTGCGATTGCCACCTTTCTGAGGGCACAGGAGCGATCTGACAGGAGGAACAGTGGCCGGACAAGGACATGTGACCCCCGGTGGCAGGCCGCTGGTGCAGAAGTTGTCGCCGAACGTGACCATGATCAAGGTCAGCGTCGGGCCGATGGACAACAACGCCTACCTGCTGCAACCACGCACCGGCGCTGCGGTGCTGATCGATGCCGCCAATGATGCTGAACGACTTGTGTCGCTCATCAACGCCCAGCCGGTGGCCACCATCGCCACAACCCATCGGCACCAGGATCACTGGCAGGCGCTGGGCCGGGTAGCTGCCACCACGGTGTCGGCCAGGCTCGTCGCTGGGAATCCCGACGTTGAGGCGATCGCAAGCGGAACCGGCCTCCAGGGACTGGTCGGGGTATGGGACGGCGATCGGATCGAACTTGGCGACGAATCGCTGGAGGTCATTGGGCTGGTTGGGCATACCCCCGGCTCGATCACGCTGGTCTACGCCGGTGGAGCCGGCGCGCATCTGTTCACCGGCGACAGCCTCTTCCCCGGCGGTCCTGGACGGACAAACACTCCGGAGGACTTCAACTCATTGATGGATGATCTTGAAACCAAGATCTTCGATCGGTTCGACGATTCGACCGTAGTGCACCCCGGACACGGCGACGACACGACCCTGAGTGCGGAACGGCCCCACTTACCGGAATGGCGTGCTCGAGGCTGGTGAGCTAAGGGCCGGGAACACTTATTAAACCAGATGGTTGACAACTGTGGGGTACACCAATAGGCTCTTCTTCAACCGATTGGTTGAATATTCCCGAAGGGCTCAGATGTCAGAGGATCAGCTGTCCCGAGTCTTCTCGGCGCTCGCCGATCCGACTCGACGCGACATTGTTGCTCGCCTTGCGGTGGGCGACGCCACCGTCGGCCAACTGGCCCTGCCGTACGGCGTTTCGATTCAGGCGGTCTCCAAGCACCTTCGAGTGCTTGAGGACGCCGGACTTGTCAGCCACAGCAGAGACGCCCAGCGCCGCCCCCGCCACCTGGAAGCTGAAGTTTTCGATCTGATGACCAAGTGGATCGAGAAATACCGCCAGCAGGCTGAGGATCGGTTCCGCCGCCTCGACGCCCTACTGGAAGAGATGGACGAGCCCAAGAACCCCGCAGATCAGCGGCCCTCCGCCGAGGATCAGGAAGGAGCAGCATCATGACCAGCAGCACCACTTCAGGCACCCGTGAGACGCTCATCGAGGCTGATCCCGCATTGCCAGTCATCCGCATCACCCGGGATTTCGACGCCTCGCCGGACAGGGTGTTCCGGGCCTGGACCGACCCCGACCTGGTTGCCCGTTGGCTCGGCCCGCGCAACTCAGAGATCCGGATCGACGGTTGGGACGCGCGCACCGGCGGCAGCTATCGCTATGCGTCCGTGCGGGATGGTGAAGAGGTTGCCGCGTTCTACGGTTCTTTCCATGAGATACGGCCCACTGAGCGGCTGGTCCAGACCTTCACCTGGGAGGGCATGCCGGACGGAGTCAGCCTGGACACCATGACGTTCGAGGACCTTGGCAACCGCCGCACTCGGGTCATCGGTGTCTCAGTGGTTGACAGCCTGGAGTCTCGGGACGCGATCATGGCGAGCGGCATGGACGTCGGCGTGAACGAAGGCTATGAGAAATTGGATGAGCTCCTTGCAAACGGCTAACACCGGCGCTACCCCTGAATAGTGACTGCCAGCGGAACTTAGAGGCTCGACCTTCGGCGTGTTGCCCCAGCTGGCAGTCACATTTAAGGGGCGTTCGTTGACCAGGAGTGACGCAAGCTACCCGGTAGAGGGCTGCGGAGATGTCGCGGGTTGTTCCTCGGCCTCCGGGCTGACCTTTTCACCCTCACCGATCGATTCCTCGGCCTTTGTCTTATGAAGTTCTTCTTCGGCGGCGCTCAGGCGTGCCATCAGCGTTCGAGCGACAATCTGTTGCCGGGTCGTCGTGCGCTGTGACCGCCCACGGAAGATGAAGCTGACGGCCCAGTGGACGACGGTAGTGAACCGGTTCTTGAACCCGACCAGATACGCGACATGAACGCCGAGCCACATGACCCAGGCGAAGAAGCCCGCGAGCCGGATCCGTTTGCCGACACTCGCCACCGCGTGGAAGCGCGAGATAGTCGCCATGCTGCCCTTGTCGAAGTACTTGAACGGCTGCCCGGTCGGCTCGCCGCGCAGCCGATGGGCAATCTGTCCCGCGGCGTGTTTGCCACCCTGCATGGCGACCTGAGCAACTCCGGGCAGATTGTTCAGCGCCATCATGTCGCCGACTACGAACACCTCTGGATGACCCGGGACTGTAAGATCGGGGTTCACCTGCACCCGACCGGCCCGGTCGAGCTCGGCGTCACTTTGATCAGCGATCTGCTTGCCCAAAGGTGATGCACTAACTCCAGCTGCCCAAACCTTGCAGCGAGACGGGATGCGCCGCTTACTGCCGTCAGGATCGATGACGTCAACGCCGGTGTTGTCAACTCCGACGACTTTCACATTCAGTTGGACATCGACGCCGATCTTGCGGAGCTGCTCTGTTGCTGCTGCGGAAAGCCGGTCACCGAATGCCCCGAGTACCGCGGGAGCGGCGTCCAACAGAATGATCTTGGCCTTGGTGGTGTCGATCCGGCGGAAATCTCGGCGCAACGTCCGGTGAGCGAGCTCGCTGATCTGCCCGGCCATTTCCACACCGGTCGGGCCAGCGCCGATGACGACGAACGTCAGCCACTCTTCTGCGACAGCCGGATCGGTGGCGAGCTCGGCGAGCTCGAACGATCCAAAGATCCGGCCGCGCAGCTCCAGTGCGTCGTCAATGCTCTTCATGCCGGGCGCGAACTCCGAGAAGTGATCGTTGCCGAAGTACGACTGGCCCGCCCCGGCTGCCACGATGAGCGTGTCGTACCGCGTGATGGTTGTACCCAGTGGGCTGACCGAGGTGACCGTACGGGCCCCGAGGTCGATCTCGGTCACTCGGCCCAGGAGCACCGTGACGTTGTCCTGCTTCTTCAGGATCTCCCGCGTCGCCGGCGCGACTTCTCCCTCCGACAGCACACCTGTCGCCACTTGATAGAGCAGCGGCTGGAACAGATGGTGCGATGTCATGCTGATCATGGTGATGTCTACCGGCTCCTTGGCCAGCGCTTCTGTGGCCCACAAGGCACCGAAACCGGAGCCGATGACGACGACCCGGTGCCGATCCGACACTTTGCCGGACGGGGTTGCGGAGGCAGTTGGGGAGGTGTCCAAGGCCATCGTCGTCTCCTCGCTTGTCCTTCACGCTCTGGGGCAATAGTCGCAGTGGCGGACGCAATTGACTACTCCCCCACCCCGCCAGGTGCGCAGCCCTCTGCGCGGCGCCCTAGCGTTCTGCACCGGGTAAAGTGCTCTTTGATGGAAACTCTCAGCGAACCAGCGGCTCCGCTTCCGGCCGGCATCCGGGAGCTGCCGATCGTCGCGGGGCACCTGGCGCTGGACTTCGCGAACACGGTCGATGACCCATTGGGTCCTCGGCGGTTCGACCACATAGCCGACTACCCATGGCTGCTGACCTGGTCGCAACGCGTTGGACTGTTGACGGATGGAGCAGCGGCTGAGCTGCGTCGGGCAGCTGACGACCAACCGCGCGCCGCCGATGCAGCGCTAAGGCGGGCTCATTCGCTTCGGGCGGCCCTCAACGAGACATTTGGGTCATTGGCCGATGGCGACATGCCAGCCGCCGGTTGGGAACAGCTCCGTCCCTTTGTCAGCGCTGCCGTTCAGAACGCAGGGGTTGTCACAACGGCCACCTCCCGAGCGTCTCTGTGGTGGGACTTCACGGAGACGGATTACCCGCTGTGGCCGGTCGCCGAAGCTGCCCATTCACTGCTCACCGGCCAAGAGCTGAGTCGGCTGAAGCGCTGTGTCGGCTGTCCATGGCTGTTCCTGGACCGTTCGAAGAACCAAAGCCGCCGCTGGTGCAGCATGGAGTTCTGCGGTACTGACGAGAAGATGCGGCGCTATGTCACCAAGCGAGCGGAGCGGCGGATAGCTGACCACCGCCTATCGGATCGAGCTGAGTCCTAGGACCTGATGGAGGGTGAGCTCGCTCCCCCGGTCGGTCGCCGCCATGTACACGGGGTCTCCGAGGGCGGTTCGAAGCCGGGCTGCCGTATCGTCGTGGCTCTCTCGGTCGGTCATCCATACGCTTGCTCCGATTGAGCGGCGGGCACCCTCGGCGGCGCCGAGCAAGGTCGCGCCATGCTCTGGGTCGCCAGCCGCGTCGGCAACTGCAGCTAAGGCGTCGAGGGCGCGAGCCAGGCTTTGCCGGTCGTCCACCGCCGAAGCGTGCTCAACCGATTCGAGCAACCGTGCACGAGCCGATTCCAGATCGCCGAGCCGATGGTGCACCAAGCCCAGATTGATCAACGCGTTGCTTAAGAAGATGTCGGCCTTCATTGCGCGGGCGAGGCGGACGCTCTCCCCAAGGTATGGCACGGCATCGGCGTATTTGTGGTGCAGCAGCAGCGCACCACCTAAACTCAGCAAGGAAAAAGCGAGACCCCACGGATCATCGAGCTGGCGGAATATTGTGACCGCGCGCGCGAGTAGGCCTTCGCCACCCTCTGGGTCACGGACCGCTCGGATCACGCCGAGCGGAACCGACGCCGTTTCCACCCGGCGCGTATCGCCCAGCTCGGTATATATGTCAACGGCAGTGGCCAGAGCCGTCCCGGCTTGCTCGTAGTCGCCCTGTCCAAACGCCAGCATGCCCAATCCGGTACGCACGTGCGCCCGCTCGACAGCGCTCAGCGTTCTCTCATCGCGGAGCACCTTTTTCATCATTTGGATGCCTTCGAGATGATGCAGACCAGCGATCCACAGGAACGGCCACATGGCCACCGACATCCGGGCGACCCGCCTACTGTCGTTCACTTCCAGCGACCAGCGGACCGCGGCCCGAACGTTCGCCTGGTCCGCACGGTACTGCTCGACTGCAGGACCGGGATCGCGCCGAAGGGTCGGCTCGGCGGCAGTGATGATGTCCTCGTAGTAGTCGGCGTGTGCCCGCCGGAGGCGTTCTGCCTCTCCGAACGCCTCCAGCTGTTCCAGCGCGAAATCGCGGACGACCTGCAGCATGGTGAAGCGCGGCTGCCCGCGCAGTGTGTCCTCGGTACGAACCAGGCTTCTATCCACGAGCGACGCGATGCCGTCCAGAACCGCCGGTCCGGCGTCGTCGGCACACACCGTTTCCGCTGCTTCCAACGAGAAGCCCGAGGCGAAAACACCTAGCCGGGCGAACAACCGTCGCTCGGACTCGTCGAGGAGGTCGTAGCTCCAGGCGATGGTGGAGCGCAGAGTCTGCTGGCGCATTGGTACGTCCCGGGGTCCACCGGTCAGGAAACTGAGTTGCCGGTCGAGCCGGTGGAGCAGTTCCTCTGGTCCCACGACGTTGACCCGCGACGCGGCAAGCTCGATGGCGAGCGGAATGCCGTCGAGCCTGCGGCAGATTTCGACCACGATGCCCAGCTGGCCTTGATCAAGATCTAAGTCCCTCCTGGCGGCGAGGGCACGGTCGAGGAAAAGTTCGACGGCGTCGGGGCGCCGTGCCACGTCAGCTTCTCGACCGCTGTCAACCTCCAGCGGCGGCACCTCGACCACGTGTTCCCCGGAGATGCGAAGTCGCTCCCGGCTCGTCACCAAAATCACGACCTGGTCCGCCTGGGTGCTGACCTCTGCGAGCAATCCGGCGGCAGCTACGACGTGCTCGAAGTTGTCGACGATAAGCAGCATTCGGCGACTGCGGAGGTAGCCGATGACCACGTCCAGCAGTGACCGGCCCGGTGACTCTGGCACACCCAGGGAGGAGGCGATGGAGGACACCACTAGATCCGCCGAGGACACCTCCTCAAGCGGAACCATCACGACACCATCGAATTCGCCGGTAAGGGCCCTACCGACCTCGAGTGCCAACCGCGTCTTGCCAATTCCTCCGGGCCCGACCAACGTGACCAGCCGGGCATCTCCCCCGATCAAGAGATGTTGCACGATCGACTTCTCGAGATCCCGTCCGATGAAGCGGGACGCCGCGGAAGGCAGCGGGCGAGCTGCAGGCGAAGCTTCCGGCGAAGCTTCCGGCGGTCCATTCCCAAGGTCGAACCGCTCGCTGAGCAGGAGCGCGAGGTCGTCTGCGATCAGAGTCCCGAGCTCTTCGGGCCCACCGAAAGCCCGATAGGACAATCCATCGGACTGGATCCTATGGAGCATCTCACTGAGGCGCGGATCACGGTCCGGGGCGGGTGAAAGGACATAGACCAGCTTGGGCTTGTCGCTGGCATTGAGATACTCGTCCTCCAGTCCGGAGATCTCCTGGTCGGGTGCGATCCATCCGTACTGCTGCCCATAGATCCCGATGAAGACGTCGCTCTGCCGCAGATATGCAAGATAGAGCTCTCGCGGCGGGTACGGCCGGGCACCCAGCTCGAAAAGCACCGGTATCAATCGAAGCTGTTCGGTGGCACGGCGCGCCGCAGCGCGGGCATCGGCCAGCTCCCGCATCGTCGAGCTGACAAAGATGCGCAGACGCTGGTCTGGAGTGCGGATCGCGGTCATTAGGCTTCCCTCGGGATTGGCCGGTCAGCTTCGCCTATCCAGTGAGAAGCAGGCCGACGCCGAGCGTCAATGCTCCGACAGCGAGGGAGAGACCGCCCAGATAAACCGGGGCGATGATGCCGTTCGGCCGCTGCGCGTCGGGCGAGGTCACAGAGAGGAAGAAGCCAAGCGGCATCAGGATCGGCGCCACTGCGAACGCCAGCCTGACAACCCACTTCAGCGGCTCGCTGAGGTCGGTCTGGTCCACCCAGAGAAGCGCGACAAGAGCGAAGACGATCCACACGCCGGCAGGGCGTGTCCGGCCCGGAACAGGTTCTGCCGCAATGGATTGTCGAGGTATCCGGGAATCCGGCGGCTCAGCATCATAAGTAAGGAAAGACCGCCGAACTCCACCGTCAACACCGCAATGAGCAGGATGGCTGCAATGATCCGTGATGCGTCTGACATCGCTCAGCTCTCCTGATCCTGGTGGAGAACCTCGAGCTGGCGCAACTCGATCTGTTTGACGCGCATAGTGCTTCGCCTCCTCGATCGCCTGGCCCTATCGGGCGGCAGTCTAAGGGGAGGTGGAGGGATCAGGCCCGATCACCTCTCGCCGTGACTGCTTACGGCTGATGCAACCGGAGTCTCCGAGCCGTCAGGAGGAGCGGTCGGTCAACTTGTCCCGTAAGCGGTCGACCAAGCCCACACCTGGGCCCACGAGCTTGTGGAAGAGCTGGTTGTTCGGCGCCATGGGATGCGGCCGGGTTGGTGCCAGCTTCTTCGCAGTCTCCACCTTCCGGCCGATCTCGACCAACTCATCCCGGGGCACCTGGGTCCGCAACTGCGGAAACTGGTCGCTCTCCTCGTCGGTCACGTGGTCGCGCAGAGTGGTCTCCAGCTCCGCCAGCAGCTGGTCGAATTCGGCGCTCTGAGCGTCTGCGGACTCCAGCTTCTTCAGGGTCCCTTCGAGCTCCTTGTGCTCCTCGGTGTCGTGGTCAACAGCCTCCTCGCCGTCCGGCAGGTACTCCCGCATCGCCGGGTAGACGTACATCTCCTCGGCAACCGAGTGCCGTACCAGCTCACTGATGACGGTGTCCGCGAGGTCACGGCGCTCCTCGGCACCGGTGGTGATCTTGATTTGCTGCAGAAGGCCCAGGACCTCGTGGTGATCGGTCGTCAGCATGTCGACGACATCCTGATCAGTTGGCGTGTCGGTCATCTTGCTCCTCCTGTGGGATTCGGTCGGTGCGTCCGATACCCACCGGTGCAGGTTGTCAAGCAGTTTGTCCCCGTCGCTGGCCCCTGATTTCACGATTTGAGGCGGGCGGCCTTATCCGTTGCGGCTGCCTCGATGAGGGCCCGCAGCGCAGGCTGAGTGATCTGCTCGGCGGTCGCGATCTTCATGCTTCGCATCGACAGCGTGCCCTCCGCCTGCTTGCCTCCGGTATCGGGCAGGAGCCCCTCGGGATCCGCGAGATCGCCGCCGTGATAGAAGCCAAGCGTGACATGACGGGCGTACGGCATGAGATAGGCAAATTGCTCGCTGAACTTCTTCGGCCCCGATACCCCACCCGACCGATCCTTGAGTGGGCCACACGACCTCGACGGTTGAGGGCAGGACGTCGTAAACCAGGTTGCGCACCCCAAGGGCAAGTGCTGCAATCTCGGTCGAACACCGTTGGAGCACTTGACGAAACGCCCGATCATTTTCACGGCCAGCTGCGTTGACCAGCCCGGCTCTGTCCGCCATGGCACAACCCCTTCAACCTAAGCAGAGCCGCGGGGCTGATCTGCCTTAGCCCGCGAGATGATCTCTTCGACCACTGATGACTTCGCATCCGCGTAGTCCTGAATGTATTCCCACTGACGGTCAGCGAGCTCGCGCTTGGTGCGTTGATACAGCTCGCGCTCCTGCGGAATGGCGCGCAGCCGATTGCGGAACAGCAACATCCGTTCCACCTCAGGACTTCCGACGGTGAACACGTGGATCTGGACGTGCGGGTCATGATCGCGCAACAGGCGATGCTCGTGGAAATCCGGCTCCCGGAGCTGCAGTTCGTACCTGGCAGCCTCCAGATCAGGCACGTACCTGGCGTCCGCTGCGAAGTTGGCCACGACCAGCACGATGTCAATTACCGGCTTGGCGATCAGCTCCGGAACCGAGGTCGAGCCGACATGTTCGATCAAGATCGCCTGCGTGTACAAGGCCGCTCGGATGCGCCTCTCCTCCTGGCATATTGCCTGACCCACGCCGGGTCCGGGTCTGCGACGAAGATCGAACCGTCGGAGCGAACTGGCGGCTGCAGATACTCCAGCCCCGGACGGTCACTCATGGCGTCGAGAATGTGCCGTCGCGGCGTCGCGCCAGCTGTACGCGGGCTGGTAGCCGAGCAGCCGTCTGGCCTTTTGGATCGAGAGCAGCGTGTCGTGCTCTCCGAGGTCGCCGCGCAACTCGACATTGGGATAGAACTGCGCGACCAGGCTGGCGTTCGTCCGGGACATGACGGTGTCCGCGTTCGCAATGATGAAGACTTCGGTTCCGGTTAGATCTGACTCGAGGGCCAAACGGACAGCCTGGGCGCCGTCGCGGGCATCGATGTAGCCCCACAGGTTCCACTTCCGCGAACCCGGGTGGTCGTCGAAGGACGGAAAGCGTGCGTAGTCGGCGGGTTCCATCACATTGGAGAACCGAAGTCCGATCATCTTCAGGTCTGGATTCCAACGGCACAGCTGGACCGCCATGGCTTCTTCCAGCGTCTTGACCAACGAATAAGTGGACTCGGGTCGGGGCGAGTATTCCTCGTCCACGGGGATGTACGGCGGTGGGTTGTCGAACGGCAGCCCGAGGACCGTCTCGCTTGACGCCCACACGATGTTGTTCACTCCGGCATGGCGAGCCGCGCTGACGACATTCCAGGTGCAACTGACGTTGTTCATGAAGGTCATGTGGTCTGGCACGATGCCCGGAGCGGGAACAGCGGCGAGATGCACTATTGCCTCCGGCCGTAGGAGCGTTCCTCCACCCCCAGCATCGCGTCGAGCACCTGGCTGTAGTCGGTCAGGTCAATCGGGACGAATACCGCGCCACTGTCCGACGGCGGGCGAACCCGATCGAACACGACAACGTCCCAACCATGACTCACAAGCTCATTGACGCAGGCGCGCCCGAGCTTGCCTGCACCGCCCGTCACGACAACACGCGCCATCGTCCGCCTCTCCGGCTTGACCCAGTCTTTCCAGGAAAGTCTGCGGCAAGCCGTTCCTGCAAGTGGCGCTGGGGCATCCGCTGAGCGTTTGCCGTCGTTAGGACCGATCAGAGGTCATTTCCGCTCACGGACAACGGGGGAAGAAATCAGCGTCCCAAAGCATTGAGTCTACGTCGCTCAACTTCGGGCGACTCCTTAACTGGAGGCTCACATCCTGATGTCGATAATCAAGCTGCCCGTCCTGTTCCTGACCGATCTGGTCGCATTGCCGGGCATGGTCATGCCGATTGAGCTCGACGATGCCGCACGCGCCGCTGTCGATGCCGCGCGTTCTCACAGCGATGGCCACCTGCTCGTCGCGCCACGCTTGGAAGACCGTTACGCCTCGTACGGTGTCGAAGCATCCATCCTGCAGATGGGTCGGCTGGCCAGCGGTGAGCCCGCCGCAGTGATCAGGGCGGAGCGCCGGGTGCGAATCGGCTCCGGTGTGTCTGGACCAGGGACGGCGCTCTGGGTGGAGGCCGAAGTCCTGGACAGTGACGGATCCGACAGCGAAGAGGTTCGCAAGCTCGCCGCCGAATACAAGGCGCTCGTCATTGCCACGCTGCAGCGTCGGGATGCCTGGCAGGTGATCGACACGGTCAACAAGGTGACCGATCCCTCCACTTTGGCGGACCTCGCGGGGTACGCGCCCTATCTCACCGACGACCGGAAACGCCAGCTCCTCGAGACACCGAAGGTCGCAGAGCGACTGCGCACGCTGATCGAGTGGACGAAGGCGCACATTGCCGAGACTGAGGTCAGTGAAAAGATCGCCGACGATGTCCGCGAGGGCATGGAGAAGAGTCAGCGCGAGTTTCTCCTTCGCCAGCAATTGAACGCGATCAGAAAGGAACTAGGCGAAGACGAGCCTGATGGCGCGCAGGACTATCGCGCACGCGTCGAGGCGGCCGACCTGCCAGCCGATGTCCGCAAGGCTGCCCTGCGTGAAGTCGGCAAGCTGGAGCGCGCCAGCGATCAGAATCCCGAGTCTGGTTACATCCGCACCTGGCTCGACACGGTCCTGGACCTTCCCTGGGCGATCAAGACCACGGATTCCACAGATGTCAACGCTGCTCGAGAGGTTCTTGACGCGGACCATCACGGTCTGGAGGACGTTAAGGACCGGATCGTGGAGTACCTGGCGATTCGCGCCCGGCGTTCTTCCCGGGGGTTGGAGATCGTTGGCGGCCGCGGCTCTGGCGCCGTGTTGGCACTGGTCGGACCGCCGGGTGTCGGTAAGACTTCGCTCGGGGAGTCTGTAGCCCGGGTCCTTGGTCGCAAGTTCGTACGCGTCGCCCTGGGCGGCATCCGCGATGAAGCAGAGATCCGCGGACACCGGCGGACCTACGTCGGCGCCCTGCCTGGTCGGATCGTCCGAGCCATCACAGAGGCGGGCTCGATGAACCCGGTCGTGCTGCTGGACGAGATCGACAAGGTGGGGTCGGACTACCGCGGGGATCCGGCCGCGGCGTTGCTCGAGGTCCTGGATCCAGCGCAGAACCACACTTTCCGCGACCACTACCTTGAAGTTGATCTTGACCTGTCGGATGTTTTGTTCCTCTCGACCGCCAACGTGGTCGACACCATCCCGCAGGCCCTGCTTGACCGAATGGAATTGGTCAACCTGGACGGCTACACCGAGGACGACAAGATTGCTATCGCCCGGAATTTCCTGCTGCCGCGTCAGCTAGAGCACGCCGCGCTGACCAAGGATGAGGTTGCCGTCACCGACGATGCGCTGAAGCAGATCGCGGCCCACTACACCCGCGAGCCCGGCGTGCGGCAGCTCGAGCGATTGCTGGCCAAGGCCTTGCGCAAGGCGGCCACAGGCCTGGCCCTCGATGAGGCTTCGGAGCAGCTGATCATCGAGCCAGCCAACCTGCGCAGCTATCTGGGCAGGCCTCGGTTCACACCTGAAGTCCATGAGAGGACCTCAGTACCCGGTGTTGCGACTGGCCTCGCGGTGACCGGTCTGGGCGGGGAGGTGCTCTTCGTCGAGGCGACGGCCGCCCCTTCGACCAGTACCTGGGATGTCCGGACAGGCGCGGGCGATCCTTCAGTGCCCACGGCGACCGTTGTCCCTGGGCCACCGACTGGTCGGGGCGGCCTTACCCTCACCGGTCAGCTTGGCGATGTGATGAAGGAGTCGGCACAGATCGCGCTGTCCTACGTCCGCGCGCACGCCGCCCAACTCGGGATCGCGGACACCTCGGTCTTGGATCGCCACATTCACATTCACGTGCCAGCCGGGGCGGTGCCAAAGGACGGTCCGTCAGCGGGCGTCACCATGGTGACTGCTCTGGCATCCATGGCGATGGGACGGCCGGTCCGGGCCGAGGTAGGGATGACCGGTGAGGTAACGCTCAACGGCCGGGTACTGCCGATCGGAGGGGTGAAGCAGAAGCTGCTGGCCGCCCAACGCGCCGGGCTTTCCACGGTGTTCCTGCCGAAGCGGAACGAGCCAGATCTTGACGAAGTGCCGGCCGAGGTACTCGACGCGATTGAGATCCGGTTGACCGCTGACGTCGCCGACCTGGTGGCACTGGCGCTGGAACCGGTCGCACCAGACCTGCTCGCAGCCTGAACCAGGCCTCGAGGGCCGCTCAGGTCGCTGGGCGGCCCTCGCCGTCAGCCAACTTCGGGCGCGGTACGGGCTTCCCCGCCCCTGGACTTCACGAGGCTGGCGACCGTTGTGATGGCAAGGGTGCTGACGATCACCGTCAGCGAGAACCAGATGGGAATCTCCCCGTCCCACGGTGCCCAGTCCGCCAAGTGGTAATAGTGCAACGCGTGCAGCACCAGCTTGACGCCGATGAAGCCGAGAATTATCGAGAGGCCAAGCGACAGGTAGATCAGGCGCTTCAGCAAGCCGCCAACCAGGAAATACAACTGACGAAGTCCCATCAGGGCGAATACGTTCGCCGTGAAGACCAAGTAGGGCTCTTGGGTCAAACCGTAGATGGCCGGGATCGAGTCCAAGGCGAAGAGCAGGTCAGTACTGCCCAACGCGACGATCACCACGAACATCAGGGTGAGACAGGCTTTCCCATTCTGGGTCACGAACAACTTGGTGCCATGAAACTGTTCGGTCGCGTTGAAGTGTCGTCGGGCGAGCCGCGTGATGCGATTCTCTGTGATGTCCTCGCCCTGGTCATGCTGCCTGTAGTCAATGAAGAGTTTGATGGCGGTGTAGATCAGGAAGCCGCCGAAGACAAAGAAGATCCAGCTGAATCGACTGATCGCGGCCGCCCCGACAGCGATGAAGATGCCGCGGAAGACGAGAGCCAAGATGATGCCGACCATGAGGGCGAACTGTTGCAGATGCCGCGGAACCTTCAGCTTGGCCATGATGATCAAGAAGATGAAGAGGTTGTCGACGGAGAGGCTGTATTCGGTGATCCACCCGGCAAAGAACTCGCCCGCATACCGCGGTCCAGAAATCCACCAAACGCCAAGTCCGAAGGCAATCGCCAGGCCGATGTAGATGCCGATGAAGGTTCCTGCCTCGGTAATCGACGGCTCGTGCGGCCGGCGACCGATGACCAGTACGTCGATGACCAAGATCGTCATCATGACGACGACCGTGATCACCCAGGCATAAAGGTGAACATCCATTAATGGAGTCCTTCCGAGACGGGTTCAGCGAAGGTGAACATCTCGGAGGTCTCTTCCGCCAGGATTGGCCGTGGCACCGGGGCCGACCGTCACTTCATCGAGAACGGCGCTTCCGTGATGGCGATGCCGACGCGAGGGAATACTCCCCTCCGCCGACCAGTATGGCAGGGGCGTCCCTGATCGTCTAATCGTTGTCCTTTGCTTATGACCATCGGGCCTGTACGCCAGAACTATCGATTTGCCTCGACCATCTGTCGAAGTTCCTTTTTCAAGTCGGCGATCTCGTCACGGAGCCGGGCGGCGACCTCGAACTGCAGCTCTGCCGCCGCAGAGTGCATTTGCTTTGTCAGGTCCTGCACCAGATCGGCGAGGTCCCCGGCTGGCATACCGGCCAAGTGACGGGCGTGCGCACCGATGTCCTTGACGCCCAGCATTGGATATGGCGATCGACCTCTCCCCCGCTGCCGGCCGCCGAACAGATCGTTGGTGTCGGCGTCCTCGCGCGCAAGCATGTCGGTGATATCGGCGATTTTCTTGCGGATTGGCCGGGGGTCGATGCCATTGGCCCGGTTATGGGCTGCCTGCTTCGCCCGGCGGCGATTTGTCTCCTCGATCGCTGCCGCCATCGAGTCAGTGATCGAGTCCGCGTACATGTGCACCTCGCCTGAAACATGGCGTGCAGCGCGGCCAATTGTCTGGATCAGGCTCTTCTCGCTGCGGAGAAACCCTTCCTTGTCGGCGTCCAGGATCGAGACCAACGAGACCTCAGGAAGGTCAAGCCCTTCACGAAGAAGATTGATGCCGACCAGCACGTCGAACTCGCCCAACCGCAACTGCCGTAAGAGCTGGACCCGCTGCAGGGTATCGACCTCAGAGTGCAAATATCGGGTTCGAATGCCGTTCTCCAGCAGGTAGTCGGTCAGATCCTCGGCCATCTTCTTGGTCAGGGTGGTGACCAGGACTCGCTCCGACCGCTCGGTCCGCTGCCGGATCTCGCCCATCAGGTCGTCGATCTGGCCTGACGTCGGCTTGACGACGACTTCCGGATCCACCAGCCCGGTGGGCCGGATCAATTGCTCGACGAACCCGCGCGATCGAGCCATCTCGTAGTTGCCAGGCGTTGCTGACAGATAGACGGTCTGACCGATCCGCTCGGCGAACTCCTCGAACCGGAGAGGGCGGTTGTCCATCGCGCTCGGCAACCGGAAGCCGTGCTCGACGAGGGTGCGCTTACGCGACATATCCCCCTCGTACATGCCCCCGATCTGGGGCACGGTCACGTGTGACTCGTCAATGACCAGGAGAAAGTCCTCCGGGAAGTAGTCAAGAAGACAGTTCGGCGGCGAGCCGGGCCCGCGGCCGTCGATATGCCGAGAGTAGTTTTCTATGCCCGAGCAGGTGCCGATCTGACGCATCATCTCGATGTCGTAACTGGTCCGCATCCGCAGTCGTTGAGCCTCCAGCAACTTCTGCTGCTTCTCCAGGTCGGCCAGCCGTTGGTCAAGCTCTTGCTCGATACCCGCGATCGCCCGCTCCATCCGTTGCGGGCCTGCGACGTAGTGGCTCGCAGGAAAGAGGTAAACCTCCTGGTCCTCTGTGACGACTTCTCCGGTGATCGGATGCAGGGTACTCAGCCGCTCGATCTCATCACCGAAGAATTCGATCCGGACAGCCAACTCCTCATACATCGGGAACACCTCGAGGGTGTCTCCCCGAACCCGGAACGTGCCGCGGGAACCCGACAGATCATTGCGCGCGTACTGGATGTTGACCAGCCGCCGTAGCAGTACGTCTCGGTCGATCTCGGTGCCAACGCGGAGCCGAACCATCCGATCCAGATACTCCTGCGGGGTGCCCAACCCGTAGATCGCCGACACCGTTGCGACCACAATGACGTCACGCCTGGTGAGCAGCGAATTGGTCGCCGAGTGTCTGAGCCGTTCGACCTCCTCGTTCAGCGACGAGTCCTTTTCTATATAGGTGTCGGTCTGCGGTACGTACGCCTCGGGTTGGTAGTAGTCGTAGTAGGAGACGAAGTACTCCACGGCGTTATCGGGGAAAAACTGCCGCAGCTCGTTGGCGAATTGTGCGGCAAGCGTTTTGTTGGGCTGCATCACCAGGGTCGGCCGCTGGACCCGCTCAGCTAACCAGGCGATGGTCGCCGTCTTCCCAGTGCCAGTTGCACCGAGCAGCACCACATCTTTCTCTCCCGCGTTGATCCGCTGCTCGAGCTCAGCGATCGCCGTCGGCTGATCGCCGGACGGTGCGAAGTCGCTGACGACGTTGAAGGGCGCTACTGTCCGCTGCAGGTCTCCGATCGGACGCATGTCTGTGAGGATATGCGGCCCCTCCGACACGGTGTCGAGCGAACCAAACGCCGTTCGCGAGCGTCGGTGAATCGGCGCGGCCCGCATTGGACGATCGAGCGAACAAGACACCTTTTCGTCTTGCGAGCGAGCGAGGAGGTGAGGGTCTTCAGAGCGCGATGCGCGAGCGAACAAAGACGCAAAGACGGTTCAGCTCAGCTGCCCTTCGAGCATGGAGTTCATCATGGCGGTGAAGTCCCGGTTGAGTTGATCGCTGTCTGCGTCCTGTTGGAAGTACTCCGTGCCGAGGTTCTTGACGCCGTCAGTGCGAACCGAGACCAGGCTGTAGACGACGATTTCCTGGCTGCCACTGCCATTGCTGGCGGTGAACGTTCCAACACAGCTTGCGCCTTTGATCTTCGGATTGTTGAGATCAGCCGACTTCGGGTCAGCGAATTTGCCATCTGC
>Ga0126313_10000064_pt1 | contig 43218 bp, 45 predicted proteins | sample Plot105A_FD_89954 | JGI IMG/M metagenome (GOLD analysis project Ga0126313, IMG submission 89954) | Serpentine soil microbial communities from UC McLaughlin Reserve, CA, USA - Plot105A | ecosystem: Environmental > Terrestrial > Soil > Grasslands | place: USA: UC McLaughlin Reserve, Lake County...
CTGATCTCGCTGCAGTGGTTCTGCCGCATGGACGAGCTGGCGCGGCCGGCGATCGAGGCCGTCGAACGCGACGAGGTCCACATCACGCCCTCGCAGTGGAAGCGGGTCTACCTCGATTGGATGGAGGAGATCCGCCCCTGGTGCATCTCGCGGCAGCTCTGGTGGGGGCACCGGATCCCGGTCTGGTACTGCGACGCCTGCGGGGAGACGATCGTCGCCGAGTCGGCCCCTGAGCGCTGTGGCGCCTGCGGCGGCGAGCTGCGCCAGGAGGAGGACGTCCTCGACACCTGGTTCAGCTCGGCGATCTGGCCCTTCGCGACTCTCGGCTGGCCGGACGACACGCCCGAGCTGCGCGCCTTCTACCCGACCAGCTTCCTGACCACGGCGCGGGAGATCCTCTTCCTCTGGGTGGCGCGGATGATCATGACCGGGCTCGAGTTCCCCGGCCGGGTCCCCTTCCGCGACGTCTACGTCCACTCGGTGATCCAGGCCCGGGACGGGCGGCGGATGTCGAAGAGCCTCGGCACCGGCATCGATCCGCTGGAGGAAATCGACGTCCACGGCGCCGACGCGCTTCGCTTCGGCCTGCTGGCGATGTCCTCGACCCAGGACGTGCGCTTCTCCGACGCCAAGGTCCAGCAGGGACGCGACCTCGCCAACAAGGTCTGGAACGCCAGCCGGTTGATCCTGCTGAACGCCGCCGAGGTCGAGCCGGCGCCGCGGCCGACCACGGTCGAGGACCGCTGGATCCTCTCGCGGCTGGAGCGGACGATCGCCTCGGTGACCGAGAAGCTCGAGACCTACGACTTTGCCCACGCGGTCCAGGAGGCCTATTCGTTCTTCTGGCGCGACCTCTGCGACTGGTATCTGGAGATCGTCAAGCCGCGCCTCTACGACGGCGAGGAGGAGGTTGCGGCGACGCTGCTCTACGCGCTGGAACGGGTGCTGGGGCTGCTGCACCCGACGATGCCGTTCGTCAGCGAGGAGATCTGGAGCTACCACCCGGCCCGCCGCGGGCACCTTGCCGTGCACGACTTCCCGGACGCCGACGAGGCGCTGTTCGATTCCGCGGCCGAGGAGGACGTCGAGTGCGGGATCCGGCTGACCCAGCGGCTGCGCGCCTGGCGCGACCTCGCCGGCGTGCCGGTGGGCGCAACCCTGGCGGCGGTGATCGACGGCGTCGAGCCGCCCTCGTTCGTCTCCCGGCTCTCGCGCTTCGAGTTCGACGGGGTCGGAGCCGAGCCGGTGGCCTCGATCGGCCCCGTCCGCGTGCTCGACTCCGACCAGCTCGACGCCGCCGCTGTCGCCGCCCGGCTGGAGAAGCGCCGGGAGGAGCTGCGGGCCGAGGTCGAGCGCGGCGAGCGCAAGCTCGGCAACGAGGCCTTCGTCGCCAAGGCCCCGGCCGAGGTGGTCGAGGAGGAGCGGGGCAAGCTGGAGCGCTACCGCAACGAACTCGAGGAGCTGGCCTAAGCGTTGGTGCGCTTCCCAGACGGCAGCGAACGCGAAGCGGAGCAGCCGTCGCCTGATGATTACCTCGACTCGCTGGAACCGCTCGGCTGGCGACTCGGCCTCGAGCGGATGCGCAAGCTGACCACCGCGCTCGGCCTGCCGCAGCACCGCTTCGCCTCGATCCACGTCGTCGGCACCAACGGCAAGTCCTCGGTGACGCGGATGACCGCGGCCCTGCTCGAGGCGCACGGTCTGCGGACCGGCGCGGTCGTCTCCCCGCACACCGACCGCTGGTCGCAGCGGACGCTGATCGGCGGCGAGGAGTTGGACGCGGCGGCCTGGAGGCTGGCTGTCGAGCAGGTGGCCCGGGCCGCCGAGGGGGTCGATCGCAGCCTCGAGGACGGCGAGGTCGTGACCCAGTTCGAGGCGGCGACCGCGGCGAGCTTCGTGGCGCTGGCGAAGGCGCGGGTCGAGGTCGCGGTGGTCGAGGCCGGTCTCGGCGGACGGCTCGACGCGACCAACACGATCCCCTCCAAGGTCACCGTTCTCACCTCGATCGGCCTCGACCACACCGAGTGGCTGGGCGAGACCGAGGTCGAGATCGCGGCCGAGAAGCTGGCGGTGCTGCGCGACCAGACGACGCTGGTGCTGGGTGGGGTCTCGCCGGAGGTGGAGGCGCTGGCCGAGCGGACCGCGAGCGAGCGCGGCGCCCGCCTCCTCGGCGCCCCGGTCGAGCCCGCCCCAGGGCTGCGGCTGCGGGCGCCGGGGGAGTTCCAGCGGCGCAACTTCGCGATCGCCTGCGCTGCCGCCGAGGCGTTCCTCGGCCGTCCGCTGGATCAGGGGGCGGTGGCCCGGGTGGCCGCGACGGTCACCGTCCCCGGTCGCCTCGAGCTGATTGCGGAGCGGCCGCCGACCTTCCTCGACGCCGCCCACAACCCGGCTGGCGCCGCCGCCCTGGCCGCCTCGCTGCCGGCAGTCGGCGCGGGGAGGAGGGTCGTCGCCTGCCTGGCGATCCTCGCCGACAAGGACGCCGCGGCGATGATCGCGGCGCTGGCCCCGGTTCTCGACCGCGCCGTCTGCACCGAGCTCCCGACCGCGGCGCTGGAAGGGCACGGTAGGCCCGGCGCCCGTTCGCGGCCGGCGGCGGAGTTGGCTGCCGCCTGCGAAACGGCCGGTCTGGCGGCCGAGGCCGAGGCCGATTTCGCCGCCGCCCTGCAGCGCGGCCGAGCTCTCGCCGCCGAGCCGCCCGAAGGCGTCCTCCTCGTCGCCGGCTCCCACTATGCAATCGCGCCGGCGCGGGCACTCGTCGGGGCCTGACTATGCGAGGATTCGCGGCATGGATCGTCCTCGCGGTGCCGGTTCCGAACTGCTCTCGATGATGGGGCTTGTCGCTGCCGTGGTCGCGATCGTGATCCTCGTCTTCTTCGGCGTCGGATACCTGTTTGGAAGGCTTTTTCTCTAGCGAACAGGGTTGGCGTCGCCTACGGCGAAGTAGACTGCCGCTCCTTCCAGCCCGCCTGAGCCCCCAAATCTGCCTATGCCCCTAGCGATCTTCGGCATCACCAACGACGGCCTCAACCTGGTCGCGACCCTCTTCCTGCTGATGCTGGTCGTGCTCTGGCTGGCCCTGATGGTCTACACCTACCTCGATGCCCGCCGCCGGCTCGCTGACCCGTTCCTGGTCGCCTGCGCCACCGTCGCCTCCTTCTTCCCGTTCATCGGAACCGCGGTCTACGCGATCGTGCGGCCGCCGGAGTTCCTCGAGGACGCGCACGAGCGCGAGCTGGAGATCAAAGCGGCAGAGCTGCGGGTGCGGCAGCTGCGCGACCAGTCCTGCCCGAACTGCGAGTACCCGGTCGAGAAAAACTACTTGCGCTGCCCCAACTGCCAGTGCCGGCTAAAGGACCCTTGCCCCAGCTGCGGCAAGCCGGTCGATCCGCGCTGGGGCCTCTGCCCGTACTGCGAAACCAAACTTGGCGGCGGCGGCGAGAAACCGCGCCGCAAACGTAGAGACCCCGAGGAGCGCCAAGCGCCACAGCAGCAACGCCAGGCACCGCCGCGTCGCCGCAAAGCGCCGGCGGAGGCTGACCAAGGGGACTCGGTAACCAAAGAGCAAAGGAGCCCCCGCCGTGAGCCGGACCCTGATCCTCGTCAAGCCTGACGCCTTCGAACGCGCCCTGACCGGTGAGGTGATCGCCCGCTTCGAGCGCAAGGGGCTGCGGGTCGCCGTCCTGAAGTCGATGCGCGCAGACGAGTCGATCGCCAACCAGCACTACGCCGAGCACACCGAGAAGCCGTTCTTCGGCGAGCTCGTCTCCTTCATCACCGGCGGCACCCTGGTGGCGATGGTGCTCGAGGGTCCCGAAGCGGTCAAGGCCGCCCGGCAGCTGATCGGCGCGACTAACCCAGTCGAGGCCGAAACCGGCTCGATTCGCGGGGATTTCGCCCTCGAGGTGACCTTCAACATGGTCCACGGGTCCGACTCCGATGAGTCGGCTGAGCGTGAGATTGGGATCTGGTTCCCCGAGCTGGCCTGAGGGTCACGCTTGCTTCTGGGTCTCCGCAGCGGCGGGAGATCCTGGAAAAGCTTGGGCTCGAGTTCGATGTCGTTGTGCCGGGCGTCGAGGAGCTCACGAGTGGGGACCCCGAAAAGCTTGTTTGCTCGAACGCGCTCCGTAAGGCGCGAGCGCTATGGGCGGGCGGGGTGCCTGCGCGCGGGGGCGTGCTCGACACCCCGCCCGCCCCCCCGGAGGGCCTTGTGATTGCGTGCGACACGGACGTGGTCTTGGACAACGAGGTGCTGGGTAAGCCAGCGAGTCCGTCCGAGGCCCGGGAGTACCTGGATCGGATGAGTGGCAGGGCTCATACGGTGATGAGTGGGCTGGTCGTGGTTGAGGACGGGGAGGAGCGGTCGGGGATTGAAAAGACCACCGTCGTCTTTAGGGCTCTGACCGAGGAGGAAAAGGCTCGCTACGTGGCTTTTGGGGAGTGGGAGGGACGCTCGGGGGGTTATGCGATTCAGACGCTTGGGTCTTCACTGGTCGAGCGGGTGGAGGGGAGCGTTTCCAATGTGGTTGGGCTGCCGGTGGGCCTGCTGGCCGAGCTGGCGCCGCGACTGTTCACACGGGGCTGATCAAACTCACAGAACGCTTAAACGCGTTTGCCATCATCGCCCCTGGTAATGGGCATCTTCAGCAAGATCGGTCTCGGCGGTCGGGACATGGCCGTGGACCTGGGAACCGCCAACACGCTCGTCTACGTGCGCGGGCGCGGCATCGTCCTCTCCGAGCCCTCGGTGGTCGCGATCGACTCGCTCAGCGGCCAGGTCCACGCCGTCGGCGTCGAAGCGAAGCGGATGCTCGGCCGCACCCCCGGGACGATCACCGCGATCCGGCCGCTGAAGGACGGCGTGATCGCCGACTTCGACGTCACCGAGCAGATGCTGCGCCACTTCATCGCCACGGTTCACTCCAACCGCTTCGCCCATCCGCGGGTCGTCGTCTGCGTCCCCTCCGGCGTCACCGGGGTCGAGAAGCGCGCGGTCGAGGAGGCCTGCCTCTCGGCCGGCGCCCGCCAGGCCTACCTGATCGAGGAGCCGATGGCCGCGGCAATCGGCGCTGGGCTGCCGGTCGCCGAGCCGACCGGCTCGATGATCGTCGACATCGGCGGCGGCACCACCGAGGTCGCCGTGATCAGCCTCGGCGGGATCGTCGTCTCGCAGTCGATCCGGGTCGGCGGCGACGAGCTCGACGAGGCGATCGTCAACCACTGCAAGCGGAACTACAAACTCGCGATCGGCACCCAGACCGCCGAGGAGGTCAAGCTCGAGGCCGGCTCCGCCTCGCCGCTGCCGGCGGAGGTGCGGACCGAGATCCGCGGCCGCGACCTCGTCTCGGGGCTGCCGAAGACGATCGAGCTCAGCTCCGAGGAGGTGCGGGGGGCGATGGAGGAGCCGGTCAGCCACATCGTCGCCGCGGTCAAGGAGACGCTCGATCGCACGCCCCCGGAGCTGGCGGGTGACATCATGGATCGCGGCATCACCCTGGCCGGAGGCGGCGCGCTGCTGCAAGGACTAGAGCAGCGCCTGCGCGATGAGTGCCAGATGCCCTGTCAACTGGCAGAGTCGCCGTTGACGTGCGTGGCGGTCGGCTCGGGCATCTCGCTCGAGGAGGTCGAGACGATCCACCGCGCCGGAAAGAACAACGGAGCGAGGCCCCGGCGCTAGTCCGGCCCGCCCGTGCGAACCAGCGAACTTAGGCCACCAACGTGTATCGAAAGCAAGTACGCCGCCGCAGGGCGGTGCTCGCACTGCTGATAGTCGGCTCATTCGCCCTGCTGACCGTCACCTACGGGCAGGGCTCCGACGGCATGCAGCGGGCGCTCAGCACCATCTTCAACCCGATCCAGTCGGTAGCCGACCGGGCGCTGAAGCCTGCCCGGGACCTGCTCAACTGGTTCGACGAGACCTTCGACGCGAAGGGCCGGAACGCCCGCCTGCACGACGAACTCGAGGTGGCGCGCGAGCAGGCCGTCGGCGCCAAGGCGGCGCTGGCCGAAAACGAGCAGCTGAAGAAGCTGGTCGAGCTCGACGGCAGCGGCGCGATCCCGGGCGGCTACACCAAGGTCACCGGCCGGGTGATCGGGCGCTCGCCCACGGTCTGGTTCGCCGACGTGACGATCGACGTCGGCTCCGGCGACGGGGTGGAGGTCGACGACCCGGTCGTCAACGGCGACGGTCTGGTCGGCAGGGTCTCCGCCGTGACCGGCGGCTCGGCCCGGGTGACGCTGATCGCCGACCACTCCAGCGCGGTCTCGGCGAAGATCGTGCCGAGCGGGATCCAGGGCGTGATGAAACCAGCGGTCGGCGACCCCGAGGACCTGATCCTCGACTTCCTCTCCTCCGAAAAGCGGGTCGGCAAGGAGCAGTCGGTGGTCACCTCGGGCTGGCGCGGGCAGGGAATCGAATCGGATTACCCGCCGAACCTGCCGATCGGCGAAGTCGTCGAGGCTTCGCTGCTCGAGCAGGAGGCCCAGCAGCAGGTCCACATCCGGCCATTCGCCGACCTGCGAGAGCTCGACGTCGTCCAGGTGCTGACCGGGGGCTCGCGCGGGTGATCCTCACCCCGAACATCCTCGCCCGCCTGGTCGCGATCGTCGTCGGCGGTGTGATCCTGCAGCTCACCTTCTTCTCCCAGGTCGCCCTCTTCCACGTCAGCCCCGACCTGCTGCCGGCGCTGGTCGTCGTCCTCGGCCTGCTCGGCGGCTCGCTGACCGGGGCCGTCTGCGGCTTCTGGGCCGGCTTCCTGCTCAACTGCCTGCTGATCGTGCCGCTTGGCGGCGGCTCGCTGGTCCTGCTCGCGGTCGGCTACCTGGCCGGCATCTTCCGCGAGCGGTTCGAGATCCACAGCCCGCTGGTGGCGCCGCTGCTCTGCCTGGGGCTGACGATCTTCGCCGAGCTCGGTTTCGGCGCCGTCGAGGTGATGCTTGGTTTCGACGCGCCGGTCAGCACGCTGGTCATCCGCGACATCCTGCTCAAAGGCATCTTCGCCTTCTTCGGCGGCTGGGCCATCTACCTCGGCGTGCGGCGGGCGCTGCGGCCCGCCCTCGTCGACGAGGCGACCGTCCGCCGCAGCGGCAGGCGGCCGACGGTGTTGGGAGCCTAGGCCCATGTACCTGCGCAACGACTCCCGCCCCCAGGGCAGTCGCCTCTCGCTGCGAGTGGCGGTGCTCGGCGGCGTCGCCGTCGCCCTCTTCGCGGTCCTCTTCTTCCGGCTTTGGAACCTGCAGGTCCTCTCCGGCGACGAGTACCTGGCCGAGGCGAAGAACAACCGCACCCGCGAGTTCAAAGTGATCGCCCCGCGCGGCGACATCCTCGACCGCAACGGCGAAGTCCTGGTCGACAACCGCACCAGCCTGGCGCTGCAGCTGAACACGCAGAAACTTCCCGAGGAGCGGGCCGAAGAACGGATCGAGCTGGCCCGGCTCGGCGAGCTTGCGCATATGACCGTGCGCAAGGTCCGGCGCACGATCGCCGAAAGCGAAGAGGTCGCCACCGGGGCCCCGGTGACGCTGCGCCAGGACGTCGGCTACGAGCTGATCGCCTACATCGAAGAGAACCAGCGCGAGTTCCCCGGAGTGACGGTGCAGCGGGTCTTCGTCCGCCACTACCCGCACACCAGCCTCGCCGCCCACGTGCTCGGCAACGTCAGCGAGGTGAGTGGAGAAGAGCTGAAGGAACCGCGCTACAAGCAACTGGAGCCCGGCGACGAGATCGGTCAGGCGGGAGCCGAGGACACCTATGACGGCTTCCTCCGCGGCGACCCGGGGCTGACCAGGATCCAGGTCAACGCGCTCGGCCAGCCGACCCCCGGCGGCCAGCTGGTCTCGACCCCGCCGACGCCCGGTGATAGCCTCAAGCTGACGATCGACGCCGACGTGCAGACGGCCGGCGAAGGGGCACTGGGAGCGCGGGGATTGCCGGGCGCCTTCGTCTCGATGAACATCGACAACGGCCAGATCCTGGCAATGGGGTCGAATCCCTCCTACGACCCGACGGTGCTGACCGAACCGACCCAGGCCCAGGTGAACGAGCTTTACCGCGACGAAGTCCTGGCGCCGCTGGTCAACCGGGCGACCGAAGGGGCCTATCCGACGGGGTCGATCTTCAAGATCATCACCGCCCTGGCGGCGCTGGAAAACGGCGTGATCACGCCCGACGAGCCGGTCCAGGACAACGGCCAGATCACGATCGGCGAACAGACCTTCCAGAACGCCGGCGGCGTCGCCCACGGCACGGTCGAACTGCGGCGCGCGCTGCAGGTCTCCTCCGACGTCTACTTCTACCTGCTCGGGCTCGACATGTGGAAGACCAACGACCTGCAGGAATGGGCCCACAGGCTGGGGATCGCCAGGCCCACCGGCCTTGACCTGCCGGAGGAGAGCGAAGGCCTGCTGCCGAGCAAAGCCTGGCGCAACCAGCTCTACAAGGAAGAACTGACCGAACGACCGTGGTCGGCGGGTGACAACATCCAGCTGGCGACCGGCCAGGGTGACCTGCAGACCAGCCCGCTGCAGATGGCAATCGCCTATGCCGCCCTCGGCAACGGCGGCAAGATCGTCACCCCGCACGTGGGGATGGAAGTCGAGGACGCCGCCGGCCGGGTGTTGAAGGAGTTCGAGCCGAAAATCCAGCGTCGCTTCAAGATCGACGCCGGCTACCGGAACGCGATCCTGGAAGGCCTGCACGCCGCCGCGCAGGAGGGCGAAGGCACCGCCGCGGGGGTCTTCGGCGGCTTCCCGATCCCGATCGCGGGCAAGACGGGGACCGCGGAACGGCCCGGCCACGGCGACCAATCCTGGTTCGCGGCGCTCTCTCCGTATCCCAACCCGCGTATCGTGACTATTGCCACCGTCGAGGAAGGCGGCTTCGGGGCCGAATCCGCGGCGCCTGCCGTGCTGGACATCCTCGAAGCGATCTACGACAAGCAGGCCTCGGCCGTCTCGAGCGCCGGTGGAGCCGAATGACGATGTACGCGACCCGAACCAGAAATGCCCGGCCCGAGCCGTTCGCGGTCCACGTCGGCATCGGCGAGAGGCTCGGCCTCGCGCACATGGACTGGCCGCTGACGATCGCCGCCGTCTCGCTGATCGCCTTCAGCGTCTTCGTCCTCGGCGAGGCGACCCAGAACGACGTCCCCGGCGATCCCAACTACTACCTCGAGCGGCAGGCGATCTACGCCCTGCTCGGAATTGTCGGGATGGTGCTGCTGACCCGGATCGACTACTCGCGTTTCCGCGAGCTGCGGGTCGGGCTCTACACCTTCCTCTGCGCCAGCGTCTCCATGGTCTTCGTCTTCGGCTTCGCCGCCCGCGGCTCGCGGCGCTCCTTCGAACTTCCCTTCTTCAGCTTCCAGCCATCCGAGCTCGGCAAGCTCCTGCTCGTGCTTGCGCTTGCGGGGTTCGTGATCGACGGCGCCAGACGGGGCTCCGAGGTCCAGCGCACGGTGCGCTACCTCGTCCTCGGCCTCGCGCCGGCAGCACTTGTCTTCCTTCAACCCGACCTCGGCACCTCATTGGTGTTCGGGGCCGCCACCCTTGCCGTCATGTACTTCGGAGGCGTCCCCTGGACGCACTTCGCGGTCATCGGCGGCGCTCTCACCATCCTGGTCGCGCTGGTCCTGGTCGCCGCTCCGGCGGCCGGGGTCCCCGTGCTCAAGGGGTACCAGAAGGAGCGATTGACGTCGTTCTTCAGCCTCGAGGAGCACGCGGACGGCGCGGGCTACCAGCAGAACCAATCAGTGATCGCCACCGGCTCCGGTCAGTTGACCGGCCGCGGCGACAAAGCCACCCAGACGCGGCTCGACTTCGTTCCCGAGCGGCACACCGACTTCATCTTCGCGGTGATCGGTGAGCGCTACGGGTTCATGGGCGCCGCGTTAGTCCTATCCCTTTACGCCCTGCTCTTCTGGCGGGCGCTGCGGATAACGACGCTTTCGAAGAACGTTTACGGGACCCTGGTAGCGGGCGGCATCGCCGTCTCGCTGCTGTTCCAGACCTTCGTCAACGTGGGGATGAATCTCGGGATCATGCCGATCACCGGGATTCCCCTGCCGCTGATGAGTTACGGAGGGTCCTCCGTCGTCGCTACCTTCTTGGCGGTCGGCGTTCTTCAGAGCATCAACGTCCAAGCGCATCTCAGCCAGAAGGGAAGGTTCGCCTGGTGATCTCTTGAAAGAGGTCCGGCATTGCGTACCTACTCGAAACTGAGCTGAAACAAAAATGAAGAAAACGATTCTGGTCTCCGCCGAGCGTGGCGAGACCCGTGTGGCTGTCCTCGAGGCAAAGCAGAAGGGCGGCAAAACCGACGTGGCGGAGCTCTACATCGAGCGCCGCGGCCGTCGATCGATCGTCGGCAACATCTACAAGGGCAAGGTCGACAACGTCCTGCCCGGGATGGAGGCCGCCTTCGTCGACATCGGCCTCGAGCGCAACGGCTTCCTCCACGTCGACGAGATCCTCATGCCCGGCGGCGAGCAGGCGCCGCGCCGCGGGCGCGGCAGCGGCCGCCGCATCAACGAGCTGATCAAGCCCGGACAGGAGATCCTCGTCCAGGTGGTCAAGGACCCGCTGAAGACGAAGGGCGCGCGGCTTTCGATGAACGTCTCGATCGCCGGCCGCTACCTCGTCTTCGCCCCGCAGGGAAGCGGGGTCGGCGTCAGTCGCCGGCTCGCCGACAAAGAGCGCGACCGGCTGCGGAAAATGGTCGACCGCACCTACAAAGGCCCAGGCGGGCTGATCGTCCGCACCGCCGCCCACGGCGCGAAAAAATCCGACTTCGTGCGGGAGATCGGCTACCTGCAGAAGCTGAGCGAGGTGTTGGAGCGGCGCTCGGACTCGACCAAGGCGCCGGCGCTGGTCTTCCAGGAGGCCGACCTCTCGGTCCGCGTCCTGCGCGACGTCTTCCTCAGCGAGTTCGAAAAGGCGATCATCGATTCGCCCAAGCAGTTCGAGCGGGTGACCAACTTCTTCCAGCGGACCGCGCCGGAGCTGGTCGGCGGGGTCGAGCTCTACGAGGGCAAGAAGCCGCTGCTCGAGAAATTCAAGATCGACGAGGAAATCGAGTCGACCCTGAACCGGCGGGTCGACCTGCCCTCGGGCGGCTACCTGATCATCGACTACGCCGAGGCGCTGACGGTGATCGACGTCAACAGCGGCTCCTTCACCGGGCGCGGCAAAGGCGGACTCGAGGAAACGATCACCAAGGTCAACACCGAGGCGGCCGAGGAGGCGGTGCGGCAGCTGCGCCTGCGGGACATCGGCGGCATCATCGTCATCGACTTCATCGACATGGCGCGGGCGAGCAACCGCGACAAAGTCCTGAAGACGATGCGCAAAGCGCTCGACGCCGACAAGTCGAAGAGCTACGTGGTCGAGGTCTCGCCACTGGGCCTGGTCGAGATGACCCGGCAGAACGTCACCGACGGGGTGCGGGAGATCCTCACCGCGCCGTGCCCGACCTGCGCCGGCGAGGGAGTCGTGCTCTCGGCCGAGACCGTCGCCCTGGAGGGTCTGCGGAAGATGCGCGACATCGCCGCCGACGAAAAAGACGTCGAGGCCTTCCTGATCCGGGTCAACCCGAAGGTCGCCCACGAGCTGACCGACCCCGACAGCGGCCTGCCCGAGCTCGAGGAGGAGACCGGCAAGCGGTTCCACTTCGAGGGCGGCGACGCGCTGGCGATCGACACCTTCAAATTGATCGAGTCCGGCACCCGCACGGAGATCGAGGAGCGGGCGTTGCCGTTCAAGGTCGGCGAGGAGGTGCTGGTCAACATCGACGAGCCCCACATGTACAACGCCGACGACGCGGTGGCCCGGATCGACTCCTACATCGTCAGCGTCACCGGCGGCGGTCGCTTCGTCGGCGAGCGCAAGATGGTGCGGATCGACGAGGTCGAGCGCTCGGCCGCGATCGCCTCGCTGCTCGGCGGCGATTCGCCCAACGGCTCCGGGGGAGGCGAGGAAAACGGCTCCCAGCTAGAATCCTCCGACTCTTCGCGCAAACGCAGTCGCGGCCGCAGGGGCGGTCGGGGGCGTTCGCGCGCTAAACAAGGCAGCCAGGAAGACTGATGAGCACGTACGCGGTAGTCGAAAGCGGTGGCAAGCAGTACAAAGTCGAGGAGGGCACGTCCCTGCTCGTCGACCGGCTCGATGCCAAAGAGGGCGACAAAGTTGCCCTGCGCCCGGTCCTCTTCCGCGGCGACGACGTCGTCGCCGGGGCCAAAGACCTGGCGAAAGTCAAAATCGAGGCGAAAGTCACCGAGCACCTGCGCGGGCCGAAGATCAAAGTCTTCAAATACAAGGCGAAGAAGGGCTACCGCCGCCGTGCCGGTCATCGCTCCGAGCTGACCCGGCTCGAGGTCACGAAACTGAAAGGGAAAGGCTAAGCCATGGCTCATAAGAAAGGTCTCGGCTCCAGCCGCAACGGCCGCGAATCCAACCCGAAGATGCTCGGCGTCAAGGTCTTCGCCGGCCAGAAAGTCACCGGCGGCGAGATCATCGTCCGCCAGCGCGGCACCCGCTTCTGGCCCGGCGACGGCGTCGGCATCGGCCGCGACCACACGATCTTCGCGACGCGACCGGGAACGGTCGACTTCAAGACGGCCCGCAAGGGCCGCACCATCAGCGTCCTGCAGGACTAAGAAAGGAACCTCCGTTGCCGCTCGCCACTGAGCGCAGAGGCCGTATCGCCACGGTCTCCGCGTCGATTGCCCTTGGCCTCGTAGTGTTTTTTGCGGTTGCCGCCCGAGCGCAGGCCGAACTCGTCTACTGGGACAACTACGGCGCAATTCCCCAGTCGATTTCCGTCGCCAACATCGACGGCAGCGGCGGTGGCGGACTCAATCTCACGGGCGCCAACCTCGACGATCCCGAAGGGATGGCGATCGACACGGTCACGGGGCGTCTCTACGTGGCCAGCAGCAGCGGCGCGGGCGGTAAAGGCGAGATCCTCTTCGCCAACCTCGACGGCAGCGGCGCCGGTGTCTTCAGCGCGCCGGGGGCGCCGTTCGACGAACCGTTTGGTGTCGTCGTCGACCCGATCTCCAGGATGATCTACTGGGCAAACGCCGGCTCGGGCAAAAGAGACGGATCAATTGCCTGGGCGAAACTCGATGGCAGCGCAGGTGGAGCCCTCAACACGAGTGGGGCAACGCTCCTCGACCCCTACAAGCTCGGTCTTGACCCGGTCAACGGACGGGTGTACTGGGGCAACAATCCGCTAGGGGAGGACATCTCAATCGGATTCGCCAACGTGAACGGCACGGGCGGCGGCACCCTGACCTTGAGCAGGCCCCCTGAGAGCGCCTACGCCTTCGCTGTCGACCCCGCCGGCGGTCGGCTCTACTGGTCTGAAGGAGGCGAGGAAAGATTTGCCTACACCGGACTTCTCGGGGGCGACGTTGGCATCCTCGACACCACCGGCGCGTCGATCAACAGCTCCTACGGGTTCGCGATTGACCCCGCCGCAAACAAGATCTACTGGCCCAACTACGACAACCACGAGGACCGGACCAACGGGCTCGGCTTCGCCAGTCTGAGCGGCGGCGGCGGAGGCAACATCACCCCGCAGACGGCGCCGTTCAACGGCCCACAGGACGTCCTCGTGCTCAAATCGCCGACCGGCACCGGCGCACCGGCGCTCGCCCGCGACCAGAAGAAGCGCGCCAAACTGAGCTGCTCGACCGGCACTTGGGCCGCCGACTTCGCCGGCTCGTTCGTCTACCAGGCGCCGACCACCTACGCTTACCAGTGGCTGCGCGACAGCAAACCGGTTACTGGCGCAACTGCAGCGACCTTCACGGCGAAAGCGGCCGGTAGCTACACCTGCGCGGTGACGGCAGCCAACCAGGCCGGCTCTGCGGCCCAGACCAGCGCGGCGATCAACGTCAAAGCCTCGAAGCTGAAGCTGACGACGAAGAAGAAGGCCAATGCCGACGCCGGCGACGTGGTCGCCTTCAAGGTCAAGGCCGTCAACCAGGGCGATCTGAAGCCGAAGAACGCCAAGGTCTGCGTCAAGGTGCCGACGGCCGCCAAGGACGACCTGAAGGCGCCGAAGTGCAAGAAGGCCAGCGTCAAGGGTCGCGCCATGAAGACGCTGACGATCAAGGTCAAGGTCAAGGGCGGTGCCGACGAAGGCACCGACAAGCTGATCTTCCAGGTCAAAGGCAGCGCCGGCAAGCCGGCGAAGAGCAAGATCGTCGTCCGGTAGAGATCCCCCCGAGGGAGACGGAAGTTCTTCCTCGGGTTGCGTCCGATTCGGACACGAAGCCCGAGGCGCAATTTCTACGTTTCGCGTACAAAACGTTGCATTTGATTCGCTAGCCTGGCACCATGGCCGTGATGGCGAAAGAGACCTGGATCGACCACCGTCTCGACGACCTCAACAAGAGGGTCGACGGGGGATTCAATGAGACCCGCGAAGAATTCGGCGCCCTCCGGGCCGAGACGAGCGGTGGATTCCAGGCTGTTCGCGCTGAACTGGGAGGCCAGATCGCAGCACTTCACCGGATGACGCTTCAACTTTTCGCCGGCATGATCCTCACCTCCGTCCTGGGCTTTGGAGGCATGATCGTCGCCCTCCTCACCCAGTCCTGATCGGTGTACGACAAGGCGAAAATCTGGGTCGAGGGGGGCGGGGGCGGAAACGGCGCGATCTCCTTCCGACGTGAGGCGCACGTGCCTCGGGGTGGGCCCGATGGCGGCGATGGCGGGCATGGCGGCGATGTCGTGCTGGTCTGCGATCCCTCGCGCCGCGATCTTGGGGCGCTGAAGGGGAGCAAGCACTTCCGGGCGCAGCGGGGAAGTCATGGAGAAGGCTCGAACCGGCAAGGTGGACGGGGAGACGACAGGGAGATCCCGGTGCCGCCCGGCACGCAGGCGAGCGCCGTCGACGGCAGCTCGATCGACCTTGTGACCCCTGGGCAGCGCGCGGTCGTCGCTCGCGGCGGCCGCGGCGGTCACGGCAACAAGCGCTTTGCCAACTCGACCCGGCAGGCACCGCGCTTCGCCGAGAAAGGCAACAGCGGCGAAGCCGACTGGATCAATCTGCAGCTGAAACTGCTCGCCGATGTCGGTCTCGTCGGCCTTCCCAATGCTGGGAAGTCCTCGCTGTTAGGTCGGCTGACGCGCGCGGCACCGAAGGTCGCGGATTACCCCTTCACGACCATCTCGCCGGTGCTGGGGACGATCGAGGGCGAGGACCGCCAGGCGGTGATCGCCGACATCCCGGGCCTGATCGAAGGGGCGGCGGAGGGTGCCGGGCTCGGCCACGAGTTCCTCGCCCACGTCGAGCGCTGCTCGATGCTCGTCCACCTGGTCGACCTGGCGCCGATGGAAGGCGACCCCCTCGCCAACTACGAGACCGTGCGAGGCGAGCTGGCGGCGCACGGCGCCGGCCTCGAGCGGCTGCCCGAGCTGGTCGTCCTCAGCAAGCGCGACCTGCTTCCCCCCGAGCGGGTGGAGGAGGAGGTGGCGGCTTGGAGCGAGCGGCTTGGTGATCGCGTCGGCGGCGTCCTCGCGGTTTCCTCGGCGACCGGCGAAGGGCTCGATGAGTTGCGCCGCCGGATCCTCTCCGGTCTGCCGGAGGTGGGTTCCCTGGCCGCTCCGGCAGCGCCTGCCGATGGAGAATTCGAGGCCGAGCACCGCGTCTACCGGCCCGCCGGCGAGGGCGGCTACTGGGTCGAGCGCGAGGACGACGGGGCCTTTCGGATCCTCGGTCGCGGCGTCGAGCTCCTCTTCGAACGCCACGACACGAAAAACGAAGAAGCGCTCGGCTACCTAGAGCAGCGCCTCGAGGAGATGGGCGTCCTTGCCGCCCTCGACCGCGCCGGCTTCGAACCTGGCGACGATGTCCGCGTGGGCGAGCACGAGTTCGAATTGCACGTCTGACGCATCAATATGTCTCTGGTATATGATTTGACATATGAGAACGACGGTTCGACTTGACGACAGCCTCCTGATGGAGGCAAAGATCCGGGCCGCCGAGCAAGGGATCACGTTGACCCAGCTGATCGACGAGTCGTTGCGCGAACGCCTATCCGCCCGGCCGCGGCCGCGGAAGTCGAAGCCATTTCGACTTCTCAGCTACGGGAAAGACGGAGTTCGGCCAGGAGTGAACCTGGATGACAATCGGGCGGTCAGGGACCTGATGGATGCAGACGCTCCGTCATTCGAGGACGTCCCACCACAGGAAAGGTGATCCTCGCCGACGTCAACGTTCTTGTCTACGCGCACCGGCAAGACCTCCCGCAATACGAGCGCTTCTCCGCATGGCTTGGCGCCGAGATCGAATCGGGGCGACGCTTCGCACTCTGCGATGCCAGCCTCACCGGCTTCCTTCGCATCGTCACCAATAACCGCATCTTCGCCGACCCGACTCCCCTGGATGTAGCTCTGCGCTCGATCGAAGATCTCAGAGAGCAGTCCGCTGTGGCTCATATTGGCCCCGGCGCTCGACACTGGGGGATCTTCAACGATCTGTGCATCTCGGTTGGGGCTCGGGGTAATGACGTCCCCGATGCCTACCTCGCTGCGCTGGCCATCGAGTCTGGAAGTGAACTGATCACCGCCGACCGCGGTTTCGGGCGTTTCCCAGGCCTGCGTTGGTCCGGCCCGGAGTGACGCCCTAGTCGAGGCTCGAAAGGCCGGCGGCTACCGCGAACCCGAGCACGGTGACGAGGCCGGCGCCGCGGCCGGCGTCCTCGCGGGCGTCGGGGATCATCGAGTCGATCAGCATCACCAGCAGCGCCCCGGCGGCGAAGCCGTCGATCGCTGCCCTGGCGTCGGTGCTGACCGCGTCGGCGGCCAGGTAGCCGACGACGGAGGCGATCGCGCAGATCGCCGCGACCAGCAGCCAGAGGCGCAGGATCGCCTCCCGGGAGCGGCCGGCCTCGCGCATGTCGCTGGCCGAGCCAAGCGACTCGGGCAGGTTGGAGACGAAGATCGCGACCAGCAGCGAGACGCCGACCCCGGCGCCGCCGGCGATCCCGATGCCGAGCACCAGTTGCTCGGGGATGCCGTCGAGGAAGGCGCCGAGCGCCAGCGCGGTGCCGCTGCCGCTGCCTTCGCTGCGGCCCTGGCGTCCGCGCCCGGTCGCCATCCGCCTGGAGATCAGCCCGTCGAGCAGGTAGTAGGTGATCGCCCCCACCGCGAGGCCGATGCCGGTATAGGCGGCGCCGCTGATCGCGATCCCCTCCGCGGCGAGCTCGAAGCTGACGGCGCTGATCAGCGCCCCGGCGCCGAAGGCGAGGACGTAGCCGACCTGCCGCTCCGGCCACCGGCGGACGAAGCTGAGCGCCGCGCCGATGACGAGGGAGCTTGCGGCGAGCGCTCCCCAGCCGATTGCAGACCCCATCTCGGCTACTTTCCCCGCCATGACCCTGGTCGTCAAGCTCGGTTCCTCGATCGTCGCCGCCGACGACGGCGAGCTGCGCGCCGACGTCCTCGATTCGGTCTGCGAGCAGGTGGCGCGGCTGGAGCAGGACGGCGAGCGGGTGGTGATGGTCACCTCCGGCGCGATCGCTCGCGGGATGCGGCTGATGGGGATGACGGTGCGGCCGCGGACGATGGACGAGCTACAGGCCGCCTCCGCCGTTGGGCAGGGGGATCTCTTCCGCGCCTACGAGAGCCGACTTGCCGCCCACGGCACCCGCGCCGCCCAGGTGCTGTTGACCGCTGCCGACATCGCCGTCCGCACCAACTACCTGAACGCGCGCCAGACCCTGCGACGCCTGATCGATTGGGGGGTTGTGCCGGTTGTCAACGAGAACGACACCACCGCCACCGACGAGATCAGCTTCGGCGACAACGACTTCCTCGCCGCCCAGGTGGCGGTCCTACTGGACGCGCGTTTGCTGGTGCTGCTGACCAATGTCGACGGCCTCTACTCCCGCGACCCTGATGTCGACCCGGAGCCGGAGATGATCACCGAGGTCGCGAACTTCTCCGAGCTCGAGGGGCTGGCGATCGGCGATCGCACCTCCGCTTTCGGCTCTGGCGGCATGCACAGCAAGGTCGCCGCGGCGGAGATGGCGAGTGAGTCCGGGATACCGGCGACGATCTGCAACGGAATCAAGCAGGGCACTCTCATCGGCGCGGCAGCGGGCGAGAGGGGAGGCACGCACTTCCTCGCCCAGGCGGGAAAGGAGTCGAGCTTCAAGCTCTGGCTCAAATACGCGAAGCCGATTCGCGGCAAAATTCAGGTTGACGACGGTGCTGCCCGTGTCTTACGCCAGAGCGGTTCCAGTTTGTTGCCGGTTGGAGTTTCTGACGTACACGGCCCCTTCGAGGCTGGCGATGCCGTCTCGGTCGTCGGTGGCGGAGGGAAGATTGGCAAGGGCATCACCGACTATTCCTCGCATGAGCTGACCCGCGTCAAGGGGATGCAGAGCGCTCAGGTCCGCAAGTTGCTGCCGCACGCCGCCGATGAGGTCATCCATCGCGACCGGTTCGTCTTGCTCTGAGCCCCAGCTACCCTTTGCCGATGGCCGTGACCGAGACCACCGTCGCCGAGAGCTGCGCCGCCGCCAAGCGTGCCGCCCGCCAGCTCGCCGGCGCCTCCACCGAGGCGAAGAACGCCGCCCTGGAGGCGACCGCTCGCCTGCTCGGGGAGCGGGTCGCCGACATCCTCGAGGCCAACGCCGGCGACCTCGCCGACGAGCGGGCGGCCGGGCTCACCGACGCTCTGCGCGATCGGCTGCGGCTGACGCCGGAGCGGGTCGCGGCGATGGCCGACGGGGTGCGGGTGGTGGCCGCGCTCGAGGACCCGGTCGGCGAGGAGCTGGAACGGAAAACGCTCGAGAGCGGCCTCGACCTGCGCAAGGTGCGGGTCCCGCTCGGGGTCGTCGCCGTCGTCTACGAGGCGCGGCCGAACGTGACGATCGACTGCGCCGCGCTGACGATCAAGAGCGGCAACGCGATCGTCCTCCGTGGCAGCTCGTATGCCGAGCGCTCCAACGCGGCGCTGGCCGGGATCGCCCGCGAGGCGCTCGCCGAGGCTGGCCTGCCCGGGGACGCGGTGCTCTCTCTCGGTGGCGGCGGCCACGATGAGCTGGCCGAGCTTGCGAGACAGGAGGGGCTGATCGACCTGCTGATCCCGCGCGGGGGCGAAGGCCTGAAGGCGGCGATCAAGAAGGTGGCGACGGTACCGGTGATGTACGCGGCAGCCGGCAACTGCCACGTCTACGTCCACGCCGAGGCCGACCCCGAGATGGCGCGCCGGATCGCCGTCAACGCCAAGGTCCAGCGGCCGGGCGTCTGCAACGCCGCCGAGACCTTGCTGATCGACGCGACGATCGCCGAGCGCGTCGCGCCGGCGATCCTCGCCGACCTCGCCGCCGCCGGGGTCGAGCTGGTCGGGGACGAGCGCGCCCGGGCCGCCGCCGGGGACGTCGCGGTCGGGCCCGCGACCGATACGGACTGGGACAGCGAGTATCTCGGGCTGAAGCTGGCGGTCGCCGTCGTCGACTCGGTCGAGGACGCGGTCGATCACGTCAACGCCCACGGCACCGGTCACTCGGAGGCGATCGTCACCTCCTCCGATGAGGCCGCCGATGCCTTCGTGACCGGTGTCGACGCCGCCGCGGTCTACGTCAACGCCTCGACCCGCTTCACCGACGGCTTCGAGTACGGGATGGGGGCCGAGATCGGCAACTCGACCCAGAAGCTGCACGCCAGAGGGCCGATCGGGATGCGCGAGCTGACGACCTTCAAGTACGTGGCGCGAGGCGACGGCCAGATTCGTGAATGACCCCGGTGGCGCCGCGATCGGGGTGCTGGGGTCGGCCTTCAATCCGCCGCACCTCGGGCACCTGGCTCTCGCCCAGGAGGCGCTCTGGCAGCTGGGTCTTGCCGAGGTGATCCTGGTCCCGACCGGCGATGCCCCCCACAAGCGGATCGCCGAGGACCCTGGGCGGGAGGCGCGGATGGAGATGACGCGGCTGGCGGCCGCCGACGACGAGCGCTTCTCGGTCTCCCCGCTCGAGGTCGACCGCGAGGGGCCGTCCTACACGTATGAGACCTTGGAGGCACTTGCAGAGGAACGGGCCGACAGGAAGCTGGTGTTCGTGATCGGAGCGGACGCTGCGGTCGGCCTGGAGAGCTGGCGCGAGCCGGAACGCGTGGTCGCGATGGCGAGCCTCGCGGTGGCCCGCCGCGAGGGGACCTCGGACGCCGAGGTGGCGACGGTGATGCGCAGCCTCGGCTGCGAGGGCCGGGCGACGATGCTGGAGATGCCGCAGTTCGGGGTTTCCTCCTCGGCGGTGCGGGAACGGGCCAGGCAGGGCCGACCGCTGCGCTACCTCGTGCCGCGGCCGGTGGCCGAGTACATCGAGGGGAAGGGGATCTACCGGTGAACCAGGCTCGATCCGAACAGCTGGCGCGGCGTCTGGCCGCGGTCGCCGATTCGAAAAAAGCCGAGGACGTGGTCGTCCTCGACATGCGGGAGCTGGTCGCCTACACCGACTTCCTCGCGATCTGCACCGCCCGCAATGAGCGGCAGGCGCGGGCGATCGTCGACGAGGTGCGGGTGCAGGTCAAACGAGAGTCCGGGCTGCTGCCGGGCGGCGTCGACGGCGGCGGCGAAGCCGGGTGGACGATCCTCGACTACCTCGACTGCGTCCTTCACGTCTTCACTCCCGATGCGCGCGAGCGCTACGGACTGGAGGATCTGTGGCGCGACGCGCCGCGGCTGGAGCTCGACCTCGACGCTCCGGAAGCCTCCTCCGCCGCTATGTGACGGAATACCGTCCGAGCGCCCTCATACGGTTCCGCACGATGAATGGGTTCAGGCGCGCGCTGTTGGGGTACCGCCGCACGGATGTGGAGGACGCGATGTCCCTCCGCGACGCGCGCATCCTCGGTCTCGAGCTGAAGTCGGACGCCCAGCGCGAGGCGCTCGACGAGCTCGAGGGGGAGACGACCACCCTTTCCGGAATGGTTCTGGAGCGCGAGCGCGAGATCCGCGTCCTCGACCAGCGGCTGCGCGAGGCGAACGAGTGCCACGACCGCAGCATCGCCTCGTTGGACGCGATCACCGCCCGGCTCGAGGAGCTGGAAGCCCAGGCGCGGGGACAGGCGACCCGGATCCGGATGAAAGCTCTGCGCGAGGCGGTCGAGGTGAGCAAGAAGGTCAAGGCCCTGACCGACGTGGAAGCCGCGCCCGACGAAGAGATCGGCGCCAATGGCACCGCGCCCGAGCCCGCCGACGACGGCGTCTTCGCGGGGCGGGTCAAGCTGGAGATCGGCCCGCTCGGCGACTTCTCGCAGCTGGTCGGCTTCGAGGACGCCGTCGGGCAGATCGGCGCCTCGGAGATCTCGGTCGAGCGCTTCTCGGAGGGCCGCGCCACGCTTTCGATGAACCTCGACCAACCGGTCGAGCTCCTGCGCGAACTCGAGGAGCTCTCGAACGTCGACTTCAAGGTCCGCCACACCGCACCGGACAACCTGATCCTCGACGTCGACGAGGACCAGGGCCCAGAGCAGCGCGCCGCCTAACGCGGCTCGAGCGCTCGTGCGTCGCTAAACTGACCCCCGTGCATGGGGCTGTAGCTCAGCTGGAAGAGCGCATCGCTGGCAGCGATGAGGTCAGGGGTTCGAGCCCCCTCAGCTCCACCTTGCAGTCCGGCCCACCATCTCGGCGGCGCCGGCTCCCCCTGAAGCCCTAGCCGCCTCCGGACGTACCGGAAAGCGCATATGCCGGGTTCCCGCCCGTCGGTTGAGTTCGTCTCTATGGACCTGGGCACGGGAGCCCAATTCCCTGCGCTAGATGCCTCGGCGCGACGACCCCCAACTCGGCCTCGGGAAGGCCATCCGGACCCTCCGCCAGGAGGGCAACCTGAGCCAGGAGGCGCTCGGCAATCGCGCCGACATCCATCCCACCTGGATCTCCCACATCGAGTCTGGCCGGATCAACCCGACCTGGGGAAACGTGCGCCGGATCGCCAAAGGGTTGAAAGTCCCGCTCGAGCAGCTCGCGGCCCTTGCCGAGGAGTTCGAGCGCAAGCTCGGCGAAGCTTGAGTCAGGCTCTCTGGAACTCAAAAGCCGGCTCCGTTTTGCCGATGCCCTAGGCGATGAGCGCGAATCAGCATGTCTTCAGCCACGGCATGCGCGACACGCGCGCGACCTTGGAATCGTGGAGCGAGCGGCCTTGGCAGGTGCTGCGCGCCTGGTTGGCGCTCAGCGTGGCGATCGCCCTCGCCCTCCTCGCCGCCACCTGGTTCGTCGCCGGCCTGCTCACCCCCGACCTGACCCCGGTCCACATCGCCGGCCTCACCTATCCCGCCGAGCCCGACGACATGCTGCCGATCCTCTGGCGCAACTCCCTGGTCCTCGCCCTGCACGGCACCGCCTGCGTCGCCGGCTTCATCGCCGGCGCCTCGATGCCGATTGCCGCCGCGCGGCGGACCGGCCTCAGCCGCTGGATCCACGTCAAGGCGGGGGAGTTCGCGATCCTCTTCGTCTGCGCCGTCACCCTCTTCTCGCTCCTCACCCAGGCGCTCTACCTCGGCTTCCAGGGCTCCTCGATTGCCTACCAGTTGCAGATCACCCGCTTCGAACTGATCCTCAGCGTCCTCCCGCACGCGATCCCGGAGCTGACCGCGCTCTTCCTGCCGCTTGCCGCCTGGTTGATCGCCAGCCGCCGCGGCGAGTGGAACCAACTGCTCGCCGCGACCCTGATCACCGTCACCCTGGCGATCCCGGTCCTGATCGCCGCCGCGGCGATCGAGGTCTTCGTCTGGCCGCACATCCTCCGCGATCTATCGCCGATCACCTACTCGTTCCCCTTCTGAGCCACCGTCGCCGCCGGCCGCCGTCCACGTAAGATCGCCGCTCATGTCTGGGTACGAGCCGAAGGAGATCGAGCGCAAGTGGCAGCGGGTCTGGGCCGAGGAGAAGACCTGGGAGGTCGCCAACCCCGGTCAGCCCGGCTACGACGCCGAGAAGCCGAAGTCCTACGTGCTGGAGATGCTGCCCTACCCCTCGGGCGAGCCCCACGTCGGCCACCTCAAGTGCTACGCGGTCGGCGACGCGATCGCCCACTTCCGCCGCCGCCACGGCTTCGAGGTGATCCACCCGATGGGCTACGACTCCTTCGGCCTGCCGGCGGAGAACAACGCGATCAAAACCGGCGAGCCGCCACGGGTCGCGACCGAGCGCTCGATCGAGTCCTTCCAGCGCCAGTTCCGCGAGTGGGGGATCTCGATCGACTGGTCGCGCGAACTGGCGACCCACACGCCTGAGTACTACCGCTGGACCCAGTGGATCTTCCTGCAGCTGTTCGAGAAGGGGCTCGCCTACCGGACCGAGGCGCCGGTCCAGTGGTGCCCGAAGGACGCGACCGTGCTGGCCAACGAGCAGGTCGTCGACGGCCGTTGCGAGCGCTGCGGGACCGAGGTGATCCAGCGCAAACTCGAGCAGTGGTTCTTCCGCACCACCGAGTACGCCGACCGCCTGCTCGCCGACTTCGAGTCGCTCGAGTCCTGGCCCGAGCACGTGATCACGATGCAGCGCAACTGGATCGGCCGCTCCGAAGGGGCCGAGGTCGTCTTCCGCTGCGAGGAGGTCGACCTCGACTTCCCGGTCTTCACCACGCGTCCCGACACCCTCTTCGGCGCCACCTTCTTCGTCCTCGCGCCCGAGCATCCCGAGCTGGAGCGGCTCGTCGCCGGCACGCCGGCCGAGGAGGAGGTGCGCGAGTACGTCAATCGCGTCGGCCGCGAGTCGGCCTCCGAACGCGGGGCGGAGGACCGCGAGAAGACCGGCGTGCCGCTCGGCCGCTCGGTCGTCAACCCGGTCAACGGCGAGGAGATACCGATGTTCGTCGCCGACTACGTGCTGATGGAGTACGGGACGGGGGCGATCATGGCGGTGCCCGGACACGACAGCCGCGACTACGAATTCGCCCAGAAGTTCGGGCTGCCGGTACAGCGGGTGATCGAGGGCAGCGACCCCGAGGTCGCCCGCGACGACGAGGGGCTGCCGTACCCCGGCGACGGTGGGATGGTCGGCTCCGGCCGCTTCGACGGGAAGAACAACCGCGAGGCCTACGAGGAGATCGTCGCCTGGCTCGAGTCCGAGGGGCGCGGCAAGCCGGCGGTCAACTACCGCCTGCGCGACTGGCTGGTCTCGCGTCAGCGCTACTGGGGAGCGCCGATCCCCGTCGTCTATTGCGAGGAGTGCGGGATCGTGCCGGTGCCCGACGAGCAGCTGCCGGTCGAGCTGCCGGAGATCGAGGATTACGCCCCGCAGGGCAAGAGCCCGCTGGCCGCAGCCGAGGAGTGGGTCGCGACCGAGTGCCCGCGCTGCGGCGCCGCAGCGCGGCGCGAGACCGACACGATGGACACCTTCGTCGATTCCTCCTGGTACTTCCTCCGCTACCTGGACGCGCAAAACGGCAAGGCGCCCTGGGACCGGGAGGCGGCCGACTTCTGGATGCCCGTCGACCAGTACATCGGCGGCGTCGAGCACGCGATCCTGCACCTGATGTACGCCCGCTTCTTCACCAAGGCGCTGGCGGACCTCGGCCACCTCGGCGTGCAGGAGCCGTTCGCCAACCTGTTCACCCAGGGGATGATCACCCGCGACGGGGCGAAGATGTCGAAGTCGAAGGGCAACACGGTCAGCCCCGGCGACTACGTCGAGCGCTACGGCGCCGACACCGCCCGCACCTACGTCTGCTTCATGGGACCGCCGGAGCGCGGCGGCGACTGGACCGACGAGGGGGTCGAGGGGGTCAACCGCTTCCTCTCGCGGCTCTGGCGGCTCTGCGAGGAGGCCGAGCAGAAGACGGACCCCGTCAGGCCGAGCGGGCCGGGCGAGGGTGAGGCGCGAGCGCTGGTCGCCAAGGCGCACTGGGCGATCGACAAGGCCACCCGCGACTTCCAGCGCGGCTTCCAGTTCAACACGGTGATCTCGGCGGTGATGGAGCTGGTCAATGACGCCTACCGGGTTAAGGACGGGCTCTACGGCACTCCCGAGGGGGGCGCGGCGGTCCGTTTTGCGACCGCGACCGCGGCCTCGCTGATCTTTCCCTTCGCGCCCCACCTCGGCAGCGAGGTCTACGAGCGGCTGGCCGGCGGCCGGGTCTGGGAGCAGCCCTGGCCCGAGGCCGACCCGGCCTTGCTCGTCAGTGACACTGTCACGCTCGTCGTCCAGGTCAACGGCAAGCTGCGCGACCGGATCGAGGCGCCGGCGGAGGCGCCGAAGGACGAGCTGCTGCGCCTTGCCCGCGAAAGCGAGAAGGTGGCCAAGCATCTCGACGGCCAGGAAATAGTCAAGGAAATTGTAGTTCCGGGCAAGCTGGTCAACCTGGTGGTCCGGTAGGGCCCGCCACCGGGCCCGACCGTTCTGCTAGAAAGCCGCCGAATGCTGGTCAGGCGTCTCAACGAAGCGGCCGTGGAGGAGTGGCACCGCCTCCGCGCCCATGTCCTCATGGACGCGGGCGAACTCGGCTCCCGCAACCTCTCGGTCACCTGGGTGACGGTGCCGGGCGGGGCGAACCAGACGCTGCATTCTTCCGACGAGGCCGAGCAGGCCTACGTCGTCGTCCGCGGCAGCGGCACGATGTCGGTCGCCGGCGACACCCAGCAGGTCGCCGAGGGCGATCTGATCCTCGTCCCGCCCGCGACCGAGCACTCGATCGGCAACGACGGCGACGTCGAGCTGGCCTGCGTCTCGATCCAGTCGCCCCCGGTGGCTGCGGCCGAGCTCTACAGCGACCAGCTGGCCGAGGTTTCGGGATATGACGACGAGGACGATTACTAGTCCGTAGTCGCAGTTCCGCGCGGGTCCTGTCGCTGAAGATTTGAACTGTGCGCGCCACGCGTGCGCCCGGGCGCGGCAGCATCGGCGGGGATGCCGGAGATGAGTCGGAGCCAGCTGGTCGTGTACGCCGCGGTGGCGCTCGCGCTGCTGCTGGTCGGGGCGCGGGCGATTCGCGGCGAGGGTGAGGCCGAGACCTCGTTCGCGGCTGGGACGGGGGGTGGATCAGGCGGGAGTGGGGGTGGGAGCTTCTCGGTCGGCGGTTCGAGCGGCGAGGTGGTCGTCGACGTAACCGGGGCGGTGCGGCGGCCGGGCGTCTACCGGATGCCGGCGGGGAGCCGGGTCAACGACGCTGTCGCCCGCGCCGGCGGGGCGGCGCCGCGGGCCCAGCTGGAAGCGATCAACCTGGCGGCGCGACTGGCCGACGGGCAGCAGGTGGTGGTGCCGGAGCGGGTTCCCGGCGGAGCGGTGGGGGTCGCCGCGGGTGGCGAAGAAGGTCCGATCAGCCTCGGCACCGCCACCGTCGAGCAGCTGGAAGAGATCGAGGGGATCGGGCCGGTGACCGCGGGCGACATCATCGCCTTCCGCGACGAACACGGCGGCCTCTCCTCGATCGACCAGCTGGACCAGGTGCCGGGAATCGGCCCGGCGACGATGGACTCGCTGCGGGACCGGCTGCAGCCCTAGATGAAAGGTTCGCCGCAGCCCGCCCTGCCAGTTCTCGTCGGGATCGTCCTGCTGGTCGCGGTGGCGCTGTCCCAGAGCACCGAGATCCGTGCCCGCGCGGCCGAGGGGCTCGGTCGCGGGATGCCGGCCCGTGAGGCGGCGCTGGCTCGCGGCTTCGTGCTCGGCGAGGACGACGAGGTCGACGAGGCGACGAAGGATGACTTCCGGCGCTCCGGCCTCAGCCACCTCCTGGCGGTATCGGGTCAGAACGTCACCCTGCTGGCACTGCTGGCGATGCCCCTGCTGGGAGCCTTCGGCGTCCCGCTGCGCGAGCGCCTGGTCTGGGTGCTGGCGCTGATCGCCGTCTACGTGCCGGTGGCGGGCGCCGGGCCCTCGATCCAGCGGGCGGCGGTGATGGGCGTCCTCGGTCTGCTGGCAACGATGGGAGGGCGACGCGCCTCGAGGTTCTACGCGCTGGCGCTGGCGGCCCTGGTGACGCTGGCGGTCAACCCCGGCATCGCCGCCGACGTCGGCTGGCAGCTGAGCTTCGCGGCGGTGATCGGGATTCTGCTGCTGACGCGCCACCTGCGGGAGGCGCTCGTCGCCCGCCTCGGGGCAGGGAGGTGGCGCCGCGCCCGGGCCGAGGGGATGGCGGTGACCGTCGCGGCGACGCTGGCGACGGCCCCGCTGATCGCCTTCCACTTCGAAACGCTCTCGACCACCACCCTGTTCGCCAACGTCCTGGCGCTGCCGGCGGTGGCCCCGGCGATGTGGCTGGGCATGTGCAGCGCCGGCCTGGCCCAGCTGCCGGGCGTGCCGCTGGAGCCCCTCAACGGCCTCAACGCGCTGCTGCTCGCCTACATCGCGCAGGTGGCGACCTGGTGCGCGTCGCCGGAATGGGCGCAGCTGCGGGTCCATCTCGACGGGACCGGTCTCGCCGTCGCCTACCTTGGCCTGGGGACCGCCCTGCTGGCCTGCTGGCGCTGGCCTCGCCAGACGCTTGCCGTCGCCGCACTCGCGCTCGCCTGCTGGCTGCCGCTGCCTCGGTTCGGTGGTGGCGCCGAGGCAATGCCGCCGCGAGGGCTGCGGGTCGAGGTCCTCGACGTCGGCCAGGGGGACGCGATCCTCCTGCGGCCCGCAAACGCTCCTGCCGTCCTCGTCGACGGCGGCCCGCCGGGAGACCAGCTGGCCCGCAAGCTGGAACAGGCGGGCGTGGACCGGCTCGGAGCGGTCGTCGTCACCCATGACCAGTCCGACCACGTCGGCGGGATCGAAGAGCTGCTCGGCAATTTCCCCGTCGCGAGGATGCTCTTCGCCCGCGCCGGGCGCCCGCTGCTCGCCCGGGCGGCGGCGGCCGGGGTCGAGCCGGAGCGGCTCGCGGCCGGGCGTGAGCTGCGCTCCGGCGCTTTGCGGCTGCGCGTCCTCTGGCCCCCACCGGACCTGCTCACGAATCCGGCTCCGGGAGGGGACCCGAACCAGATGGCGCTGGTGATCGAGGCCGACTGGCGGGACTTCAGCATGCTGCTCACGGCCGACGCCGAGGCCGAGGCGGTGCCGATCGAACCCGGGCCGATCGACGTCCTCAAGGTGGCCCATCACGGCAGCGACGACGCCGGCCTCGCTGGCCTGCTCGACCGGGCGCAGCCGCGGCTGGCGGTGATCTCGGTCGGGGAGGGCAACCCCTACGGACATCCCACGGCCGGAACCTTGGCGACCCTGAGAGCGCATCGGGTGCCCACTTTGCGCACCGACGAGGAGGGCGAGATCACGATCGAGGTCGAACCGGGCTCCTTCCGGCTGGACAGTTGATCGAATCGAAACTTGAGGAACCTGATCCAATCGCTTGGGCCGGCCGCGCCGCTGTCGATGCACGACTTGGTGCGCCATATCTCCCAAACCAGTCTCTTTCGCTCGCTGCGGCGGGCCAGCATCGCCGGCGACGGTCTGCCGGAACGGATGCGCAGCACCGCTTTCGCCTTTCTCGGCCTGACCGCGGCCGCGGGCCTGGCGATGGTCGCGCTCTTCGCCCATGTCGGCTTCTCGGTCCTCTCTCCGGCACCGGCTCCGGGCGGGCCGGTGCGCGGCGGTGCAGTGTCGAAGGCGGTGGCGCTCGAGCGCGGGCCGGCAGGGTCGGCCGCGGTCGGAGCGGCGCGACCGAGCGCCGGGACCGAGCCGGCCGATGGCTCGCGATCGGGCGGCTCCTCCCCGAGCGGGGAAACCGCCGACCCCGTGGCGGTGGCCTCGCCTGCGCCGGTTCCGGCGGGCGCGCCGAGCGGAGGCATCGAAACCGGCGGAGGCGATGGAGCCGGCAGCCCGGCTCCGAGCCCCCAGCCGGCCCCGGCTCCCACGCCTAGCCAGACGCCGAGTGCCGATCCGCCCGCGGCTTCGCAGCCAGGGTCCAGCCCGCCCGTCAAACCGACCCCCAAGCCGCCGGCACAGCCAGCCGCGCCGGAGCCAGAACCAGCGCCGGCCCCCGGCAACTCGCAGTCGAGCGCCGCCGCGGCCAACGCCAGCGAACGCGGCATCGAAGCGTCGTCCAAGTCCTCGGCCGCGGCGGTCGCACCGGAAGCCGATCCTGGCAACGGCAACGGCAAAGCGCTCGGCCACGACAAGTAGCGCGCGAGCGAGCCGGGCCAATATCTAGACTCGACCAATGGCCGACCAGATGCGCCCGCTCTACCTGATCGCCGGCAGCGACGGGGCGAAGATCGATGCGACCAGGGGGCGGCTGCGGGCGCGGGCCGAGCGCGAGGGCGGCTCGGACGCCCTGGAGGTCTTCGAGCCGGGGGAGGGCAGGGGGATGCCCGACCACGAGGCTCTGCTGGCGTCGATCCCGGCGATGTCGCTGATGGACTCCCGCCGCTATCTGCTCGCCGACGGGATCGAGCGCTGGCGAGACAAGCAGCTCGAACCGGTGCTGAAAGCGCTGGCGGAGTTGCCTCCCGACCTGACCCTGGTGCTGATCTGCCGCGACAAGCCGGCGGCGAAGCTGGTCAAAGCCGTGAAGGCGGCGAAGGGGGAGGTGCACGAGTTCGAGGCGCCGAAGGCGCGGGAGATGCCCCGCACCCTGGTTGCCGAGGCGCAGCGGCTCGGGTTCCGGCTCGATCCCGCCGCGGCGCGGATGCTGGTCGAGCGGATGGGCGCCAACCCGGTGCGACTCCACAACGAGCTCGAGCGGCTCGCCCTCTGGGCTGGCAAGGGCGGAGAGGTCGATGCGGCCGACCTGTCGGAGATGATCGCCGACACCTCCGAGATGGCCGTCTGGTCGCTTTCGGACGCTCTGATCGAAGGCAACGCCGCCGCGGCGATGAGGATCGGCGAGCGCCTGATCGGGCAGGGGGAGAACGTCACCGGACTGATCTACGGGCTCGCCTCGCGCCTGCGCGGCGCCTGCGCGGCGACCGCCCAGCTCGAGGAGGGGATCCCGCCGAAGCAGGTCGAGTCCTCGCTGAAGATGCACCCCTACGCCGCAAAGCAGTTGGTCGGCCGCCTGCGCGACACCGACCTCGAGAGCCTGCGGATGGCGACCGAGACCCTGGCCGACCTGGAGCTGTGGTGCCGCGGCGGCGCCGACTACGGCGACGAGCTCGCGTTCACGCTGGCGCTGCGGCGGGCGGCAGTCGGGGCGGCTTAGCTACGAGGCGGAGCCGGCCATACGGGCGGCTTTCGACTTCTTGCGGGCGCCGGTGTTCTTGTGGAGGGCGCCCTTCTGCACGGCCTTGTCGATCTTCGAGACGAGGTCGCGCTGCTCGGTGGCTACGGTGTCGGCATCGCCGGACTCGACCGCGCTTTCGAGCCGTCGGAAGTGGGTCTTCACCGTGCTCGTGAGCAGGCGGTTCTCGGTCCGCTCGCGCTCGCTGCGTAGGATCCGCTTCTTCTGTGAGGCTATGTTGGCCATGTCAAGTACCCGAGCGGGCACCTTGCCGGCTCCGGGCGGCCGCCGACTATAGCGATTGAGACGAAGCTTGGAGACGCCCAGGGCACCTGACACCCCCGATCCCGACCAGCGGTCGCTCAACGAGGACGTGGCGGCCTGGGAGGCCGAGGCCTTCGAACCGGGAGAGGAACTGGACCACGGGCCCTCCGCCGGGCGCCTGGCCCGCTCGACCGCCTTCTTCTCCTTCGCCACCGCCGCCTCGCGCGTCGCCGGGCTCGCCCGCGAAGTGGTCGCCGCCGGTTACTACGGGATCAGCGGCCCCGTTTCGGCCTTCACGGTCGCCTTCCAGGTCCCGAACCTGATCCGCGCCCTGTTCGCCGACGCGGCGCTGCAGCCCGCCTTCGTCCCGGTCTTCACCGAACTGCTCGGCCAGAAGGCCTACAAGGAGGCGTTCCGCCTCGCCTCGACGATGCTGCTGCTGGTGACGATGGTGCTGGGGGCAATCACCGCCCTCTTCGTCCTCCTCGCGCCGGTGATCATGCCGGTCTTCGCGCCGGGATTCGACCAGGAGATCACCGACCTCACCGTCTCCCTCTCCCAGGTGCTCTTCCCGATCCTCGTCCTGCTCGGGATCAGCGGCATCGTCGTCGGCATCCTCAACAGCTACGACCGCTTCGGCGCCTTCGCGATCGCGCCGCTGTTCTGGAACCTGACGATCATCCTCGTCCTCGTCGTCCTCGAGCCCCTGTTCCACGGCCAGGACCGGATCTACGCCTACGCGATCGGGATCCTCGTCGGCACCCTGGTCCAGCTGCTGATCCCCGCATGGGACCTGCGCAACACGCCCTTCCGCTTCAGCTGGAGCTTCGACTGGCGCGATCCGAAGGTGCGCCGGGTGTTGGTGTTGATGCTGCCGGTGACGATCAGCCTCGGTTTGATCAACTTCAACCTGCTGATCAACAGCTTCTTCGGCAGCCTCGTTTCCGACGAGGCGCCGGCAGCGATCGACAAAGCCTTCCGCATCTACCAGTTGCCGCAGGGGATCTTCTCGGTGGCGATCGCGACGGTGCTGTTCCCGACCCTGGCCCGGTTCGCAAACGCCGGGGAGATCGACAACCTGCGGGCGACGATGGCGAACGGGATGCGGCAGATCCTCTTCGTCCTCGTCCCGGCGGCGGCGGCGATCCTCGCCCTCTCGGACCCGATGATCCGGCTCATCTACCAGCGGGGGGAGTTCAGCCCCGGTGAGACGGCGGTGGTGGCGACGGCCCTCTTCTGGTTCGCCTTCTCGCTGCCGACCAACGGCCTCTACCTGCTGCAGACGCGGACCTTCTTCAGCTTGCAGCGACCCTGGCAGGCGACGGCGCTGGCGACGATCGACCTCGTCGTCTCGGCGCTGGCGGCGCTCGCGCTCTACGAGCCCTTCGGGGTCGGCGGCATCGTCGCCGGAACGGGCATCGGGACGAGCGTCGCGGTGATCTCCCAGGCGGTGATCCTGCGCCGCGAGTTCGGGGGCCTCGAGCTGCGACGTCTCTTCTCGACGGCTCTCCGGATCACGATCGCCGCCGTCGCCCTGGCGGGGGTTGGTTGGGTGGTCTGGGACGTGCTCGACCAGGCCCTCGGGCGCGGCCTGATGGGCCAGATCGTCTCCCTCGGCGTCGGCCTCGGCGCCGGCGGCGTCGTCTACGTGGCTGTAGCCAAATTGCTGCAAGTGGCCGAGCTCGAGCAGATGAGCCGTCTGCTGCTGCGGCGGGGCCGCTAGCGCCGAATGCTCGATCTGGGGCGGTACCTGCTGGGGGTGGGGGAGATTCTGCTGCTTGGGGGCTTCGCCTGGCTGGGGGGAACCGCCCTGCGCCGCCGGCTGCTGCCGCGGTTCGAGGAGGCGCCGGCGCATCTGGCCAGCGCGGTGATCGCGCTCGCGCTGGTGATTTGGCCCGCGGAGTTGCTTGGGAGCTTCGGCTGGTGGGATCCGGTGCCGTATCTGGTGGTGGTCGTCGCCGCCGGGCTGGTCCTCTGGTGGTTCGCGCCGCGCCTAGAGCCGGAGGAGGGTCGTCCCCACCCATACCTGCTGGGTGGGGTGGGGACGACCCTCCTCCGGCGGGGCGGGCGCGTGTGGGTGGTCGTGGGGGCGCTGGTGATCGCTGGGATCGCCTTCATCGCTTTCGCGCTGGAAGCGAAAGGCAAGCTCTCGACGGGGATGACCGGGTTCGACAGCACCTGGTACCACGGGCCGTTCGCGGGGGGGTTCTTTCAGAGCGGCGATACGTGGGACCTGCACTTCATCGCACCGCAGTTCCTGGCCTGGTTCTATCCGGCGAACGGCGAAATCTTCCATGCGGCCGGGATGCTGGCCTTCGGGCGTGATCTGCTCTCGCCGTTTCTCAACCTCGGCTGGTTCGTCGGGTGCTTGGTGGCGTGTTGGTGCATCGGGCGGCCGTTCCGGGTCGCGTCGTGGTCGCTGGTGCTCGGGGCGCTCGCGCTGAGCGTGCCGGCGCTGGCGGACCAGGCGGGGGAGGCGCGGAACGACATCGTCGGGATCTTCTTCCTATTGGCTGGCGTGGCGGTGATGGTGAATGCCTGGGACGGGGAGGGAGAAACTGAGAAGAAGCTGGGTGGGGAGGTGGGTGGCGCAGGCGTCGGTCCGTACCTCGTAGTTGGACTTGCCGCGGGTTTGGCTGCGGGGACGAAGCTGAATTTTCTGCTGCCGGCGGCAGTGCTCGTCGTCGGGCTCGCGCTGGTCGCTGAGAAAGGGGACAGGGCGCGCGCGTTCGTGGCCGCTGCCTTGGCCGCTCTGGCCGGGGGCGGCTACTGGTACCTCCGCAACCTCGTCCACAGCGGTAACCCCCTGCCGTGGATCCACCACCTAGGCCCAATCGACCTTCCCGCGCCCGATCAGGCGCTGGGCGGCCGCGAAGCCCACTCCGTCGTCGGCTACCTCACCAATGGCAGCGTCTGGTCCGACTGGTTCCTCCCCGGCCTCCACGACGGCCTCTGGCATCTCTGGCCGCTCTTCATCGCCGGCGCCCTCGGCGGCCTGATCCTGGCCGTCCTCCAGTTCCGTGGTTCCTTTGTCCGGGGTATCAGGACAAAGGAACCACGGAACGAGTTGACGCTGGCGTTGGCGGGCCTTGTCGGGCTGGCAACTGCGGTGGCGTGGCTGATCGCGCCTACCTCCGCTTCCGGTCCAGACGGGATGCCACGCGGCTTCGAGTCCGGTCTGCGCTATCTCGCGCCCGCCCTCGTCCTCGGTCTCGCGCTGCTGCCGACGGCGCCGGTCGTTCAGGCCGGCATCGCTCGTCTCGATGCGCTCCGGTCATTTGCTCCGCATAGCGACACGAATGACCGGCGCACCTCTCGGAGCGTGCGTGTGTGGAGTCTGTCGGCCGCGATTGCGGCACTCGTTCTGGTGGTCGCCGGCGGCTATCCGGTGCAGCGCCACTACCTCCAGAGCCGCTACGAGGACCCGAGCTTCACCTCGGCCCCAGGCCTCAATGCCGCCTTCGCCTGGGCCCGCGACGTCTCCGACGCTCGCATCGCCACCACCAGCACCCGCCAGTACCCCCTCTTCGGCACCGACCTCTCCAACCAGGTCCAATACCTCGGCATCGAGCAACCCCATGGAGGCTTCGAGGCAGCCGAAGACTGCCGCACCTACCTCCGTCTCCTCGCCGAAGGCAACTACGACTACGTGGTAGCCACCAAGGACCGCCTAGAACCAGGCAAGCCCCCGTACCCAGCCACGGCCAGATGGACCGAAGCGGCCGGAGGAGAAACCATCCTGAGAAAGCCCCCGACGGTCGTGTTCGAGCTGCCGCAGCGCTTTCGTCCCGGGGCGTGTAGCTGACCGACGCCTCGACCGGCGGGTGGCGTGGGCGCAGGGGATGCCGAGCATCCTGCGCAGGCATCCCCTAACAGCCCGCGACGGGTCCCGCCGGCCAACCGCCCCAGTCCCTCATACTCACCACGCCCCATGGACCACATCCGCAACTTCAGCATCATCGCCCACATAGACCACGGCAAGTCGACCCTGGCCGACCGCATCCTCGAGCTCACCGGCGCCGTCGACCCGAAGAAAATGCAGGCGCAACTGCTCGACTCGATGGACCTCGAGCGCGAGCGCGGGATCACGATCAAGGCCCAGGCGGTCCGGGTCGAGTACACGGCGAAGAACGGCGAGACCTACCACCTGCACCTGATCGACACGCCCGGCCACGTCGACTTCTCCTACGAGGTCTCACGCAGCCTCGCCGCCTGCGAGGGCGCCCTGCTGGTCGTCGACGCCGCCCAGGGCGTCGAGGCGCAGACCGTCGCCAACACCTACCTTGCGATCGAGAACGGGCTGGAGCTGATTCCTGTGATCAACAAGGTCGACCTGCCCGGCGCCGAGCCGGAGCGGACTGCGCAGGAGATCGCCGACCTGCTTGGCGGGGATCCCGAGGAAGCGCTGCCGATCTCGGCCAAGACCGGGGAGGGCGTGCTCGAGGTGCTGGAGGCGATCGTCGCGCGCATACCGCCGCCACGCGGCGAGGCTGACGCCCCGACCCGCGCCCTGATCTTCGATTCCGAGTTCGACCCCTACCGCGGCGTGATCGCCTACGTGCGGATGGTCGACGGCTCCTTCCGCAAGGGGGACCGGATCCTGGCAATGCAGAACGGGACCGAAGCCGACATCGACGACATCGGCTTTTTCCGCCCGACGATGATCGGCGTCCAAGGGATGGACGCGGGCGACGTCGGCTATCTGATCACTGGGATCAAGGACGTCACCAAGCTGCGGGTCGGCGACACGCTCACCGCCCAGGCGAACCCCGCCTCCGGGCCGCTCGAGGGCTACCGCGAGGTACGGCCGATGGTCTTCTGCGGCCTCTTCCCGATCGACACCGACCGCTACGAAGACCTGCGCGACGCGCTCGAGAAGCTCTCCCTCAACGACGCCGCCCTCTCCTGGGAGCCGGAGACCTCGGAGGCGCTCGGGTTCGGCTTCCGCTGTGGCTTCCTCGGCCTGCTCCACATGGAGATCGTCCGCGAGCGGCTGGAGCGCGAGTACGACCTCGATCTGCTGGCGACGACGCCGAACGTGCGCTACATCGTCAACCTCACCAACGGCGAGACCAGGGAGGTCCACAGCCCGACCGACCTGCCCGACCCCGCCTCGATCGAGACGATCGAAGAGCCCTACATCCGGGCGACGGTGATCTGCCCGAAAGAGCAGGTTGGCGCGGTGATGGAGCTCTGCCAGCAGCGGCGGGGCACCCACGTCGACATGCACTACCTCAGCCCGCAGCGGGTGCAGCTTCGCTACGACCTGCCGCTGGCCGAAATCGTCCTCGACTTCTTCGACCTGCTCAAGTCCTCGACCCGCGGCTACGCCTCGCTGGACTACGAGCCGATCGGAAACCAAGTCTCCGACCTGGTCAAAGTCGACATCCTCCTCGCCGGCGAGAAGGTCGACGCGCTCTCGATCATCGTCTTCCGCGACTTCGCCTACGACCAGGGCAAGCGCCTCGTCGGCCGCCTGCGGAAGACGATCCCGCGCCAGATGTTCGACGTCCCGGTCCAGGCCGCGGTCGGCTCCAACGTCCTCGCCCGCGAGACGGTCAAGGCCCTGCGCAAGGATGTAACCGCGAAGCTCTATGGCGGCGACGTCACCCGTAAGAACAAGCTGCTGAAGAAGCAGAAAGCGGGGAAGAAGCGGATGAAGGCCGTGGGCCGGGTTGAAGTGCCGCAGGAGGCGTTCCTGGCGGTGCTGGAGATCGACGAATAGCGTTCCCTTCCTCGGTGGCTGCCCGGCCAGTATTGTGCCCGCCCATGGCACTCAAGACTGATGCGGTTGGCAAGGAATGGTCCGGTTCCACGTACCAGGTGGGGCGGGAGAAGATCAAGGAGTACGCGAACGCGCTGGGCATCGACAACCCCGTGCACCATCACGTCGAGGCGGCCCGCGCCGCCGGTTTCCGCGACGTGGTGGCGCCGCCGATGTTCGCCGTCGTCTACAGCAGCCCGGCGGTCGCGCCGGCGATCCTCGACCCCGAGGTGGAGCTGAACTTCGCGGCGATGGTCCACGGCGGCCAGGAGTTCGTTTGGGACGAGCCCGCCTGCTCGGGCGACGAGATCACCACCTCCTCCAAGTGCCTCTCGATCGAGGAGAAGGACGGGAAGGGCTTCTACGTGTTCGAGACCAACTCCGTGAACCAGGACGGCGCCCAGGTCGCGCGCGGCACCTGGACGCTGATCGTCAGGGGGGTTTGAGATGGCTGATCTGAACGCCGGTGACCAGGTCCCGGAGCTGCGGGTCACCCCGGACAAGTACCTGCCGCACCGCTATGCCGGCGCCTCGGGCGACTTCAACCCGATCCACATCGACGACGAGCTGGCGAAAGCCGTCGGGCTGCCGCGCAACATCCTCCACGGCCTCTACTCGATGGGCCTGGTGGCGAAAGCCAACGCGGCGCTGGCCGATGGCGACCCGCGAGCGCTGAAGCGCCTCTCGGTGCAGATGCGCGGAATGGGGGTGCCGGAGCAGGAGATCGTCGTCACCGGCACGGTCAAGTCGGCCGACGGCAACCGGGTCGTGGTCGACACCGTCGCGTCCCAGGGCGAGACCGCTCTGATCAAGAACGCCGAGGCGGAGCTCGAGCTTTAAAGGAGCGGCGGGTGACCCTCCCAAAACGCTCGGCGGGAGCCTCGCTTGGGTGTTTTGGGAGGGTCACCCGCCGCTCTCCATAGACTTTGCTGGTGCTTTCGGAGCGGCAGGAGCTGATTCTTCGGTTGGCGGTCGATGCGTACCTCGACTCTGGTCGGCCGGTGCCGTCGAAGGAAGTTGCCGAGCGGTCTGAGGTCGAATGGGGCTCCTCCACCGTGCGCGCCGAGCTGGCGGCGCTGGAGGCGGCCGGCTACCTGACGCACCCGCACACCTCCGCCGGACGCGTGCCGACCGAGACCGGCTACCGCCGCTACGTCGACGTGATGCTCGAATCGCGCCAGCTGCCGGCAGCCCCGAGCCCCGACCTGGGGGTCTCCAGGCTGCGTCGCGAGGTTGACGAGGCGATGCGGGAGACGACCGCGGCCCTGGCCCAGGTCACCGACCTGGTGGCGATGGCGACCGCACCGCAGCCGAGCCTGACGGCGACGATTCACCGGGTCGAGGTCCTGCCCCTGCAGCCGAACAAGGTGGTGGTGATCGCGATCGCCTCGACCGGCGACGTCACCCGCCGCGTCTTCGCCTTCGACCGGCCGGTGGACCCGGGCCTGGTCGAGTGGGCCTCGAGCTACCTGAACGAGTCCCTCGCCGGGCTCGGCGTGGGGGCGCGGATGATCGCCACCCGCCTCGCCGACCCTGGGCTCTCCGGAGTGGAGGCGGATTTCATCGCCACCCTTGGCAGCGCCTTCAGCGACTTCGTCGCCGAGGAAGGGGTCGAGCTCTACGTCGACGGCACCTCGCGCCTGCTCTCCGACGCCCACCTTCCCGACCTGCCCCGCGCCGACGAGCTGATGACGGCCCTGGAGCGCCGGGCCGACGTGCTGCGGATGCTGCGCTCCTCGCTCGAGGAGCGCTCGGTCTACTTCTGGATCGGCGGCGAGAACCCGCAGCCCGAGCTGCGCTCGGTCAGCGTGATCGGCGCCAACTACGGCCTCGGCCACCGCAACCTCGGCGCGGTCGGGGTCGTCGGGCCGCTGCGGATGGACTACGCGACCGCGATCACCTCGGTCCGCCTCGCCGCCCGCGAGCTCTCCCGTTACTTCGAGACCGTCTACAGCGACTAACCGATGCCGCGCGACTACTACGAGGTCCTCGGGGTCTCCCGGGACGCCGAGGAGACCGAGATCAAGAAGGCCTTCCGCCGCCTGGCGCGGGAGCTGCACCCCGACGTCAACGACCACGACCCGGAGGCCGAGGAGAAGTTCAAGGAGGCGGCCGCGGCCTACGAGGTCCTATCGGATGCCGAGCGGCGCCGCACCTACGACGCCTACGGGCACGAGGGCCTCCGTTCGGGCGGCTATGACCCGGGGGCCGGGTTCGGCTCGATCGACGACATCTTCCAGGCGTTCTTCGGCGGCGGCGGGTTCGGCGGCCGGAGAGGACCGGCCGGTGGCGGTGACGTCGCGGTCGCGGTCGAGGTCGAGCTGGCCGAGGTCGCGACCGGAGCCCGGCGCGAGGTCACCTACGACGTCGTCGGCAGCTGCGAGCACTGTCGCGGCAACGGCGCCGAGCCGGGGACGCCGATCCGGACCTGCGAGCGCTGCGGCGGCGCCGGCGAGCTGCGGCAGGTGACGCGGACGCCGTTCGGGCAGATGGTCCGCAGCGCCGCCTGCGACGTCTGCGGCGGCGCCGGGAAGATCCCCGAGACGCCGTGCAAGACCTGCGGTGGCAGTGGCCGCACCCGCCAGAGCAAGACCAGCGCGATCGACGTGCCGGCCGGGATCGAGGACGGGCAGCGGATGCGGATCTCCGGTGCCGGTCACGCGGGCGAGTCCAGGGCACCGGCGGGCGACCTCTACGTCGAGGTCCGGGTCGCCGAGGACGAGCGCTTCGAGCGCGAGGGCAGCGACCTGATCAGCACCGTCTCGATCCCGGCCACGGAGGCGATGCTGGGGACGACGGTGTCGGTGCCGACGCTCGACGGCGACGAGGAGATCGAGGTCGAGCCGGGCACCCAGCCGAACACCGAAAGGGTCCTCCGCGGCCTCGGCCTGCCGCGACTCAACAGCCGTCGCCGCGGCAACCAGCGGGTGATCCTCGACGTCTTCGTCCCGACCAACCTCAGCGACGAGCAGCGCGAGATCGCCGCGCGGCTCGACCAGACCCTCGAGGACGACAACCTCGAGCCGCGGCAGGGCGACGGCCTCTTCTCCCGCGTGCGCCGGGCCTTCGGTTAGCCCTTGATCCGTCTCGCGGTCCGCTGCACGCCCGAGCAGGCGGACATCGTTCTCGCCGAGCTGACGGTGCTGGCGCCGAACGGCGTCGAGGAGGAGCGCGGGCCGGGCTACGTCGAGTACGCGGTCTACGGCGGCGAGGGCGAGCTGCCGGAGCTGGGCGACCTCGACGCGGCGATCGCCGGCGGCCGGGTCGAGGTCAGCGCCACCGAGATCCCCGACGACTGGGCCGACCGCTGGCGCGACTTCCACAAGCCGCTGCTGGTCGCCGACCGCCTCTGGCTGCGCCCCTCCTGGGAGTCGCCGCGCGAGGGCGCGATCGACGTCGTCGTCGACCCGGGCCAGGCCTTCGGCACCGGCGCCCACCCGACCACCCGCCTCTGCCTCGGGTTCCTCTGCGAGCTGGAGGCAGGGGGGGAACTCGTAGATCTCGGTACTGGTTCCGGCGTCTTAGGGATTGCGGCCGCGAAGCTGGGCTGGGGTCCGGTGCGGGGCTACGACCACGAGCCGGCCGCGGTCGAAGCCGCGGCTGCCAATGCCACCGCGAACGACGTCGACCTGTCACTGGACCGCGCCAACCTGCGTGAACAGCTGCCGGACCTGGCGCCGACCGTCGTGGCCAACATGACCGCGCCGATCCTGCTCGCCGTGGCCGAGCTGATGGGAGGTCGTGGGCGGGAGCCGGGGGAGGGCTCGGCGGACAACAGCGGGGAGGGTCCGGCGAGCCCTCCCCCGGCTCCCGAGACGGTCGTCTGCTCCGGGCTCCTGCCGGGGGAGGTGGACGGGGTGGCTGCCGCGTTTGGGCTTTCGGGTTTAGGTGAGGTAGACCGCCGCCGGGACGGCGATTGGGCCGCCCTGTTGTTGCGTCGCGCCTGAGATATAGGGTTCCGACGATGCTTCTGGGATCCATCGTCAGCGCGGACTACAAGATCGCGCTGTTCCTCCACATCCTCGCGGTCGTTCTCGCCTTCGGCCCGACCTTCGGTTACGCCCTCTTCTTCTCGACCGCCCCGCAGTACCCGCGGGCGGTGCCGGCGATCCTCACCGGTATTCAGCGCTGCGATCGCTATTTGGTCCAGCCCGGGATGATCGTCCTGCTGCTGGCCGGGATCTACCTGCTGATCGCCGGCGACGACGCCTGGGGGGGCGGCGACGCTTTCGTCACCGTTGGCTTCCTCGCGATCATCGTCCTCTTCGGGCTCCAGCACGCGTTCTTCCGCCCAGAGACCGCGAAGGCCAAGGAGCTCGCCGAGCGGGATCTGGGGAAGGGCGAGGAGTTCAGCCCCGAATTCGAAGAGGTCTCCGAACGGCTCAGCAACGTCGGCAAAATCGCCGGCCTGATCGTGGTCGTGACGATCTTCTTCATGTCGTACAAGCCGTTCATGTGAGCGACCTTCCGGTCGCGATGTTCGACTCGGGCGTGGGGGGCCTCACCGTCCTGCACGAGTGCCTGGTCTCGCTGCCGCAGGAGGACTTCCTCTACCTCGGCGACACGGCGATCTTTCCCTACGGGGACAAGGATCCGGGCCAGCTGCGAGAGCGGATTCGCCGCATCTCCGAGCTGCTGCTGGACCGCGGCGCGAAGCTGCTGGTGATCGCCTGCAATACCGCCACCGCGGTCGGCGAGGAGGTGACGAGGGAGGTCGCCGCCGAACGTGGGGTGGAGGTGGTGCCGGTGGTCGAGCCGCAGGCCGAGATCGCCGCGGCGATCACCGCCAACGCGAGGGTGGGAGTCCTGGCAACCCCGAACACGGTCGCCAGCGGCGCCTACCGCCGTGCCCTGGAAGCGATGGGCCGCGGCCTCGACGTGATCGAGGTCGCCGCCCCCGACCTCGCCTCCTTCATCCAGGAGGGGGCTCTCTTCGACGAGGAGACGATGCGGATGGCTCGCTCCTACTGCCGGCCGCTGATCGAGGCCGACGTCGACACCCTGATCCTCGGTTGCACCCACTACCCGCTGGTCGCGCCGATGCTGCAGCGGGTCCTCGGCCGCGACGTGCGGCTGGTCAGCGGCGGCCACGCGGTTGCCGCCGCGGTGCAGCGCACGCTCGAGGGCTCCGGTCTCGCCCGCGAGTCGGGCGGCGAGGGGAGCTACGACTTCCTCTGCACCGGCGACTGCGACGCCTTCCACGAGATCGGCACGCGCTTCCTGCAGATGCCGCTGGGGGACGTCGAGCAGGTCGAAGTCTGACTTCTTGCCCATAGCTGGCACCGAATAGGCACCTTTTGCGCACCACGCGTGCGCCCTGGCCCGGCACGATCCCGCCATGCCAACTTCGACGCCGAGCAATACCGTATATACTCACCCTGTGGCCAAGGTAATGATCTCCATTCCCGACGCGCTCCTGGCGGGGCTCGATTCGCGCGCGAAAGCTCTGGGCGAATCCCGCAGCGGATTCCTGCGGCGCCTCGCCGAGCAGGAGCTGGAGCGCGCCGGTGGCCACGATCGCGAAGAGATCGAGCGGATGCTGGGCGAACTCCAGCCCCTCGACTTCGGTGGCGTCAGCGCCGCCCAGCTCATTCGCGAAGACCGGGAATCGCACTGAACGTGTTCCTGGTCGACGCCAGTGTCTGGGTCAGCCTGGTCGAGCGCGACAGTCCCCACCGCGAGGCAGCCGCGAGCCTGATCCGCGACGGCGGGGGCATGCTCGGCGCCCTCGACCTCACCCTCTATGAGATCGGCAATGCCGTCGGCGTCAAGCAGGGCGACGCGACCGAGGCCGGCAGGGTCATCCGCCTTCTCTCCAGATGTTGCCGCGACCGCGTCCTCGCGATCGATGGCGAGCTGCTCGACTCTGCCCTCCGTCTCGCCGCCAAGCACGGCCTCACCGCCTATGACGCCGCCTACGTCGCGGCCGCTTCCCGCAACGGCTGGCAGCTCGTCAGCACCGACATCCGCGATCTGGTCTCCAGGGGGCTCGCGGTAACCCCGGACGCCGCCGTCTACCCTTAAGCGATGCCCGTGCTCGAACAAGTGCAGGACGACGTCAGGACGGCGATGAAGGCGCGCGATCGCGAGCGCGCGGGAGCGCTGCGGATGATCGTCGACGTGCTCCAGCAGGACGCCAAGCTGGGCAAGGGCGACGAGATCGCCGTCCTGCAACGCGAGCGCAAGAAACGGGTCGAGGCGGCCGAGGCCTACGAGCAGGCAGGCCGGACCGAGCAGGCCGCGGCGGAGCGCTTCGAGGCGGAGCTGATCGAGGGCTACCTACCCCGGCAGCTCTCCGACGAGGAGCTCGGCCAGCTGGTCGAGGCGGCGGTCGCGGAGACCGGCGCCAGCGAGCAGCGGCAGATGGGGCAGGTGATGTCGGCGCTGATGCCGAAGCTCGACGGCCGCGCCGACGGCAAGCGGGTCAGCGCCGCGGTCCGAGAGAAGTTGGCCTGAGCTCTGTGACATGGCCCGCAGGCAGCTGACCCTCGACAACAGCGTGGCCGCCGAGCTGGCCGGCTCCGAGGACACCGTCCTGCGCGCCCTGCGCGGGCGGCTGGAGGCCGACGTGCACCTGCGCGGCAACGTGCTGACGCTCGAGGGAGACCCCGATGACGTCGCCGCGGCCGCGACCCTGGTCGACGAGATGGTCGAGCTGATCGAGCAGGGCCACGACGTCGCCCCGGGAACGGTCGAAGCGGTGACCGGCGCCCTCGACGCCGACGAGGATCCGGCCGAGATCCTCGACGACGTCGTCTGGCGGCACCGCAACACCAAAGTCGCGCCGAAAACGCTGAACCAGAAACGCTACGTCGACTCGATTCGGCGCCACACGGTCACCTTCGGGATCGGCCCGGCAGGCACCGGCAAGACCTTCCTCGCGGTGGCGATGGCCGCGGCGGCGCTGACCGAACGCAAGGTGCAGCGGATCATCCTCACCCGGCCCGCGGTCGAGGCCGGCGAGCGACTCGGCTTCCTCCCGGGCGACATCCAGGCCAAGGTCGACCCCTACCTGCGGCCGCTCTTCGACGCCCTCTTCGACATGCTCGACCCCGACCGCGTCAACGGCTACTTCGAGCGCAACGTGATCGAGGTGGCGCCGCTGGC
>Ga0126313_10000065_pt1 | contig 42886 bp, 41 predicted proteins | sample Plot105A_FD_89954 | JGI IMG/M metagenome (GOLD analysis project Ga0126313, IMG submission 89954) | Serpentine soil microbial communities from UC McLaughlin Reserve, CA, USA - Plot105A | ecosystem: Environmental > Terrestrial > Soil > Grasslands | place: USA: UC McLaughlin Reserve, Lake County...
CGACGAGGACGCCTACGTGCACTACGTCGAGGGCTGCACTGCGCCGATCTACTCGACCGACTCGCTCCATTCGGCGGTCGTCGAGATCATCGTGAAGCCGCGCGGACGCTGCCGGTACACGACGATCCAGAACTGGTCGGCGAACGTCTACAACCTCGTCACGAAGCGCGCTGTCGCCTACGAGGACGCGACGATGGAGTGGGTCGACGGGAACCTCGGGTCGAAGCTGACGATGAAGTACCCGGCCATCTGGCTCCTCGGCGAGCGTGCACACGGTGAGGTGCTCTCGATCGCCTTCGCCGGCAACGGCCAGCACCAGGACGCCGGCGGCAAGTGCGTCCACGTCGCGCCGAAGACGTCGTCGGTCATCACGTCGAAGTCGATCTCGAAGAACGGCGGCCGCGCGGGCTACCGCGGGCTCCTCGAGGTCGCAAAGGGTGCCGTCGGCGCGAAGTCGAAGGTCGTGTGCGACGCGCTCATCCTCGACGAGGACTCGCGCTCGGACACCTACCCGTACATCCGGATCGACGAGAACGACGTCGACATCGGCCACGAGGCTACCGTGTCGAAGATCGGCGAGGAGCAGCTCTTCTACCTCATGAGCCGCGGGCTCTCGGAGGCCGAGGCGAGCGCGATGATCGTGTCGGGCTTCGTCGAGCCGATCACGAAGGAACTCCCGCTCGAATACGCGGTCGAGATGAACCGCCTGATCCAGCTCCAGATGGAGGGCTCGGTCGGTTGATCGTCGAGCGCACCGACTTCATCGCGGTGCCGGTCACGGACATGGAGCGGTCGAAGGCCTTCTACGGCGAGACACTCGGTCTGCCGCAGGTCACCGACGGCGGCTTCCCCGAGTACCAGCTCGGCGAGAACGTGAGCCTCTACCTCCTGAGCCTCGAGTCCATCGGGGGCGCGTTCCGCGCGCCGCACGACGCCGGCTTCGCGCTCCGCGTCCCGGACGTTCACGACACACGCCGGGAGCTCGAGGAGAAGGGCGTCGAGTTCCACGGCGAGGTAATCGACACGGGCGTCTGCCACATGGCGTTCTTTGCCGACCCGGACGAGAATCAGATGGTGCTCCACCGGCGGTACGCGCCGCCGGACGCGACCTCCTAGCCCGCCGTGCGGGTCGCGCAGGTCGATTTCGTCTCGGTGCCGACGCGTGATCCCGCGCGCGCCGCGGCGTGGTACCGCGACGTGCTCGGGCTCGCTCCGAGCGAGCACGACGCCGAGGAGATCGAGACGCCGAACGTCACGCTCTCGTTCTGGAATCCGCTCGATGACTCGGAGCCGTTCGTCCCGAACACGGCGGGCGTCGCCTTCCGGGTCGACGACGTCGAGGCGGCGGTCGACGAGGCGCGGGCGAGCGGCGCCGAGGTGATCGGCATCGAGGACACAGGTGTCTGCCACATGGGATTGGTCAAGGATCCGGACGGCAATCTGGTCATCCTCCACCGACGGTACCGGCCGCGCGGCGAGGTGCAGGCGTCGTGAGCCGCTCTCAGGCGCAGGAGGCCTATCGGGGCCTGGCCGTTCCTGACACGTCCGAAGAGGCCTGGCGCTTCACCGACCTGCGCGGGTTCGACCCGGAGGCCTTCGACGGTCACGACGGCCAGGACCGCGGACATGCCCCTGAGGTGTCCGGTGGCGCCATGGTCGAGCTCGACGCGGCCGGGACAGCCACGGTCACCGAAGACGGGATCGAGATCCACTCGGCGCCCGAGGGCGTCGCGTTCGAGCTGCTGACCGAGGATCACCCGCGCCTGCACGAGCTTGTCGGATGGGACGAGAAGTTCGCCGCCCACAACGCTGCGGCGTGGCAGCACGGGCTCCTCGTGCACGTGCCGCGTGGCGTCGTGGTCGACCGGCCGCTCTACGTCCGGATGGAGAGCTCCGTTCCGAACGGTTCGCTGTTCTTCCGTCTGCTGGTCGTGGCGGAGCCCGAGTCCCGCTTCACGCTGATCGAGGAATACGCGTCCGCGAACGTCGATCTGCCCGCCTACACGAACTCCGTCGCCGAGCTCTTCGTTGAGCAGGCGGCGAAGCTCGAGTACGTCTCGATCCAGGACCTCTCGCAGGAGACGTGGCACTTCGCGTCCCACCACGCTCGCGTCGAGCGCGACGCCGAGCTCGACTGGGTCGCCGGCGGCTTCGGCTCGAAGAAGGGCAAGGTGCGGATCCAGAACGACCTCGCTGGGCCCGGTGCGACCTCGCGCGTCACCGGGGCGTACTTCGCGGACGGCTCGCAGCACCTCGACTACGACACGTTTCAGGAGCACGAGGCGCCGTCCACGACCTCGGACTTCGCCTTCAAGGGCGCGCTTCGCGACCGGGCGACGTCTGTCTGGCGCGGGATGATCCGCGTCGAGCCGCACGCGCAGAAGACGAACGCCTACCAGGAGAACCGCAACCTCCTCCTCTCCAAGCGCGCGCATGCCGACTCGATCCCGGGGCTCGAGATCATGGCGAACGACGTCAGGTGCACCCACGGGGCGACCGTCGGCCAGGTCGACCGCGAGCAGCTCTTCTACCTCATGGCGCGCGGGCTCTCGCGCGCCGAGGCGGAGCGCCTGATCGTCCGTGGGTTCTTCTCGGACATCCTCGACCGGATCGAGCTCGAGCCGGTTCGGGACACGCTCGGCGCGGCGCTCGAGGCCCGGATCCCCGGATAGCCCGCGGCGTCGTCCGACGGGTCCGATAGAGGGTCCGGTCCCTTTGGACGGACACGGTGAACCAAGCGAGCACGAGGCCCGCGAAAGACAGTACGCGGCGCGCCGGACGGCGCTCACGCGTCGGGCGCTCGGCCGACTGTTCCGCGTCGTCTGGGGCGACGACGTCGATCCCGCGATCCGTGGGCTCCTCGCCTTCTTCTTCGTTGAGACGCTCGCGTTCGCATCCTTCTGGACGTTCACCGGCATCTGGGCGATCGAGAAGCTCGGCGCGTCGAACGGCCAGCTCGGCCTCGCCTATCTCGGGGATGCGATCGCGGGCGCTGGCTTCGGCTACCTCGGCGGGCACCTGTCCGACCGGCTGGGCCGCAAGCCGCTCATGCTGGTCGGCGTCGCGGGGCAGACGGTCGTCACGCTCGCGTTCGCTCTCGTCGACCACGTCCTCCTCGGTCTCTCGCTTCTCGTCGTAACGGCGGCCGTCTCGGGGATCGCCCAGGGCGCCAGTCAGGCGATCGTCGCCGACCTCGTGCCGCGCGAGGGCCAGGAGTCCGCGTTTGCCGCCACCCGGGTCGCGTCGAACCTCGGCGTGGTCGTGGGCCCGCCCCTCGGGGGCCTCCTCCTCTTCGGCGAGCGCTGGACGCTCTTTTTCCTCGGCATCGGGGCGCTCGGCGCGGTGGCCTTCGCGGTTGCGTGGCTCGCGCTGCCCATGCGCGGCGGCTACGCGCCCGAGGCGCCGCCGGAACGCGGCTCGTTCGGCGTCATCCGCCGCGACCGAATCTTCCTCCTCTTCCTGGCCTCGAGCGCGCTCGCGTACATGGTCTACTTCGGCTTCGAGGTCGCTCTGCCGATCGCGGCCGTCGACTCCTACGGGCTCTCGCCTTCCACGTGGGGCTTTCTCATCGTCGTGAACGCGGCAGCGGTCGCGTTCCTCCAGCTGCGCTTGACGAGGGCCGTCTCGCGCTTTCCCGCGCATGCCAAGCTCACGGTCGCGCTGCCGCTGATGGGATTCTCGTTCCTGCTCCTGCTCGTCGACCAGAGCCTCGCGACGATCGTCGTCGTGCTCGGGCTCTTCGTCCTTGGCGAGATGCTGTGGGTGCCGACGAGCCAGGCCATCGTCGCGGGCATGGCCCCGGCGGACGTCCGCGGTGCCTACATGGGTGCGTTCAGCTCGAGCGGGTCGGCCGGCTTCGCCCTCGGCCCCCTCGCCTCGCTCCAGCTGCGCGGAGCGGCGGGGAACGCGGCCATGTGGGTCTTCCTCGCAGGCACGTCGCTCGCCGCGGCCGTCGCGGGCGTCGCCGCGGTCCGCGGCGCAGAAACGACCGCACGACCGGTCGAAGAGGTGGGCTGAACGACCGCCGGTACGATGAGCCCATGGCTGTGAGCGCCCGGTCGAAGCTCGACGCGGCGCGGATTCGCGCGGACTTCCCCATCTTCGAGGAGACGTTCCACGGAAAGCCGCTCGCCTACCTCGACTCCGCGAACACGTCGCAGAAGCCGCGCCAGGTGCTCGACGCGATGATGCGCTTCTACGAGACGTCGTACGCGAATGTCCACCGCTCCGTCTACGAGCTCGCCGCCCGCGCGACGGACGCGCTCGAGTCCGCGCGCGAACGCGCGGCCGCGTTTGTGAACGCGCCGGCCTCGCGCGAGATCGTCTTCGTGCGGAACGCGACCGAGGCGATCAACCTCGTCGCGTACTCGTGGGGGCTGAACCGGCTCGGGCCCGGCGACGTCGTCCTCGTGACCGAGCTCGAGCACCACTCGAACTTCGTCCCCTGGCAGTACATCGCGGCGCGGACCGGCGCGGAGTTCCGGATGCTTCCGCTCGACGACCAGGGCGAGCTCCGGCTCGACCTCCTCGACGAGACGGCCGGAAACGGGGCGCTCAAGGTCGTCGCCACCGGCTACGTCTCGAACGCCCTCGGCACCGTGAACGCCGTCGACCGGCTCGGGGACTGGGCGCACGAGCGAGGCGGAATCCTCGTCGTGGACGCCGCACAGGCCGCGCCGCACCGTCGGGTCGACGTGCAGGCGCTCGGCGCCGACTTCGTCGCCGTCTCCGGCCACAAGATGCTCGGGCCGAGCGGCATCGGCTTCCTCTGGGGCCGGGCCGAGCACCTCCAGGAGATGGAGCCGTTCCTGCTCGGCGGGCACATGATCCGCAAGGTCGAGAACGACCGGACGACGTGGGGCGAGCTGCCGCACAAGTTCGAGGCGGGCACGTCGCCGATGGCCGAGGCCGTGGGCCTCGCCGCGGCGATCGACTACCTCGAGGAGATCGGGTTCGACGCGATCGAGCGGCACGAGCGGGACCTGGTGGCCTTCGCGCTCGAGGGCCTCGCCGAGGTGCCCGGCGTCACGACCTTTGGGCCGCCACCGGAGCGCCGCGCCGGCATCGTCCTCTTCGACGTCGCGGACGTCCACCCGCACGACGTCGCGCAGATTCTCGACGCCGACCAGGGCGTCGCGATCCGCGCCGGACACCACTGCTGCCAACCGCTCATGCGCAAGCTCGGGCTCACGGCGACCAACCGTGCGAGCTTCTACGTCTACACCGTCCCCGAGGAAATCGAACGCCTCGTGACCGGTCTCCGCCGCGTGCGGGAGGTGTTTGGCTAGCCGTGTCCGAGATGGAGCAGCTCTACCGCGAGGTCATCCTCGACCACTACAAGAACCCGCGCGGGCACGGGGAGCTCGACGAGCCGGATGCGACCGCGGAGGGCCAGAATCCGCTCTGCGGCGACGAGGTCTCGATCTTCGTCGCGTTCGGCGACGACGGCGAGACGATCGACGACGTCAGGTTCCGTGGGCGCGGGTGCGCGATCAGCCAGGCGTCGACGTCCATGCTCATGGAGATGGTCAAGGGGCGCACTGCGGCCGAGGTGGCCGGGATGAACCGCGACGAGCTCCTGGACGAGGTCGGCATCCCGCTGACACCGATCCGCCTCAAGTGCGCGTTGCTCGGTCTCGGCGTCCTCAAGGTCGCGCTCCACCACGCAAAGGGCACGCCGCTTCCCGAAGGCTGGGAAGGGTTCGACGAGCTCGAGCTGAGCTAGCCCGTGCCCGACGTCGTCGTTTGCCCGGCCGAGGAGCTCCCGCCGGGGGAGGTCAGGATCGTCCCCGCCGGCGAGATCTCCGTCGGAGTCTTCAACGCGGACGGCGAGCTCTACGCGATCGAGGATCGCTGCTCGCACGACGACGGCCCTCTCGCCGAGGGCGATTGGGAACCGGACGAGTGCGTCGTCATCTGCCCGCGCCACGGCTCTCGCTTTGATCTCCGCACCGGCAGGCCGCTGAGCCTGCCCGCGTACATCCCGGTCGACACGTTCCCGGTACGGGTGGAGGACGGGTTCGTGGTCGTCTCCGTCTGACCTAGACTCCGCGTGTGGACTTCAGGGAGGAACAGATCGGGAAGAACGAGGCGCTCTTCCGTGAGGTGAACGAGCGGATCGGCGACGTCTCGTCGGCGGGCGCGGAGGCGGAATTCCTCTGCGAGTGCGGCGACCGCGACTGCACGAGCCCGATTCGGTTGACGCTCGTCGAGTACGAGGACGTTCGGGCCCACGCAACGCACTTCTTCGTGATCCCGGGTCACGAGATCACCGACGTCGAGAGCGTCGTCGCCGAGAACGACCGCTTCTTCGTCGTCGCGAAGCGCGAGGGCGGCCCGGCAGAGGTCGCCGTCGAGCGCGACCCTCGGAGCTAACGGTGCTCGACGAGCGGGTGCTCGCCGTCCTCGCGCGGCTCGAGGCCGAGGACGCGGATGAGCGCGAACGCGGCGTGTCGGTGATGGAGCGCTCGCGGGCGGTCGCGCCCACGACCGGCCGCTTCCTCTTCGCGCTCGTCGCCCCGCAGACCGACTGCGAGGTGCTCGAGATCGGCGGCTCGCGCGGCTACTCGACGATCTGGCTCAGTGCCGGCGTCCGCTATCTCGGCGGGCGCGTGCTCTCCCTCGAGCACGACTCCGCGAAGATCGAGGCGTGGCGGCGAAACGTGGCCGACGCGGGGCTGGACGACTGGTGCGAGCTCGTCGCGGGCGACGCGTTCGAGTTGCTGCGGGGGCTCGACGACGTCTTCGACGTCGTCTTCCTCGACGCGGAGAAGGAGGACTACGAGGCGCTCTTCGCGCTCGCGCGCGAGAAGCTCGAGCCGGGCGGGATCGTCGTCGCGGACAACGTCCTCTCACACGTCGAGACGCTCGGCGCGTACAGCGAGGCACGCCAGGCGGACCCGGCGCTCGTCAGCGTCACCTTGCCGCTCGACCGCGGGCTCGAGGTCTCGGCCGTCCTACGCTGACGTGTAGAGTTGAACCATCCGCGGAAAGGGGGTGGTCCGACTTTGAGTTACGACAGTACGGGCAGTGGAGGTACTCGCTCGTAGGGGCGTGTCCCCGACACCTACGGGGAACCGCCTAGCCAGCGTGGGGGACTCCTAGCGCCTCTACGAAATCCAGGCGAGTTTCCGGCGGGGGGCCTTCGGGCCCCCCGTTTTCATCGGAGGCCGCGCTTGGGCGGGCGCCAGGAGGCCCCGCCCGGGCCGAAAGGCCCGCGCATGGACCGGGCGAGCCCGCGGTTTCTCAGCGGCTTCGCCGTAGGAGCGGAGGCGGAAGGCCGGAGCGTTCTCGGCGGCTTCGCACCAGGAGTGGAGGCCGAAAGGCCGCAGCGTTCACCGCGCCGCCCCGGGCCGAAGGCGCGTGGCGCTTACCAGCAATCAGGATGTGGCCCTGCGGAGTTGCTCGTCGAGGCCGATCGGCTGGATTCCGAACGTCTCGTTCGCAGACCGCGGATCACCGACGTTGTCGGCGTCGTCGAGCATCGTCAACTGGTCACGTGTGACCGGCGGCTTCGGCAGTCTCTCGGCGACCACGGCGCCCGCGCGGATTACCCCGAGCGGGACGTGGACGGTCGGACGCCGCCGTACGCCGAGCGCCCGGCGGATCTTCGCAATGAGCTGGTTCCAGGTCAGGACGTCGGGTCCGCCGAGGTCGAACGTCCGGTTCGCCGCGGCCGACTCGTCGGCCGCGGCGGCGAAGAACGCGGCCACGTCGTCGACCCAGATCGGCTGCAGCCGCCGCTCGCCGTCGCCTGCGACCGGCGTCACTGGCGCGAAGCGAACCTGCCGGACGAACATCGGCAGAATGCCGCCGTCCCGTGCGAAGACGAAGCTCGGCCGGAAGACGACGTGCTCGAGCCCTGAGCCCTTAACCGCCTGCTCCATGTCCCACTTCGCGCCGTAGTAGGGAACGAGGTCCTTCGAGCGCTCGTCCGTCCCGAGCGCGCTCATGAGGACGAATCGCCGCACACCGGCCGCCGCGGCCGCGTCGACGAGCGAGCGCGTCCCCTGCGCCATCACGCGGTCGAAGACCTCGGGCCGGCGCTCCGCGATGACCGCGACGAGATGGATCACGCGGTCGCACCCATCCACAGCCCGGCGCAGGCTCTCGCGATCCGTCATGTCCCCGGCGACGACCTCGCAGCCCTGGTTCGCGAGCGTCCGGGCGTTCGCAGCCGCGCGTTCGCGAACCAGCGCGCGCACCGGCAGGTCGCGCGCTCGCAACGCATGCGCGACGTGACGGCCGACGAAGCCCGTCGCCCCAGTGAGGAGGATCACGCGAAGTTCTTCCAGTAGCGGCTCGGCGTCGGCCCCTCTTGTCCCTGGTACTTCGAGCCGATCGCGTCGGCGCCGTAGGGCGTCTCGGCGGGTTCGCTCAGCTGGACGAAGGACAGCTGGCCGATGCGCATACCGACGTAGAGCGTGATCGGGAGGTTCGCGACGTTCGAGAGCTCGAGCGTCACGTGTCCGTCCCAGCCGGGGTCGATGAAGCCGGCCGTCGAGTGGATGAGGAGTCCGAGCCTGCCGAGGCTTGACTTTCCTTCGAGCCGCGCCACGAGATCGTCCGGGAGCGTGACCCGCTCGAGCGTCGAGCCGAGCACGAACTCGCCCGGATGCAGGATGAACGGCTGGTCCTCGTCCGCGACCTCAACGAGCTCGGTGAGGTCCTCCATCGGCTCCTTGACGTCGATGAACGGGTAGCGGCTGTTCCGGAACACGCGGAAGAAGCGGTCGACCCGCACGTCGAGGCTCGACGGCTGGAGCAGCGACTCGTCGTAGGGCTCGATCCCGATCCTGCCCTCGTCGAGGAGGCGCCGGATGGTGCGGTCGGACAGGACCATGCGTGCGGGAGACTAGACGCTCTCGGAGTCGTCGACGTCTGGCGCGCCGCTCCGGTTCCCGGAGCCTCTAAGCTCAGGCCCATGGCCACAACACGTGCGATCCAGGTGCGGACCGACATCCCGGGCCCGCGGAGCAAGGAGATCCTCGAGCGCAAGGAGCGGGTCGTTGCCGAACCACTCTCGATCTACCTGCCGTTCGTCATCGCCGAGGCGGAGGGCGCGATCGTGACCGACGTCGACGGCAATTCGTTCGTCGACTTCGCCGGCGGCGTCGGCTGCATGAACGTCGGCCATTCGAACCCGCGGGTGGTCGAGGCGGCACAGGAGCAGATCGCACGCTTCACGCATACGGACTTCACGATCGTCCCGTACGAGAACTACGTCGCCCTGGCCGAGCGCCTCGTCGACCTCGTCCCGATCTCGGGGGACCTGCGCGCCGCCTTCTTCAACTCGGGCGCCGAGGCGGTCGAGAACGCGATCAAGTTCGCGCGCGCTGCGACGGGCCGTTCCGCCGTCATCGGCTTCGAGGGCGGGTTCCACGGCCGCACGCTCCTCGCGCTTACGCTCACCTCGAAGACGCACCCCTACAAAGCGGGCCTGGGGCCGTTCGCGCCCGAGGTCTACCGAGTTCCCTTCCCGGACGACTATCGCGGCCCGGATGCGGAGACGGCGCTCGCGGCGCTCGAGCACGCCTTCCGCACGAGGGTCGCCGCCGAGGAGGTCGCGGCAATCGTCTTCGAGCCGGTGCAGGGGGAGAGCGGGTTCATCGTGGCCCCGCCCGAGTTCCTCCGCGGCCTGAGGCGAATCTGCGACGAGCACGGCATCGTTCTCGTCGCCGACGAGGTGCAGACCGGCTTCTGTCGTACCGGCCGGATCTTCGCCATGGAGCATTACGACGTCGAGGCCGATCTGACCACCATCGCGAAGTCCATCGCGGCGGGGATCCCGCTCTCGGGCGTCGTCGGGCGCGCCGAGATCATGGACGCACCGGCCGACTCGGCCGTCGGCGGGACGTACGTCGGGAACCCCGTGGCGATCGCCGCGGCGCACGCGGTCCTCGACACGGTCGAGGAGGAGGGTCTGGCGGAGCGCGCCGAGGCGATCGGCGACGCGATCCAGTCGCGAATGGAATCGTGGCGCGAGCGCTACCCGTTCATCGGCGACGTCCGCGGGCTCGGCGCGATGCTCGCGATCGAGATCGTGAAGGACAGCGAGACGAAGGCGCCCGACTCCGATCTCGCGACCGCGATCGCCGAGAACGCCATGAAGCGCGGCCTGCTCCTGCTCAAGGCCGGCATCCACTCCAACTGCATCCGCGTGCTCGTCCCGCTCGTCATTACCGACGAGCAGCTGTCCGAGGCGCTGGGCGTCTGGGAAGAGGCGCTCGACGAGGTCTCGGGCGGGTAGCGCCGTTCCACGCCGGCGACGAGCGGGAATCCTCGCCGGATGATGAAGGCCGGAGACGTCATCCGGGAGCGGTACGAGCTCGAGGAGCTCGCGGGCACCGGCGGCATGTCGAACGTCTATCGCGCGTACGACCGTAGGCTCGAGCGACGCGTGGCGATCAAGGTGCTCCACGAGCGGTACACGCACGACGAGGAGTATGTGAGCCGCTTCACGCGCGAGGCGCGCGCGATCGCACGCCTGACCCACCCGAACATCGTCACGGTCATCGACCGCGGCGAATGGGAGGGCAGCCAGTACATCGTCTTCGAGTACGTCGGCGGCGAGACGCTGAAGGAGGTCATCGAGCGCGAGGGACGCCTGCCGGTCGAGGAGGCGCTCCGGATCGTCCGCGACGTGGCAGCCGGGCTTGCATGCGCACACGAGAACGGCGTCGTCCATCGCGACGTGAAGCCGCACAACGTCCTCATCGACCCCGAGGGGATGCCGAAGGTCACAGACTTCGGGATCGCGCGCTCGATCGACCGGGACGACGGGCTGACACTCACCGGAACCTTTCTCGGCACGAGCGACTATCTGGCGCCGGAGCAGGCCGCCGGGCAGCCGGTCAGCGCGCAGTCCGACCAGTACTCGCTCGGCGCGCTGCTCTTCGAGCTCCTGGCCGGTGAGGTTCCGTACCCGGCCGAAAGCCTCGTCCAGGCGGCGATGCGGCACATGCACGACCCGGTCCCGAGCGTTCGCTCGCGCAGGCCCGACGTGCCCCCCGCGGTCGACGAGCTGGTCGGGCGCGCGATGCAGAAGCGCCCCGAGGACCGGTTCGCGTCGACGGAGGCCTTCGTCCGAGCGCTCGACGTCTGTCTCGCCGGGCTCGACGAGGACACGCTCTCGGACGTGCGGGTCGGGGAGTTGACTCGTCAGCTCGAGCCGGCCCCTGCGGCGCGCCCGGCACGCCGCCGCCGCGGTCCGGGGGCTGCCGTGGTCGTGGCCGTGCTTCTCGTCGCCGGCGGGGTCGCGGCGGCCGTCTTCATCGCGCTCGCCGCCACGGGAGACGGGGACGGAGGAAGAGGAGGAGGAGGTGGTGGGGGGGGTGGCGGTGGGAGCGATACGACTGCCGCGATCCGCCTCGTCGCAGAGTCCGACTACGACCCCGACGGCGACGAGACGGAGCATCCGGAAGCGGTCGGGGAGGCGACCGACGGCGATCGCGCGACCTACTGGACGACGGAGACGTACGCCACCTTCGACAAGCCGGGCGTGGGCCTCGTCCTGCGCGCGTCGCGCTCGGTCGAGGGGGGCACGGTCGTCATCAGGACGGACGAGCCGGGCTTCACGGCGGAGATCCAGGGCTCGAACCGGGCGACGGGCGGGTTCACGACGATCTCGGACAGTCAGACGGTCGAAGACGGCGCGCGGTTCGCGCTCGACACCGGCGGCGAGTCGTACCGCTTCCTGCTCGTCTGGATCACGGATCCCGGCCCGGCCGGGCGCGCGCACGTGAACGAGGGCGTCCTGCGGGACTAGCGAGCCTCGCCGCCGGGGTGGTCAGTACCGCAGGCCGGCGCGGCGGTCGCGGCGCTCGAGCGCGAGCGCGACGAGGCGGTCTAGGAGCTCCGGATACGGGATTCCCGACGCCTCGAAGAGCTTCGCGTAGACGCTCGTCGCCGTGAAACCAGGGATCGTGTTCAGCTCGTTCACGAGCACCTCGCCGTCCTCGCGGACGAAGAAGTCGACCCGCGCCATCCCCTCGCAGTCGGCCGCGACGAACGAGGCGACCGCCAACTCCTGGACGCGCCGCGTTGACTCGTCGGAGATCCGCGCCGGAACGACGAGATCCATTCCGCCCTCGTCGTACTTCGCCGCGTAGTCGTACCAGTCGCTCGCCAGCGGGACGATCTCGCCGACGAGCGACGCGACGGGCTCCTCGTTCCCGAGGACGCCGCACTCGACCTCGACGCCGCTGACGTGCTCCTCGAGCAGGATCTTCTCGTCGTGCTCGAACGCGAGGGCGACCGCGCCGGCGAGCTCGTCGGGCCCGTGAACGATCGTGATGCCGACGCTCGACCCGAGCCGGGCCGGCTTCACGACGACCGGGTAGCCGAACGGGTTCTCGACCCGATCGCGGTGCCGTTTCAGCACCGCGATGCTCCGCGTCACGGGCACGCCCTTGTCGCGCATGACCGCCTTGAAGAGATCCTTGTCCATGGAGAGTGCCGAGGCTGCGACCCCGGCGCCGACGTAGGCGACGTCCGCGAGCTCGAGAAGGCCCTGGACGGTGCCGTCCTCGCCGAACGGCCCGTGGAGCACCGGGAAGACGATGTCGACGTCGCCCAGCGGCTCGGGCGCGGATCCCTCGACAGGAACGGGAAGGCCTGCCTCGACGGGCTCCGGCCCGGAGAGCTCCGCCCGGGTGCCGCGCTCGAGCTCCCAGCGTCCATCGCGTCCGATCGCTATCTCCCGGACCTCGTAGCGCTCGGGGTCCAGGCCCTCGACCACCGACCGTGCCGAGACGACGGACACGTCGTGCTCGCTCGACCGCCCGCCGGCGAGGACCGCGACGCGGATCCGGCTCAGCCGGGCCCGTCCTTCGGCTTGGGCTTCTCGTTCCCGCTGCCCTGGCCGTTGCTCCCGCTGTTGCCGGTCGTGTCCGTCGTCGCGGTCGCCGGCTCGACGAACCGCCCGACCGTGATCGTCACCGTCGACCCGGGCTCGACCTTCGTGCCGGGGTTTGGGTCCTGGTCGATCACGACGTCGTCCTTCGTCGGGTCGGTCGTGTCCTCCTCGACCACCTGGACCCGGAACCCCTGCGCGCGCAGGTCCGCCTCGGCCTCCTGGCGCGTCTTGTTCCGCTCGTCAGGCACCTGCTCGAGCGGCGGCCCGCGCGAGACGGAAATCTGGACCGTGCTGCCCTTCGGAACCTGTGCTCCACCGGACGGATCCTGGGCGACGACCGTCCCCTTGGCCGCATCCGAGTCGACCTTGACTACGCTCGGCGCGAAGCCGCTCGCCTGCAGCTCGTCCTCGGCGCTCGCCCGGCTCTGGTTGACGACCGAGGGCACGGTCGCAAGCTCCTGGCCGCGGGAGACGATCACCTCGACCGTCGAGCCCTTGGGCACCTTCGTGTCGGCGTTCGGGTCCTGGTCCATCACGTCGCCCTGCGCGACGTCGGGCGAGAAGCGGTCGCGCCGGTCCACCTTGAACCCCTGGTCTGTGAGGATCCGGAACGCCTGGTCATAGGAGAGCCCGACGACATTCGGCACGTCCACCTGCGCCTTTCCGGTCGAGACAAGGATCCGCACCGGGTCCCCCCCGGGTATCCGTGTGCCCCCCGCCGGGTCCTGGGCGATCACGAAACCACGGTCGACCGTGTCGCTCGAGCCTTCGTTGACCTGCACCTGGAAGCCCGCGTTCCGGAGCCGCTGGATCGCGTTCTCCTTGCGCAGGCCGACGACGCCCGGCACGGCTACGTTCGACGACCGAAGCTCGTCCTGGATCTGGGAGTACACGTACCAGCCCGCGACTGCCGCCCCGGCCAGGAGGAGGAGCACGAGCAGCCACGGGAGCCACCGTCGGCGGCGTCGCCGTGGCGGAGTCTCCGAGTAGCGCGGCGGATAGGTCGGTGGCGGGCGGCGCGGGGCTGTCGGGGGAAGCGGGGTCGTCGGCGGCGTCTCGAGTACCTCGGTCGCCTGGGTCGCGGGCAGCGCGGCGAGGACGGACGTCGCGGCGGTCGCGGTCTCGGGCGAGAGCGGGATGCCCGCCTCGACCCGGTCGAGGTCCTCGATCAGCTCGTCGGCCGTCTGGTAGCGGTCCTCGGCGTTCTTCGCGAGCGCGCGCAGCACGACCTGGTCGAGCTCCGGCGGGATCTCGGGCCGCAGCGTGGACGGGGGCCTCGGCGGCTCGTTCAGGTGCTTCATCGCGATCTCGATCGCCGAGTCGCCCGAGAACGGCACCTGGCCGGTCAGCATCTCGTAGAGGACGATTCCGATCGAGTAGAGGTCCGAGGCGGCCGTGACGGGCGAGCCGCGCGCCTGCTCTGGCGACAGGTACTGCGCCGTCCCCATGATCGAGCCGACCTCCGTCATCTGTGAGTGGCCGGCGCGTGCAATCCCGAAGTCGGTCACCTTGAGGCGGTTCTCAGAGCCGAGCAGGATGTTGTGCGGCTTGATGTCGCGGTGGATGATCCCGTGACGGTGCGCGAACCGAAGGGCGCCGAGGATCTGCTTCGTGTAGTCGATCGCCGGGCCCATCCCGAGCGCGCCGCGGGTCAGGATGAGTTCTTTCAGGCTCCTGCCCTCGATGACCTCCATCGCGATGTAGGGCTTTCCATCCGCTTGGCCGCGGTCGTAGATCGAGACGATGTTCGGATGTGAAAGGGCGGCCGCCGACTTCGCCTCGCGGCGGAAGCGCTCCGTGAAACTCTCGTCGCCCGCGTAGCGCTCGTTCAGGATCTTGATGGCGACGCGGCGCCCGAGATCCTCGTCCTCCGCCAGGTAGACGTTCGCCATCCCGCCCGACCCGAGCTTGCGCAGGATCCGGTACCGACCGTCGAAGAGCGTGTTGATGAGCGTGTCGGTGGCAGCCATGTTCTCTAGAGGCTAGGCGGTCCCTCTGAGCAGCGTTTCCATCACGGACTTCGCGATGGGCGCCGCGGTGGATGCTCCGGTGCCCGCCTGGTTGTGGAGCGCGACGGCGACGGCGACCCTCGGCGCGTCCGCGGGAGCGAAGGCGATGAACCACGTGTCGTTGGCTCCCACACGGCCGGTCTCGGCGGTTCCCGTCTTGCCGGCGACCGGGATGCCGGGGATGGCGGCGTTCGTGGCAGTGCCCTCCTCGACGACCGCACGCATCATCGTCGTGAGCTCGGCTGCGGTCTGGGGCTTCATGACCTCGCGGTAGACCTCGGCCCCGCCGCGCGTCACGATCTTCCCCTGCGGCTCGACGATCCGGTCGACCGCGTGCGGTTCCATCAGCTTGCCGCCGTTCGCGACCGCGGCGGCCACCATCGCCATCTGGAGAGGCGTCGCGAGCAGGCGCTCCTGGCCGAACGCGAGCCGACCGGGGTCGACCTCGCTCGGTTCCTTCGGGAGAAAGAGGCGGCCGTTCCGGTAGAGGCCGCTGGGGAGCCGCTCGTCCGAGGGTGTCTCGAGCGGCGGGTCGTCGTAGAAGCCGAACCTCTGCGCATACTCGAGGATGAGGTCGGGCCCGAGGGTCTTGCCGATGTTGCAGAAGACCGAGTTGATCGAATGGGCGAGCGCGGTTCCGAAGTCGACGTTCCCGAAGACCTCCGCGCCACCCTGGTCGGCGTAGTTCGAGACCCGCTTGCCGTACTCGATGCAGTACCCGGGATCGTCGAAGCGGCTCGAGGGCCGGAAGCGACCCGAGTCGAGCGCCGCGGTCGCGGTCACGACTTTGAAGGTCGAGCCGGGGATGAAGAGGTCGTTCGTCGCCCGGTTGACAAGGGGCGAGGCGGGCGTGCACGGCCCGGTCTGCTGCAGGATCTGCCTGAAGTGCCCCTCGACGAGGTTCGGGTCGTACGAGGGCGTCGAAGCGCTCACGAGCAGGCGGCCGTTCCGCGGGTCGAGAGCGACGACGGCGCCGCACTTCCCGCCGAGGTCGCGCATGGCGGTCTGCTGGGCGCGCAGGCGTAGCGTCGTGACGACGTCGTTCCCCTTCCGCTTCTCGCCCTTCAGCGTGTCGACGGCGCGGTCGAGCAGCGACTGAAGGTCGCTGTTCGACGCGGTCAGGTAGTCGTTCAGGCCGGCCTCGAGCCCCGTGCGGGAGCGCTCGATCGTCGAGTAGCCGACCGTCTGTGCGGCAAGCTCGCCGGTCGGATACCGACGCAGGTACCACGTGTCGCCCTCGACCTTCTTCGTCCGGTTCTCCGCAAAGCGCGTCTTGCCGTCGGCGGCGAGGATCAGCCCGCGCTCGATCGTGACCTGCTTGACCACGAGTTGAGGATTGCCGCGCCGCGCCTCGAGGTCCGGCGCCTTCCAGAGCCAGTACGTCGACATCCCAACCAGTGCGACGAACAGGAGGGTCAGGAGGAAGAAGAGCCTGCGGATCTGGACGTTCATCGCGCCTCGTTCACGCGGTGCGACACGGCCAGGAGCAGTGCGAGCGCGAGGAAGTTCGCGACGATGCTCGACCCGCCGTACGAGACGAACGGCAGCGTGATGCCGGTCAGCGGGATGAGCTTCGTGACGCCGCCGACGATGATGAACGCCTGGATCGCGAGCGTCGCCGTCAGGCCCGTCGCGAGCAGCTTCGAGAACCCGTCGTCCGCGAGCATCGCGATCCGGAAGCCGCGGTAGCAAAAGACGAGGAAGAGAAGGACGATCGCGGCGCCGCCCGCGAGCCCGAGCTCCTGCACGATTGCCGCGTAGATGAAGTCCGTCTCGAGGTAGGGGATGTACGTCCCGCCGCCGGGCTTCACGAGGACGCCCTCGCCGAGGCCCGACCCGAAGATGCCGCCGCCCGAGATCGCGTAGATCGACTGGACGAGCTGGTAGCCCGAGCCGAACGCGTCCTTCCACGGATCGAGCCAGATCTGCACGCGCTCGGCGAAGTGCGGCGTCACGTTGTAGAGCGCGTACGCACCGGTGACGAAGAGCGCCATGCCGACGGCGACGTACGAGATCCGCGCCGTCGCGACGTAGAGCATGGCGAGGAAGATCGAGAAGTAGAGGAGCCCGCCGCCGAGGTCGTTCGTCTGGAAGAGCACGAGCATCGCGGCCCCCCAGATCACGAGCAGCGGCCCGAAGTGCTTCGGCGAGGGAAGCCCGAAGCGCCCGACGCCCATCGCGAGCATCTCACGGTTGTCGCGCAGGTAGCCGGCGAGGAAGACGACGAGCAGGACCTTCGCGAACTCGCCCGGCTGGAACGCGACCGGCCCGACCGAGACCCAGAGGTTCGCGCCGTTGATGGTCGCGCCGAGGCCGGGGAGCGCGGGGAGAATGAGAAGCCCGACCGCCACGAGGCCGAGCGTGTACTTGTAGTCGTCGAGCCGACGGTAATCCTCGCCGAGGACGAGCACCACGATGGCGAAGACGACGACCCCCACGACGACCCATATGCCCTGGCGGAGCGCCAGGTCCGGATCGATCCGGTAGATGAGCGTCAGCCCGGTGGCGGTCAACAGGCCGACGAGCGGGAGCAGCGTCCCGTCGGCGTAGGGCAGGCGGAACCGGAGCACGACGTGCGCGGCCAGAAAGAGCGCGAGGAAGAACGCCGCGTACGAGAGCGAGGCGGTCGTGAAGGAGCGCGCCTCATCGCGCACGATGAAGACGCTCGTGAATCCGGCCGCCGTCACGAGCCCGACGGCGAGCAGGTTCAGGAGCTCGCGGTTTCGCGCGGTCACGGCGCCGCCTCGGCCTCGTACGGGGCGACCCGCTCGCGGGCGGTCGAGAGCGAGACGAGCGAGTGGTCGAAGAGCTTCTCCCGCTCCCCGGGGGTGAGCTGGTCGGCGAGCAGGCGGCTCACGTACTTGGCGCGGTAGAGATGGACGCCGCCGCCGAAATCCCACGGGACGCCCTGGAAGACCGCTACGTGCCCTTCCTCGTCCGCTCCGACGAAGTACGCGCGAGAGAGTCCGAGGAACGCCCCGGCCACGAGGATGACGACGACGGCGAGGGAGACGAGCGCCCAGAGGACCCCGCGGCTGACCCGACGCTTCCGCGCGGGCTTGGGCGCCGCGGAGTCCGTGGCGGTCGCAGGTGGTGCGGCCGCGATCACGGTCTGCTCGGCTGCGGACGGCTCGCCCTCCTCGCGCACCGGCTCGAGCCCGGTCAACGTGTCCTCGAGGTCGGCGGTGTCGCCGTGGCCGTTCCCCGCGACCAGCGTCTCGTCGAGCGGCTCGCCCTCGCCGACGCGGAAGAGGACGACGGTGATGTTGTCCTCGCCGCCCTGGCGGTTCGCGGCCCTGACGAGCGCCTTGCCCGCCTCGTCGAGGCTTGCCGCCTCCGCGACCGCCTGCCGGATGTCGTCCTCGGGGACCATCGAGGTGAGTCCGTCCGAGCAGATGAGGAAGACGTCGTCCGCCTCGGCGGCGGCCGCGAACGTGTCGACGTCCACGTCGCGATCCGTCCCGAGCGCACGCGTGATCACGGACCGCTGCGGATGCGCGTCTGCCTCCTCGGGCGTCAGCCGGCCGCTCCGGATCAGGTCGGCGACGAGGGAGTGGTCGTCGGTGAGCTGCTCGAGCCGGCCCTCGCGGATCCGGTACGCGCGCGAGTCCCCGACGTGCCCGATCGCGATCGAGTTCTCGCCGAGGAGCGCGGCAGTGACGGTCGTGCCCATGCCGGAGAGGCCCGTGTCCGTCGCGGCGCGGTCGTGGATCCGACGGTTCGCCTCCTGGATAATTGCCTCGAGCCGCGGCTCGGCGGCGAGCTCGTCCGCCTCGTGGTACTCGCGAAACGCGGCGGCGGCGAGCCGCGAGGCCACCTCGCCCGCCTGCGCACCGCCCATCCCGTCGGCGACGACGAAGAGCGGCGGCTCGACGAGGTAGGAGTCCTCGTTCCGGCGGCGCTTGCGCCCCGGGTCGGTCAGCGCGGCGTGCTCGACGACCCTCATTGCTCGAGCCGGAGCTCCGTCTGGCCGACGGTCAGCGTGTCGCCCGGACGGAGGCGCTCGCGGCCGGCGATGCGCTGACCGTTCACGTACGTGCCGTTCGTGGAGCCGAGGTCGTGGACCCAGACGCCGTCGCGACCGGACTCGACGCGGGCGTGATGGGAGGACGCGTACTCGTCGCCGTCGAGCGCGAGCGTGTTGTCGGGCGCCCGCCCGACCGTGATCGCGACCGCGCCCGTGTCGTAGCGGTTTCCGGCGTCGAGCACTGGACTCGAGACGACCACGAGCTGTGGCGGCCGTTGGCGGGCGACCTCCGCCACCGGCGCGGCCCGGGCCTGCGCCGGCGCCATGATGAAGCTCTCCTGTGGGACGCGAAGATCGCGGGCCGCGCTCCGGACGACTCGCCAGATGAAGAAGTAGAGCAGGAGCAGGAAGAGCGCCTTGAGACCGAGGAGGACCGGCTCCAACGAGTTTCCTAGAGGTTGCGCTCGAACGTGAGGTTCGTCTTTCCGACGACGATCTCGTCTCCGTCCTCGAGCTGCTTTCGGTCGACGTGGGCGCCGTTCACCTCGACGCCGTTCGTCGAGTTCAGGTCGACGATCCAGAAGCCGCCGTGCTCCTGGCGGATCTCCGCGTGGCGGCGGGACACGTTCGGGTCGTCGAGCGTGACGTCACACTCGCGCGAGCGGCCGACCACCAGGCTTCGCTTCGCGACGGGCACCGGCCGGCCGTTCACGCGGAGCACCGGTGGCTCGTGGGCCAGCCCGAGACGCTCGGCCTCCTCTGGCGTGACCGCTTCCGTCTCGGGGCTCGGGGCCTTGAAGATCTTCGTCTCGCCGACGGCGTTTGCCTGCTCCATCGCCGGCGCGGGGGGTGGGACGGCGGACGGGCCGGCGTTCGGAGGCGCTGCGGGCGGAGGTGGTGCGGCCTGCTCCGCGCTCTTGGGCCGCTGCTGGACGAGCCGCGTCGCGATCCCGAACTCGCCGACGGCGAGGTCCTCGTCCTCCTGGAGCGTCACCTTCGGCGTCGAGAGGAGGGCGTAGCCCTCCCGGCGCGCGTGCTCGGAGAGGTAGTCGGAAAGCTCAGTCAGGAGCGAGCCCTCGTAGCTTCGGAACTGCTCGCGGTCGTCCGGAGAAAGCCAGAGCTCGTACTCGTTCGGCGCGTACACCCGCGAGACCGAGACGGTGCGGTGGTCGTCCATCTCCTTCGCGAGCTTCCGCGCGAGCTCGACCGGCTGGACGTGCGACCGGAAGGCGCGGCCGAACGCGCCCTCGAGGACGGACTGGATGCCGTGTTCGATGCTTCGGAAGACACTCATCGCGAGGCCTCGAGCATTGTGCCCGAGGCCTGCGGGTCACGTACCAGCGTTCGCGCGCGCCAAACCGCGAGCACCGCCGCCGCCGCCCAGACCCCCAGCGCGGCGGTGATCGGACGCATCGACTCGATCCCCGCGGCCTGCGGCAGGAGGACGATCGCCGCGAGGAGCGCGGCGCCCCAGCCGGTGATCGCCCACGGCCCCCGCGCGGCCGCGTGAGGTGCGAGGACCGCGGCCGCTCCGATCGAAAAGACGAGGATCCCGACGACGAGATGCGCGATGAAGCTGTCGAGCAGAACCGCGCCGACATCGCTGGGCCCGGCGAGTCCGGCGAGCGATGCAGTCGTGCCGGCCGGCAGACGGGTAAGCGGGAGCGGGTCGCCGACGAGCGCCGCGGCCGCGACGGCCGCGAGCGTCCCGGCGGCCGCGAGCAGGCCGCGGCGAACGGCGCCTCGCTCCTGCAGGGACGCGATCGCGACGAGTGGGAGCGCGCCGAGCGGCCCGAGGAGCGCACCGACGGCGAAGAGGAGGCCGTTGCGCGGGCGGCTGCGGAAGAGGAAGAGCCAGGCCGCCGCGAAGGCCGAGTACAGGAGCGCGAGGCCGAGCGAGAAGTTGCCGAGCGGAAGCACGGGGACGGCCAGCGCGAGCGCGAGGCCGCCGGACGCGCTTCGGAGCGCGACGAGCCCGACGACTGCCCCGAGTAGGATGGGCCAGCCGCGCGGGAAGAACGGGAGGAGCGTGGTCGTCCCGGCGGCGAGGAGCGCGGCCAGCCCCGCGTGTACGGTGCGCTCGCGCGCCCTCTCTGCGGGGGAGATCCGTGGCCGCCGGAGGAGCTCGTCCTCGGCAGCGCGGAGGGCAGCAGCGGCGCGCTCGGCAGACGGACGTCGACGCGCGTCGAGCGCGAGCATGTCGTCCACAGTCGCGCAGAGGGCGCGCGGCAGGTCAGGGCGCTCGCGCGCGAGCGGGGGTGCGCCGGCGGCGATCCTCCGCCCGACCTCGACGGGAGAGGTGGCCGAGAAAGGGTGCCGTCCGACCAGCGCCTCCCAGAGCATCACGCCGACCGCCCAGACGTCGGCCGGGCCTCCCGACTCGCGGCCGTCGAGGCGCTCGGGGGCGATGTAGGCGAGCGTCCCCGGGACGTCGCCGGTCGCGGTCAGCCCCTCGAGCTCCTCGAGCCGCGCGAGCCCGAAGTCGAGCAGGCGCGTCGAGACCTCGAGGCCGTCCTCGAGCATGACGTTCGCGGGCTTGACGTCCCGGTGCGCGATCCCCTTCGCGTGCGCATGCGCGAGCGCGTCCAGCACCTGCGCCGCGATCTCGACCGCGGCGGGACCGGCGACGTCTCCGGCCCGAAGCGCCTCGCGGAGGGTCCTCCCGCGGACGTACTCGTAGGCGACGAACGCGTGACCCTCGTCGCGGTGGAAGGCGAGAGCACGAAGACAGCGCGGATGACGAAGGCGGGTCGCCGCCTCGACCTCGCGCTCGGCGCGGCTTCCGGCCTTCCCCGTCCGCGGGACGATCTTGAGCGCCACCTCGCGTTCGAGCACCTCGTCGCGTGCGAGCCAGACCGATCCCGAGCCGCCGGAGCCGAGTGGTCGAAGCGGTCGGTAGCGGCCGAGGACGAGCTCCTGGGAGGCGGTCGCGACGGACACCGGACCCTCGTCGTTTTCCGCCCGCGGCGGGACTCCTTCTCGCGCGACCGAGCCACCTATTGGCTTTTCCCCGCAAACGGGGGCAATCGCCTGCACCGCTGTTACACTCGGCGACTCGTTTCCGCCCCGACGACGAGCAAAGGACCTGTGTCCGAGCCCGAGCAGCGCCGCGAAAGCGAAGACATCGAGTTCGACTTCTTCGACGACGCTCCGACCCGGGAGGCGACGAGTCGCGAGGCCGCGGAGGGGTCGCGCCGGCCGCGGCTTCCGCGGAGACGGCCGCCCGGCGGGGGTGGAGGCGGCGGCCCGTCGCCGCAGCAGGTGCGCCTGGGCGCCCTCGTCGTCGGCCTTGTCGTGCTGGTCCTGATCCTGGTTCTCCTCATCAACAACTGCCAGGGCGACAAGAGCAGCGCCTACGAGGACTACATGGCCGACGTCGCCACGATCACGAGCGCCTCCGACCGGATCGGCGGCGACCTGAGGCGCGCGATCGCGACGCCCGGTGCGAAGCTCGAGGACCTGCAGGCGAAGATCGACGGGTTCCGCTCTCAGCAGGCGCAGCTTGTGGAGCAGACGCAGAACCTCGAGCCGCCGGGGCCGCTGCGCGACGAGCACGAGAGCTTCATCGAGGCGATGCAACTGCGTGTCAGCGGGCTTGCCGGGCTGGCGCTCGGCTTCAGCTCGACGGGGCAGTCGACGAGCGTCCGGGAGATCGGGAACCAGCTCGCCGACCAGGCGTCGCGCTTCGTCGCGAGCGATGTCGTCTACGCGGACCTCTTCCAGGCCCGCTCGGTTGCCGTCATGCGCTCGGAGGACGTCACGGGCGTCGACGTTCCGGACTCGCAGTTCCTGGTGTCGCCCGAGCTTTCGCGCGGAAACACCTGGGCGCTCCTCATCGAGCGGCTGACCGAGGCGCCGAAGGCGGGCGGCCTACACGGGAACCAGATCGAGGGCGTCGTGGTGCTCCCCGGCGGCGAACGGCTCTCGCCGACCGAGGAGACGACCATCCCGACGTCCGAGAAGACCGCGTTCGAGGTCAGCGTGCGAAACAGCGGCGACAGCCTCGAGACGGGCGTCCAGGTGACGTTCACGATCGCGCAGGACCCGCCGATCAAGGACGAGCAGGCGATCGACCTGATCGAACCCGGCAAGACCAAGACGGTCGTCTTCGACAACCTCGACCAGGTCAAGTTCACGACGCCGACGACGCTTCGCGTTAACGTGTTGCCGGTGCCCGGGGAGACCAACACCGGCAACAACTCGGCCGAGTACAGCGTCGTCTTCTCGTTCGGATAGATCGTGCTCGCGCTGTCGAGCGACGTCACCGGCTGGATCGCCGTCGGGGCCGCTGCCGCGGCGTTCGTGGCGCTGCTGCTCGCTCTCGGCTTCTACCTGACGCTCCGCCGGGTCCGGCAGGCGCAGCAGGTGCTGCTCGGCGGCGGCCGGGGCGACCTCGTCGACTTCGCCGTCTCGCTCCAGGGCCGGATCGACGACCTGCACCGCGCGGTCGAGGAGGTCGGCCTCGGGCTCTCGCGCGTCGACCAGCGCGTCGACGGCTGCCTTTCGCACACGTCGATTGTCCGCTACGACGCCTACGAGGACGCGGGCGGACACCAGTCCGCTTCGCTCGCGTTCCTCGACGCGGCCCGGTCGGGGCTCGTCGTGAGCGCCATTCAGGGCCGCGACTATGCGCGGATCTATGTGAAGGAGCTCGACCGCGGTCGCGCGCCCGTGGCGCTGTCGCCCGAGGAGCAGGAGGCGGTCGAGCGCGCCATGGCGATGTAGCCGGTGGACGCGCACGTCGACATCCGGCCCTACCGAGCCGAGGACGAGGCGGTGCTGTTCGGGCTCGTGAGCCTCGACCGCGGGGCCGACGAGCGGACGCTCGAGGTGCTCGAGCACGAGACCGTCTTCGTGGCCGAGGTCGGCGGCGTCGCTGCCGGATACGTGGCGATGCGGAGGACCGGCCCGGCGGTCTGCGTCGAGCAGCTCTTCGTGAGTCCCGACCATGAGGCGCAAGGCGTCGGGCGGAGGCTCATCGAGCACGCGGAGGGCTGGGCGATCGCCGAGCAGGCCGAGACGCTCAGCGTCGTGGTCGAGCCGGAGAACGACCGGGCGCTCCGCTTCTACCACGGGCGAGGGTTCGTCCCGAGCGGCGACGTCCTCGAGCTCATCCTCCCGCGCCGGTAATCCGAAATCCCGCCAGCCCGCTCGATCAGTACGATTCCGCGTGCCTGTGGGTCACGTACTCGTCCTGAATGCGAGCTACGAGCCGCTCAACGTCACAAGCGTGCGGCGCGCGCACGTGCTCGTCTTCAAGGGGAAGGCGGAAGTGATCGAGGACCTCGGGAAGCCGCTCCGCTCGGCGACCAGCCGCTTCGTCTGGCCGCACGTGATCCGGCTCCTTTCCTACGTGCGCGTGCCGAAGGCGATCCAGCGCAAGATCTCGCGCCGCGCCCTCTTCGCCCGGGACGAGTGGCGCTGCCAGTACTGCGGCTCGGACGGGAAGCTTACGCTCGACCACGTCGTCCCGCGGAGCCGCGGCGGGAAGTCCGTGTGGGAGAACGTCGTCGCGTCGTGCGCGCCCTGCAACATGAGGAAGGGAAACCGGACGCCGGAGGAGGTCCAGATGCACCTCATCCGCCCACCGCGTGCGCCGGCCCCAGCGCTCTTCGTCACGCTCGCAGCCTCGCGGATCCCGGACGGCTGGGCGCCGTACCTGGCCGCTTTCGCTTAGGGAATCGCGCCGGCTTTCGCGCGATTCCCGTTTGAGGGCTGCGGAGCGGCCCGTTTACCCAATCGCGCCGGCTTTCGCGCGATTCCCGTTTGAGGGCTGCGGAGCGGCCCGTTTACCCAATCGCGCCGGCTTTCGCGCGATTCCCGTTTGAGGGCTGCGGAGCGGCCCGTTTACCCAATCGTGCCGGCTTTCGCGCGATTCCCGTTTGAGGGCTGCGGAGCGGCCCGTTTACCCAATCGTGCCGGCTTTCGCGTGATTCCCGTTTGAGGGCTGCGGAGCGGCCCGTTTACCCAATCGCCGCTCGAGCGAATCGCGCCGCCTTCGCGCGATCCGCCTAGCAGGGCCGGTGGAACGGCCCGTCTCCGTCGCGCCATTCCCTCCGACCGCCTCGCCGCCCGCCGGCTACGGGTTCGCGCAGTTCGAAAACGGGAGGCCGCTGTCGGCCAGGACTTGGGCGCTTTCGAGCGAGGAGCCTGCGTAGCGCTCCATCGCGCTCGCGAACTCCTCGGCGTTGCCGTTCTGCGCGGCTTCGATCACTTCGGCCATCTGGTCCTCGGCCGCGCCAATGAGGGCGAGAGCTCGGCCGACGTCCTCCGCATGGGCGGCGGGCCGTCCAAGCGCGTCGAAGGCGCGGTGGAAAGACCGGGTCGTGGCCAGTGGGCGTTCGAGTAGCGTGGCAGCGCGCTGCAGTCTCTCGTCGTCCGAACCAGTATCACGCCGCAGGCGGTGGAGTTGCCGTTGAACGGGCGCGAGTCGCCGGAGGAGCTCGCGGCAAAGCCGGTCGGCGTCCTCTGCGTACTGCTCGACGGAGAGCGTCCGGGTCGACGAAGAGGTCGAAGTGTCAACGGCGGTTTCCGACGCGTTCGAACCACCGCCGCAGCCGGCGACGAGTGCGAGCACTACGGTCGTCGGCGAGACCCCGCTTTGCATCGCGTACAGGTTGCCCGATTTCGGGGAAACTCTGTGACGGTTTACCGGCGCCCGACGCCCGCCCGGCGCGCTCTCGCGCCGTCCGGCGCCCTCGTATAAACTGAGAGCGATTCGAGGCGACGTGGCCTCGGGCTCTCGGAGTCCGGGGCTCTTTGCGTTTAAGGAGGCGCACATGGCGATGGTGGAACGGCGAGAGCGGGCGACGAGCGACCCGGCGGAGCGGCGGAAGGTCGTCGAGCGTGTGGTCAACGAGGACATCAAGTTCGTCCTCCTCTGGTTTACGGACATCGAGGGGCATCTGAAGAGCTTTGCCATCACGCCGGCTGAGCTCGAGGACGCGCTCGACGACGGGATGGGCTTCGACGGCTCGTCGATCTCGGGCTTCAACGCGATCGAGGAGTCGGACATGGTCGCGATCCCGGACCCGACGACGTTCCAGTTGATGCCGAACGGCGGCTCGAAAGTCGGGCGGATGATCTGCGACGTCGTGACCCCCGACGGCGAGCCGTACGAGGGCGACCCGCGCCACGTCCTGAAGCGAGCGCTCGACCGCATGCGCTCCATGGGCTTCGACACGTTCAACGTTGGGCCGGAACTCGAGTACTTCCTCTTCGAGTCGAGCGACGGGCAGCCGACCGGGCTCGACGAAGGCGGCTACTTCGCCATGACGACCCTCGACGCGGCGACCGAGCTTCGGAACGAGACGATCGCGGCGCTCGAGTCGATGGGCATCCCAGTCGAGTACCACCATCACGAGGTCGGGCCGTCACAGCACGAGATCGACATGCGCTACGCGTCCGCGCTCGATATGGCCGACCACACGATTACGTACCGGCTGGTTGTGAAGGAGATGGCCCAGAAATACGGCGTGCACGCGACCTTCATGCCGAAGCCGCTCTTCGGCGAGAACGGCTCGGGCATGCACACGCACCAGTCGCTTTTCGCCGACGACAGGAACGCGTTCTACGACGCGGAGGACGAGTGGCATCTCTCCGAGGCTGGCAAGGCGTTCATCGCGGGCCAGCTGCGACACGCGCGCGAGATCGCGGCGGTCTTCGCGCAGTGGGTCAACTCGTACAAGAGGCTCGTCCCGGGCTACGAGGCCCCGGTCTACTGCGCTTGGTCGCGGCGGAACCGCTCGGCCCTGATCCGGATCCCGCTCTACCACCCCGGCAAGGAGCAGGCGACACGGGCCGAGATCCGGTGCCCTGACCCGGCCTGCAACCCGTACCTGACGTTCGCCGCGCTCCTGCACGCGGGCCTCGAGGGGATCGAGCAGGGCTACGAGCTGCCCGAGCCGATGGAGCAGAACCTCTACCACCTGACGCCCGAGCAGCGGCGCGAGCGCGGGATCGTGGCGCTGCCCGAGACGCTCGGGGAGGCGATCGAGGAGCTCGCGGGCTCCGAGCTGGCACGTAAGGCGCTCGGGCCGCACGTCTTCTCGCGCTACGTCGAGCTGAAGCGGAAGGAGTGGGACGACTACCGCGTCCAGCTCACTCCCTGGGAGCTCGAGAAGTACCTGGCCGTGCTGTAATCCGCGGGTGACCGCGGACATAGTCGTCGTCGGCGGAGGGTTCGCCGGGCTCGTCGCGGCCCGCGAGCTCTCCGCCGACGGTCGCTCGGTCGTCCTCCTCGAAGCGCGCGACCGACTGGGTGGAAGGACGTGGTGGCGACCCTTCGCAGGGAGCGACGAGCACGTCGAGCTCGGCGGGGCGTGGTTCTCGCTGGCCCGCCAGCCGCCGCTCGCGCGCGAAGTCGAGCGGTACGGAGTCGCCGTCGCTCCGGTACCCGAGCGTACGAGTTGGGTCTGGCGGACCTCGGGAGCGATCCGCGTGAACGACCCCACGCCGGCCGCTGAGGCACCGGCTCTCAGCGACGCGCTCGCGGCACTGGTCGCCGGGCCGCGCGACGCGTCGGTCCGCGACTGGACGGAGGCCGTCGGGCTCCCTGCATCGGCGAGGGACTTCCTCCACGGCTGGACCGCCTTCATGAGCGGCGCCGACCCGGCGGAGGTCTCCGTCCTCGAGCTCGCCGCACTCGTGGCCGAGGGGGACGGTACGCCGGCGTCGCTCGCCGACGAGATCGGCGAGTGCTTCGCGAGTGGCAGCGCCGCCCTCCTCGACGCGCTCGCTGCGGATTGTGGCGCCGACGTGAGGACGTCCGCCCCCGTCGTTCGGGTGGTGGACGGCGGCGATACGGTCGTGGTCGAGATCGAAGACGGAGGGCAGGTCGCCGCCGAGGCGGCCGTCGTCGCCGTGCCCGTCAACACGCTGTCGTCGATCGACTTCGAGCCGCCGCTCGAGGGCGGGATCGGGCGGATTGCCGCGGAGGGCCACCCCGGCCGATCGCGCAAGGTTTGGCTCCTCACCGAAGGCGTCCCGGACGGCCTCGCCGGGGTCGGGTTCGGAACGCCGTTCAAGTGGCTTTCGACCGAACGGCGCGTCGAGGGCGGAACGCTGGTCGTCGGTTTCGCGAACCGACCCGTCGACGACCCGGGGGAGGCGCTTCGTGACTGGGCCCCCGGGGCGCGAGTCCTCGCCTCCGACACGCACGATTGGATCGCCGATCCGTGGTCGCGCGGCACCTGGATGACGTCCCGGCCGGGCTGGAACGCCTCCGGTGTCCGGGCCGACGTCGCGCGACGCCGCGGACGGATCGTCTTCGCGGGCTCGGACGTCTCGGAGCGCCACGGCGGGTGGATCGCCGGCGCGATTGCGAGCGGCGAGGCGGCCGCGACCCGGCTCCTCGAGCCTCGCCCGCGAGGGTCTGACCCTCCTAGCCCCCGGGTCGCCAGACCATGAGGCCGAGTGCCGCAAGCGCTGCCAGCGCTGCGAGGGTGTTCGCGGCCAGCGCCGGCCGGGCGAGGAACAGGGTCTGGAGCTCGGCGCTCGGGTCGTCGCCCTCGTCTGCGAGGCGCGTTGCGAGCTCGCGCGCATGCCTGGGCGCCCGCCCGCCGTAGCCTCCGAGCAGGGCCGAGCCGATGAGGAGCCCGAGCGCGGCCGCGATCCAGGGCGTGCCGAGGCTCCGCCCGGTCTCGTGCACGAGCGAGAGACCTGCGCCGAGCAGGAGGAGGAATCCGGCGCCGACGAGCGGAAGGCCGAGCCGACCGGCGTGCAGGAGGAGCGCCGTCTCGCTGGGACGAGTGCGGCGCGCCGCAGCGGCCAACCCGACGCCTGCAACGGCCATCCCGGCGAAGAACGAGACGGCCCCGAGCAGGTGGAGGAAGAGCGCGATCCGGTAGGCCGTCACGGCAGCCCTATCATCGTCTGCATGGATCGCTCGGCGCGGCACCTGCGCCTCGTTACGGACACGATCGCGGCGGTCAACTCGACGCTCGACCTTGGGGAGCTCTTCGAGCTCGTCGCCGCCAAGGTCGCGGAGGCCTTCGACGCCGACGCCTGCTTCGTCTACCTCTACGGGGAGGCGGCGGACGAGCTCGTCCTCCGCGCGTCGTTCGGCACCCGCGTCGACGAGCTGACCCGCGTCCCGAAGATGCGCGTCGGCGAGGGGATCACCGGCACCGCCGCGGCCGAGCGGACGCCCGTGATGATCCCGCGAGCGGCGCACCTCGACCCGCGCTTCAAGAGCTTCCCGAACCTCCGCGAGGAGCAGTACGAGTCGATCCTCGCCGTCCCGATCCTCGCCAAGGAGCGGCTCGAGGGGGCGCTGAACGTCAGGACCCGCGAGCCGCGTGACTTCGAACCGGACGAGATCGAGCTCCTGATGGCGATCGCCGGCCAGATCGCCCAGGCGATCGAGAATGCGAAGCTCTACGAGCACGCGCAGTGCCGCGTCGCGGAGCTCGAAGCACTAGCCCGGATCTCCGAAGCCGTGTCGGAGTCCCTCTACCTCGAGGAATCGCTCGGCGCCATCGTCCGGACGACGATGGGCGCGGTCGACGCCACCGGCGCCGCGCTCGTTCTCGAGGACGGGAAGATCGCCTGGCCCGAGGGCCGGGCCGGCGCGCATGCCGTCCGCCTTCCTCTGCGCTGGAAGGGGCGCGAGATCGGCGAGCTCGTCTGCGACCGCGACGCACCGTTCACGGCCGACGAGCGCAAGCTCCTCGCCTCGATCGCGAACCATGCGGCCGTTGCGCTCGAGCAAGGCCGCGCGGTCATGCGCGGCGTGCTCGCCCAGGAGATCCACCACCGCGTCAAGAACAACCTCCAGACCGTCGCTTCCCTCCTGCGCCTGCAGGCGCGCGCGCCCGGGACCGACGCGCGCAAGGCCCTTGAGGACTCCGTGAACCGGATCCTCGCGATCGCGGCCGTCCACGAGGAGCTGACCGGACGCCGCGACGACGACGTCGACCTGGGCGAGCTCGTCGAGCGGATCCGGGAGATGCTCGTTCAGGGCATCGGCGGGGGAAAGCACGTGGAGGCGGAGCTCGAGCCAGTCTCGCTTCCGGGCGACCGCGCGACCGCGCTCGCGCTCGTCTTCGCCGAGCTCCTCCAGAACGCGCTCGAGCACGGCGGCAACCGGGTTCGCGTTCAGCTCGCGCGCGCCAACGGCCGGGTCCACCTTGTCGTATCCGATGACGGGGCCTGGTCGGGCGACGCGGAGGACGGCACGGGCCTCTCGATCGTCCGGGCCCTCGTCCAGGACGAGCTGGGCGGCGAGCTGACGCTGAGCGCGGACCGCGGCCTGCGCGCCGAGATCGCCTTCACACCCTAGGAGGGTTCGCCAACCGCTCGCGCTCCTAGCGGCGAAGCTCCACCCGGCGCTTCCCGACCATCCAGAGCGCCGAGGCTAGTTCTCGATGAACAGAGGGAGGGCAACGGTAAACGCGAGAAGCAGCGCCCCCCACAGGCGAGAAAGGTCGCGATCCCTAACGCCACGGTCGGGAGCCACCTCCAGGCGGCCCATGATCGCGCCACGGCCATCGCAGCAGCCGCGGAAGCAAGAACGAGGAGTTGACTGAGTGCGAAGCCGCCGTTCGCGTCGTAGTCCATGCTGCGCCGCTTCCATCGCCTCACCGTACGCCGACCGGCTATCCCCCGTATCCGTCAGCCCGCTATTGCCCCGGCGAGCAGCACACGCCCGTAACGAAGACCGTTCCGCCAGGCCCTCCTAGCCCGCGAGCCCACTCGTAGACTTCGTCCGTGGCCCACTCCGTCGCCGACGCCTCCGACTTCGACGGTCGGCGGAAGCCCGTCCGCCAGGCTCTCGGCGTCTCCGCCTTCGGGATGAATCAGTACGACTCCCCGCCCGGGTTCGAGGGCCGCGCGCACGACGAGCTCGACTCGGGCCAGGAGGAGGTCTACGTCCCACTTGCCGGCTCCGGCTACATCCGGATCGACGAGGAGGAGGTCGACCTCGAGCCCGGCCGCTACGTGTTCGTTCCGCCCCAGCCGACGCGGCAGGTCGTCGCCGGCCCCGAGGGCCTCTCGTATCTCGTCGTCGGATCGCAACCCGGCGCGTACAGCCCGCGCGAATGAGCCTCCGGATCCTCGTCGCCGAGGACGAGACGATCATCCGCCTCGACCTCGAGAAGACGCTCGAGGGCGCCGGCTTCGAGGTCTGCGCGGCGGCGAAGGACGGTCTGGAGGCGGTCGAGCTCGCGCGGCGCGAGGCGCCCGACCTCGCGATCCTCGACGTGAAGATGCCTAGCCTGGACGGGATCGAGGCGGCCCGGCGGATCCTGGCCGAGCGGCCGATCCCGATCGTGATGCTGACGGCGTACGGCCAGTCCGAGCTGGTCTCGCGCGCGGTCGAGGCGGGCGTCTTCGGCTACCTGGTGAAGCCGTACAGGGAGAGCGATCTTGTACCTGCTATCGAGGCGGCGCGGGCTCGCCACGCGGAGCTCGAGGCGCTGCGCGAGGAGGCGGAGTCGCTCTCGGAGGCGCTAGCGACGCGCAAGGTCGTCGAGCGGGCGAAGGGGCTTCTGATGGAGAAGGACGACCTCACGGAGGAGCAGGCGTTCGCGCGCCTCCGCAAGGCGAGTCAGGTCTCGGGCCGCCCGATGCGTGTCGTTGCGGAGGCGCTGATCGCGACGTTCGCCGAGGCGACCTAGCGGAAGGCTTTCGTGGCCGGGCGCGTGATCGAGCTCCGTGACGAGGCTGTCGGCCTCGAAGCCTTCGTCGTCGTCGACCATGAACTCTTCCCGGTCTCGGCAGGTGGGACGCGAATGGCCCCCGACGTGTCGGTCGAAGAGGTCGGCCGGCTTGCGCGGGCGATGACGTGGAAGTTCGCCGCGCTGCAGCTCGAGTACGCAGGTGCGAAGGCGGGCGTCCGCTTCGCGGGCTCCCCGGACGAGCGGTCACAGGTCTTCGCCGCGTATCTCCGCGCGCTCGAACCGTACGCCGAGACGTTCCTGACCGGGCCCGACCTGGGGACGAATCCTTCGGACTTCCCTGTCGACCATGGCCACGAAGTTCCGCTCTGGGCGCGCGACTTCGAGGGCCTGGGCATGGACGACCTGGCGGCCGGTCACGGCGTCAAGGCTGCAGCCGCGGAGGCGCTCCGCCGCGCCGGGTGTCATGTCGAGGGCGCGACGATGGCGATCGAGGGGTTCGGGAAGGTGGGCGCAGGGACGGCGCGGGCGTGGTCGCAGGCCGGCGGCCGCGTCGTCGGCGCTAGCACCGTGTACGGTCTCGTCGCCGATCCGAACGGGCTCGACGTCGAGGCACTGATCACGCTTCGGGCCAGGCACGGCGACCGGTTCGTCGAGCACGCGGGGCCACCGCTCCGGCTCCGGGAGGAGCTCTTCCGGCTCGAGTGCGACGTCATCGTCCCCGGAGCGCGGCCGGGCGCGGTGACGACCGACGTGGCGCGCGATCTTCGGTGCTCCGTGGTCGCGCCGGGTGCGAACGCTCCGTACGCCTCGGGCGCCGTCGAAACCCTTCATGAGCGAGGGATCATTGCGCTCCCCGACTTCGTCGCCAACGCGGGCGGCGTGCATCTGTACGAAAGCGTCGAGAGTCTCGCGCCGCGGGCAGCCCTGGCGCGGATCGAGGAGCTGATTGCGGACGCGACCGCACGGGTCCTGGCGCGAGCCGAGGCGGACGGCACGACCCCGATGGCCGCCGCGCTCGCGGCCGCGCGTGCGTGGCTCGAGACGCAGCGCCCGGGCGAAGGCGCGGCGATCGCGGCCCTCTTCCCCCGCGAGTGACCGGGACGCGTGCTTGGCCGGTCACGCCGCGCTCCGGGACGGAGTCGACCCGCGGCGCGCACGGCGGGTGATTGCAACGACCGCGAGATAGAGGCCGATGAGCGCGGCCAGGCTCCAGGCGAAGAGGCCCACGTCCGTCGTGAGCCCGAGGACGAGGGATGCGATGGAGGCGATCACGAGCGTGAACACGAGCTGCCGGGATGGGGTGATCATTTCGATTCTCCTTTCGCCGTTGGTCTGGATGTGCATCCCAACGTACGGCTGCACACGACTCGTGTCGTCTGCAGCCGTGCGGATTTGCGCGTCGGCCTCAGGGCAGATCTTTCGTCGGCCGCAGATCTGCCGTTCGGCAGATGCGGAGCGGGATCGACTGCGTTACTTTCAGCCGATGAAGGCGGTTCACACCGTCATCCGGGCGATCCGGGCGCACCCGTTCGCAAGCGACGCGGTGCTCGCGCTCCTGCTTCTCGCACTCGTGCTGTCGGAGGTCCTGACCTCCCGCGACTATCTGACCGGATCGGAGTGGGTCTACGTCCCGGTTGCGCTCCTCATGACCGTGCCGCTCGCCTGGCGCCGGAGCGCCCCGTTGCCGGTCGTCGCGTTCGTCATGGCGTCCTTCGCAGCGCAGTCTCTGATCCTCGATCCGACGCCGACGCCGGACATCGAGCTGATCCCGGCGTTGATCGCCGTCTACTCGGTCGCGTTGCACGCAAGCCGATGGGCGTCCTACACGGGCGGCGCGCTCAGCCTGGTCGCCGGCCTGATCTGGCTCGGTGTCGACGACTTCCTCCTGCCGACGGTCCTGTTCGGTGGCGCCTGGCTCGCCGGACGGCTCGTGCAAGAGCGCAAGCGCTACGTCGAGGTCCTGTAGCAGCGCACCCGCGTGCTCGAGCGCGAGCAGGAGGCGAGCGCACGCATCGCCGCCGCCGAGGAGCGCGTCCGGCTCGCCCGGGAGCTGCACGATGCCGTCGGGCACAGCGTCAGCGTCATGGTCGTACAGGCCGGCGCGGAGCGCCTCGCGCTCGGCGACGAGCGCCCGGAGACCCGCGGCGTCCTCCTCGCGATCGAGAGGACGGGCAGGGAGGCGTTGGCGGAAATGAGCAGGCTGCTCGACCTTCTCCGTCGGGAGGACGAAGGCCTCACGCTCGCTCCCCAGCCGAGCCTCGCGCGCGTCGAATCGCTGGTCGCGACCGCCCGCGACGCGGGCGTGCCGGTCGAACTCCGAATCGAGGGCGAGAGAATCGCACTCCCCGCCGGCATCGATGTCTCCGCGTATCGAATCGTCCAGGAGGCGCTCACCAACGTCGTCAAGCATGCGGGCCCGGCGAACGCCTCGGTGCTCGTTCGCTACGGCAGCGACGAGGTGGAGCTCGAGGTGGCGGACGACGGGCGCGGAGCCGCGAACGGGAACGTTGGCGGCTACGGGTTGGCCGGGATGCGCGAACGTGTCGAGCTGCACGGGGGAAGCCTGGAAACGGGCGCCCGCAGGAGCGGAGGCTTCTTCGTCAAGGCGCGCCTCCCGTTCGGCGCAGGGTGAGCATCCGCGTTGTGATCGCGGACGACCAGGCGCTCGTTCGCGCCGGCTTTCGCAAGCTCCTCGAGGTGGATCCCGAGGTCGAGGTCGTCGCGGAGGCGAGCGACGGACTCGAGGCCGTGGAGACGGTGAACCGACTTCGCCCCGACGTCGTGCTCATGGACATCCGCATGCCGAACGTCGACGGGCTCGAGGCAACACGGCGGATCGGGCAGAGCGCGGGGCCGACGCGGGTGCTCATCCTGACGACCTTCGGTCTGACTGAGTACGTGTACGAGTCGCTGCGCGCGGGGGCGAGCGGGTTCCTGCTCAAGGATTCCCCCGCGGAGGAGTTTCTTGCAGGCGTCCACATCGTCGCCAGAGGCGACGCGCTTCTCGACCCATCCGTGACGAGGGCCGTCATCGAGGACTACGCGCGCCGACCTCGCCGGCGGGATGAGCTGCGTGGGGGGCTCGAGCGCTTGACTCCCCGTGAGCGCGAGGTTCTCCAGCTCATTGCGCGTGGCCTCTCGAACGCCGAGATCGCTGCCGAGCTCGTCGTCAGCGACGGAACGGTCAAGACCCACGTCGCTCGTGTCCTGCAGAAGCTCGATCTTCGCGACCGGGCGCAGGCCGTGATCTTCGCCTACGAGTCGGGTTTCGTCGAAGTCGGCGCCGAGTCCGAGACGTAGCGGGCGAGCGGGGAAGCGCTACCGGGCGACCTCGTCGACGAGGGTCTCCCAGCGGTGGATGAGGCCGGCGAGGTCCTCGCGAGCTCGCTTGTGGGCCGCGATCGCGTCGACGTCGGCCCAGTCCTCCGCAAGCCGCGATTCGAGGTCGCCGACCAGCTTCTCCTGCGCCTCGATCCGCGCCTCGATCTCCGCGATCGGGTCGCGCTCGCGCCTGGGTCGGGCCGGCCGCTTGGCGGGCGTGCGTGTCGCCTTCGGACGCGGCGGCCGCTCCTCGGCGGCGGAGGACGCGGCTTGCTCCGCGGCGGCACGTTCCTCGCGGACGCGCACGTAGTCCGCCCAGCCGCCGTCGTAGAGGTGGATCGTCCCGTCCTCGATCGCCGCGGTCCGGTCAGCGACGGCGTCGAGGAGCGCGCGGTCGTGCGAGACGAGCAGGATCGTGCCGGGGAACGCCTCGAGCGCCGCCTCGAGCGCCTCGCGGCTCTCGAGGTCGAGGTGGTTCGTGGGCTCGTCGAGGACGAGGAAGTTCGAGCCGGACGCGACGAGAACCGCGAGCGCGAGCCGGCGTCGCTCGCCGCCCGAGAGCGCCGTGACGGGCTTCTCGTGCGCCTCCCAGCCGGAGAAGAGGAAGCGCCCGAGCAGGTTCTGCGCCCTCGGACGTGTCATCCCGGTCATCGTCTGGACGCAGTCGAGCACCGACCCGCGCTCGTCGAGCCCGATCGCGTGCTGGGAGAAGTAGCCGGGAACGACGCCGTAGCCGAGCCTGACCTTCCCCCGCTCGGGTGGCTCCTCGGACAGGAGCCCGCCGATCAGCGTGGTCTTGCCGGAGCCGTTCGGTCCGACGAGCGCGATGTGCTCGCCGCGGTCGATCGCGAACGTCACCCCGTCGAGGAGATGCTTGTCGCCGGCCGAGACGGAGACGTCCTCGATCTCGACGACCGTCTTGCCGCTCCGAGGCGGGTCGAGGAACTCGAAGCCGAGCGACTTGGTTCGCCGGGTCAGGAGCGCGATCTCGTCGCGCGCCCCGGAGCGCTTCTTCTCGAGCCGGGCGATCTGCGTCATCTTGGTCTGAGCCTGCCGGGCCTTCTTCGCCGTCGAGGCGCGGTAGCGGTCGACGAAGCGCTGGAGCCGGTCGATGTCGCGGCCGATCCGCTCTGCGGTCTTTTCAGCATGGCCGAGCCGCTGCTCCTTCTCGAGCCGCCACGCGTGCCACGGCCCTGCGAAGAAGGTCGCCCGCCCGGCCTCGAGCTCCATGGTCGCTGTCGCGACGGCTTCGAGGAACCACCGGTCGTGCGCCACGAGCACGATCGCCGCGTCCAGGCCCGTGAGCTCCTTCTCGAGCCACTCGAGGCTCGTGATGTCGAGGTGGTTCGTCGGCTCGTCGAGGAGGAGCAGGTCCGGGTCACCGGCGAGCGTCCGCGCTAGCGACGCGCGCGTGAGCTCGCCGCCCGAAAAGGTCGAGAGGCGGCGGCCGAGGTCCGCGTCCAGGAAGCCGAGCCCGCGGAGCGCCTGGTCGGCGCGGTTGCGCCAGAGGTAGCCGCCCGCGTGCTCGAGGCGCGCCTGGGCGCGAGCGTAGGCGTCCAGCGTCGTCGCGTCGTGGGCGCCGCCCGCCATCGCCTGCTCGAGCCCGCCCAGCTCGTTCTCGGTCGCGACGAGGTCGGCGGCGCCCGTCAGGATGTACTCCCTGAGCGTCAGCGCGCGGTCGAGCGGCGGGCGCTGGTCGTGGAGCGCGACCCGCGCGCCCTTCTCCCAGGCGAGCGTCCCGCCGTCGATGCCGGTCTCGCCGACGAGCATGCGTAGGAGGGTCGTCTTCCCCGCACCGTTCGGCCCCGCGAGCGCGACCCGATCGCCACGTTCGACCTTGAACGAGACGCGGTCGAAGAGCGGGTCGCCGGAGAGCTCCTTGCGCAGGTTCGTTGCGATGAGGACAGCCATTGCCCCATGGTCGCATGCAGCGGGGGCGCGGCGGTCGGCGCGGCCGGCAGTAAGGTTTCAGCCGACCGGTCCGGGGCGACTACGGAAGGGGAGCTTCAGCCCGTGAACGACATCGAGCGCCTGTCCATCAACACCATCCGGACGCTGTCCATGGACGCCGTCCAGAAGGCCAACGCCGGCCATCCCGGCACGGCGATGGCGCTCGCACCGCTTGCCTACGTGCTGTACCGCGAGGTCATGGACGTGAATCCTGCAAACCAGTACTGGGAGGACCGCGACCGCTTCGTCCTCTCGGCCGGGCACGCGTGCATCCTCCAGTACACGACGCTCCATCTGACGGGCTTCAACCTGTCGCTGGAGGAGCTGAAGCGCTTCCGTCAGTGGGAGTCGCTGACGCCGGGCCACCCCGAGCACTTCCTGACGCCCGGGGTCGAGACGACGACGGGGCCGCTCGGCCAGGGCATCTCGAACTCGGTCGGCATGGCGATGGCCGAGAGCTTCCTCGCGCAGCGCTACAACCGGATCGACCACGAGATCGTCGGCCATAGGACGTACGTCATCGCCTCGGACGGTGACCTCATGGAGGGCGTCTCGGCGGAGGCGAGCTCACTCGCAGGCGCGTTCGGCCTCGGGAAGCTCATCGTCTTCTACGACGACAACCGGATCACGATCGACGGGACGACTGCGCTCTCGTTCGACCACGAGGACAAGAACGAGCGCTACGACGCCTACGGTTGGCATACGCAGACCGTCGAGGACGTGAATGACCTCGACGAGCTCCGCTCGGCGATCTCGGAGGCGCAGGCCGAGGAGGAGCGACCCTCCTTCATCCGCGTCCGGAGCCACATCGCGTACAGCGCCCCGAAGGCGGTCGACACGGCGAAGGCGCACGGCTCGCCGCTCGGCGAGGACGAGGTGCGTGCGGCCAAGGAGGCGCTCGGCTGGGATCCCGACCAGCACTTCCACGTCCCCGACGAGGTGTACGAGCACATGCGCCTGCACGAGAAGGGCGACGAGGTGGAGACCGAGTGGCGGCGGCGCTTCGAGCTCTGGCGTGAGACGTACCCGGCGCTTGCCGAGGACTGGGACCTCGCCTGGCGCGGGCAGCCGAAGCCCGGCTGGGCCGAGGCGCTCCCGACGTTCGACCCGGGCGAGAAGGACGCGCTCGCGACGCGCGCAGCCGGAGCGGAGGTCATGGCGGCGTTCAAGAAGTTCGTTCCGACGATGATCGGCGGTGCGGCCGACCTCGTCGAGTCCACGAAGACGACCTTCGAGGGCGCGGGCACCTTCTCGAACAACTTTGCCGGCCGGAACGTTCCCTTCGGCGTGCGCGAGCACGGCATGGGCGCGATCGTGAACGGCCTCGCCTGCCACGGCGGGATCGTGAAGCCGTACGGCTCGACGTTCCTCATCTTCAGCGACTACATGCGTCCGTCGGTACGCCTCTCCGCGCTCATGAGCCTTCCGGTCGTCTGGGCCTGGACGCACGATTCTGTCGGGCTGGGCGAGGACGGGCCGACGCACCAACCGGTCGAGCACTACATGGCGCTTCGCGCGATCCCGAACCTCTGGGTGATCCGCCCTGCCGACGCGAACGAGACCGCGATCGCCTGGAAGGTCGCGCTCGAACGCGAGAGCGGGCCGGTGGCCATCCTCATGACGCGCCAGAACGTGCCAGTTTTCGAGGCCAACGACGTCGCCGGAGCCGAGCGCGGCGCCTACGTCATCTGGGAGGCCGAGGGCGCGAACGGACGGCCCGACCTCGTCTTCATCGCGACCGGATCGGAGGTCGCGCCGACCGTCGAGGCCGCGAGGCAGCTCGTGGCCGACGGCGTCGCTGCGCGCGTCGTCTCGATGCCGTGCTGGGAGCTCTTCGAGGAACAGCCGGTCGAGTACCGCGACTCCGTCCTCCCGCCCGACGCTGACGCACGGATGTCGGTCGAGGCAGGCGTCTCGCTCGGCTGGCAGAAGTGGGTCGACGACGGCGCGACCCTCTCGATCGAGCGCTTCGGTGCCTCGGCGCCGGGCTCCACCGTCCTCGAGAAGTTCGGCTACACACCGGAAAACATCGCGAGCCGCGCGCAGGCGCTCCTCGAGCGCAGGCAGCGCGTCTAGGAGGTCGACGACATGGCGAAGTCCAACCTGCACCGGCTCTCGGACGCGGGCGTGAGCGTCTGGATCGACTATCTCTCCCGCGACCTGATCCAAAGCGGCGAGCTCGAGCGGATGATGCGCGACGACACGGTCGTCGGCGTGACGTCGAACCCGACCATCTTCCAGAAGGCGATCTCGTCCGGCGAGGCCTACGACGAGCAGCTGAAGAAGGTTCTCGAGGAGACGGACGAGCCGAAGGAGATCTTCATCGCCCTCGCCTCGAAGGACGTCTCGGACGCGTGTGACCTGCTCCGTCCCGTGTGGGACGAGGGCGGCGGCAGGGACGGGTACGTCTCGATCGAGGTCGACCCGACGCTCGCTTACGACACCGAGGCGACCGTCGACCAGGCGACCCGCTTCCACGAGCAGATCGGCCGCCCGAACCTCTTCGTGAAGATTCCGGCGACGAAGCCGGGCCTGCCCGCGATCGAGGACATGATCGCGCGCGGGAGGTCGATCAACGTCACGCTCATCTTCTCGCTGAAGCGCTACGTCGAGGTCGCCGAGGCCTACATCCGCGGGCTCGAGCGGCTGGTGGCCAGCGGCGGCGATCCGACGCCGGTCTCGTCCGTGGCCTCGTTCTTCGTCTCGCGCGTCGACACGGAGGCCGACAAGCGGCTGGACGCGATCGGCGGGCACGACGACCTGAAGGGCCGGCTCGCGGTCGCGAACGCGAAGCTCGCGTACGCCGAGTACAAGCGGCTCTTCTCGGGCGAGCGGTGGGAGTTCCTCGCCGGTAAGGGCGCCTCGCCGCAGCGCTGCCTCTGGGCGTCGACGTCGACGAAGAATCCCGACTACCGCGACGTCCTCTACGTCGAGGAGCTCGTCGGTGAGAACACCGTGAACACGATGCCGCAGGAGACGATCGAGGCGTTCCAGGATCACGGCGAGGTGCGCCCGCAGTCGGTCGAGGAGGGGCTCGACAAGGCCCGAGACCTCATCGGGAGGCTCGCGAAGGCGGGGGTCGACTACGACGACGTCGTCCGCGTCCTCGAGCGCGAGGGGGTCGAGAAGTTCTCCGACTCCTTCGACGAGCTCCTCGAGGGCATCCGCGCGTCGAGCCGGGAGCTCGTCGCGGCTTGAGCGCACGCGACCGGGTCGGGATCGACCTCGTCTAGCGCATCTGGGCGCGCGACGCGACGGTCTGGACCGGGAGCGACGAGAACCGCTGGCTCGGCTGGCTCGACGAGCCGAAACGGATGCTGGAGCGCGTCGAGGAGATCGAGGCCTTCGTCCAGGAGCTCTGGCGCGACGGGATCGCCGACGTCGTCCTCGCGGGTATGGGCGGTTCGAGCCTGGCGCCGGAAGTCTTCCGACGGACGTTCGGCTCCGAGCAGCTCCATGTTCTCGACACGACGCACCCGCTTGCGATCCGGGCGCTCGAGGCACGGCTCGACCTCGACCGCACCGCGTTCGTCGTCTCGTCGAAGTCCGGCTCGACCCTCGAGACCCGCTCGCACCTCGACTACTTCTGGGAGCGCACCGGCGGCGAGGGCGCACGCTTCGCCGCCGTCACCGACCCGGGCTCGGAGCTCGAGGCAGTCGCGGGCGAGCGCGGCTTCCGGGCGGTCTTCGCGGGCGAGCCGACGATCGGTGGCCGCTACTCGGCGCTCTCCGTCGTCGGGCTCGTTCCGGCGGCCGTGGCCGGCGTCGACCTGACGCGGCTTCTCGAGCGGACGCTCGAGATGGCGGAGGCCTGCCGGCTCGACGAGGGCAACCCGGGGCTCGAGCTCGGCGAGGCGATGGGCGAGAGCTGGCGCGAGGGGCGGGACAAGGTGCTCGTGAACCCGACGCCGGCCGGCTTCGGACTCTGGGTCGAGCAGCTGCTCGCCGAGTCGACCGGCAAGGAGGGCAAGGGCCTCGTCCCGGTGCCCGGCGAGGTGTCCGAGGGCGACGACCGCCAGGAGCAAGAGGTGCGTGTCAGCGACCCGTACGAGCTCGGCCAGGAGTTCTACCGATGGGAGTTCGCGACCGCGGTCGCAGGCGCGATCATCGGCATCAACCCTTTCGACCAGCCGAACGTCCAGGAGGCGAAGGACCGCACGAAGGCGCTCCTCGACTCCGCCGATGATCCGGAGCTCGAGCCCGAGGGCGAGCCGTTCGCGGGCGCCGAGCCGGGCGACTACGTCGCGATCCAGGCATTCGTCGAGCCGTCCGAGGAGAACGAGCAGAAGCTCGAGGAGCTCGCCGGCCGGGCCAGTGGGGAGACCGGCTGCGTCGTCACGCACGGCTTTGGTCCGCGCTACCTGCATTCGACCGGTCAGCTGCACAAGGGCGGCCCGCCGAGCGGTGTCTTCCTCCAGCTCGTGGACGACACCGGCGAGGAGCTTCCGATCCCGGGCCAGAGCTTCGGCTTCGGGCGGCTGATCCGGGCGCAGGCTGCCGGTGACTACGCAGCGTTGAAGGAGCGCGGCCTCCGCGTCGCGCGCGCGCGATGGGAGGAAATCGCATGAAGCTCGGCATGGTGGGCCTCGGCCGAATGGGCGGCAACATGGTCGAGCGCCTGGAGGAGAACGGGCACGAGATCAGGAGCTACGCCCGCTCAGGGAAGAACTGCACGGCGCTGTCGCTCGAGGAGCTCGTCGGCCAACTCGAGCCGACGCGTGTCGTCTGGCTCATGATTCCGGCCGGCGATCCGACCGAGGGGGTGTTCCAGGAGCTCCTCGGACTCCTCGACGAGGGCGACGTCATCGTCGACGGCGGCAACTCCAACTGGCACGACTCACGACGGCGCCACGACGAGGCGAAGGGGAAGCGCATCCGCTTCGTCGACGCCGGCGTCTCCGGCGGGATCTGGGGCCGCGAGGTCGGCTACTGCCTCATGGTCGGCGGGGAGGAGAATGCGGTCGCCGAGGTCGAGCCGGCGTTCGAGACGCTCGCACCCGAGAACGGCTACGCGCACGTCGGCGGGCCCGGCTCCGGGCATTTCGTGAAGATGGTTCACAACGGAATCGAGTACGGCCTCATGGAGGCCTACGCGGAGGGCTTCGAGGTGATGGAGCGCTCCGATCTCAACCTCGACCTGACCGCGATCGCGGGGATCTGGCGCTACGGCTCGGTCGTCCGCTCCTGGCTCCTCGAGCTGCTGCACGCGGCCTACGAGCAGCACGGCGACGACCTCGGTGACATCCGCGGCTACGTCGAGGACTCGGGCGAGGGCCGCTGGACGATCGCGGCGGCGATCGCGGAGGACGTGCCCGTTCCCGTGATCAGCGCCGCGCTCTTCGCGCGCTTCGCCTCGCGCCAGGACGAGTCGTACGCCGCCAGGATTACGGCGGCGCTCCGGAACCAGTTCGGCGGCCACGCCGTCCGTGCGGTCGAGAAGGCGCCGGGCCCGCGATGACCGAGACGATCGCTGCCGCCGAGAACCCTCTTCTCGAGGGGCTGCAGCGCCGGCGCACGCCCGAGCCGTGCGCGCTCACGATCTTCGGCGCCTCGGGCGATCTGACCCGGCGGAAGATCTTCCCTGCGCTCTACGCGCTCGCGGTCCGGCGACTGCTGCCGGACAGGTTCGGCGTCCTCGGGGTCGCGCGGACGGAGATGCCGGATGAGGAGTTCCGCTCGCGGATGGAGGAGGCGATCAAGGAGCACGGGCGCGACGAGTTCCGCGCGGACATCTGGGAGCCGCTCGCGAAGGCCACCCGCTACGTCTCGACCGAGTTCGATGACGACACGGGCGAGGACCAGGTGCTCAGGTGCCTGAACGACCTCGACGAGGGGTTCGGCACCGCGGGGAACCGCGTCTACTACCTGGCCGTTCCGCCCGACGCGATCGCGACCATCGTCTCGGAGCTCGGCGAGCGACCGCACTCCGAGGGCTGGACACGGATCATCGTCGAGAAGCCGTTCGGCAACGATCTCGAGAGCGCGGAGCAATTGAACCGCTGCATCCTGGAGCAGTTCCGCGAGGACGAGATCTTTCGGATCGACCATTACCTCGGCAAGGAGACGGTCCAGAACATGCTCGTCCTGCGCTTTGCGAACGGCATCTTCGAGCCGATCTGGAACCGCCAGTTCATCGACCACGTCCAGATCACGGTCGGCG
>Ga0126313_10000066_pt1 | contig 42870 bp, 40 predicted proteins | sample Plot105A_FD_89954 | JGI IMG/M metagenome (GOLD analysis project Ga0126313, IMG submission 89954) | Serpentine soil microbial communities from UC McLaughlin Reserve, CA, USA - Plot105A | ecosystem: Environmental > Terrestrial > Soil > Grasslands | place: USA: UC McLaughlin Reserve, Lake County...
GCGGCGCTGCCGGACGAGCTGATCGACCTCGTCACGCTCTGCGGCCCGAAGGACCACGTGCGCGAACGGCTCGCCGTCTATCGCGACGCCGGCGTCGGCACGCTGATGATCACGCCGATGGCGTGGACGGCTGAGGAACGCCTGTCGCAACTGCGGCTGATCGCAGAGCTGGCTGCGGCGTAGGCGCGTCCAGAATCCCGAGCAGCGCGTCGACGACGCGCGGATCGAGCTGCGTGCCGGCGACGCGACGCAGCTCCGCGTGCGCGGCCGGCACCGAGCGCGGTGGGCGCCACGGCCGCGGCGAGGTCATCGAGACGAACGCGTCGCAGGCGAGCAGGATGCGTGCGGCGAGCGGGATCTCGTCGCCGGTGAGGCGGTCCGGGTATCCGGTGCCGTCGAAGCGCTCGTGCTCGTGGCGGACGATCGGCGCCGCCTCGCTCAGCAGCGGCAGGCCGCGCAGCATCCGTTCGCCGATCAGCGCGTGCTCGCGCAGCACGGCGCGCTCCTCGTCACGCAACTCGCCCGGGTGGGACATCAGCACGGCGGGCACGCCGACCGTGCCGACGTCGTGGAACAGCGCCGCCAGGTAGAGCGCGCGCAGGTCCTCGTCGCCGAGACCGAGCGCGCGACCGGTCTGCCACGCCAGCTCGGCGATCCGCCACGACTCCGTCCCGGCCGCGGCGGCGCTCCCGACGGCGACGCGGTACAGCTCGCCGAAGCCCGCCTCGCGCAGCCGGTCGAGCAGACGCCGGCAGCTGAGCGCACGCCCGAGCTGCTCAGCGATCGCCTCTGCCAGCGCGCGCTCGGACAGCTCGTAGGCGTGCGGACGGTCGGAGGCGATCAGCAGATATCCCCAGGTGCGCGACTCCTCGCGGATCGCGACTGCCAGCTCGCTGCGCACGTGCCCGCCGTCGAGCCACTGGTGGTCGACGTCGTCGACGACGGCCGGTCCGGCTGCCGCCGCAGCGCGCTGCGCCGTCGGCTGATCCCCAAGCAGGGCGACGACGTCGGCGTGGTCGTCCCCCGAGCTGACGGCCGCGAGCCGCACGCCGCCGTCGGGGTCGAGCCCCACGACCGCGGTGCCCACCGTGTCGAACGCGCCGGCAAGGAAGGCGACCGTCGTCTCGGCGAGTCCGCGCTCGTCGCGCGCGCCTGGAAGCGCACGGGCGAGCCCGGCCAGCAGCGCGAGGCGGTTCGTGGTGCTGGCGCCGAAGCCGGCGTGCGCGGAGCCGAGCCCGCGTCCCTCGCGGGCGGATGCATTGCCGGCGGATCCGACGCTGCGCGCGGGGCTGTCGCGCAGGACGCCGCCGTTCGTGCGCTTCGTCTGACGCAGCGCGGCATCGGCGCGCAGGATCAGCTCGTCGACGCTGCGGGCGGGCGCGCCGAACGTGGCCCAGCCGACGCCGGCGCCCAGACGCCGTTCGCCGTCGGCGCCGAACGGGATCTCGGCGATCGCGCGCGTGAGGCGCTCGGCCAGCTCGCGCGCCTCCTCTTCCCCCGCCCGCACCGCGATCACGGCGAACTCGTCGCCGCCCTGCCGACAGCAGACGTCCTCCTCGCGCAGCGCCTCGCGCAGCGCGACCGCGACAAGCCGCAGCGCGTCGTCGCCGGCCAGGTGGCCGAGCTCGTCGTTGATCGCCTTGAAGCCGTCGAGGTCGAGCAGGACGAGCGAGAACGGGTCGTCGTAGCGCCGCGAACGCGCGACCTCGGCCGTGAGCTGGCGCATGAACATGCGGTAGTTGCCGAGACCGGTGAGATCGTCGAGCTCGGCCATCCGCAGCGCGTCCGCCTCGCGCCGCATGAGCGCGTCGTGCTCGCGTCGCAGCCTCGCGAGCGAGACGGCGAGCGTGCCGCCCGCCAGCAGCGCGACGACACCCACGCCGGCACCGAGCGCCGAGACGAGCGTGTCTTCACCACCGACGATCGCGAGCGCGATCAGTGCGAGAATCGCGAGGGCGAGGACGGCCGCCGCGACCAGCACGACGCCAGCATGAACCTGCGAGCGGGCGGCGCCGGGCAGAGGCTCCTCGCCGTATGCTCGCGGCCGGTCGCGACCGTGCGTGTCGTCCATCCCTCTCTGTGCGCTCATCGGACATCCATGCCGAAGGTGGTTAAAGCTCATCAAAGCTACCAAGGTCCAGGGTCATTTCCCGGCACCCCGGCTTTTGGGCCGCTGCGCCTCTTCCTCGGTGCCTTCGGCGATCCAGGTCATGCGTTCCCCATGTTGGCGCTCGGATCGGCGCTCGCGAGACGTGGTCACGCGGTCACGTTCGAGACGTGGGAGCGTTGGCGTCCCCACGCGGAGGCCGCCGGGCTGGCGTTCATTCCCGCGCCCGAGTTCCCGGTCTTTCCGAGCGAGTCCGGACCGCTGAAGCCGTACGAGGCGGTCGTCCATGCGGCGCGCAACACGCGGCCCCACGTGGCCGCCGCGCGACCGCATGTGGTGGTGGCCGACATCCTCACGCTGGGACCGGCGCTTGCAGGGGAATTGGAGGGTGTGCCGGTCGCGACGCTGATCCCCCACGTGCATCCGCACCTGCCGCCGGGATCGCCCCCGTACTCGTTCGGTGCGCGCCCGCCGCGGACGGCGCTCGGCCGCCGCCTGTGGAGCGCCCTGGATCCACTCGTGATGAAGGGCCTGGAGCACGGCAAGCGCGACCTCAACAGCGCGCGGGCACGGCTCGATCTCGCTCCGGTCGACCGTGTCCATGGAGGGCTCAGCGAGCGGCTCTGTCTCGTCGGAACGTTTCCGCAGCTGGAGTACCCGCGCGAGTGGCCGGAGTGGACGCACGTCGTAGGCCCGCTGCTGTGGGAGCCGCCGTTCGAGGAGGTCGAGCTGCCCCCGGGTGAGGACCCGCTCGTGCTGATCGCCCCGTCGACCGCGCAGGACCGCTCGCACCGGCTGCTGCGCGCTGCGCTCGAGGGCCTCGATGGGGAGCCGGTGCGGGTGCTGGCGACGTGGAACCGGCGGTCGGTCGGCAGCCCGTTGTGCGTGCCGGCAAACGCGCGGCTCGTCGAGTGGGTCTCCTACGCGCGCACGATGCCGCGGTGCGCAGTGGTCGTCTGCCATGTCGGGCACGGGACGATGGTGCGGGCGCTGGCGTCGGGCGCGAGCGTGGTCGCCTGCCCGGCGGCCGGCGACATGTCGGAGAACGCGGCGCGGCTCGACTGGGCCGGAGCGGGCGTGCGGCTGCCGTGGCGCTTCGCGACGCCGCGCGGCGTGCGACTGGCGGTACGACGAGCGCTGGCTTCGCCCGGCGTGACGAAGCGGGCCGGCGAGCTGGCGGCGTGGGCGCGCGAGCACGACGGGGCCGAGCGGGCAGCGGATCTCGTCGAGCAGCTGGCACGCTCGACGGCCGGTAGCGTGATGGCACGTGGCTGAGCTCGTCCTGCCGGTCCTGCAAAGCGAGCGCCTGACCCTGCGTCCGCTGACCGAAGCGCACCTCGACCGGCTCGTCGAGGCGATGTGGGATCCCAGCGTGCGGCGCTGGTGGGGCACGGTCGCGAGCCCCGACGCGCTGCGCGAGGACCTGCGCCACGACGGCAACGCGTTCGCGATCGAAGTCGACGGCGAGGCCGCCGGCTGGCTGGGCGTCGTCGAGGAGAACGAGCCGGACTACCGCCACGCCGCGCTCGACATCGGACTCGGGCCCGATCACCAGGACCGCGGGCTGGGCTCTGAAGCGCTGCGGACGGTCATCCGCTGGCTGATCGACGAGCGCGGCCACCACCGCTTCACAATCGATCCGGCGGTCGCCAACGAGCGCGCAGTCCGCGCGTACACGTCCGTCGGCTTCAGACCGGTCGGGGTGTTGCGCCGCTACGAGCGTGGCCCGGGCGGCGTATGGGAGGACGGGCTGCTGATGGACCTGCTGGCGGAGGAGCTGCGGTAACGCCGGTCCGCCCGACCGCTACACGACCGCCCCGGCACCGCTGGCCGGATGCGCCTTCGCCCACGCCACGATCTTCTTCGAGTCGTAGATCGCCTCGCCGTCGTCGAGCACGAGGACCGGCACCAGCGACTTCCCGGTCAGCCGCTTGACCTCCTTGCGACCGCTCGTGACGTCCGGCAGCGGCGCGAGACCGTAGGCCTTGACCACCTCCGGGTCGTGCCCGGCGTCCTTCAGCGCGTGGTACGCGTTGCCACAGGGATGACCGCCGGGTCGCAGCGGGTTCTTGAACGTGCCCCAGCAGACGTAGAGCTTCATCGTCAGGTCCTCTCGCATCGGGTCCCGCGAGCATAGGCACGGGCGGCCCGGGGCGCGCCGGATCTCCCCCGCTGCCGCTACCATGCCTCTTCGCCTTCCCCGGTAGCTCAATTGGCAGAGCATTCGGCTGTTAACCGAAGGGTTGTTGGTTCGAGTCCAACCCGGGGAGCTTGGCCTGATCGCGCGTCACATCGGCGTTTGCGCCCGGCTTGAGCGCGGCCAAGGTCCCAATAGGGTCCCGTTTTCTGTCCAGGGCAGCGCCAGACCGAGTCGATCGGGCGGTGGCATGCTGTGCCGCCTGGTCCGCGACCGAGGCGAGGTAGCCGCAGAGCCGGGGGCGCTACCCGAATGGGAGGACGCCAGAGCCGGGACCGGGGCAGGCAGGCGAGCCCAGCTGCGCGACCGCTCTGGGGAGCTGCCATAGCGTCTCAGCACCTCACATCGCCCCGCGTTCGAGGCGTGTTCTGTGCTTGCTTCGAGAAACACCTCGGACTACAATCCCGCATGTTGATCTTGCCATCTGAGGTCCATCGGATCGGCAACGTCGCTAGGGGGAGAAGATGACGAAGATGAACCGCTGCAAGCTGCTCGGTGCGGTCGCGGGGATCCTGCTCGGCGCCGTCGTCGGCAGCGCGTCAGCGAGGACGTTCTCTACCTCCGGCCAGACGTTGAGAACTGTGTTCTTCCTATTCCTCAGAGAAAGAGAAGCAGGAGAACGTCTCCAAATCACTGGTGGCTTCGGGACGTACGCGTGTGCTCTCACACTCGAAGGATCGCTGCACGCGAGAACGATTTCAAAGGTGGTGTCCAGCCTAGTCGGCTACATCAATAGAGCGGACATGGCGCAATGCTCCTCGGGAGGCCTCATAGAAAGCAGGGTGCTAAGGGAAGGGCTCCCGTGGCACGTTCGGTATCGCTCCTTCACGGGGACGCTACCGAGCATAGGAAATCTCGCCGTCTCGATCATCGGCTTTGCCATGCAGATCAGAGAAGGGCCGTTCGGCCTCAGATGTCTAGGCTCCAGCACCGCAGAACAACCACTCGGCATGACGTACACGCGGGAAGGTGGCGGTGCGCTGACCGCGGCGACGGCCTCGGGCACCCTGAGAACCGCTTGCGGCGAAGGCATCTCGCTAACCGTGACGTTCGAAGGCAGGTCAGGAGGGCTTACCGCCCCCAGCGTCACGCTAATATGAGATGCCTCGTGGTGGTCTGAGGGGTCGATCCTGAGCGCCCTCCTCAGGCGCTCTGCAGCTTGCCGCTCAGGACCCGCAGTCGCGCGCGGACCTGCTCGCGCTCGATGCTGAGTCTGCTGATAGAGCCGTCGGCGGTGCCGGCCTGGCGGGCAAGGTCGATGGCGCGTTCGAGGCGTGCCAGTTCGAGGGAGAGCCAGGCGTGCTCGAGGTTGCCCGGGCGCACGCTGCCGCCGCGGGCGGCGCGGGCGTCGAGCTCGGAGATGTACGTCGAGAGCTCGGCGTCGTCGTCGGGCAGCCCGTCGAGCGGTGCGTCGAGATGTTGCAGCAGGTGCGCCGTGGCGCGACGTGCGAGGTCGGAGCTGAAGTGCTGCTGCAGGTCCGCTTCCTCCAGCAGCGCTCTGCCCTCGCGCGGAAAGGCGACGCAGAGGGCGAGGAAGGTGCGCTCGCCGCGCTCGCGGCGGTCGAGCAGGTGTGGAAGCACGTGCGTGGGCGCGACGCTCGCCTGCTGCGCGCCGTTGCGGGCGCCCGGAGCGGAGCTGCCGGACGCGCCCCCTCCGCCGCCGGCCGCCGTTCCCGGCGGTGCGACCGCAGCGGGTCCCCCTTCGCCGATCAGCGACTTCGCCATCTGGTCGGACAGGTCCAACCGGCCAGCCACCCGCCGCACCAGCTCGTCGCGCAGGATGCTCGCGGGCAGCGGACCGAGCAGCGGCCGGACCTCCGCCAGGGCGCGATCCTTCCCCTCCGCGGTGCCGACCTCGGCGCGCGCGAGGACGCGGTCGACGTGGAACTCGACGAACGGCACCGATCTGCCGATCCGCGCCCGGACCGCCTCCGCCCCCTCCTGCTGCACCAGATCCGCCGGATCGAGGCCCGGCGGAAGCGCCACCACACGCAGCTCCATCGAACGCCCCTCCGCCACGCGCGCGGCGCGGAGCATCGCCTCCTGGCCGGCGCCGTCGGCGTCGAGCGCGAGCACCAGAGTCCGCGCGGTGCGCTCCAGCTCTCTCGCCTGATCGTCGGTGAACGAGGTGCCCATGATCCCGACCGCGTTCTCAATCCCCGCCTGGTGCAGCGCGAGCACGTCGGTGTAGCCCTCGGCCAACACGATCGAGCCGGCGCGGGCGGCCGCCTTGCGCGCGAGGTCGATGCCAAAGAGCTGGCTGCCCTTGTGGAAGACCTCGCCCTCACTGGTGTTGAGGTACTTCGGCGGCTGGTTGTCGCGCATCGCGCGTGCGCCGAAGCCGACCACGCGCCCACGCGAGTCGGCGAGCGGGAACATGATCCGCTCGCGGAAGCGGTCGTAGATCGAGCCGCGCTGCTGCTTGGACCGCTGCGCGAGGCCCGTCGCGACCAGCTCGTCCTCGCTGAAGCCGGCCTGCCGCGCCACCAGCAGCAGTCTGTCCCACGCGCTCGGCGCGTAGCCGACGCGGTAGGTCTTCAGCGTCGCCTCCTCCAGGCCGCGCCGGGCGAGGTACTCGCGCGCGCCCTGCGCCTCGCCGGCCTCCCACAGATACCGGGCGTAATAGGCGGCGGCGCGGTCGAGCAGCTTGTGCAGCCGCTCCCGGCGCTCGCGCTGCGCCTTCGCCATCGGGTCCTCGTCGGCGACCTCGAGCGTGACACCGAAGCGCTCCGCGAGCGACTCCATCGCCCCGACGAAGTCGAGCCCCTCCGTCTCCATCACGAAACGGAACGGATCGCCCGACATCTGACAGCCGAAGCAGTGGTAGTGCTTCTCCTCGGGACGCACGTGGAACGAGCCGGTGCGCTCCTCGTGGAACGGGCAGCGGCCGAAATAGGAGTTGACGCCCGCCCGCCGCAGCTCGGTACGGGAGGAGACGAGCGAGATCATGTCGACCGCGTCGCGGACCTTCTCCTTGGAGTCGTCGGTGTACCGGGGCATCGGGTCAGTCGCTGGACGGGAATGCGCGCGGCACGGTGAGCGCCTCGAAGCGGCGGATGCAGAAGCGGTCGGTCATGCCGGCGAGGTAGTCGGTCACGCGCGTGGCGAGGTCGTCGGCAGCGTCGGGCGTCGGCACGGGGATCTCCCCAGGATGCTCGCAGTAGTGGTCGAACAGCGCGCGCACCACGTGCTCGATCTTGCGGTGCTCGCGGCGTGCCGCCTCCGCCAGGTACACGTGCGCGAACATGAAGTCGCGCAGCGCGCTCATCGCCTCCCCCGCCTCCGCGCTCTGCACGATGTCGCCGGCGCGCTCTGATGACTCGACGACGTCGTGCACGAGCGCGTCGATCCGCTGCGCACCTGTCGCTCCGAGCACCGCGATCGGCTCGCGCGGGAGGTCGGCCTGGTCCAGCACGCCGGCGCGCAGCGCGTCGTCGATGTCGTGGTTGATGTAGGCGACGCGGTCGAGCAGCCGCACGATCCGGCCCTCCAGCGTGTGCGGCATCGGGGCGCGGCCGGAATGGCCGAGGATCCCGTCGCGCACCGGCTCGGTGAGGTTGAGGCCCTCGCCGTCGCGCTCCAGCCGTTCCACCACGCGCAGCGAGTGCTCGTGGTGCTTGAAGCGACGGTCGAAGCGCTGTTGGAGGCAGTCGTCGAGGGCGGCCTCGCCGATGTGGCCGAACGGCGGATGGCCGAGATCGTGCGCAAGCCCGATCGCCTCGACCAGGTCCTCGTTGAGCCGCAGGGCGCGGGCGACCGTGCGGGAGACCTGCGTCACCTCCAGCGTGTGCGTGAGGCGCGTGCGGTAGTGGTCGCCCTCGGGCGCGACGAACACCTGCGTCTTGTGCTTCAGGCGGCGGAACGCCTTCGTGTGAACGATCCGGTCGCGGTCACGCTGGAACGGCGTGCGCAGGCCGCACTCGTCCTCGGGTCGCTCGCGGGCGGCCGGATAGGACGGTGTGGCGAGCGGCGACAGGGCCTTTGCCTCCTGCGCACGCACCCGCGCGGCGAAGGCCTCCGCGACGGGACCGCTCGGGTGCGTGGGGGATCGCACGGCCATAGCACCGATTCTCGCACCGACTGGGGCGGTGGAGCCGATCGACCCGATTCACAGTTGGCACAGCCGCAGTCATTTGCGCGATGTTCCCTCAGTGCTCTAGCTTCCTCCCGCCAATTTCCCCTACCGAGGAGTAGCAAATGCGTAGAAGCTGGCGTATAGCGCTGGTGGTCGGCGCGATCATTGCCGTGTTCGCCGCCACCTCAGCCGGCGCGGCGAAGTTCATCACCGGCGCCGATATCCAGAACGGCTCGATCGGCCTGAGAGACCTCAGCAGAGCCGCGAGACGCGGGCTCAAGGGCAATATCGGTCCGACCGGTCCGCAGGGCGCACCTGGACCGACCGGCCCGGCTGGTGCACCTGGTGCAGCCGGACCGGCATCGTTGTCGACGGCGATCCGGAGCGCACAGTTTTCGGCCCTGCCGGAAGACTTCGCCGACGGGGAGGTCCGCTGCCCGGATGGCATGGTCGCAATCGGCGGCTCCCTTTCCCCCGGAGCGCTCATCCCCGTGTTCGACGCTCCCTCCAACGACGGGCGCGGCTGGGTCGGGTCGGCGTACAACTTCGACTCGTCGTCCATCTTCAGAATGCTCATCGTGGTCGTCTGCACGCCCGGAAGCGCGCAATTCGTCGCGTCGACCAACGAGCACACCGACCTGACGGCGCTGAAGGCCGCGGTGCGTGACGCGCAGGACAGATAGCTGATTGGTTCGGCTGGCGGAGGGTTCGTCCTACGGCGACGTTCTCGCCGCCAGCCGCTCCGCCACCGCCGCCTGCGCCGCCGCCACCCGCGCGATCGGGACGCGGAAGGGTGAGCAGGAGACGTAGTCGATGCCGGAGTGGTGGAAGAAGTCGATCGAGTCGGGGTCGCCGCCGTGCTCGCCGCAGACGCCGAGCTTGAGCTGCTCCTTCGTCTTGCGCCCCAGCCACGCGCCCATCCGCACCATCTGTCCCACGCCGGGCGCGTCGATCGTCTCGAACGGCGAGCGGTCGACGATCTTGCGCTCCAGGTAAGTGGCGAGGAACTTCGACTCCACGTCGTCGCGTGAGAAGCCGAGACCGGTCTGCGTGAGGTCGTTCGTGCCGAACGAGAAGAAGTCGGCGTGGTGGGCGATCGAGTCCGCCAGGAAGCACGCCCGCGGCAGCTCGATCATCGTGCCGACGAGAAAGTCGCGGCCGACCTCCAGGCCCCGTTCGTGCGCTGCTCTCACGACCAGCTCGCGCATCAGCTCCAGCTCCGCCTCGTAGTCGACGAGCGGGATCATCACCTCGAGCAGCGGCGCCTTGCCCGTGCGCTCGCGCACCGCGATCGCCGCCTGCGCGATCGCGACCGCCTGCATCTCGTACACCTCGGGATAGAGAATCCCCAGCCGGCAGCCGCGCGTGCCGAGCATCGGGTTCGTCTCCTCGAGTGCCTGCACGCGCTCCAATGTGCGCTCCAGCTCCTCGGTCTCGCCGCGGGTGTCACGCGCGTGCTCGAGCTGGCGCTCCACCTCATAGCGATGCGGCAGGAACTCGTGCAGCGGCGGGTCCAGCAGACGGATCGTGACCGGCTCGCCCTGCATTGCCTCGAACAGACCCTCGAAGTCCTGCTGCTGGAGTGGCAGCAGCTCGGCGAGCGCCGTGCGCCGCGACTCCTCATCCTCGGCCATGATCATCGCCCGCATCTTCGGCTGGCGATCCGCCGCCATGAACATGTGCTCGGTGCGGCAGAGGCCGATCCCCTCGGCGCCGTACTCGCGCGCCCGTGTGGCGTCCTCGGGCGTGTCCGCGTTGGCGCGCACACCGAGCTTGCGCAGCTCGTCGCACCAGGCGAGCACGGTCTCGAACTGTCTGCTCCAGCGCGCCTCGACGAGCGGGACGTCGTCGAGCGTGACGATCCCGGCCGAGCCGTCGATCGCGATGCGGTCGCCGCGGTTGAGGACGGTGTCCCCCACCTTGACCGTCTCGGCCTGCAGGTCGATCTCCAGCTCCGATGCGCCACAGACGCACGGCCGCCCCATCCCGCGCGCGACGAGCGCGGCGTGCGAGGCCTTCCCTCCCTCGCTCGTGAGGATCCCGCGGGCGGCGTCGAAGCCGGCGACGTCGTCGGCCTCGGTGAACGGGCGCACGAGGATCACGTCCTTGCCGGCGGCCGCGGCCTTGACCGCCTCGGGCGCGGTGAAGACGATCTCGCCCTTCGCCGCGCCCGGCGACGCCGCCACGCCGTGTGCAAGCACGGCTATCTCGGCGTGCGGGTCGAATGTCGGATGCAGGAGAGCGTCGAGCTTGCCGGCATCGATCGTCATCAGCGCCTGCTCGCGCGTCAGGAGATCCTCCGCGACGGCGTCGGCCGCAAAGCGCACCGCCGCCTGCGCCGGGCGTTTCGCATTGCGCGTCTGCAGCATGTACAGACGCCCCTCCTCGATCGTGAACTCGGTGTCCTGCATGTCGCCGTAGTGGGCCTCGAGGGTTCTGAGGATCTTCATCAGCTCGGCGTGGGCCTCGGGCATCACGTCGGCCAGCTCGGCGATGTCGCGCGTGTTGCGCACGCCGGAGACGACGTCCTCCCCCTGCGCGTTCTGCAGAAAGTCGCCGGACGGCTCCGGCTCGCCGGTCACCTCGTCGCGGCTGAAGGCGACACCGGAGCCCGACGAGTCGCCCTTGTTGCCGAAGACCATCTGCTGCACGTTGACCGCGGTGCCCCAGTCGTCGGGGATGCGGTTGATGCGGCGGTAGTGGATCGCGCGCTCACCCATCCACGAGTCGAACACCGCGCGGATCGACTGGCGCAGCTGCTCGTGCGGGTCCTGCGGAAAGTCCTCACCGGTGTGCTCACGGAACAGCGTCGCGAAGCGCTGTGTGAGCTCGCGCAGCGCGTCGACGTCGAGGTCGGTGTCGAGCTTGACGCCGCGCTCGGCCTTCAGCTCCTTGATGACCTGCTCCAGCCGCTCGCCCGGCACCTCGCGCACGACGTTGCCGAACATCTGCACGAAGCGGCGGTAGGAGTCCCACGCGAAGCGCGGGTTGTCCGTCTTGCGCGCGAGACCCTCGACGGAGGCGTCGTTGAGGCCGAGGTTGAGGACCGTGTCCATCATGCCCGGCATCGACTCGCGCGCGCCCGAGCGGACGGATACGAGCAGCGGGTCCTCCGGGTCGCCGAGCTGCTTGCCGGTCGCCTCCTCCAGGCGCGCGAGCGCGTCGGCGACCTGCTCGTCGAGGCCGTCCGGCTCGGTGCGGTCCGCCTCCATGTAGGCGACGCACGCCTCGGTCGTGATCGTGAAGCCGGCGGGGACCCGCTCGGCGCCGAGGATGCGCGTCATCTCGGCGACGTTGGCTCCCTTGCCGCCGAGCAGGTCGCGCAGCTCGCGCGAGCCCTCGGCAAAGGTGTAGACGTATCTCGTGGCGGCGGATGTCTCTGGCATTCCGGGAGTCTAGGTCGGCCCCAGATGGAATACCCGTTCCACGCCCGGCCGCTGGTCAGGCTGCACGCGGGAGCGGCCTGAGATGGACATGCGCGTGGTGCTCGGCGGTCTCAGCAATGGCCCGCTCGGCCTGTCTGAGCGCACGTGCGCTCGCGTCCGGCGACTCCGCGAGCGGGCGGCCGAGGGCCGCGACGAGGAACGTGTGCGCCTCCTCGCTCAGCGGGAAGGCCGACGCCTCGCACGCGCTGCAGACGACGCCGCCGGCCGCGCCGGAGAAGCCGCTGAGGTGATCGGCCTCGCCGCAGGAGGCGCACGTGGCGAGCTGCGGGGTGAAGCCGCCAGCGACGAGCAGCTTCAGGCGGAAGGCGAGTTGGTGGGCGGCGCCGGCGGCGCGCTCGTCGTCGTCGAGCAGCCGCAGCTCGTTCGCGAGCAGGTGGAAGACGGCGGGGCTGGGATCGTCGGTCTCGAACAGCCGCGAGACGGAGTCGCAGGCGCGCGCGGCGGCGTCGAGCGAGGCGGCACGCTCGCGCAGCGGCCCGTGGGCGTCGAGCGTCTCGGCGGAGGTGACGGTGAGGAGGTCGCTGCGGCCCTGGTAGAGGATCGCGCGCAGGTGGAAGAACGGCTCCAGCCGCGCGCCGAAGCGGCTCCGGGTGCGCCGTGCGCCCTTCGCGATCGCCGAGACGCGGCCGTGGTCGGGCGTGTAGAGGTGCAGGATGCGATCGGCCTCGCCGTAACGGATCGAGCGCAGCACGATCGCCTCGGTGCGCAGCGAGCCGGGCATCAGGATGCCGCCCCTGGAGGCGCTATCCTAAATGAAGTGATGCCGAAGAAGATCACGCTGTACACAACCGACAAGTGCTCCTCGTGCCTGCGCGCAAAGGCGCTGCTGACGCAGCGTGACGTGCCGTTCGAGGAGATCAATCTCTCACGCGATCAAGACGGACGCGTGGCGCTCGTCCAGCGTACCGGCATGATGACCTTCCCCCAGATTCTCGTCGGCGACGAGCCGCTCGGCGGCTTCGAGGCGCTCGCCGCGGCAGACCGCGACGGCCGTCTCGCCGCGCTGCTCGGCGACTGACCCACCGGACTCGCTTGCGCGGCGCTTCGCGCGTCGGCTAGCGTAGATGCCTCTTGGGGGAACAGGGGGACCGATGAACATCGCCGCATTCTTCTGGGACGCGCATCCCAGCTCGAGCTACCGCGCAATCCATCCGCTGACCGAACTCACCCGCCGCGCGCACCTCGTGGCGACATACACCGAGCCGGAGCAGCTCACGCCCAGCGACGAGGACCTCGACGTGATTCTCGAGGACTTCGACGTCGCCTTCATCGGGCGGTACATAGAGCCGGAGGCGGTGGAGCTTGCGAGACGGCTGACCGCTGCCGGGATGGGCGTGGTGTGGGACTACGACGACGACGTCGTCAGACCCGAACGGCGCGCGGGCTTCGACGGCATGGCCGAAGTGGTCGACGTGATCACGACAACAAACGAGCTGCTCGCCGAGCGCTACCGCGAGTACGGCGCGCGCACCGTCCTGCCGATCCCGAACTTCATCACCCGCCCTTCACTCGTCGCGCCGAGACGCAAGCATGACGGGACGGTCCTCGGCTACATAGGCTGGGTTGACCATCAGGACGACTGGGACCACCTCGGGCTCCAGGAGATCGTCGAAGACCTCCTCGACATCCATCCCGACCTGCGCGTGGAGAGCGTCGGCCCGATCGACCTGAGGCTGCCGAGGGACCGCTATCACTCTTACGGCGTGCTGCAGTTCGACCAGCTGCCGCAGGCGATCGCCGGCTTCGACATCGCGATCGCGCCGCTCATAGACAAGCTCGGCAACGCGACCCGCTCCGACATCAAGCTGAAGGAGTACGCGATCGCGGGCGTGCCCTGGCTCGCTTCCGGTTACGGCCCCTACGTCGACTTCTCCGAGGACCAGGGTGGGCGGCTGGTGGCGGACGACGGCTGGTTCGACGCGCTCAACGGGCTGTTGAGCGACGGCAAGTCTCAGCGCAAGCTCGCCAAGAGGGGCCAGAAGTGGGCGAAGGATCAGACGCTGGAGCGCAATGCGCCGCTGTGGGTGGGCGCCTTCGAGCAGGCGATCGAGCAGGCCGAGGAGCGCAGCGGGGCACGGGCGGCGTAGGCGCTGGGGATCGGGCGCGCCGTCAGCGGCTCATCGGGACGATCCGCGCCCCGCGCGGGCGGGGCTGACAGCGCTCGCAGACGTACGTGCCGCGGCCGGCGGCGAGGAGCTTCCGCACCGGGCCGCCGCAGACGGGGCACGGCTCGCCGGCGCGGCGGTGCACGAGGAAGCGGTCCTGGAAGGAGCCGCGTGCGCCGTCGAGGTCGCGGAAGTCATCGATGCTTGCGCCGTTCGCGTCGATGCCCTCGGTGAGCGCCTCGCGGACCGTGTCTCGCAGCAGCCCCCACTGGGCTCGCGTGAGTCTGCGAGCCTCGCGCAACGGGTGGACCTTCGCACGGAACAGCGCCTCGTCGGCGTAGATGTTCCCGACGCCCGCGATCCGCTTCTGGTCGAGCAGGAACGCTTTCACGGGCGCGCGCGAGCCGCGGGCGAGCGCGTGCAGGTGCTCGCCGGTGAAGTCGTCGCTGAAAGGCTCGACGCCGAGGCGCGCGTCGAAGTAGTCGTCGACCGCGGGCTGGCCGGCGACGAGCGCGGCCGTGCCGAAGCGGCGCGGGTCGACGAAGCTCAGGGTGTGCTCGTCGTCGAAGCCCATGATCGCGCGGGTGTAGAGCGCGCTCGGCTCGGCGTCGTAAAGCAGGTTGCCGGTCATGCGCAGGTGCATGAGCAGGAACAGCTCGTCCTCGAACTCGGCGATCAGGTACTTGCCGCGGCGGTCGAGGCGCTCCACGCGGCGGCCGACGAGCGGGCCGAGCACCTCGTTCGGCTCGCGCGGCGCGGTCCAGCGGGCGTCACTCACGCGGTAGACGACGAGCATCCGCCCCTCCAGGCGGGGCGCGAGCTGTCGGCGGACCGTCTCGACCTCTGGCAGCTCGGGCATGGCGGGGAGGCTAGCCGGGTTGCGCTCAGCGGCGTCCTGTCCTGTGCTCGCAGGACCGGCCTAGGACAGGACGGTGATCGGCGACCTACGGCACGAAGGGCGTGCCCGGCAGGTTGGGCACGTCGCGGCCGGTGAGCCAGCGCACGACGCTCGCACCGACGTCGGCGAGCGGACCGTCGTGGCGACGTCCGTCCTGGCCGGCGAACGACGCCAGCAGCGGCGCGTGCTCGCGGGTGTGGTCGGTGCCGGGGTGCAGCGGGTCGCAGCCGTGGTCGGCGGTGAGGATCAGCAGATCGTCGGGACCCAGCAGCCGCTGCCAGCGCGCGACGGCGGCGTCGATCTCGCGCAGCGCGGCGTGGAAGCCCTCCACGTCCTTGCGGTGGCCGTAGACCTGATCGGTCTCGATCAGGTTGGTGAAGACGAAGCCGGCGTCGAGGCGCTCCAGCAGCTCCGTCGTGGAGGCGATCGCCTCGGCGTTCGTCGCGCCCGGGTGGGACGCGTCTATCCCCGCGCCCGCGAACAGCTGCGAGACCTTCCCGACTGCGTGGACCGGCACGTGCGCGGTCTGGAGCGCGTCGAGATGACTGGGCGAGGGCGGCGGGAGCGCGAAGTCGCGGCGGTGCGGCGTGCGCTCGAACGCACCGGTCTCCCCCTCGAACGGCCGCGCGATCACGCGCCCGACCGCGTGCTCGCCACTCATCAGCTCGCGCACGCGGCCGCAGACCTCGTACAGCTCGCCCACCGGCACGACGACCTCGTGCGCGGCGATCTGGAGGACCGAGTCCTGTGAGGTGTAGACGATCAGTGCGCCGTCGGTGAGCGCCCGCTCGCCGAAGTCCTCGATCGCGGCAAGGCCGTCGTTCGGCGCGTTGCACAGCACCGACCGCCCGGAGATCCGCTCGATCGCGGCGACGATCTCCGGTGGGAAGCCGCCCGGGTAGGTCGGCGGCGGCGTGCTCGCGACGACGCCCATCAGCTCCCAGTGCCCGGTGGTCGAGTCCTTGCCGGGGCCGAGCGGATGGAGACGACCGTGCAGAATCGGGTTGGCAGCCGGAGCGACGCCGTCGAGCGGCAGGATCGAGCCGAGCCCCAGCCGTTGCAGCGTCGGCAGCTCCAGGCCGCCCGCAGCACGCGCGAGGTGGCCCAGCGTGTTCGTGCCCGCGTCGCCGTAGTCGGCCGCGTCGGGGAGCGCCCCGGCGCCGCACGCGTCGAGCACGACGACGAGCGCCCGGCGCCCCATGCGGCCTGTCAGTCCGGCCGCGCGGTCGAAGCGCGCGGGTGTGCAGCGAAGTAGACGTCGCGCAGGCGGTCGGCCGAGAGATGCGTGTAGATCTGCGTCGTCGCGATGTCGGCGTGGCCGAGCATCTCCTGCAGCGAGCGCAGATCGCAGCCGCCGGCGAGCAGGTGCGTCGCGAACGTGTGCCGCAGCGTGTGCGGACTCATCTTGTCGGCGAGGCCGGCGCTCTTCGCGTGGCGCTGGACGATCTTGTAGAGGCCCTGGCGCGTGAGGCCCTGCCCGCGCTGGTTGACGAACACGTGCGTCTCGTCGCGGATGCCGACGAGCTTCGGCCGCCCGACGGTCAGGTATGCGAGCAGCGCCGCGACGGCCTTGCTGCCGATCGGCACGAGCCGCTCCTTCGAGCCCTTGCCGTTGGCGCGCAGCACGCCCTCGTCGAGGTCGATCTCCTCGAGTCTCATGCCGACCGCCTCGGAGGCACGCAGCCCGCAGGCGTACATCAGCTCCAGCAGCGCGCGGTCTCGCAGTGCGGCCGGGCTGCCGCCTCTCGGCTGGGAGAGGAGCAGCGCGACCTCGTCGCGGCTGAGGACCTTCGGCAGTCTCTTGCCGCGCGGTGGCCCCTTCAGCTCGGCGGTCGGATCGCGGTCGAGGATCTCCTCGCGGCGCAGGTGGCGGTAGAAGGAGCGCAGGCAGGCGACCTTCCGCTGGATCGTCGTGGAGGCGGCAGGGGCCTTCCCGTCCCCACCGGCGGCCAGCGTCGCAACGAATGCGGCGAGGTCAGTGTGCTCGACGTGCAGCGCGTCCTTGCCGTTCGTGTCAAGCCAGGCGCCGAACTGCAGGAGATCGGAGCGGTACGCCTCGAGCGTGTTGCGACTGAGGCCGCGCTCGAGCTCAAGGTAGGCGATGAAGTCGAGGACGAGATCCTCGTAGGCGCCGGTGCGCAGCGGCGGTGCGATCGCGATCGACATGTCCGCACGCCTGATTCGGGGTGCGGCGTCCGGCTCCTGCCGAGCGCAAGCCGGCGGTCAGCGGCGCGCGCGCAGGAGCATCAGGCCGATGAGCGACTTCGCGTCCTCACACTCGGCGATTGCGTCGTCAAGACGAGCGAGTGGCCACGCGATGATCTCGATCCGCTCGTCCTCCTCGACCGGCGGTCGCGGGACGTCGCGCAGGTCGGTCGCGAGGAAGACGTCGATGCGCTCGTCGGTGAAACCGGGACTCGTGTAGATCCCCTTGAGGTGCTCCCAGGTGCCGGCTGCCTTGCCGATCTCCTCGGCGAGCTCGCGCTCGGCGGCGGCACGCAGATCCTCCCCGGGCTTGTCGAGCTTTCCGGCGGGGATCTCCAGCAGGGCTCGCTCACCGCAGATCTCGCGCGGCTGGCGGATCAGCCAGACGTGCTGATCGTCGACCGGGACGACCGCCACGGCGCCCGGGTGCGCGACATTCTCGCGCGTGACGACCTCGCCGTCGCTATGGCGGTAGCGCTCGACTCTGACGGTGCCGATGTGGCCCGACCAGATCTCCTCGTAGCCGACCTGCTCGAAGGCGTCGCTCATACCCGTTGCTCCCCCGCCCCCACCAGGTCCGCCAGCCCGCCACCGGCAGCGAGCGCGGCGGCGAAGAAGAGGCGGTCCTCGTCGAACGTGCGACCCATCGTGCGCGTCGGCAGGCCGCTGGCGCGGTAGCCGTCGGCGTCGATCGGCATCTCGATGACGTCGTGCCCGGCCGCGCGGGCGGCGTCGAGCGCCGGGCCGATCCCGTCCATCTCGGCGAAGACGCGGGCGCCCGGCGGGACCGGCAGCGTGACCGGCTTCAGCAGCAGCTCCAGCACCGTGCGGGTGTGGTGCGAGAGGCCGCGGTGGCGTTCGCGCGGGTCGCCGGACGACATCCGCGCGGTCAGCACCGTTGGGCAGCCGAGTGCGATCGCCGCGTGCGCGGAGTCGAGCGCGACGATGCCGCCGTGGCCGAGCGCTGAGCCGGAGCCGAGGATCCCTGGGCCGGGTCCGACGAGCGCGACGTCCCAGTTCTCCTCGGCGAGGCCATCGTGGATGGCGCCGGCGGTTGTGATCGCCTCCTGGGCTCCGCCGTAGGCGGGGGCGGCGGTCGTGTGGCCGGTGAGCAGGCCGCGGTTGAGCAGTTGGCGGACGGTGTCGGACATCCCGCCGGGCAGGGCGCCGCCGGCGGTCTGGACGTAGCCGACTTTTGCGTTGGGCCGTTGTTGTCCGAGTGCCCAGGCGACCGGTGCGAGCTGGCCGTGCAGTTGGAAGACGCCGACGGGTCGGCCGAGTGGTGTCTTCAGCTCGCGACCCTCGACGGGGATGACGGCGTGCTGGAGGCTGGAGTAATTGAGCTTCATGACGTGGGCGCCGGGCATGCCCTTGCCGTGGAGACCGCGGGTGAGGTTGACATGGACGATGTCGAAGCCACCGGAGCCGAGGCCCAGCTCCTGGGCCTCGACGTTGAGGATCACCTCGTCGCCGGCTTTGCACGGGCCGACGAGCGCCGTGTCCGCTTGGGCGGGTCGTTGCTGGCCGTCGACCTCTACCTCCAGACGCTGCCACGGCTCCGGTGCCTCGGCGTCGGTCACGATGCCTCGGCGGAGCCTCAGCATTGGCCTGCCCCACGGCGGCATCGAGGGGTGCGTCCGCGGCCGGGTTGCAAGTTTTCCCCCGTATAGGGGGAGAAGTTGAGACTCATTGGACTGGTGCGTTGTCGAGGAGCGCCAGAGCCACGTCGAGCATCCCCTCCAGGGCCGCTACGGAGACGGCCTCGTCGGGCTGGTGGTTGCGCTCGGTGCCGTTGGCGAGGTTGATGCAGGGGAAGCCGGCGGCGGCAAGCGCGTTGGCGTCGGAGCCGCCGCCGGTGACGATGTGGCTCGGGGTGTAGCCGCAGGCGCGCAGCGCGGCCTCGGCGGTCTGCACCTCCGGCGCGCTGGGTCTCGTGCGGTAGCCGTGGAACAGCCGCGCGACATTCACGTCGAGATCGCATTCGGCGGCGTTGGCGCCGTCGGTCAGGTGGTCGACGATCTCGCTGACGACCGCCTCGACCTTCTGCTCATCGAGGCTGCGCACCTCCGCCTCCACGACACAGCGCTCCGGCACGACGTTGATGCCCGAGCCGCCGGTAATGGTGCCGACGTTGGCGGTCGTGTCGTGGTCGAGCCGGCCGAGCGGCATCGCGGCGATGGCGCGGGCGGCCGCGACAATTGCGCTGCGACCGGCTTCGGGGCGGATGCCGGCGTGTGCCGCGACGCCCTGCAGCTCGGCGACGATGCGGTGGTAGTACGGCGAGGCGAGCACGATTTCGCCGATCGGCGAGGCGTGGTCGAAGACGTAGCCGAAGCGGCTGCGGAGCTTGGACGCGTCGAACGCCTTCGCGCCCGCCAGCGCATGCTCCTCGCAGACCGTGAACAGCAGCTCGACGGGCACCGGCGGCGACTCGGCCACCCACCGCCGCGCGGCGGCGAGCATCACGGCGACCGCCGCCTTGTTGTCAGCGCCGAGGATCGCGTCGTGGCGGTTGCGCCAGACGCCTTCCTCGCAGACCGGATCGACCGGCCCCGTCAGGGGGACCGTGTCGAGGTGGGCGCAGAGGAGGATGCCCGCGCGCTCGCCGTCGGCGCCAGCCGCGATTGGGCCACCTCCCTCGATGCCGCCGTTCGTCGAGGGCACACGAGTCAGGAGGTTCCCGGCATCCGACCCGGCAATCGGTCCGGCGTCGTCCTCCTCGACCGTCAGCCCCAGCCCGCGCAGCTCAGCCGCAACCCGATCCGCGCATGCCCGCTCGCGCCCGTACGGCGACTCGATCGCGCACAGCTCGGCGAACAGGTCGCCGAGTGCGCGGCGCTCGCCCGCGTCGGCGCGTCTCACGCCGTCGTTGCGCGCACGCCGGCCTGCTCGGCGCCCGCATCGGCGGCCCCGGCGTGGTCGAGCGCGGCGCGCACGAAGCCGCGGAACAGCGGCGCCGGCCTGTCCGGACGCGACTTGAACTCGGGGTGGTACTGCGAGGCGACGAAGAACGGGTGCTCGCTTGCCGGCAACTCGACCGCCTCGACGAGTTGGTCGTCGGGCGACGTGCCGCCGACGACGAGGCCTGCCTCCTCGATCCGACGCCTCAGATGGTTGTTCACCTCGTAGCGATGGCGGTGCCGCTCATAGATGACCGCCTCGCCGTACAGCTCGCGGATGCGCGTGTCGTCGTGCAGCTTCACCGGGTCGGCGCCGAGGCGCATCGTGCCGCCGAGGTCGGAGATCTCCTTCTGCTCGGGCAGCAGGTCGATCACGGGCCACGGGGTCTCGGGGTCGAACTCGGTCGAGTTGGCGCCCTCCATGCCGACGACGTGGCGCGCGAACTCGGCGACCGCAACCTGCATGCCGAGGCAGATGCCGAGGTACGGGATCCCCTGCTCGCGCGCGACGCGCGCAGCGGCGATCTTGCCCTCGATCCCGCGTCCGCCGAAGCCGCCGGGGATCAGGATCCCGTCCGCGCCGGCAAGCCGCTCGGCGGCCTTGTCGACATCGAGGTGCTCGGAGTCGATCCAGTCGATCTCGACTTTGCCGCCGTGCTCGATGCCGGCGTGGCGCAGCGACTCGACGACCGACAGGTAGGCGTCCTCGAGCTTCACGTACTTGCCGACGAGCGCGATCTTCACCGGCTGCGTGGCCTGCTTCGCGCGCTCCGTTATCGCCTCCCACTCGGTCAGGTCGGGCGCCGGCGCTTCCATGCGGAAGTGGTCCAGCACGAAGTCATCGACCTGCTGGTCGACGTAGTTCAGCGGCACCTTGTAGATGTCGTCGACGTCGGAGGCCGAGACGATCGCCTCGACCGGCAGCGACGCGAACAGCGCGATCTTTCTGCGGATGTCCGTCGAGAGACGTTCCTCGGAGCGGCACATCAGCATGTCGGGCGCGATGCCGATGCGGCGCAGCTCGTTGACCGAGTGCTGCGTCGGCTTCGTCTTCAGCTCGCCGGCGTGGCCGATGTAGGGCACGAGCGTCAGGTGGATGAACATGCAGTTGCGCCGGCCGACGTCGACCGGGAACTGGCGGATCGCCTCGAGGAACGGCAGCGACTCGATGTCGCCGACCGTGCCGCCGATCTCGGTGATGACGACGTCGACGTCGCTCGCGTCGGCGACGAGCTTGATGCGGTGCTTGATCTCGTCGGTGATGTGCGGGACGACCTGGACCGTGCCGCCGAGGTAATCGCCGCGGCGCTCGCGGCGGATCACCGCGTCGTAGATGCCGCCGGCCGTGACGTTGGAGCCGCGACGTGTGTTGGCCGACGTGAAGCGCTCGTAGTGGCCGAGGTCGAGGTCGGTCTCGGCGCCGTCCTCCGTCACGAACACCTCGCCGTGCTGGTACGGCGACATCGTGCCGGGGTCGACGTTGATGTACGGATCGAGCTTCTGCAGCTGGACCGTGAGGCCGCGCGCGACGAGCAATCGCCCGATCGACGCGGCGGCGATGCCCTTCCCCAGCGAGGACACGACGCCTCCCGTCACGAAGATGAAGCGGGTCGTGCCGTTCGAGGGGGCGTCAGGCATGCGGCTCATTCCTTCCGATCGAGTCTATCTGCCGCAGCAGCGGAGTTCTTTCTATGAGTCTGGAAAGGGAGCGGAACTCGCCGTAGACGGTCAGTGCGAGGACGACGGCGAGGGCGATCAGCTGGCCGGTGGTGTCGAAGGCGTAGATCAGCCAGAGGCCCGCTACGGCGCCGATCAGGTTGGCGCCGACATCGCCGAGCATCGTGCGCTCCTTGAGGTCGTAGAAGCCGACGACGAGGATCGGGGCGGCGAGTGGGCCGACGACCCACAGCGGTGCGTACGAGCCGAAGTCGGTGTGTCCGTGCCAGGCGATGAGCGACAGCAGCGCGCCGAGCAGCAGGAACGCCTTCGCCGCACGGCCCGGCCGCAGGTCGAGCAGGTTGAAGAGGTTGGTCGTCAGCACCAGCAGCGCGACTGCCAACAGGTACTCGCCAACGCCCTCGACGTAGGCCGTCACCTGAAGCGCGAACAGAGCGAGGGCGAGCGAGCCGACCGCCTTCAACGCGCCGGTGCTGAACTCGCCGGCCAGGAGCGCCCGTCCGTGGCCGCGCCAGCCGCGCGACTCGCCGGCGAGCAGGTCGTCGACAAGGCCAAGCAGTGCAACACCGAGCGGGTACGTGAGCTCGGTCTGTACGTCCCAGTCGAACGGATCGAGCTTGGCGATCAGCACGAAGCCTGTCCAAAGGCCAACGACCAGCACCCCAGCCGCGACGATCGCTATCCCACCCGGGAACGGAAGCCTCACCCCGCGGTAGTTCTCCCGCGTGAAGCCCTCCGCCTGCAGGTGTCGCAGGATGGGCGGCGTCAGCAAGAGCGCCGCGACGAGCGCGACGAGCGTTGGGAGGGCGTGCACTCCGGCACCGTAGCCGCGAGAGCGGACGACGGAGCGAGCGGCCCGCCGGCCGCGATCACTGCAGCAACGGCGGGAGCCGGCCGCCGTCAGCGGTCGCCTTCACGCCGAAGCTGCCGCGCTCGCCGGCGAGCGCGAAGACGACCGCGGCGCGCCCGATCGGATCGTCGAGATCGTCGACGCTGGACAGCTCGTGGTCCTTGAACCACTCGACCTGCGAGGTCTCGGCGTCGGTCGTCTCGACGCCGACGACCGGCAGGTCCTGCGCGCGCAATCCGCGCACAAGGCCGTCCTCGAACGTGTCGACCGCGTCCGCGTCTGCTCCCTCGAGCTGCGGCGTGTTGCGCACGATCACGACGCCGTCCGCGCCGTTCAGCGCGCCGCTGCCCTGTTGCAGCAGGGCGCGCCGCACGAGGCGCAGCAGCCGCCCGCCCTGCGTGAACTGGATCCCGATACGCGTCGCGAACGGATGCAGCAGGTCCGGACTCTCGACCAGTTGCTCGTAGCGCGTGCCGCGGGCAGCGGCGGCGAGCTCGTCCGTCTGCAACGGCTCACGGATCACCGACACCGAGGTGAGGCGCGCGCCCGAGCCCTCCAGCGCGTCTTTCGTCAGGTTCCACATGCGATCCGACGGCCCGCCGAGCTCGATCAGCGCGATCCGCCGGCCGGCGAGCCGGCCGCTGACGAGCGCCGGGTAGGCCTCGGCCTCGAACTGCTGGCGCTCCTGCAAATGGTCGACTGCGTCGTCACGCTGCCCCTGCGCCTCGCGCACGTCGTCACGCAGCGAGGCGCGCACGTCCTGCTCGGCGCTGGAGACGAGCCCCTTGTCGCCGATTGCGACGCCGAGCAGCAGCCCGATCACGAGCGACAGGAAGACGGCAACGAGCGACAGGGCGTGGTAGCGGAAGTTCAGCATTGCGGGGAGGGTTTCAGGTGGAGCTTGCGCGTGCCTAAGCGTCTATGCGCCGATGCCGAGCAGCACCTGCAGCTTGAGCCACAGCAGGTCGGCGACGTCGTGCAGGCCGGGCGTCAGCAGGATCACGGCGACGAGCACGAGGATCCCGGTCAACGCGAGCAGACCGATCGGTGCGACGCCCGGCCGCGGCTTGTAGAGCCGGCTCACGCCCTTTGCGTCGACGAGGATCTCCCCCACGCGCAGACGGGTGAGGAAGGTCGACGCCATCCCACGCCGGTTCTTGTCGAGGAACTCGACGAGGTTGAAGTGCGAGCCGACCGAGACGAGCAGCTCGGCGCCCTTCTCGGCCGCGATCAGCATCGCGATGTCCTGGCTCGTGCCGGGCGCGGGGACCGTCTTGTGTGCCAAGCCGAGCTGCTCGAGGTACTCGCGGCCCGGCGCGCGGCCGTCGGGATAGGCGTGCACGACGAGCTCGGCGCCGCAGCGCAGCGTCGCCTCCGCAGCGGAGTCCATGTCGCCGACGATCATGTCCGGCTTGAAGCCTTCCTGCAGGAGCGCGTCGGCGCCGCCGTCGACTCCCACGAGGACGGGCCGCAGGTCGCGGATGTAGGGCCGCAGCGCCTTGATGTCGCGCTTGTGGTCCACGCCGCGCACGACGATCAGCACCGGCCGGTCGCGGAAGTCGGTGTCGAATCTCGGCAGGTCGATCCGCCCGGCAAGCAGGTCGCGCTCCTCCAACATGTACTGGATCGTGTTGTGCGCGAACGCCTCGAGCGCCTCGCCGATCTCCGCACGGCGCTGATCGGTCTCCGCCTGGATGCGCTCGGCTTCGAGCAGCTCGCCGGTCGCAACGCGCTCGCCACGGCACCACACCTCGCCGCCTCTGAGGACGACCGGGTCGCCGTCGTGCAAGCGCTCGAACACACCGTCGCCGGGCACATCGACCAGCGCAATGCCAGCCTGGGCAACGAGCAGCGGGCCCATGTTCGGATAGCTCCCAGTCGACGACGGCGAGCAGTTGATGACGCCCGCCACCCCGCAGGCAACGAGATCTTCACCCGAGACGCGGTCGAGGTCGCGATGATCGATGATCGCGACGTCACCGGGCCGCAACCGCTTGACGAGGTGCTTCGTGCGCTTCCCAAGCCGCGCAATCCCAGCCACCTCACGCGCTGGCGCGTTGGGGGTCGACGCAGCGTTCGATGAGGGGATGACAGCCACAATGGCACCCAATTCTACGGGGCCGTTCGGCTGGGCCTGTGATCTCGGGCGTGCTTTTGTCATTCCCCCGGCGCTCTTGGTACGCCGCGGCGCGCCTTGCTCCCTCGCGAGAGCCTCACGTGAACTGGGGTTGGCACTGCTCCCTGTCAGTGGGCGCCGCAGGGGGGCTCTCGCGAGGGACAAGGCGCGCACGGCTGACCAACACGGCCCGGACCCAGCCCAGCCACCCCAAGGCAGCGAGAGAGCTTTGAAGGCCGCCGGCCTCAGCGCCGAGCCCCAGGCGTGGCGGTCAGCCGGCCGCGCAATGTCCTCCGCGAGAGGCTCCCGCGGATCCCACAGACGTGGAGCCGAACCGCCCCACCCCAAGACCGGCCTCTCGCGGGGGAGCATTGCGCGGCCCGGCGTACCACCAGCGGCAGCGCCCCAGACCCGAACCATCAGGCCGCCTTCAAAAGCTCTCTCGCATGCCGCCGAGCCGCTCTGTCGGTCTCCTCCGCCCCCAGCATCCGCACCAGCTCCGCCACAACGGCGTCTCTGCGCAGGTGCGTGACGGTCGTGATCGCGGTCTCGCCGCTGCCGTCCTTCGCGATGCGGAAGTGGCGGTCGGCGTGGGCGGCGACTTGCGGAAGGTGGGTGATGCAGAGGACCTGGCGGTCAGCGGCGAGCCCATGGAGCTGCGTGCCGACGGCGTTGGCGGTGTGACCGCCGATGCCGGCGTCGACCTCGTCGAAGACGAGCAGTCGGGCGGCAGCGTCAATATCTGCGTTCGCGACCCCGAGCAGCGCGAGCATCACGCGCGAGAGCTCGCCGCCGGATGCGACCTCGCGCAGCGGTCCGGCTGGGACGCCGGGGTTTGCGGCGATCTGCAGCTCAACCACGTCGGCACCGGTCGGACCGGCCTCCTCGCGCGGGGAGATCTCGACCTCGAAGCGCGCGTCGGGCATCGCCAGCTCCGCCAGCCGCGCACGCACCGCCTCGGCCAGCGCGGGCGCCGCCGCGGCCCGGGCGTCGTGCAGCTCGGCAGCCACCTCGTCCAGTCGCCGGCGCGACGTCTCGAGCGCGACGGTCGTCTCGCGCAGCGCCGTCTCCGCGCCGGTCAGCTCGTCTCGCCGCGCGCGGCACGTGTCGGCATAGGCGAGCACCGTCTCGATCGTGCCGCCGTGCTTGCGCTCCAGGCGCGCGAAGCTCTCCAGCCGCTGCTCGACCGCCTCCAACCGCCCTGGCTCTCCCTCGACCCCGTCGAGGTAGCGGTGCAGCTCAGCGGCGACGTCGTCGGCCTCGATCGCGAGCGCACGCAGGCGCTCGGCAAGGCCGTCGAGCTCCGGGTCGACGCCAGCGACCGCGTCGAACTGTCGGCCAGCGGCGCTCAGCAGCTCGCCCGCACCCCCCTCCCCGCTCTCCGGTGCGATCGCCTCCGCGCCGGCCGCTGCGGCGGCGCGCAGCGCCTCCAGGTGACGCAGCCGCTCGCGCTCGACGGCGAGCTGCGCCTGCTCGGCCGCGCTCGGGTCGGCTTCCTCGATCTCGCGCAGCTCGAACTCGAGCAGGTCGAGCTCGCGCTCGCGCGCCCCGTCGAGCGCGCCCAGCTCCTCGGCGCGCCGCAGGCAGGCGCGCACCTCCGCGTGAGCGGCGGCGGCTGCAGCGCGGCGTGCGCGCTGGTCGGATCCGCAGAAGCCGTCGAGCACCTCCAGCTGGGCCGAGGCGAGCATCAGGCGGCGGTGCTCGTGCTGGCCGTAGAAGGCGAGCAGCTCGCCACCGATCTCACGCAGGTCGCCGACCGTCGCCGCTCGCCCGCCCAGGTAGGCGCGCGTGCGGCCGTCGGCCCACACGCGACGCGCAAGCACCAGCTCGTCCGCGTCGGCCGGCAGACGCTCGCCGAGTCGCTCGCGCGTCCGCGCATCAAGCGCGAAGATCCCCTCGACGTAGGCCTCCTCGGCGCCGGGGCGCACGATTCCGCTGCGTGCTCTGCCGCCGAGCAGCAAGTCGAGCGCGTGCGCGAGCATCGTCTTGCCCGCACCCGTCTCGCCGGTCAGCACGTTCAGTCCCGAGCCGAGCCGCAGCTCGGCACGCTCGATCAGCAGGAGGTTCTCGACACGCAGCTCGTGGAGCATGCGAACAAGTGTTCTATTCCCGCCGGACGGATCCTGCTCAGCCGCCGGTAGCCAGCCGCCCGAACTTCTCCCGCAGGCGGTGGTAGAAGCTCGCCCCCGGCACCTGCGCGAGCGTCCCGACGCCGTCCTTGAAGCGTGCGCTGACGCGGCCGCCCGGCTGCAGCTCGCACATCGGACGACCGTCGATGCTCACGTCGACCGGCTCCTCCTGCGAGCGGCTCCGCACGGCGATCGAGTCCCGCGGAGCCACCACGAGTGCGCGCGCTGTCAGCGAATGCGGCGCTATGAAGGAGACCGCGAGCCCTTCCACGCCCCAAGCCATCACCGGACCGCCGTTCGCGAGGTTGTAGCCGGTGGAGCCGGCGGGCGTGGCGATCACGAGCCCGTCGCAGCGCACCCGCCCGACCTCCTCGTCGGCGACGTCGAACGCGAGGTCGGCGACGCGCAGACCCTGCTTGCGATGAAACGAGACGTCGTTCATCGCGAGCCACGAGCTCTCGCCGGAGGTGACCTCGATCCCTGGCAGTCTCAGCGTGTCGAACTCGCCGCGCAGCGCAAGCTCCACCCCGGCCGTCACACCGTCCGGCTCGACGGTCGCAAGGAAGCCGACCTCGCCGAAGTTGATGCCGAAGACCGGGACGCTCGTGCCAGCGTAGGCGCGCAGGCCGTGGAGGATCGTGCCGTCGCCTCCCAGCGCGATGCAGAGATCGGCGTCGCGCGGCACAGGGGCATCGAGCAGGAGTCCCTCGCCCGGTGCAAGCGCGTGCTTGCGCGTCTCCTCGGGCGTGAAGGAGAGCGTCCAGCCCGCCGCCCGTGCAACCTCGACGAGCTGCACGAGCGCAGCCTGCGTCTCGGTTGGACGACGGTGGGTGAAGACGGTTGCGACTCTGCTCATGGCTCGACCACCCGTGCAGCGGCCTCGAGATCCTCGACGGCACCGGAGCGCCCTGACTCGGCGAGCCACACGAAGCTCTCCTGGTTGCCCTTCGGGCCGGGCAGGCCCGAGGAGACGTAGCCGAGCACGGCGGCACCGAGCTGACGCGCGGCGCCACCGGCGCCCACCAGGGCGGCACGGCGCTCGTCGGGGTCGCGCACCACGCCGCCCTTGCCGACGTTTCCGCGACCGACCTCGAACTGCGGCTTGACGAGCGCGACGCAGTCGAAACGGTCTGCTGTCGCCGCCAGCACGGCCGGCAGCACCTTTGCGAGCGAGATGAACGAGACGTCGATCACGACGAGATCGGGCGCGTACGGCAGCTCGGCAGGGTCGAGGGCGCGAGCGTTGCGGCGCTCGAGCACGGTGACCCGCTCGTCGTTGCGGATCCGCCAGTGCAACTCGCCGTAGGCGACGTCGAGCGCGACGACATGCGCCGCGCCTCGTTGCAGCAGGCAGTCGGTGAAGCCGCCGGTGGAGGCTCCGACATCAAGTGCGTGGCGATCGGTCACGTCGAGCGTGAACGTGTCGAGCGCGTTCGCGAGCTTGCGCCCGCCGCGCGAGACGAACTCCTGCTCGGCCGTCACGGCCACGACGACGTCGTCCGCTACGAGCTGGCCAGGCTTGTCCGCCCGGCGGCGCTCGTCGCCCAGCAACACCTCACCCGCCAGTACGGACGCGGCCGCGCGCGTGCGGGAGGCGAAGACGCCCCGCTCCGCGAGGAGCGCATCGAGTCGCATCTTCGTCGTCATCGCGCTGGAACGCTACCGGCCCTCGCTACCGACGCCTGCACGAAGGGCTCCCGTCTCTGTGCGCGACCTCACACACAAACGTGTCACAAGCTTCCACCATGGTTGGCGCAATGACCGCACTCCGCCCCGCAATCTCCCTCCCCACGCACGGTGCGCTCGAGCTGCCGATCGGCCTGCTTGCGCTGATCGCTCCGTTCGCGCTGGGCTTCGGACTGGCGGGCGCGGTCGTCTCGATTCTGATCGGCGTCTGCATCGTCGGCCTTGCGCTCGATGCCGCAGAGCAGCCCGCTCAGGTCTCCGCCCACCAGGCGTTCGACTACGGGATCGCGTTCGCGGCCGTGCTCGTCGCCATCCCCCTCGCGCTCGTCGGCGACACCGCCGCCGCGCTCTTCCTCGGTGCCGTCGGGATCGCGCAGCTCGCGCTCGACGCCGCCACGCGCTACTCGCAGCGCGCCTCATAAAACTTCCCCCACCGATCACAGCAACACCACATAGACACATCTCTCCTCCCGGGAACGGCTCGCTTCGGCGGGCCGTTCCTATTTAAGTCGCGCCTGGACACTCGTTCGGTTCGGGCGCGACGCCGCTCAGCTCGCCGCCCGCGGGAACCGATGCAGCTCTCGGTCGCCGATGCCGTCTCGCCTGCTCCTGCTCCTCAGCCTCCTCGCCGCGCTGCTGCTCACCCCGGCGGCCGCATCTGCCGCGAGCGACGGCAATGTGCAGCTCTCCTCCGACGCCTACAGCGTCCAGGAGAGCGCCGGCGCGGCGACGATCACCGTCGTGCGCAGCAACTCGAACGGCCACGGCGAGGTGCGCTACGGGGTCTGGTACGACCAGTCCGCACAGCCAAACCTCGAGTACGAGCCGGTCTCGGGTCGCGTCGACTTCGAGGACGGGCAGCGTGAGGCGACGTTCCAGATCCCGATCCGCGACGACAGCGACGTCGAGAACAACGAGACCGTCAAGCTCGGCATCTACGGCGCGTATCCGATGCGACTCGCCGATCCGCAGCGTGCGCGCCTGACGATCGTCGACGACGACACGATCGCCACCGACCGCGACCCGCTCAACCCACTCGGCCTGCCCGTCGCCCCCACAAACGGCAACCCGCTCCAGGGCGCGCGCTTCTTCGTCGACGAGGAATGGGGCCTCGCCAACCGCGTCGCGCATTCGCTCAGCCATCGCGATCCGGCGACGGCCGCCAAGCTGCGCGTGATCGCCGACCAGCCGGAGACGAAGCGCTTCGGCAGCTGGACGCCGAACCCGAAGCACGAGATCGCGACGTTCCTGCAGCGCGCCCAGGCGACCGACCCGGGCGCGATCCCCTTGATCAGCACGTACCGCCTGAAGCATCTCGCGTGCGGGCATGTCAGCGACTCGCCCGCCGAAGCGGATGCCTATAAGCGCTGGTACCAGGAGTTCGCGCAGGGAATCGGCAACCACCCGGTCGTGCTGTTCTACGAGATCGACGCGCTGATCACCGCGCCGTGCCTCTCCCACACCGGTCTCAAGACGCGCATCGACGAGCTGCGCTCCGCGATCGCGACGCTTTCGGCGCTGCCCCACGCAGTCGTCTACGTGGACGCCGGCGCCGCCGACGCGCACGACAAGGGCTTCATGGCGCGCATGCTGAGATGGGTCGGCGTGGAGCGGATCCAGGGCTTCTTCACGAACTCGACCCACCAGGACTGGACGAAGAAGGAGATCCGCTACGCGCGCTGGCTCGTGCGCAAGCTCGGCGGCCGTCCGCACTACGTGGTCAACACGGCTGCCAACGGCCGCGGACCGCTGATCCCCAAGAGCCGCGTGCGGCACGGCAACTCGTTCCGCTGCAACGCCCCGGGACGCGGGCTCGGGCCAAGACCGACGTCCGCCGTGCCGGCTCGGTACCGCAACCTCGACGGCCTCTTCTGGATCGGCAACCCCGGCCGCTCGGCCGGCAGATGCGCGAACTCGGCCAGCGCGCCCCCGACCGGCTCCTTCTGGCTCGACTACGCACTCGAGCTGATCCGGAACGCGGACTTTCGCATCACGTAGCGGTTTCGGTGCTCGAACCGGGGCGAAAGCTCCATCCGGGAATTCGATGTGTTGGGGCGGGTATGGATCGGGCCATGCGTCGCCGACCCGAGCTCTGGACGCTCGCTGCGTTCACGCTGCTTGCGTATCTGGCACTTGCCGCGAACGCCTTCGCGGCCGGGACCGTGCGCCTGTCCAGCGCTACCTTCAGCGCCCACGAGAGCGACCGGGCCGCGACGATCACGGTCGAGCGCAGCGTCACGAGCGGTCACGGCGAGGTGCGCTACGCGATCTGGCAGCACAGCGCCGTCGAGAACGTCGACTACGTGCGCGTCAAGGGACGAATCGACTTCGCCGACGGGCAAGCCACCGCCTCCTTCGACGTGCCGCTCGTGAACGACGACCTCGTGGAGGCCGACGAGACGGCGAAGCTCGGCATCTTTGGTGCGTATCCGCAGAGACTCGACGCGCCGACACGCGCAACGCTCACGATCGTCGACGACGACGTCCTCGGCGTGCGCGACGCGCTCAACCCGCTTGCGCTCGATCCGCCGCCGACGGGGAGCAACCCGCTGGAGGGCGCGCGCTTCTACACGAACTCCTCGCGCAACCTCGCGGGCACGGTCATCAAGCAGATCCGCCACCGCAAGCCGAAGGCCGCCGCGCTCCTGAGCGTCATCGCCGACCAGCCGGAGACGAAGCGCTTCGGCGCCTTCAACGACCAACCCGGCGCGGCTGTGGCGCAGCACCTCGCGACGGCCCATCGCGACGATCCCGGCGCCGTGCCGCTGATCGCGACGTACCGCCTCAAGCACGTGAGCTGCGGCGGCTACGCCGACTCGCCGGAGGAGGTCGAGCGCTACAAGCGCTGGTACGAGGCGTTCGCCCACGGCATCGGCAGCCAGCGGGTCGTGCTGTTCTACGAGATCGATGCGCTGATCACGACGAAGTGCCTGTCGCGCGTCGGCCTGCGGCGGCGGATCGACGAGGTCCGCACGGCGATCGGTCTGCTCGCGCCGCTGCCGCACGCGGTCGTCTACGTCGACGCCGGCGCGGGCGATGCGCACAACGAGCGCTACATCGCGCGTCTGCTGCGGCGCGTGGGCGTCAACCGCATCCAGGGCTTCTTCACGAACTCCACCCACCAGAACTGGACGCGCAGAGAGATCGCCTACGGTCGCAAGCTCGTGCGCCGTCTCGGCGGCAAGCCGCACTACGTGATCAACACGGCCGCGAACGGGCGTGGGCCGCTGATCCCCAAGAGCCGCGTCCGCTTCGGCAACTCGTTCCGCTGCAACGCCCCCGGGCGGGGGCTCGGCCCGAAGCCGACGTCGGTCGTGCCGTCCCGCTTCCGCAACCTCGACGGGCTCTTCTGGATCGGCAACCCCGGCCGCTCCGCCGGAGCCTGTTCCAAGACGCCGAATCCGCCTCCGGCCGGCGAGTTCTGGCTCGACTATGCGATCGAATTGATCCGCAACGCCGACTACCGCATTCGGTAGCGGCGGCTACGGTGTCGCCGGCACTGCGTGCGGCGAGCCGACGGCGGCGAGGATTCGTGCGGCGATCGCCTCGCCGGTGAAGCCGACCTCTTGGTGCAACAAGGCCGGCGCGCCGTGGGTGACGTAGCGGTCGGGCAGGCCGACGCGCAGGATGCGCGAGGGCAGGCCGGCGTCCGACAGCGTCTCCCACACAGCCGAGCCGAAGCCGCCGGCGAGCACGCCCTCCTCGACCGTCACAAGCAGCTCGTGCTCGGCCATCAGCTGCGCGACGAGGCCGGCGTCGATCGGCTTCGCGAAGCGCGCGTCGGCAACGGTCGCCTCGATCCCGTGCTCGCGCAGCAGGTCGGCTGCTTCGAGCGCCTTGCCAACCCCACTGCCGTAGCCGAGCAGTGCAACCCTGCCGCCCGTGCCCGCGCGCAGGATCTCGCCGGCGCCGATCGCAATCGCCTTCGGAACCTCCGGCAGCGGTACCCCGACCGCCTCGCCGCGCGGATAGCGCAGGCCGACCGGGCCGTCGTCGTACGTCAGCGCGGTGTGCAGCATGTGCACGAGCATCGCCTCGTCGCGCGGTGCCATCAGCACGATGTGCGGCAGCGGGCGCAGATAGGCGATGTCGAACGCGCCGTGGTGCGTCGGGCCGTCGTCGCCGACGAGGCCGGCACGGTCCATCGCCAGCACGACGTTGAGTCTCTGCAGACAGACGTCATGAACGATCTGGTCGAAGGCGCGCTGCAGGAACGTCGAATAGATCGCGGCGACCGGCTTCGCGCCCTGCAGCGCCAGACCGGACGCGAACAGCAGCGCCTGCTGCTCGGCGATGCCGACGTCGAAGTAGCGGTCCGGCAGCGCCTTCTGGAGGATGTCGAGCCCGGTCCCCGTGTTCATCGCGGCCGTGATGCCGAGGACCCGCTCGTCGCGCTCGCACTCGCGCACGAGCGCGTCGCCGAAGACCTTCGTGTACTGCGGCGGCTTCGGCGCGGAGGGCGCGGCTCCCGGAACCGGCTTGGCGACCGGCGCGGGCGCGCCGTTGGCGATCGACTTCGGCTTTGCCGCGTGCCACTTCTCCATGCCTTCGAGACCGCCGTCCTCTGCGGGCGCGAAGCCCTTCCCCTTTACGGTCGCGATGTGCACCACGACCGGCCGGTCGGCGGCGAGCGCCTCCCGCAGCGCCTCGCGCAGCTGCGCCACGTCGTGGCCGTCGACGACGCCCATGTAGGCCCAGTCGAGCTCCTCCCAGAAGAGCCCGGGCGCCCAGAAGGCCTTGATCGACTCCTTCAGCTGGGGGCCGAGCCGCTCGAAGCGCGCGCCGAGCCCGCCCGGCAGCTTCGTCAGGCCGCCCTCGACGCCCTCGCGGGCGTGCCACAGCTTCGGATTGAGGCGGACGCGGTTGAAGTAGCGCGACAGGGCACCGACGTTCGGTGCGATCGACATCCCGTTGTCGTTCAGCACGACGACGATCGGCGTGCCGAGGCCGCCCGCCTGGTGGACCGCCTCGAACGCGACGCCGCCGGTCATCGCGCCGTCCCCGATGACCGCGACGACCTTGCCGTCGGGCCCGTTGCCGTGGCGCATCGCCTCCTTGAGCCCGACCGCGTAGCCGATCGACGTCGAGGCGTGGCCGGCGCCCATGATGTCGTGCTCGGACTCCTCGACGCAGCAGAACGGCGTGAGGCCTCTGTACTTGCGGATCGTCGCGAGCTCGTCGCGGCGGCCGGTGAGGACCTTGTGCGGGTAGGCCTGGTGGCCGACGTCCCAGAGGACCTTGTCGGTCGGCGAGTCGAGCAGCGAGTGCAGCGCGACGGCCAGCTCGCACGTGCCGAGGTTCGCGCCGAAGTGGCCGCCGATCTCCCCGACCGTGTCGATGATGTGCCCGCGCACCTCCTGCGCGAGCTGTGTCAGCTGCGCGTCGTCGAGCTCGTGGAGATCCTGCGGGCCCTCGATGCGCGGCAGGACCTGCTCGGTCTCGTTCTCGTGGTCGTGCTCGGGGGAGTCGCTCATGAGGTGCGTGTGGCGATGAAGTCGGTGATCTGCTCGAGGTCGGTCGCGCCGCCGGGTGCCGCCCGCTCAAGCGCTGCGGATGCGTTGCGATACGACTCCGCCGCCAGCCTGCGCGCCTCGTCGAGCCCGAAGGCGCTCACGTAGGTGCGCTTCCCGAGCCGCTCGTCGCTGCCCTGCGGCTTGCCGAGCCGCTCATCGCTGCCGGTGACGTCGAGTATGTCGTCAACGATCTGGAACAAGACGCCAAGCTCGCTTGCAAAGTCGCGGAACAACTCGATTCTCGCAGGTTCGCCCGCGAGCACGAGACGCAGCGGGCAGAGGATCGAGGCACCGATCAGCTTGCCGGTCTTGAGCACGTGCACCGTGCGCAGACCGGCAGGTCCGGCGGGGGCGCGATCGGTCACGTCCAGGTACTGGCCACCGACCATCCCGTTGATGCCCGTTGCGGCCGCGAGCTCGCCGACGGCGGCGAGGATCGCCTGCGGATCGCCCTGCTGGCGCGTCAGCACGTGGCGGAACGCCTCCGCGTAGAGGCCGTCGCCCGCGAGGATTGCCACGTTCTCACCGAACGCCTTGTGGCAGGTCGGGCGGCCGCGGCGCAGATCGTCGTCGTCCATCGCCGGCAGGTCGTCGTGGATCAGCGAGTACGTGTGGATCAGCTCAAGCGCTGCGGCAAGCGGGAGGACGCTGGCCGGATCGGCGCCCACCGCGCGCACCGCCGCGAGCGCGAGCACCGGACGGATGCGCTTGCCACCCGCGAGCAGCGAGTAGCGCATCGCTTCCTCCAGGCCGGCGGCTGCCTCCGCCTCGGGCTCGACGAAGCGCAGCGCGCCGAGGTACTCCTCGACCTGCAGGCGCAGGTCTTCGGGGTACTCGCCGCTCATGAGCCCAGCGGGGGCACGACAGGCGCGGCGGGTGCGTCTGCCGCCGCTCGCACGCGGCGGTCCAGCTCGGTTGCGGCCTCGCCGGCCAGGCGGGCGCAGTCCTCGACGAGGCGTGCGGCCTGCTGCGGCTCCAGCTCCCCGCTGCGCAACTGCGCGGCGGTCTGCTCGAGCTGCTCGGTGAGGTGCTGGAGCGGATCGATGCCGGTCATGCCGACGCCTCCCGGCCGTTCGTCACGGACTTGGCCTGCCGTGCGCGCAGGATCGCCGCGAGGATCCCGTTGACGAAGCCGGGCGCCTCGGAGCCGCAGTAAGCCTTCGCCGTCTCGACCGCCTCATCGATCGCGCCCTCGGGCGGGATCGGATGCTCGCCGGGCGCGGCGGACGGGTGCAGCATCTCCAGCAACGCGACGCGCAGGATCGAGCGCTCCAGCGGCGCGATCCGCTCGAGCGCCCAGCCCTCGGCGTGGTGACCGATCAGCGCGTCGAACTCGGGCTGGTGGGTGAGCGTCGCCTGCGCGAGTGCGCGCGTGAAGGGTGCCGCGTCGCGCGGCAGCGTCTCATCGAGCGGGCGCCCGGTGAGGTCGTGCTGATAGAGCGCGAAGACGGCTCTGCGGCGTTGCTCGCTGCGGCGGGCCACTGGCCCTACGCGCGCGAGACGTAGTCGCCGGTGCGGGTGTCGACGCGCACTCTGTCGCCGATGTTCACGAACAGCGGGACGTTGACCTGGGCGCCGGTCTCAAGCGTTGCGGGCTTGGTGCCGCCGCCGGAGGCGGTGTCGCCGCGCAGGCCCGGCTCGGTCTCGGTGACCTCGAGGTCGACCGCGCTCGGGATCTGCAGGTCGGTCGGCTGGCCGTCGATCGACAGCAGCTCGACCTCGTCGTTCGGGCGCGTCCACTTGAGCGGCTCGGCGAGCGTCGCCTCCGGGATCGCGATCTGCTCGAAGGACTCGGAGTCCATGAAGTGCGCGTCGGTGCCGTCCGCATAGAGGAACTGCATCTTGCGCACCTCGGTCCGCACCGAGCGAAACTTCTCGCCGGCCCGGAACGTCCGGTCGATCACGTTCCCGTCGCTCGTCCGCCGCAGCTTCGTCCGCACGAACGCCCCGCCCTTGCCGGGCTTGACGTGCTGGAACTCGAGGATCTTGAAGATCGTGCCCTCGACGTCGATGTGGTTGCCGTTCTTGAACTGGTTCGTAGAAATCAGATCAATCAGTCCTTTTTGCAGGCAAAAAGTGATGTGGTGGCCGAAAGTCCGGGTCGGGAGTGTACTTCGGGACGACGCTCATCGCTCGCCTGACATCTCATGCGGCGATACGCCTCGGAAACGTGCTCAAGTAGTCGTCGGCGAGTCTGCGGACCTGGCGTCGATAGTCGGCGTCGGAGAACAGCTGGCCGACTGGCTTGTCCATGCCGTTGATCACGGCGATCTGAGGCTCCACGAAGCCGCGCTCCGCGAGTTCCTCGAGCGCCCCGTTCTCCAAGCGGCAGAACAGTCGGTACTGGCGTCGGCCTGGTCCGGTGACGCGGATCTCGTAGTAGCCGCCCATCGTTCCATGCATCGCTTCCCACTTGCCGCCGCCGCTGAAGGCGGGCGGCGGCGCTCGACGCACCGCCTCGAGGACGGCGAGCATCGTCACCTCCACCTTCTCGGGGCAGCGGTCGAGGAACTCGTCGGCAGGAACTCGGCCGTCAGCGGTTCTGTAATAGACGACGCCCCAGGGCATCGCCCGAATGTACGACCGTGCCAGGACGCGCCGTCGAGCTACGCAACACGTGTCTGGCGGCGTGCCGCAGACCGCTTGCGCGGCACGATGCGAACGTCGGCGTCGAGTGCCTCAGCCATTGCCACGACCGTGCGCAACTCAGGGTTCACGGGTGCCGTCAGCAACCGGCGGATGCTCGCCTCGTTCTTGCCGATCTCCCGAGCCAGCGCGGCCTTCGAGAGGCTGCGCTCGGTGCGCAACTCGTCCAGCGTGTTGATCAGCGCGTCGATCACCGCGATCTCACGTTGCTGCCGCTCGAACTCAGCGCGAAGCTCCGGGCTTTCGCGCAGGCGGCGCTGGAGTCGACGATCGTGATGGCCCGTGTCAAGAGGAGCATTCGAGGCAGACTTGGTCATGCGACAAGTGTATCACTGATGCAACGATACGCGTTGCGCTGCTGCTACGGTTATGACGATCCGATGACGACGTATCTCGCGATTTACGAGCAGGGCCATGACTCCTGGGGCGCCTACTGCCCGGATCTCCCGGGCTGCACCGCATTCGGGTCGTCACGCGACGAGGTCGAGCAGATCATCGGTGGAGCGGTCGACTGGGTGCGACCGCAGCGGGCTGCAGCGGCCGCAGCGACGTCTCCGAGCGGGTCGCGACGATCATCCGCGCAGAGACCGCTCAGGGCTGAAGAGAACGAAGAAGAGCGGACTGGACCGCCCTTCCCGTGCACGCTGGCTCTCTCGTGAGTTCCTGATCCACGCCATAGCGGGGACGGGCATCAGGCGGATTGCCGGAGGGATTGCCGTAGTTCTCCGTCGTTCGACTTCGGGGTCACCGCCGCCCCAAGGAAACCGCTTTCCGGCGTGCCGCCTTTGAGTGGTCAAGACCCGTAGCCTGCACGGCGCAGTGCACGCACTCCCCCGGCTTTGGCGCGAAACGGACTTCCGCTGGCTCTTCCTCAGCCAGACGATCTCCACGACTGGCGACCGCATCGTGCTCGTCGCGCTTGCGCTGCTCGTGACCGAGCAGACCGGCTCGACGCTCGACCTCGGGATCGTGATCGGCGCGCAGACCGCCGCCCTCGTGACGTTCCTGCTGATCGGCGGCGTCTGGGCCGATCGCCTCCCTCGCCACCGCATCATGGTCTCGACCGACCTGATCCGCGCCGCGCTCCACGCGCTGCTCGCGATCCTGATCTTCGCGGACGCGCTGGAGATCTGGCACCTCGTCCTGATCGAGGTCTGCTTCGGCGCCGCAGAGGCCTTCTTCCGCCCCGCCTACAGCGGCCTCGTCCCCCAGACCGTCCCCGAGGACCTGATCCAGGAGGCGAACGCCGCCAACGGCCTCACGCAGACGCTCGCCGAGTTCGCCGGCCCGGCGATCGCGACGGTGCTCGTGCTGACGCTCGGGACCGGCGCCGCGTTCGCGATCGACGCCGCCACCTTCCTCGTCAGCGCCGGCCTGCTTGCGCTTGTGCGCCCGCGCGAGCGCGGCGAACGGGCGGAGCGCACCTCTCTGTTCGCCGAATTGTGCGACGGCTGGCGCGAAGTGCGCGCACGTGCGTGGGTGTGGGTCACGATCGCGGTCTTCGCCTGCCACCTCGTGCTCGGCTTCGCGCCCTACGTCGTGCTTGGGCCGACGGTCGCCGCCGACCGCTATGGCGATCCGGCGCTGTGGGGCTGGATCGCCGCCAGCATCGGGCTCGGCACCGCCGCGGGCGCGCTGCTCGCGCTGCGCTGGAGGCCGGCGCTGCCGCTCTTCACCGGGGTGCTCGCGACGGTGCCCTTCGGACTCGTGCTCCTGGCGTTCGCGCTCGGCGCCCCGCTCGCGCTGGTGCTGCCGTGCGCGGTCGCCGCGGGCGTCGGGCTCGCGCTGTTCGGCGTCTGGTGGGAGACCGCGCTCGCGCAGCGGATCCCGCCGGAGTCGCTGTCGCGCGTTGCCTCCTACGACTGGATGGGCTCGTTCGCGCTGCTGCCGCCCGGCCTTGTGCTGATCGGGATCGTCGCCGAGCGTGTCGGCGCGACGACGGTCATGGGCGTCGCCGGGGCGACCGCATCGCTGCTCGTACTCGTCGCGCTCGTGCCGAGGGAGACACGACGCTTGCGCCGGCTCCCGGGCGCGGCCGACCCGCCGCTGCACTCCGGCGTCACCCCCGGGACATCCGGAGATGCACTTCCCTGAGGCGGCCTAGATGGTTGTCAGATCCTTGGGCAGCGTGCTGAATCGTTCGCAGCCGTCATCCGTCACGAGCGCGAGGTCCTCGATCCGCACGCCGAGCTGGCCGGGGAGGTAGACGCCCGGCTCGACGGTCACCACGTGGCCCGCTGCGAGCGTCACGTCGGACGTTTTTGAGAGCCGCGGCGCCTCGTGGATCTCGAGGCCGACGCCATGGCCGAGCCCGTGACCGAAGTGGTCGCCGTGGCCGCCCGCCTCGATCACCGTGCGCGCAACCGCGTCGGCGTCGCGGCCGCTGACGCCCGACCGCACCGCGTCGAGCCCGGCCAGCTGCGCGCTCAGCACGAGCTCGTAGACCTCGCGTGCCAGCTCGCCCGGCTCGCCGACGGCGTACGTGCGCGTGCAGTCGGAGCAGTAGCCGTCGAGCTGCGCGCCCCAGTCGATCGTCACGAGGCTGTCGGCCGCGATCTCGACGTCACGCGGGACCGCGTGCGGGAGGGCGCCGTGCGCCGCATGGGCAACGATCGTGTCGAAGCTCGGCCGCTCGGCGCCGAGGCGGCGCATCTCCTGCTCCAGCGCGAGCGCGACCGCCCGCTCGCTGCGTCCGGCGAGCCCGTCCTCCAGCGTCCGCAGCAGCGCCGCGTCGGCCAGCTCGGCGGCTGCACGGATGCGCGCCGCCTCGTCGGTGTCCTTGACCGACCGGAGCTGCTCGACGCCGCCACCGGCAGGGACCAGCTCGACGCTTGCGGGCAGCGCCTCGCGCAGCCGGTCGAACATGCGGACCGACATGTGCTGGTCTTCGATCCCGAGCCGCAGGTCGCCGACCGGAAGCGCGGCGACCGCCTCGTCGAGCAGATCCTGTTCGCCGATGCGGCGCTCGAAGCCGTGCACCTGCTGCTCGGCCTGCGTGACGTAGCGGAAGTCCGTCACGAAGCAGCGCAGGTTGGGCAGTCCGAGGAGGGCGACGCCGTTGGTGCCCGTGTAGCCCGTCAGGTAGCGGACGTTGACGAGGTGCGTGACGAGCAGCGCGTCGAGCTCGCGCGCGTCGAGCAGCTCGACGAGACGGTCGGCGCGGTCGGTCGGGGTCGTGGGCAGCGGCACGCTCATCCAATCTTCCCCGCAAGCTCGTCGCGGAGTCGCACCAACGCGTCGCGGTAGCCCTCGGGTCCTCTGCCGGAGACGGTCGCGACGCACAGGTCGCGGATGACCGAGGTGCGGCGCCACTCCTCGCGCGCGTCGACGTCGGACAGGTGCACCTCGACAGCTGGGAGTCCGGCGATCTCGAGCGCGTCGCGGATCGCCCAGGAGTAATGCGTCCACGCGCCAGGGTTGAGGATCAAGCCGTCGACGGCGTCCTCCAGCCGGTGGAGCTCCTCGACGAATGCACCCTCGTGGTTGCTCTGGAAGAACTGCACGCTGAGGTCGAGCTCGGCGCCCCAGTCGCTCACACGCGACTCGAGCTGCATCAGCGTGAGCGCGCCGTAGTGCGTCGCCGGACGGCGACCGAGCTGGTCGAGGTTGACGCCGTGCAGGACGGCGATGCGGTTGCGGCTGCCGCCGCGGACAGGACCCGCGCTCATGCCGCGCTCAGCTCCCGTACGGCGGCGCGCAGCTCGCCGTCCTCGATCTGACAGCCGGGCCGGGCGGCGCCGGGTGCGTCGAGCAGCACGAACGGGACCGCCTCGCCGCTGCGGCGCTTCTTGTCGCGCGCAGTCGCGACGAGGACCGCGTCGGGGTCGACGCCGCCGTCGAGCTGCGTCGGCAGCCCGCGCGCGGCCAGCAGCGCCGCCACCTCGGAGCGCAGCGCGTCCTGATCCGACAGCCGCAGCGCCGCCAGCAGGCCGAGCCCGACCGCCTCGCCGTGGCGGTAGCGCGAGTAGCCGGTGACGGTCTCGATCGCGTGGCCGACGGTGTGGCCGAGGTTGAGCACCTGGCGCAGGCCCGCGTCGCGCTCGTCCATCGCCACGACGGCGAGCTTCGTACGCGCGCAGGCGAAGATCACGTTGGCGTCGGGGTCGTCGCCGCGGCGCACGCGCTCCCACAGTTCCCCGCCGGCGATCAGTGCGGTCTTCAGCACCTCGGCGTAGCCGGCGGCGGCCTCCTCCGGCGGCAGCGTGGCGAGCGTGTCGACGTCGGCCACGACTGCGGACGGCTGGTGGTAGGCGCCGACGTAGTTCTTGCCGTTCGGGAGGTCGACGCCGGTCTTGCCACCGTAGGCGGAGTCGACCTGCGCGACGAGCGTCGTCGGCACCTGCACGAACGGCACCCCGCGCTGATACGTCGCCGCGACAAAGCCGGCGAGGTCGCCGACGACGCCGCCGCCGAGCGCCACGAGGTGGTCGCTCTGCGTCATCCCGCGGTCGGCCAGCTCGATCCACACGCGTTCGGCCGTGGCGAGCGACTTGTGCTGCTCCCCGGCACCGATCTCGATGCGCGCCGCCACTTCGCCGAGCCGGTCGGCGTAGCGCGGGCCGACCTGGTCGTCGGTGACGAGGAAGCCCTGTCCCGGGACCGGCGAGAGCGACGCGCCGAGCAGTCCGCGGCCGACGAAGACCGGGTAGTCGCCGGAGGCCGAGCTGGCCCACAGCAGGCGGGTCCCGTGCGGAGCCTCGGCCAGCGCGAGGATCGACGGCAGCGCCTCGTCGATGCGGTCCCGTCTGTCGGCCGGCAGCACGACGTCGGCGGCGGCCATGTACAGCGGGCGACGGCGCAGATAGAGTTCGCGAAACTCCTGCGGGTCCCGCGCGAGCGGCCGGCCGCGACCGGCGGCGCGCTCCCAGGCGACGTTCACGTCGACGTCGAGCAGCACGGTGATGTGGCGTCTGAGCGCCGCGCGGATCCGCTCGGAGTGCAGCGCTCCGCCACCGAGCGAGTAGACGCCGCCATCCGCGCGCTCGAGCATCTCCCCCACCAGCTCGGACTCGACTGCCCGGAAGGCCGCCTCCCCCTGCTCGGCGAAGCAGCGGTCGATCGGCATCCCGATGTGCTCGGCGATCGTCGCGTCTGCGTCGATCACCTGCAGGCCGAACGTCTTCGCCAGACGGCGCGCGGCCGTCGTCTTGCCGGCTCCCATGAAGCCGACGAACACGAGCGCGCGACCCTCCGGCGCTCGCAGCGGACCGTCCTGCGTCAGCGGCGGCGCCACCCGATCCGCTCCTCGTAGGCGCGGACGGCCTCGCGGACGTCGTCGATGTGGTCGCCGCCGAACTTGCGGCGGTAGGCGTCGGCGAGCACGTACGCGAGCATCGCCTCGCCGACGACGCCGGCGGCGGGCACGGTGCAGGAGTCGGTCCGCTCGCGCAGCGCCTCGGCCGGCTCCTTCGTGTCGATGTCGACGGAGCGCAGCGGCTTCGTGAGCGTCGGGATCGGCTTCATCGCGACTCTCACGACGAGCGGCGTGCCGGTCGTCATGCCGCCCTCGAGGCCGCCGGCGCGATTCGTCTCGCGGTAGAAGCCGCCGTCGTCGCTGTAGAAGATCTCGTCATGCGCCTGCGAGCCGGGGACGGTCGCGAGGTCGAAGCCGTCGCCGATGCCGACGCCCTTCATCGCCTGGATCGACATCATCGCCATCGCGATGCGGCCGTCGAGGCGCTCCTCCCACGAGACGTGCGAGCCGAGCCCGGGGACGAGGCCGAAGGCGATCACCTCGTAGGTGCCGCCGAGCGACTCGTTCGCCTTGCGCAGGACGTTGATCTCTTGCACCATCGCGGCGCTCGCCTCGGCGTCGAGGCAGCGGACCGGCGACGCGTCGACCTCATCGAAGTCCGCAACCGTCAGCGGCTTGGTCGGCGCGGGCGCGACGACGGACGTGATGCGCGTGACGTGCGAGCGGACCTCGACGCCGAGTGCTCTCAGGAACGCCTTGGCCAAAGCGCCGCCGGCCACGCGCGCCGCCGTCTCGCGGGCGCTCGCGCGCTCGAGGATGTTGCGCACGTCGCCCGTGCGGTACTTCCACGTGCCGACGAGGTCGGCGTGACCGGGGCGCGGCAGGTGGACCTCGGGCACGTCCGCCTCGACGGGCCAGGGGTTCATCCGCTCTTCCCAGTTGGCGAAGTCTCTGTTGGGGATCTGGAGCGCGACCGGGCCGCCGAGCGTGCGGCCGTGGCGGACACCCGCCGTCACGTCCGCTCTGTCTCTCTCGATCTTCATCCGCCCGCCGCGGCCGTGGCCGAGCTGGCGGCGCGCCATGTCGCCGTTGATCGCGTCCTGGTCGAGCTCGAGGCCCGCGGGCA
>Ga0126313_10000067_pt1 | contig 42102 bp, 25 predicted proteins | sample Plot105A_FD_89954 | JGI IMG/M metagenome (GOLD analysis project Ga0126313, IMG submission 89954) | Serpentine soil microbial communities from UC McLaughlin Reserve, CA, USA - Plot105A | ecosystem: Environmental > Terrestrial > Soil > Grasslands | place: USA: UC McLaughlin Reserve, Lake County...
GCCCAGGGCGCCACCGCGACCCCCTCCTCGCACTACCAGGCCGCGAGCTGTGATCGCCTCGGCTTCAAGCCGAGGCTGTCGCTGAGGCTGAAGGGCGGCACCGCTCGCTCGGAGTACCCGGCCTTGACCGCGATCCTGCGACCGCGCCTGGGCAACGCCAACGCGGCCCGCGTCCAGGTCGCCCTGCCCCACTCGGAGTTCCTCGCCCAGTCCCACATCAAGACGATCTGCACCAGGGTGCAGTTCGCCGCCGGCGGCGGGGGAGGGGCACAGTGCCCCAAGGGCTCGGTCTACGGCAAGGTCGCCGCGACCACGCCGCTGGTCGACTACCCGCTCACCGGCAACGTCTACCTGCGCTCCAGCAACCATCCGCTGCCGGACATGGTCTTGGCCCTGCACGGCCCTGCCTCCCAGCCCCTGCAGGTGGAGGCCGTCGGGCGCATCGACTCCCAGGACGGCGGCATCCGCACCACCTTCGCCCAGGTCCCCGACGCGCCCTTGACCAAGGTCGTGCTGAGACTGCCCGGCGGCAAGAAGAGCCTGCTGGAAAACAGCACCGACCTCTGCCGCTCTCCCAAGCGCGCGGCGGTGGCGATGAGCGGCCACAACGCCAAGGCCTATGACTCGAATCCGGTGCTTAAGGTCAGGTGCGGCAAAGGCGGCAAGCCGCACGGCGCCTACCAGAAGTAGGCGGCGGGGTGCGAGCGCTCGCCATGCAACCGAAGACAAGGAGACGGGCTGCCCTGGGCGCCACCGCTGCGGCCCTCCTTGCTCTTTCGCTCTCTGGCCCGGCCCCTGGGGCCGAATGCGAAGGCGATGAATGCCAGGGTCCGCCACCTGCTCCTGCCGAAATCGTCCCCGGCACCGCGGTCGTCGAAGGGCCCCAGAACCCCCCGGTCCGCTTTCCCAAAATCCACCACAAAAAGCCCCACCACAAAAAGCCCGCCGCTGAGAGTCACCGCAGGCCTTCCTCCCGCCACCAGGGCCACAGGTGAACCAGAGGTTCGCCGTCACCGCCGTCGGTGCTCTGGCTGTCGCGATCGGGCTGGCGGTGATCGGACCCCCCAGTGCCCAGGCCGCCTTCGCGATCGAATCCTTCGCCGCCGCGGCTCTCGAATCAGACGCCACCCCCGACACCCTCGCCGGCACCCACCCGGCGGCGCTCGAGGTTCACCTCGATCTGGACACCGAATCCGGCGCTCGTCAACTTCGCGGGCTCACCGTCCATCTCCCACCGGGCTTCCTGATCAACCCCGGCGCGCTCGACGAATGTAGCGCGACGGCTTTCGCCAAACCCCGCATCTCCCCCTTCGAAGCGAGCGCCTCCGGGGAGAGCTGCCCCAACTCCACCCAGGTCGGCGTCCTCACCGTCCAGACCGGCTCCGCCACCCGCAGCTTCGGCGCCTTCAACCTCGCCGCCCCCTTCGGTACCGCCGCCGCGATCGGCGCCTCGCCCTTCGGCACCCCCTTGGTCTTTGCCGTCCACCTGCGCGAACCCGACAACCTCGCCCTCGAGCTCACCAAGCTGCCGCAGTCGTTTGGCCTGCGCGGGCTCGACCTGACGTTGTGGGGAACGCCCTGGGAAGGGGACTCGCGCCCGCCCGGCGACCCGCTCCACAAACCCGGCCACAATCCGCTGCGCGGCAACTGCCTCGACGAGCAGAGTGGCGGCTCCTGGGGGGAATGCTTTGCCTCCGGCGGCTCCGCCGCCCAGGAAAGCCTGATCAAGACCTACCTCACCCTGCCAACCTCCCCCTGCGGAGTGCCCCTCACCTACGCGGCCACCGCCACCTCCTGGCAGGGAACGAGTGCCGCCGCCAGCGCCGTCGCCCCAGCGCTCAGCGGCTGCAACAAACCGCTAAGCACCCCGAAAGTGCAGCTGATGACCGATGCCGCCGCGGCCCGCACCGGCCTCGCCTTCAACCTCTCGGTCAACGACGGCGGCGGCATCCTCAATCCCGGCGGCATCGCTAGGCCGGCGATCAAGACCGCGATCCTCTCCCTGCCCGAGGGGCTGACCCTGAATCCCTCCCTCGGAGCCGGTCTCGGCGTCTGCACCGAAGCGCAGCTCGCCCGCGAGAGCGCCGACTCCGACCCCGGCGCGGGTTGCCCCAACGAGGCCAAGATCGGCACCGTCACCCTCGAAGGCGCACTCGGGCTCGCTGAGGCCCTTCAGGGTTCGGTCTACCTCGCCCAGCCCTACGCCAACCCCTCCGGCTCCCTCTTGGCCGTCTACCTGCTGGCCCGCAACCCCCGCCGCGGCCTGATCGTCAAGTCCCAGGGCGCGATCGTCCCCGACCCCGCCACCGGCCGCCCCGTTGCCAGCTTCGAAAACCTTCCCCGCCTCCTCTACACCCACTTCACCCTGACCCTGCGCGAAGGCCAGCGCTCGACCCTGGTCTCGCCGCCGAGTTGCGGCACCTACCTCGCCCAGATGCGAACCAGCTCCTGGGCCGCGCCCGAGGTCTTCACCAATGCCACCAGCGCCTTCCTGATCAACCGCGGGGACCCCGGCCCCTGCCCGCCGCCCGGCGCCTTGCCCTTCCACCCGGGACTGCTCGCCGGATCGATCAGCCCCAGCGCCGCCGCCCGCACTCCCTTCTACCTGCGGATGACGAGGACCGATGCCGAGCAGGAGATCACCTCCTACTCGGCCACCTTCCCGCCGGGTCTACTGGCAAAGCTAGCCGGAGTGGGGGAGTGCCCGGAGGCGGCGATCGCCGTCGCCAGGGCCCGCAGCGGCGCCCACGGTGGCGCCGAAGAGCTGGCGGCGCCGAGCTGCCCGGCCTCCAGCCTGATCGGCCACACCGAGGCGGGCTACGGGGTCGGCGGCGTGCTCGCGTGGGCACCGGGCAACCTTTACCTCGCCGGCCCCTACCACGGCGCCCCGCTCTCGATCGTGGCGATCGACCCAGCCACGATCGGGCCGTTCGACCTCGGCGTCGTCGTCGTCCGCTCGGCGATCCGGATCGACCCGCGCAGCGCCCAGGCCTCGATCGACTCCGCCGGCTCGGACCCGATCCCCCACGTCCTCGAGGGCATCCCCCTGCACCTGCGGGACATCCGCGTCCACGTCGATCGCCCCGACTTCACCCGCAACCCGACCAGTTGCGATCGCATGGCGGTCTCCTCGCTCCTGACCGGAGCCGGCGCTGATCCCTTCAACCCCGCTGACGACTCCCTTGCCGCCTCGAGCCAGCGCTTCCAGGTCCTGAACTGCAGCCTGCTCGGCTTCAAGCCGTCCCTTTCCCTGCGTTTGGGGGCCAGCCGCCACGGCGCTTACCCCTCATTACGAGCCACCTACACCCCCCGCGCCAAGGACGCCAATCTAGGCGGCGTCTCGGTCACCCTGCCGCCGACCGTCTTCCTCGCCCAGAACCACATCGAGGGCGTCTGCACCCGGGTCCAGTTCGCCAAGGGCGCCTGCCCCGCCGGTTCTGTTTATGGCCACGCCCGCGCGATCACGCCGCTGCTGGACGAGGCCCTGGAAGGCCCGGTCTACCTGCGCTCCTCGCGCACCGCCGTGCCCGACCTCGTCGCCGCGCTGAAAGGGCGCGGCATCGAGATCGAAGTGCCGGGGCGGATCGACTCCTCCCGCGCCGGCATGCGCGCCAACTTCGAAGGCCTGCCCGACGCCGCGGTCACCAGGTTCACGATGTTCCTCGACGGCGGCAAGCGCGGTCTGCTGCAAAACGGCGCCGACCTTTGTCGCGTCAAGCGGCATGCGAATGCCCGGTTTGTCGCCCAGAACAACGAGACCGCGGTCGGCCACCCGAGGCTGAGGGTCAAGTGCAAGCCGAAGAAAGGCAAGCGCAAATGAGGAGGCCCGTTCTGCTCGTCGCGGCGGTGCTCTTGTCAGCAGCTGTTCCCCTGGCCCGGGCGGAGACCGCTCAGAAGGCCAACCTCCGCGTCTCCTTCAGCGGCAAGATCAGCCCGGCCGCGCTCCCGCGCCTGGGAGCAGCGCCGATCGCGGTCACGGTCGGCGGCCGGATCGCCACCCTCGACGGCGCTCCGCCACCGCAGCTGCAGGGAATCGAGATCGCGCTCAACCGCGCCGGGCACATCGATCCCAAAGGCCTTCCGAGCTGCACCTACGCCCAGATCCAGCCCTCGACCACGGCCGGTGCCCAGGCGGCCTGTGGGCCCGCCAAGGTCGGCGAAGGAACCTTCGCCGCCAATGTCCTCATCCCCGAACAATCGCCGTTTCCATCCGAGGGCAAGATCGTCGCTTTCAACGGCATCGACAAAGGCAGGCCGGTGATCTTGGCCCACGTCTACGGCACCCTCCCCGTCCCCCTCTCCTACACCCTGATCTTGAGCATGCGCGCCGGCAAGGGGACCTGGGGAACGGTGCTCAGAGCCGCCTTGCCCGCGGTCACCGCCGACGTCGCCTACGTCACCGGGATCTCGCTGACGCTCAACCGGCGCTTCGAGGTGGGGGGGAAGACGCGGGGCTACGTCTCCGCCGGCTGCCCGGCGCCGGAGGGGTTTTCAGGGGCGGTCTTTGCGCTGGCGCGAGCCAGCTTCTCCTTCAGGACCGTGGGAACGCTGTCTTCGACCCTGATTCGCAACTGCCGGGTAGGAGGCTGAGGTCGCTCACCCGCAGGCGGTCTCGTGGGCCTCCTCGGCCCCGATCAGGGGGGCCAACACCAGATAGGTCGCCAGCGGCACCAGCTCGGGCAGCCTGCGCGCGCCCTCGTGGCGCACCCACTGGTAGAGGAGTGAGTTGACCGCCGCCAGAGTCGCTTCGAGCGGGATCGGGGCGATCTCGGTAGGAGCATCGGCCGCCATCGATCGCAGCACCTGCACGATCTCCCCGCCCTGCCTGTTGCGCAGCTCGACCGCCTCCGGCCCGATCGCGTAGACCTCGACGGCGCGCAGGTGTGCGAACTCCGGCTCGGCGGCAAGGAAGCCGAACGCCGCCTCCAGCGCCACCCGCAGCGCCGCCGGCCACGGCGGCGCTCGGCGCACCGCCGGCAGGGTCGCCGCGACGAGCTGGGCGCCGCTGGAGTCGAGGGCGGCATGCAGGGCGTCCTCCTTGTCACGGAAGTGCGCGTAGAAGGTGTTCTGGGAGATCGACGCGGCCGCCGCCGTGTCGGCGATCGTCGCCGCCGCGTACCCCTTTTCCGCGACCACCGAGGTGAAGCCGCGCAGGATCCGCTCCCCCGGCACGTGCGCGGCGAAGGGCGGCGGGTTCGTGCCGGGAATCCGCTTGCGCCGATCCGGTGAGCGCAGCGCATGGGGCGGTGGCGGGATGCTCAACGCCCACTCTGAGAGGGCCGGCGCCAGGCGTCGCACCGAGTCGACCTTCCCGTTCGCAAGGCGGCCGTAGATCACTCCGGAGACGCCGCCGAGCAGGGCCTCGGTCAGCTGCGGCGGCATCCCCCGCCGCTCGGGGATCTGGTCGAGGACCGCCTGCAGCAGCGGGGCGAAGCCGTCGAGCGCCTGGTTCATGCGCGCCTGTGCCCGCTCGCCCGCGCAGAAGGACTCCACCAGCCACAGCCTTGCCGCCGCGGGCTGCAGCGCCAGCGTTTCGATCAGCTTCTTCCCGGTGTCCTCCACCCGCTTGCGCTGATCGCCGTCCCCCTGCAGCGCGACCGTCGTCCGCCCCTGCACACCGCCGAGGATCTCGTCCATCGCGGCCAGGAAGCACTCCTCCTTGTCCGCGAAGTGCTGGTAGAAGCTGCGGCTCGAGACTCCCGAGAGCTCCACGAGGTCGGCGACCGAGGTCTCGGCGTACCCCTTCTCCGCGGTCACCGCCACCATCGCTGCGAAGAGCCGTTCGCGCTGGTTCTGACATACCTCCTCGCGCGGCGTGCCCCGTCCCGGGGAGAGGCGGCGATCCCGCAGAGTGCTCGCGTCTCCCCAGGGCGTGGTGACCATTTCGGGCGGAACATAACCGGCCAACTCGACCTCCGGAGGCGTGGGTGCTCAAGGGTACACCGGTACTTCTAAATGGAGCTCCCATCGGCGTTCGATCCGGCTTGCAGCGCAGATCCCCTCCCCTTGACGAGCTGCCAAGACCATTAAGTCTTTTCCGGGAAACCAGAACTCATCCTTGACATCACCACAAATCATTCGCTAGGGTACCGCTGCTTTTCCATACGGCCGGTGTTCGGGCGATGGCAGGAGAAGGGAGGCGGCTCGGGTAGCCGCCGCCCTAAGGGAAAAGGGCCACCAGGGGGCCCTCGAGACACAAGGAGAGAGAGTTGAAGGCAAGGGACGTTTCCGCAGCCACGGCTGGCCGATCCGGCACGCACCGGAGCATGATCCTGTTGGGGGCGCTGTTGGCTTTTGCCAGCGCCGTCGCCTTCGCATCTCTGCTTGGGGCCGGCGCCCCGCCTGCCGGCGCTGACGGGGCGTGCGCCAACGAAGCGATCCGGATTGCCCAGCGCGCGACGCAGGTCGGCGGCTGCCGCGCCTTCGAGCGCGTGACCCCCGCCGACAAGGGGGGCGGTGACATCGTGGCCGAGAATGGCGGAATAACCGCTGGCGCCGACGGTAACGCCGCCGCCTTCGAATCGCGGATCGGCTTCGCCGATAGCGAAGGATCGGGTGCACAAGGGCGCATTACCTATTTCTCCGAGCGTGGCGCGGCCGGCTGGACGACTCACGCCCTCACCCCCAGGGGGAACCCGGACGCCAACCTCGTCAGGGTTGGCACCTACACCGAGGTCTTCTCAGAGGACATGTCCCATGTCCTAACGCGCGCCTATGACCTTCCTGACGCGGTCGACGATACCCCTGATCGCATGAACCTCTATATCGAGGACACCGCTGATCGCAAACTGCAGTCCGTCACCGGTTCTCAGACCGGCGAAGGCGACCCGATCAAGTACTTCTTTGGCAATTTTCTCGCCGAAGAGGGATGGGGCAACTCCCCCGATCTCCATCATCTCAGCTTCGCGGCAACGGGACAGCTGGTCCCCGCGATCCCAGGCGAATACCCGAACGCCAGTAAAAACGCCTATAGCTGGGACGAAGGAACCATCCATCTCGCCGGCATTCTCCCCGACGGCACGGTGCCGCCAGGTGGCTCGACCCTTGAACCAGAGAGCTACAGGGGAGGGATCTCGGTAGACGGCTCCCGACTCCCCTTTTCGGCCCCGGCGTTCGGCCCCAAGCAGGTCTTCCTGCGGGTGGACGACAGCTATACCGTCCTGGTATCGGAGTCGGAAAACCCGGCCTTCGCCGAAGAAGCGCAGAACGTCCATTTTGAAGGCATGACCCCGGATGGCGAAACCCTCTTCTTCACCACCGAGTCGCCCTTGCTTCCCGGCGACACGGCAGGTGGCCCAGACCTCTATCGCTGGACCTTCGGCCCAGACCCCGAGCACGAACCGAACCTCACTTTGCTGACCAACAGCGGCAGCGCGATTACGAGCTTCGATGGCACTACCGGGGCACTAGTCGGAATGAGCGATGACGGAACCCGTGTCTACACCAAGGAGAATAACGGCGACCTCAGAGTGTTGGAGGCGGGTACGAGTACCTTTATTCGAAGTGTTGCCGAGGAAGCCTACAAGTCTCGCGTATTGAGACTCGCCTCAGCAAATCCCGGATACTCTCGAGTGTCACCGGACGGCAAGTGGCTTGCATATGTTGCAGGAGGGCAGCTTTTTCTTTATAACCACGACGCCGGAACGGTGACCTGCACCACCTGTCCTGGTGAACTTTTCCAATTTCGGGAGGAAGCCGCCTATGTTCCCACCTTGACCGCTTCGGGAGGCGTCGAACCCCCCGGTTTTCGCTCGCGCTACCTCACCGATGACGGCCGTGTTTTCTTTACCACCGCGAACAGCTTGCTTCCGCAGGACACCAACGGTGTCCCCGACGTCTACTCCTACGATGGCCCCACCGGCCAGTTGAGCCTCGTCAGTTCGGGCGTAAGCAGCGAACCGAGCGAATTCGCCGACGCCAGCAAGAGCGGCGACGATGTCTTCTTCGTTACCCGCTCCCGGCTCGTCCCCTCCGACTCCGATGATTTCATCGACCTCTACGACTCCCGCGTCGGCGGTGGATTCGACGAACCCAGAGGCACGCCCGTCGGCCCCTGCTCCGGCGAAGCCTGTCAGGGTGGGTCCGCTGCTTCGCCCCTCGGCCCTTCCGTCGCTTCGGGGGCCGTCGCTCGCGGCAACCTCAGGCCGCGGAGGCCCTGCGGCAAAAACCAACGTCATCTCAAGCGGCACGGAAAGGTGCGTTGCGTGAAGCGCAAGAAACACCGCGCGGGCCGCAAGCGCGAGTCCTCCGCCCGCCTCGGGACCTCTCGATGAGGGGTCGTGAGCAGGCGCTGACTACCGGCTTCTCGACTTTGGACCAAGGAGACCCTTCCATGAACCGACCCTTCCGTCAAAACCGCGTCACGCGTCGCCTCGTGTCGTTCGCACTGGCAGCACTGGCTGCGATCGGCGCCTTTGGCGCCGCCGCTTCCGCTGCCAGCGCTGCGCCGGTGCTGAGCATCACCGGATCTTCTCCGGACCAGGTCACTCCGGGAAAGTGGTTGGCAATGATAGTCGCCATCCACAATGAAGGCGATGAAGCGATGAGCGGCACCCTCACCCTTCGATACACGTTTGATGAGGGACTCGCCTCATCGTTCGCCGATTCCGAAGCATTGCCGGAAAACACCGTCTGCACGTCATCCGCTCAGGAAGTCGAATGCACCGCTGACGCCAGCGTCATGGCCCCCCATCACCTGATGACCTTCAAGCTCCTTACGTTTGTCGAAGCCGGAGCCGAAAGCACGCTCAACGCTGAGGTCCAGGTTACCGGCGGCGGAGCATCCAACCCGGCCACCTATCCGCTCAGCTTCGATACCGGTCCTGTTGGCCCCTTCCAGTTCAAGGCCTTCGAAATGGCGATCGCCGACAATCCTAAACTGCCCACCGCACAGGCGGGGTCCCATCCACGCGAAGTGTCCGCTAGGGCCTCGTTCTATGGCCATGCCGCAACGCCGCTGGATCTCGAACCAGCTTTCACCTTCATTGCAACGCCTGAGAGCTTCCGCAACCTGTCGACGCACCTACCGGTTGGATTCGTCGGAGATCCCACGGCCACCGGCTCGCGGTGTACGGCTGGGCAATTGTCGTTTTCCAATCACGACCCTGACGCCAAAAACAATCAGGTACCGAGTTGCCCCGATGACAGTCAGGTGGGCTACGCTCTGCTCAATGGTAAGGATCTGACGCCGATGTACAACTTGGTGCCTTCCGCGGGGGTCCCGGCAGAGTTTGGGCTCTACTACCAGGGAGTGCCCGTCATCATTCCGGCCAAATTGCGCCCCTCTGACTACGGAGTGGATCTCTATACGGTCCGGGCAGCCACTGCTGACCAGCTGACGAGCATCCAGACCGTTTTCTGGGGCACCCCCGCCGACAGCTTCCATGACGACCTTCGGCCTCAATGCATTCGGGGTCTTTCTGGCGCCAGCGGCGAAAGGTGCCTACTTTCCAGTGCTTCGAAGTCTCCGTTGTTACGGCTTCCGACCTCATGCTCCGGCGAACCGCTGCGGTGGGAGATGGAAATGGATACTTACCTGCACCCGGATATCCTCCATAGGAGATCCGCCACCACGCCGGCGACCACTGGATGCGACAGTGTTCCCTTCGAACCCCACGTAAGTCTGGCTCCGACCGACGGCTCCGCCCACAGCGCGAGTGGTCTTGCAGTCGACCTGACCTTGCCCCAGGGAAGTGGGCCTGACGGAATCGCCACTGCCGACGTGAAAAGCGTCTCCCTGGAGATGCCCCGGGGCATCTCCCTCAACCCCGCGGCCGCGGACGGGCTCGCCACTTGCACTGACGCGCAACTGCGGATTGGGCGCGAGGGGCCTGCGGAGTGCCCCGAAGCCTCGAGACTCGGCTCCGTTGAAGTCGACACGCCGCTGCTCGCCGAAGCGATCGGCGGCTCGGTTTACCTGCGGACCCAGAACTCGCAGGACCCCGAATCGGGCCAGATGTACCGGCTCGCGATCGTCCTGCATTCGGCCGAGCGCGGAGTTGACGTGAAACTGCCCGGCTCGCTGGTGGTGAACAAGACGACCGGCCAGCTGACGACCACGTTCGAAGACCTGCCGCAGCTGCCCTTCGAATCGATGCATATGCAACTGAAGACCGGTCCGCGGGCGCCGCTGACGACGCCGCAGGCCTGCGGCACCTACGCCGCCCAAGCAACCCTGACCGGCTGGAACGGCAAGACGGTCAAGCTCGCACCCGGCATCAGCGTCGACCAGGGCTGCAATGCACCTGGCTTCGCGCCCGGCTTCCGGGCGGGCGTCACCGATTCCAAGGCGGGCGCCTTCTCGCCCCTCCTCCTGCGGGTCACCCGCGACTCCGGCCAACCCAACATCTCCCGCATCGACGCCACCCTGCCCGAGGGCGAGCTGGCAAAGCTCGCCGGCGTCGGCGTCTGCTCCGATGCCGAGGCGGCAGCCCTGGCCTGTCCGGCTGCCAGCCGCATCGGCAGCGTGCAGACCGGTATCGGCGAGGGCTCCCTACCGCTCTTCCTGCCCCAACCGGGGAAGGCCCCCAGCGCCGTCTACCTGGCCGGCCCCTACAAATCCGCCCCCTACAGCGTCATCGCCTCGGTACCCGCCCAGGCCGGTCCCTTCGACCTCGGCACGGTTGCGGTGCGCTCGGCCCTCCAGATCAATCCCACCACCACCCAGGCCACGGTCCTCTCGGACCCGCTGCCCCAGATCTATGGCGGCATCCCGGTCTCCTACCGCGACCTGCGAGTGCTGGTCGATCGGCCCGGCTTCACCCTCAACCCGACCAGCTGCGAACCGCAAGCGGTCAGGGCCGCCATCGAAGCCAGCAATGGCGACGTAGCCAACGTCTCCGATCGCTTCCAGGCCTCTGACTGCGGCGCCCTGGCCTTCAAGCCCAAGCTAACCCTGGCGCTCGAGGGCGGGACGACCCGCAGCAAGCACCCGGCGCTGCGGGCGACCCTGACGATGCCCCTGGGCGGTGCCAATGTCGAGCGCGCCTCGGTCGCCCTGCCGCACTCGGAGTTCTTGGCCCAGGGCCACATCCGCACCATCTGTACCCGGGTCCAGTTTGCCGCCGGCGGCGGCAACGGCGGCGGCTGCCCCAAGCGGTCGATCTACGGCAGGGCGAGGGCCACCAGCCCGCTGCTCGATTACCCGCTTGCCGGCCCGGTCTACCTGCGCTCCTCCGATAACTCGCTACCGGACCTGGTGGCTGCCCTGCACGGGCAGATCGACGTCAACCTGGTGGGTCGGATCGACTCCATGGACGGCGGCATCCGCACCACGTTCGAAGACGTCCCCGACGCCCCGGTCACGAAGTTCGTGCTCTCGATGCAGGGTGGCAAGAAGGGCCTGTTGGAAAACAGCGCCGACCTCTGTGCGGCGACCCACAGGGCGATCGCCGAGTTCGACGGCCAAAACGGCAGGATCGGCGACAGCAGGCCGGCGCTCAAGGCCGATTGCGGTAAGGGCCGCAAGGGCAAGCGCGCCACGGAGCGGTGAGCGCGGGCTCTCGGCACCCCCGCGCGGCGGGAATCGCGGCGGCGCTTTGCGCCGCCGCCTTGCTCGCCCTCGCCGGCCCAGCCACGGCGGCGGGGCCGCCCGGCGGGCTCGATTCCCGCGCCTTCGAGCTGGTCTCCCCGGTCGAGAAGAACGGCGGCGTGGTCGGGCCGCCGGGTAGCTTCTTCACAGGCGTCCTGCAGGCCGGCGTGCAGGACGGAGCAGTTGCCTTTGGCTCGCCCGCCTCCTTCGGCGAGGCGGTCGGCTCACTGCCGGTCAACCAGTACCTCGCCACCCGCGGCGCCGCCGGCTGGAGCAGCGAGAACGTGACCCCCTCCGCCCTCTCCGGCACCTACAGCGCCGGTGCCTACGAGCTCTTCTCCGCCGACCTCGGCAGCGCGATCCTCAACAACGGCTGGCGCTGTCGCGACGGCTCTGGCTCCTGCGCGGTGGAGAACCCACCGCTGGCCCCTGGGGCTCCGCCGGGCTACCGCAACCTCTACCTGCGGGAGGCCGACACCTTCACGCCGCTCGTCACCAGCACCTTTCCGAGTCTGCCGAGCGAACCTCAGGACTTCCAGCTCGCCTTCGAAGGCGCCAGCCCCGACCTGCACCACGTCGTCTTCTCCGCCGAGGGCAGCCTCTATGAGTGGAGCGAGGGCTTCGTCGAAGTCATCAGCTCCGACCCCGGCGCCGCCCTCGCCAGCGGGCCCGGCGCCGTCTCCGCCGACGGCTCGCGCGTCTACTGGACCCTCGCCGGCAACCTGCACCTGCGCGAAGGCGGCGGCAGCCGCCTGGTTGCCGCCGGTGCCTCTTTCCAGACTGCCTCTCGAGACGGTTCCCGGGCCTACTTCATCCAGGGCGAACACCTGTACCGCTACCAGGCGACGAGCGAAGCCCTCAGCGACCTCACCTCCGCAGGCGGGGCACTCGCCGTCATCGGCCTCTCTGACGACGGTGGCGTCATCTACTACGTCACCAGCAACGGCCTGCACCGCTTTGCCGCCGGTGCCTCAACCCGGCTCCTCGCCACTGGGCCTTCGACCCTCCCGCCGGCGAGCGGACGTGCCCAGGCCAGCGCCGACGGCGCCCGCTTCTTCTTCACCTCGCCCGCCGCGCTCCTCTTCCACGACACCGACGGCAGCGCCGACGTCTATGAGTGGGAGGCGGGGGGCCGGGGCACCTGCGTGCAGGCGGGCGGCTGCCTCGCTCTGATCTCTGACGGGCGCCTCGGCGGCGCTGCCTTCGCCGGCGCCAGTGCCTCGGGCGACGATGCCTACTTCGTCACCAGTGCCCCGCTGCTGCCCCGGGACCCCGACGCCGCCCTCGACCTCTATGACGCCCGCGTCGGCGGTGGCTTCCCCGAACCCGAAGCCCAGGTCTGCTTCGGCGATGACTGCCAGGGCCCCTCACCGGTGCCCGACTATGAACCTCCGCCCACCGCCTCGCTGCCGGGGCTCGGCAATCGCGCGGTCAGCTTCCCTCGCAACTGCAAGCCACACAAGCAGAGGCGCAAGCACAAGGGGTGCAAGCGCCGCCACCACCGTGCCCACCACCGGCACGAGGGCGGGCGCTCCGAACGCGCGAAGGCGGGGCGATGAGGCACCCGGCGCTGTGGCTGGCCCTGGCCGCGCTGGGCCTGGTGGTTATCGCCCCGGCCAGCGCCAGCGCCGATTTTGGCCTGCTCCCAGGCCCTGAAGGCTTCGACGTCGCGATCGAGCGTGAAGGCGCGCCGGTGAGCGGCGCCGGCACCCATCCTGACCTGCTTCAGGTCCACCTTGCCCTCAACACGGCCGGCGATTACAGCGACGGTGACCTGCGCGACCTCCGGCTTACCCTCCCCGCCGGTGTGATCGCCAACCCTGCCGCCCTCGACGAGTGCTCCGCCGGTGAGTTCGTCACCCGGCGCTCTTCTCCCTACGAAGCGAGCCTCTCCGGGGAGAGCTGTCCCGGCTCCAGCCAGATCGGCGTCGTCGCCGTCCACACCGGCGGCGCCGGCGGCACGACCCGCCACTTCGGCCTCTTCAACCTCGCCGCACCCTTCGGCAGCGCCGAGGCGATCGGCTTCGCCCCCTTCGGGGTGCCGGTGATCCTCGCCGGGCGCTACCGCAGCGACCAAGCCACCCTCGACTTCGAGCTCAAGAACCTCACTCAGGCGCTGAACATCCAGTCGCTCGACCTCACCCTCTGGGGCACCCCGTGGGAATACAAATACGACGTCGAACGCGGCAACTGCCTCAACGAGGTGAGCCCGGCCGACTTCAACGGTGAGGCCTCCTACTGGAAAGACGGGATCGAGCGGCGCTATCCAAGCACTGACCCGGAATTCCACGCGGGCACCTGTTTCATCTCGCTTTCGCTCGACCACATCCATTCCTACCTGACCCTGCCCACCACCTGCGGCGGGCAGCTGCAATGGGGCGCGGCGGTCAGCTCTTGGCAGGGCGGCGCGGAGCACAGGAACGTCCTCTCCCGCGATAGCGGCGGTGACCCGCTCACCGTCAGCGACTGCATCGAGGTGTTGGCGATCCCGAGGCTGCGTCTGCTCACCGATCGCGCCGCCGCGGCCACCGGCATCGCCTTCGAGCTGAACGTCAACGACGGCGGTGGCTTTCTCAACGTCAACGGCCGGGTCCGCTCGCCGATCCAACGGGTCAGCGCCCTCCTGCCCGAAGGGCTCAGCATCAACCCGTCCCTCGGCGCCGGTCTCGGAACCTGCTCCGAAGCCGAGTTCGTCCGTGAGAGCGCCACCTCGCTCCCGGGTTCGGGTTGCCCCAACAACTCGAAGATCGGCACCGTCTCTGTCAACGGCTTGCTAGGCCTTCCCGCAGTCCTCAAAGGCTCGGTCTTCCTCGCCACCCCCTTCGCCAACCCCGCCAAGAACCTGATAGCGCTCTACATCACCCTCTCCTCGCCGCGCCGCGGTCTCTACTTCAAGTCCTTTGGCAAGGCCGAGCCCGACCCCGCCACCGGGCGCTTGGTGGTCAGCTTCGAAGACCTGCCCCCGATCCACTACGACCTCTTCACCTTGAACCTGCGCGAAGGCCAGCGCGCGGCGATGGTCTCCCCACCGACCTGCGGCGCCCACATCGCCCAGTTGCACTACTGGCCCTGGTCAGACCCGGGCCTTCGCCTCGAGAGCTTCTCCAGCTTCCCGATCAACCGCGGCGCCGACGGCGGCGAGTGCCCGCCCCCGGGCCTGCCGCCTTTCCACCCGGGCCTGGAGGCAGGCTCGCTCAATCCCACCGCCGGCTTCTACTCGCCCTTCGAGCTGCGCATGACCCGCACCGACGCCGAGCAGGAGATCACCTCCTACTCGGCCACCTTCCCACCGGGCCTCCTGGCGAAGCTGGCCGGGGTCGGGGTCTGCCCCGACTCCGCGATCGCCGCCGCCCGGGCCCGCACCGGAATCCACGGCGGCGCCGAAGAGCTGGCGGGGCCCAGCTGCCCCGCCTCCAGCCGAATCGGCACCACCCTCGCCGGCTACGGAGTGGGGGGGACCCTCGCATATGCCCCCGGTGCCCTCTACCTCGCCGGCCCCTACCACGGCGCCCAACTCTCCACGGTTGCGATCGACTCGGCCGTTGTCGGTCCCTTCGACCTCGGAGTGGTCGTGGTGCGCTCGGCGATCCGCATCGACCCCCGCAGCGCGCAAGCCTCGATCGACTCCGCCGGCTCAGATCCGATCCCCCACATCATCAGGGGCATCCCGATCCACCTGCGCGATATCCGCGTCGACGTCGATCGCCCCGACTTCACGCTCAACCCGACCAACTGCGACCCGCTCACGACCATCTCGACCCTGACCGGCGCCGGCCTGGATCTCTACAGCCCTGCCGACGACCCCGCCACTACCAGCAGCGATCGCTTCCAGCTCAGCGACTGCTCCGGGTTCATCTTCAAGCCGAGGCTGCACCTGAAGCTGAAGGGTGGCACGAAGCGGGGGCGCTACCCGGCCCTGAAAGCCACCTACACGCCCCGCCCCGGCGACCCCAACCTGAAGTCAGTTGCAGTCAGCCTGCCGAACTCGGTCTTCTTGGCCCAGGAGCACATCGGCCAGGTCTGCACGATGCCACGCTTCCGGGCCAAGACCTGTCCAGCCAACTCGCGAATCGGCTACGCCAGAGCTCTCACTCCACTGCTCGCCGAACCGCTCAGCGGCCCCGTCTACCTGCGCTCCTCGACCAACCTGTTACCTGACGTGGTCGCCTATCTCTCCGGCCAGGGCTTCGAGGTCGAAGTCGTGGGCCGGATCGACAGGGCGCGGGGGGGCGGCCTGCGCGGAACCTTCGAACTCCTGCCTGATGCCCCCGTCACGAAGTTCACCATGAACCTCGCCGGCGGTAAGCACGGCCTGCTCGTCAACTCCGAGAACCTCTGCTCCGCCCCGCAACTGGCCAGCGCCCGCTTCATCGCCCACGACAACTCCACCGCGATATCGGCGCCGCCGATCGCCGTCAAATGCGCCAAGCACAAGCAGCACAAGCGAAAGCGCGGGCGGCGATGAGGCTGCGCTCGCTCAAGCTCGCGGGCCTTGTCGCCTTTGCGGGGCTCGCCGCCTTCGCCGCGGCCTCTGAGGCGGAGACCGCCCAACAGGGTGGTCTGCGGGTGAAGTTCGACGGCCAGCTGACTCCCCACGAGCTGCCCCGCCAGGGCACCCGCCCGGTCACCGTCCGCATCGGCGGCAGGATCACCACCGCCGACGGCTCCGAACCGCCGCAGCTTCGTCGCATCGAGATCGCGATCAACCGCGAGGGCCGCATCGACCGCCAGGGCCTCCCCGCCTGCAGGCTCGAACAGATCCAGCCCTCCACGACCCAGAAGGCGTTGGCGGCCTGCCGCGGCGCGAAGGTGGGGGAAGGCCGCTTCTCCGCCAACGTCGCGATCCCCGGCCAGGCTCCCTTCCCCTCGCGCGGCAAGGTGATCGCCTTCAACGGCGTCGAAGGCGGCCGCCCGGTGATCTTTGCCCACGTCTACGGCACCGACCCCGTTCCCACCTCCTACACGCTGCCCCTGTTCATCGGCCACGCCAAGGGCACCTTTGCGACCACGTTGAGCGCCTCGCTGCCGCAAGTCACCGGCCAGGCCGGCTTCGTCACCGGCATCCAGCTCACCCTGGGTCGCAGCTTCCGCGCCGGCGGCCGCAGCCGCAGCTACCTCCTCGCCGGCTGTCCTGCCCCCGCCGGCTTTTCGAGCGCCGTCTTCCCCCTTGCGCGGACGAGCTTCGGCTTCGACGGTGGCAAGACCCTCAGCTCCACCTTGATCCGCAGCTGCCGCGCGCGCGGATAGGAGCCCCCATAAAACGACCCCCGGCGGGGAACCGGGAGTCGTTTTACGGGCTCACCTCGACAGGGAAGGCGAGGTAGCCGGGGTGGGGTGCAGCCCTAAACCCGGAGCGGCAGGGAAACCGTTGTCCGGACACGCCGGGGGCTCGCCATCGGCCAGTCCTCCCCGAAGCAGCTGCCAAGACAACCTAGTCCTAGTCAAAGGTTTTGTCAAGGATAGATCACGGTTTCCGTGGGCCGCCGTAGCGTGTGAGCCAAGTCGACCCTTCCCTGCTTGGCGGTGATCGGACCCGAGTTAGAGCTGGATCTAGATTTGTGGTATAGATCCCGTAACTAAAACCATGTTCCTTCCTTCACAAGAACATGTGTTTGTCTATCAATCTCGCCAACGATGCAAATGCGTCTGGTTCGCAGGGGGGCTTCGCCAATGAGTTGCAAGTGTGCATTTCGGAGGGTCATGATGCGACGTCTGGTGCTGAGATGAACCCAGGTCAAAAGACGGTCTGGACTGCTCGACTGGCGTTGGTCCTGGGTCTGTTGCTGCTCTTCGCACCCGCCGCCGCATCCGCCACGAGTGATTTCGCGGATATGGCCTGCCCGTCGTCAAGTAGTTGCATTGCCGTGGGAGGCTCCGATGTGATCGGGACGAGTCAGGTGCAGGCCGCAGCGTGGAATGGCACGGTGTGGGCCAGGCAGACCACTCCGGTGCCGGACGGGGCCAGCCTCAGCTCTCTCTCGGGCGTTGCTTGCCCCGGGGCAAGCACCTGCTTCGCGGTTGGGAGCGCTACCGATGGCATGAACGTGAAACACGCTCTGGCTATGGCATGGAACGGCTCCGCATGGACGGTCTCCACTGTTTCCGAGCCCAGCGGTACGAAGGCAAGCTGGCTTACGGACCTCGCTTGTACCTCCGCTTCGGCCTGTAAGGCGGTTGGGACGTACGTGAACTCGTCCAATGCTCGACAGACGCTCGCAATCAGTTTCAACGGAGGCTCATGGAGCGTCGCCTCCTCGCCGAACATCGGCGGTTCCAAATCGAACGATCTGAGCTCGATTTCCTGCTCCAGTGCGACCTCATGCTTTGCGGTTGGGAACTACGCCGATTCAACGGGGGTAACGAAACCACTGGCACTCTCGTGGAACGGCACCTCCTGGTCAACCAGCTCAATCCCGATACCCAGTGGCGCGACCTTCGGGTCCCTGTCCGGAGTCTCGTGCCTTACCAACAACTGCAAGGCAGTAGGTAGCTATTTCGATTCCGTCGGAATCCAGAAGTCTTTCGCGGTGCAGTGGCTCGGCAGCACTTGGACGATCATGTCGGCGCCGGAGCCGTCCGGGACCAGCAGCCAGCTCAAAGCAATCTCCTGCAGCTCTGCCTCGGTCTGCTCCGCGGTAGGTACCTTCCACAAAGGGCAGGACGATCTTCCGCATGCGCTGTGGTGGAATGGAACCTCCTGGAGCCTGCAGTCCGTGGACATCTCGAGCGTCGGTGCGGTCGGGAGCGATTTGACCGCTGTCGCATGTTTAACGCAAACGTTCTGTCACGCCAGCGGGTCAATTGTTTACGGCCATGTCGCCGCCAATCGCAACCTCGCCCTCAGATACGACGGGACGGGGTGGGCTCTGACCGAAGCAGGCGGCTACGAGCGGACCTGGTCGGACCAGTCTCCGGGGCAGAGCGGTGCTGCCGAAAGGATGGGACTTGCCTGCGCCTCACTCTCGTGGTGCATTCGGGTCGGCACCTACCAGCGCGGCAGGGACGTGGAACGGGCTTTCATACAGCGCTGGACCGGATTTACCTGGGCTGCGCAATATGTCCCCTTTCCCGCTGGTGCCAAATCGACCGCCCTCGAGGGTGTGGCTTGCCGCAGCACCTCCGACTGCGTCGCGGTCGGTGTCTACCTCGATTCGACCGGAAGCGAACGTTCTCTCAGCGTCACCTGGAATGGAACCGCCTGGTCCAGCGGGACGACTCCCGCTCCGAGCGGTTCGCTGGCCAGCCATCTGTCCGGGGTCTCGTGCGTCACCGGTTCCTGTGCGGCGGTTGGGCGCTATGTCGATTCGGGAGGGGAAAAGCGCGCCTTGGCGATGAGCTGGAACGGCACCGCATGGTCGATCGCGTCGACTCCCACCGTGAGCGGCGCCGTCGGTGTATCGCTACAAGACGTGTCCTGCACGAGCACCGCCCTTTGCAAGGCGGTTGGCATCTTCGAAGACGGCAACACCACCCATCAGCTGGCTCTCGATTGGAATGGCTCGGCGTGGTCGATCGCCTCGCTTCCGGCGGAGCCAACTGGTGCACTGGGTACCGCCCTCACCGGAATCAGCTGCGCTGGCCCCACCTTCTGCTCGACCGTAGGCAGCTACCGGGACCCGTCAGGCATCGTTCATGGCCTCAACCTCCGCTGGAGCGGTGGGACGTCCTGGTCCGCCATCTCGTTGCCGAGTCCGGGCGAATCGCGGTGGACGAAGCTCTTCGGGGTCGACTGCATCTCCCCCTCCGCCTGCGTTGCGGTAGGGGAGTACGCCGACGAGGCCGGGCACCGTCAGGGACTGGTGCTCAACGGCACCGGTGGAGCTTGGACTCTGGGCCGGGCTCCCGAGCCTGCAAAAACCGATGAATGGAGCCTGCGATCGATCGCCTGTCTCTCGGGAACTGGCTGCATGGCAATCGGCGATCACCTCGACAACTGGGCGACCCGCCGGGTCATCGTGGCGAATTGGTCGGGCGCAACCTGGGCTGTCGATTCCTCAGCCGAACCAAGCGGGGCATCCAGCGGCGAACTGCGTGATGTCTTCTGCTTCGCTTCCGCGAGCTGCGTGGCGGTGGGTAAGGCCACCGTATCGGGGGCGGCTGGGCCGTTTTCCGCAACGGGGTACCCCGGCGACTGGACCATTGCCAGCACCCCCAAACCCGCCGGTGCGTCAGCAACCGAGCTGGTGGACGTCCATTGTTCAAGCGCGACCGGCTGCACGGCCGTTGGTAATTACACCTCTTCGGGTGTAAAGAAATCACTGGCGATGGAATGGAACGGTACGGCGTGGTCCATCGCTTCAGTGCCCTCGCCGGCAGGGGCGACGGCAAGCGAGCTGACGGGAGTGGCTTGTGTCTCCGCCATTTCCTGCACCGCGGTCGGCGATTACACCCTTTCCGGCGTGAAAAAGACCCTCGCGATGAGCTGGAATGGATCGGCGTGGTCCGTTGTGGCGACTCCGGCCCCTGGCGGTAGCACGGTTCCCAGCGAACTCCAAGCCGTCTCCTGTACCGCAACAAACTTCTGTATGGCGACTGGCACCTATACGGAATCCACCGCCAAGAACCTCGCGATGAAATGGAATGGGACTTCCTGGTCGGCGGTGGCTATTCCGATCAACAGCGAATCGAAAGGAAGCGCCCTCACAGGTGTCGCCTGTACGTCTACGACTTGGTGCGCCGCAGTCGGCTACGACACGATCAGCACGGAACGAAAAACGCGCGGAGTGATCTGGAACGGGACGGTGTGGACGACCGTAGGCACTCCGAACGGTCTCAGCGGATACGGAAGTGAACTGAGGGACGTCACCTGCACGTCATCCACGTCCTGCGTGGCAGTCGGCGTGTCCCAGGTGTCTGGCATCCCGCTCACGGAGCTGATTCAGGCGTGGAACGGGACGGCGTGGGCCAATAGCACGGTCGAGGAACCGTACCCATTCAGCGGGGCGAGTCCGCAGGGCGTCTCTTGCGGAACCTACGGGGGCTCCACCTCGCCCTGTTTGGCGGTGGGCAACTTCAGCGACGAAAAAGTCCAGAAACGAGCCCTGGTTCAGATCTGGGGCGCCGAGCTTGACAACCGAGGGGAGATGTCAGGCCTTGCAGGAATCACCTGCCTTCAGGCGGGCTGCATGGCCGTGGGCAGGATCGAATCCGGCCTAGCGGATCGAACGGAGGTGGCGTGGCAGCTCGAAGACTCCGGCTGGACGGCACAGGCGATGCCCGGTGTTCGGGAAGGCTCGCTCCTCGACGTCGCATGCGCGAGCCTGAGCTCCTGCACTGCCGTCGGATCTCAGGCCGCGGGCACGTTGGCAGAGCGTTGGGATGGGATCCAGTGGTCCGTACTGCCCACGCCGAACCCCACGGGAAGTGCGCATTCTCTCGCTGGGCTGTCATGCCCGTCGAGCAACAGCTGCGTAGCTGTAGGCAGATACACGAGCGCCTCCAAAGCCGTAGTCCTGATCGAGGTCTGGAATGGCACGTCGTGGTCCACGCAGACTGCCCCACTTCCGGCCGGTGCGACCCAGGCCTGGTTGGAAGACGTGTCCTGTCCGGCCTCGAACAGCTGTATGGCGGTCGGCACCTACAAGGACGCCAGCGGGGTAAAGCGGCCACTGGGCGAGCGATGGAACGGGACTGTCTGGTCCGTGGTGACGGTAGCGGATGCGCCGGCGAGTGCCGGGACCGAAGTGATGGGGGTGGACTGTCAGTCCAACACCAGCTGCAAAGCGGTCGGTCAATACACGATCGGGGTGTCTTCCTACCCGTTGTCGGTGAGTTGGAACGGAACCAGCTGGAACCAATTGGCCATCCCAGCTCCTGAAAACGCAACGGCCACCTACCTCAGCGATGTTTCCTGCTTCGGCCAGGGCCGGTGTGTGGCGGTGGGGCATTACCAAGCGAAAGAAGCTTCTGGTTTCCACACGCTGGCGATGAGCTGGAACGGAACAGGCTGGTACGTGGAGCCGACCCCTAACCGAGCTAACGGCATCAGCACCCCTAACAGCAAGCTGAGTGCGATTTCATGTCCAGCGGCAGCGGACTGCGCGGCCGTCGGCACGAGCTTCGATTCCGGCACGCAGACCGACTTGGCGCTCAGCACGCCGGACATTTCGGCCACGCCGGAGAGCGGAGAGCCGGCCTTGGAGCTCACCGATCCAGCGCCCACACTGACCGAAGAACAGGTTGAAGAAGCGCAGACGCTGATCGCGGCCGACCCAGCCTTCCAGTCGGCGATCCAGGGTGACAACTACGCGATGACCGTTGGGCCCTGGACGGAGACGACGGCCACTCAAACGACCAACCTAGTGGGTGTCACCGCAACGGTGGCGATGGTCACCCCCCATGACTGGGAGGACAGGGTATGGCCCGTGATTGGCTATGACTTGGAGGATCCGAGCTACTACGCGGAGGGCACGTACCTGGAAGCAGAAATGAAAGCTGCGGCCACCGAGGTGACGACCCTGATCGTGCAGCTGGATGCGGAAACCGACGTTAACGGCAATCTTGTCGGCGGCGAAGTAGTGATGATCGAACCGGTCGCCGACGAAGCCGGCGAAGTCACTTATAGCCCCGAAACCCTCGAAGGATTCGAAATCGACCCGAATGGATGGGAATACTGATGAGCCAGAACGCAAGACTCACTCTGGTCGGTGTCGTCTTGTTCGTGCTGGTGGCGAGCCTGCCGGTTGCTGTTGGGTTGCGCCAGGTAACTGCGGCAACGCCTAACAATTTCCCGGGCTACCAGCCGATTCGAGAGGACAGAATCCTCAACTACGATTACAAGCTCGAAGATGGGGAGATCAAGGAATACGATTGGCCTGTCAATCTCTTCTTCACGAACGGAGCATCGGTTCCGATCGTCAACAGCGTTTTCAGCCCGTTCTTTCCGCACCACATTTCCCAGACGAACGACGAGCCGATCCCGGATTTCATTTGGAAGCAGTCGCGTAGCCCGATGACCGGCTGTGCGTCCGACAGCACCCATGGGTTCTGCGACACCGACAAGGGAATGAAGGATTACGGGTGCAGCGCCAAGGATGACCTTCATATTGGGACAGGCCCAAACAAAGGAACCCACCATATCCGTATCTATGCTCCACGAGAGCCCCTCGACTATCGCGGAGCACGCGCAGACTCAATGTATTCGCCGCAGTGGACCTACTACGTATTTGCGACCTCGCACGAGGACCACAATGAGTGTCAGTGGACGGTAGCCGGCCACACTTTCCACTACAACCACGGGTTCCAATGGTTCGGCAACAGCGAGAGGGTCGAGAACTGGGTTGTAGCAAAGGCCCGCCAGCTATCTTCAGGAGTCAGGGCCGTCTACTCTGACAAGGTGTGGATGGCAAATCGTGAGGTTGGAGATGGGTTCCCCGTTGAGGGCACCGGATTGACGGGCCGTACGGATGGTAATCACATCTGGCTGAGCGACGGTAGGGCGAGTCGGATCGTCCTCAATGCAGCTGCCAGCGCCAGCACCGTCCCTCCTGGGGAACCATTCAACCCCTATCCCTCCGCGGCGTTGACGCGCTACTACAACTACCACGAAGGAGGGGGGAGTGGGGACCACTGGGTCACCACGGGAAAAGCTGATTCCACCTACGACGTCGTCGAGGGGACGCTCGGATTCCTTGAGACGAGTCTCGTACCCGGGACCGCACCACTTTACGAATGTGAGGAGAACGCAACTGAACACTTCCTCTCTCGGGACGTGAGTTGCGACCCTGGTGACAATGATGGGATCGTAGGTTACATTTACACGTCGCAGAGCGTGGCCGCTTCCACTCCGTTGAAAAGCTGCCGGATAGGCAATGAGATCTTCGAGAGCACGACGTGCGAAAGCTATCCGATCCGGGGGTCCCTGGGATACCTGAAGGGCTCCGGCCCACTCCGACGATACCTCGGCGGAGGAGTCGACCATCATGTGACGACTGGCCGAGGTCCAGCCGGGGCCACCCTCGAGGGCTTCATGGGGCAGCTGGTTCAGGGTTATGCGGCGAATCGCCACCCGCTTTATTCGTGCAGGCACAACGCCAGCGCCCGAGATCACTTCATCAGTCTTAATCGTAATTGCGAGGGGCAGGAGTACCTCGCGCTAGAGGGGTACGCCTACGATTCTCCCCCTCCCGGGGTCCCCACGCTTCAGATCTACCGCTGCTGGTATCCGGGCGGACATTTCGTCTCCGCCCAATCTAATTGCGAAGGTCAGACGACGGAGATGTCACTTGGGTACACGTACAACCCGTGATGCCCGACCCTAGGGCGACGAACCCTCGGTGAAGCCTGCTGGTTTGGCTTTGGCGGTTGCCGTGGCGGTTGCCGGCTCGCTGGCGGCTGCCCCAGCCGCGGCTGGTGAGCAAGACAGCCCGGTCGTACTGCACGGGCAGGGCAGCTGGACGCTCCCGGAGCTCGGTGCGACCGGGCTTCGCCTGCCGGTGGAGGGGAAGGTCGGGCGACGATCGGTTCCGGTGGCCTTCCCGCCGGCCGCCAGTCAGCCGCGGCAGCCGTCCCCCCGATCATTGTCCTATCTCATCCATATGAACCTGCTCTTGGAGGTGAGCCGATTCAGCGGTAGTGGGGTGGCGGTTATCAGCGGCATCACGAACGGATGCCCCAGTGCGCAGATGAACGTGCATGTCCGGCGGCGACCCGGACGGACTCCGATCATCAGCTGGAACACCACGGAGTTGATCCACGGCATCCGCAGTCGAAGGGTGAAGGATCGGACCCAGCGTCTGAAGTTCTCCAATTACCTTCCCTTTTGCGGAGTCAAGCCGGGGAGGACGCGGTTGCAGTTCGTGCTGCAGAAGATCGGCGGTATCAAGCTCGATCGAGCCGTCGTTTTGCCGAGCTCGGGCCTCGAGGTAAGCGATACCTATCGCGCGCAACTTGCGCTGGAGCCTGACGAGCCGGAGCAGGTGCCCAGAGTCGGCCAGGAGTTCGAGGTCGGCTTCGATCTCGAGAACATCGGCGACGCCCCGGCGCACGGGGTTGGGGTCGAGATATTGATACCAGGGGACGAATTCCGGATCGTCGGTCGACGAACGATTTGGTTCGGTGACCTGACTGGAAGGAGGAGCGGCATATTCCGCGTCGTCGGCAAGAAGACCGGAGAGTTCAAGCTCGAACTTCAGGCCCTCGCGGCCAACGCCAATCAACCGGTGGCGATCCTGAATGGGGAAGTCGCATCTCCGGATGAGGGGCGGTCTGGGCTGCCGGGTGTATGGCTGACCCTCCTGTGGGCGGCTGCCGTGCTGATAAGCGGCTTCTACTTCATGAAAATGTGGCGAAGCAGGAGCGCTGCGTAAGTCACCAGACGCTGTCAGCACTCAGGCTGCCCGGCGAACCCTGAAGTGGAAGGCAGCGGGAGTGGAATCTCGGTTTCCAGCTGTGTCGGTGCGTGGAGCCGGAAGGCGTGGCGGCCGGGGCGGACGAGGTAGCCGCGCGGCGAGCGGCAAGTGGCGCAGGGCCGCGAATCAAGCCGGCAGCGGAAGCTCGATTCGGCCTCGGAGCGATCTAGATCGAAAGTGTGCATGGTTCTTTATAGACAGATGAATGGTTTTAACCTTTTGCGCGGGTGTTAGCCTGCAGTCCGTGGACGAGAGTCTCAATCTGGAGCTGAAGGCGCGGGATTCCGCGCCTGAGCGCACCGTGCGGGCATGCGAAGAGCTCGGTGCCGAGGGGGGAGGGGTTCTGCGGCAGCGGGACGTCTATTTCAGCGTCCCCCACGGCCGCCTCAAGCTGCGATATGAGAACGACGGCATCGCTCAGCTGATCGCTTACGAGCGCCCCGACGACCAGGGAGTAAAGGCGAGTCGCTATCGCGTCATGCCGGTGATTGCGGCGGCCGAACTCGAGGCTGCTCTGTCCGCCGCCTTGGGAGTCGTGGTGGAGGTACGGAAAACCAGGCGCCTCTTCCTCTATGACGGAGTCCGGATCCACCTCGACCGGGTGGAGGGATTGGGTCGCTTCATCGAGCTGGAGGCCTTGGCGGATCCGGCCGGCGGCGACCGAGCCGGCCGCGAAAAGGTTCTCGGGGAGCTGCGGAACGCTCTTGGAGTGGGGGACGACGACCTCGTCGCCGGCAGCTACTGCGAGCTGGTGCTCGTCTGAGCTGGCTGCTTCGGGCCAATCTTGGCTCGATTCGGGTCACCTTTTCTTGTCACCGTGAATGAAATGCAACGGAATCTCCGCACCCAATCCCTGTTGTTCGCCCCTTTGGTTGCCCTTCTTGCCCTGGCCCTTATGCCGGTCTCGGCGCGGGCAGAGCCGCGTTGGCTCGACTGCGAATACGTCGACGGCGGGCCACCGGGGGCGGCCGGCAACTTCCTCGAGGTCACGGGCAACGACAACGCTCAGGTTCGGCGCGAGGGGAACCTGATCCTCGTCGGCACCAGCGCCGGCAACGGGCCCCGCGACTTCGAGCCGGTGACCTGCGGTCAGGAGGCGACGGTGACGAACATCGACCGGGTCGTGTACCGGGGAGTCCCGTTGCCGCTGCGGCGGGAACACCAGATTCTCCTCGACGAGCGGGAGGGCCCGCTGGGACCCGGGGCGAGCCCGGAGGCCGTCGACTCGGAGATCGAGGTCGAAGTGGTCCTGCCGCCACAGCCGCAGGCCCGCCCCCACGTACAGATTCTCGCCGGCGACGGGCGTGACAGCATCCGCGTCGACGGCGTCGGTGGCCGCCTGGCGGTGAGCCTCGGGTCCTGGCCCGAGGGCGACGCGCTGGACCCCGATCTGATCCTCAGCGCGCCGCCGCAAACGGTTGAATTGAAGCTTCATGGCGGGGGCGGGGGCGATGTGCTCGACGCTCGGAGCTTCGACGGTCATCGCGGCCTGGTCCGCTCCCTGCTCCTCGCGGGCGACGACGGCAAGGACGCATTGCTCGGCACCGAACGGGAAGACCATTTGGAGGGTGGCGTGGGGCCCGACCGCCTTTTTGGCCGCGGCGGGCGCGACTTCCTCTATCCAAGCGCCGGCTCCGACCTCACGGTCGGCGGGCCGGGCGCCGACTTCATCTACGGCCAAGGACGTTCAGCCGAGCGGCCCGACATTCCGCCCGACTCCTATTCCGGCGGCTCCGGCGACGACTACATCGACGCCCGCCGCGGAGGCGCCGATGCGATCAGCTGTGGCACGGGCGCGGACGAAGCGGTGGCCGACCGGAAGGACGTCCTGCGCGATGGGCGATGTGAGCTCGTACGGGGTCCCCGCTGAACGTGGATGGTGTTGCACCAGACTGAAATGGGAACCGATTCGCCGCTCGCGGGCATGTAGACGTAATGGCAGACGACTCGCAGCTATGGGAGCGCACTCGGTCCGGCGACGCCGAGGCGTTCGGCGACCTCTACGAGCGCCACGCGCGCGCGGTCCATTCCTATTGCCTCTGGCGCACAGCTGATGTCCTCGCCGCCGAGGACGCCACGGCGACCGTCTTTCTCGAAGCCTGGCGAAAGCGACAGCGCCTGACCCTGAGCACCGACAGCGCCGCGCCGCTGCTGCTGGGGATCGCCAACAACGTCGTCCGCCGCCAGTGGCGGAGCCAGCGACGCTATCGAGACACGCTCGAGCGGGTGCGAAACGCCGGCCAGAATCCCACCGACCTCGAGGACGAGGCGATCGCCCGGATCGACGCGATCCACCAGCTGCGCGCGGGTGGCGCGGCGATCCGCGGGTTGCCGAAGCGTGAGCGTGAGGTGCTCGCCCTGCTCGCATGGAGCGATCTGTCGTATGGCGAGATCGCCGCAGCCCTTGGCCTGCCGATCGGCACGGTGCGCTCCCGCCTCGCCCGCGCCCGGACCCGCCTCGGCGATGCCTTTCCCGCCCCGACGGAGACCAGACCCGCGGAGGAAGTCCTGTGACCAAGCCCAAGCCAGACCTTTCACCTCTCCTGCCCGACGACGCGACCCTGAAGGCGCGCCGGGCGGCGCTCGTCGAGGCGGTCCGCGCTGACGAGGTACCCCGCCGGCCCGCGACCGCCTTGCGCCGGCGCGGACCGCGCCTGGCGCTGGGCGGCGTCGTGGCCCTTGTCGCCGTCGCGGTCGCGCTGATCGTCAGCGCCGGCGGCGGCAACTCCTCCAGGGCCTTTGCCGTCGAACCGCAGGAGGGCGGCGGGGTGACGATCAGGGTCTACAGCCTCGAAGAATCCGCGGGCCTGGAAGAGGCGCTGGCCGACGCTGGGATTCCGTCGCAGGTCAACTGGCTGCCGGCCGGGATGACCTGCCGCGAACCGCACTACACGCCGTCGGAGGTGAAAACGGCCCTGGGCGGAAAAATCGGCGGGTTCAGCGGGGGCGGCCCGGAGGTCTGGACGATCGGGGTGATGAGCACCGAGGAGTACCGTGCCCAGCGCCGGAGATACTTCCGCGGGGAGATCTCCGGCGAGGAGTTCTACGCCGCGACCGGGAACGTCACCCTCGACCCCGCGCAGTTCCGCCGCGATCAGAGCGTGGTCCTCTCCGGATCTCCCGCTCCCTATGACGGTGACCCCGAAGGGGGGAGCATCGCGAAGTTCGGAATCGCCGAAGGCCCGGCCGAACCTTGCGAGCCGGTACCGGCGCTGCCCAGCGGCAGCGGCGGGCCCTTCGGGCTGAGCCCAGGAGGAGGCCCCGGCTACATCCCGCGCGGCGACAAGTCCCTGGGCCATGCCGCCATCGCCGCCGATCTGCGCCGCGCCGCCTCCGTTGCCGAAGCATCCGACCCCCAGGTCGAGGCGCCGCCCGGTCCCGGCGAGCTCCTCTACGTGAAGACGATCGAGGCCCACCTCGAAGCCTGGGACCCCAGCAATCCTTCTGGGTCCAAGACGAAGCCGAGGTACTTCACCGACAGGCAGCTGGGCGAGAGCAGTGCGATGCCCGCCCTGGTGTCGACCCTGAAGCAGGTCTGGACGGATTCGAACGGGAAGACCCGCGAGCGCGAAACCCTGAGCGGGGTCGAGTTCCTCTCCGCGGACGACCAGCTCCGCTGGGAGGAGGCGGGCTCGCCCCCACCCTGGGCCTTCGATCCCGGCGAACACGACGTGGGCCGCGACGCCTCCGGGCGCCTGGTGAAGGATTTCGCGTCCATGGCGTTTCGGGGCCGCCACGAATTCACCTACATGTCAAGGCTCTCCCAATTGCCAACCGAGCCCGAAGCCCTGCGCCTGGCGGCGGAACACCGCCGGGGCGGGGACTTGCCGCTCGAACCCTCGCCGGCCACCTCGCCCCGCGGCGGCGCGACGGTCGAAAGGCTCCTGGAAATCCTCGGCGAACCGCTCGCCAGCCCGGCCCTGCGCGCGGCCGCCTTCAGGGCACTTGCCGAAATACCGGGTATCGGGTTCGAGCGCGACGTGGCCGATGTCGCCGGTCGCCGGGGCGACGCGATCGCCTGGCTCAGGGAACGCGGATTCGGTCGCCAGTACATCTTCGATCCACGCACCTCGAGGATCCTCTCGCAGGCCGAAATGATCTTCAACGCGAAGGCCGCGGACTACCCTGGCGTGGCGGACGGCACCGTTTTCCGCGCGACCGCCTACCTGGGGTCGGGAATCGTCGACTCGAAGCATGAAAGGCCCGCCCGATGACGATTCGTTCTCTGAAGCCGCGGCCTACGCAACCTCTGCCGGCCCCTCGGGTTGGGACAGCATCTCTGCCAGAAGACAGATAGGGAGACCTTTGCATCGGCATACCCTTCACTTCCCCGCTGTTCTCACCGCCTTGCTCGCCCTGGCCCTGGTGGTGTCCGCCGCGACCGCCGTGGCCAGCCCGGTCGAGCTGGACCCGAGCTTCGGTACGAACGGCCGCGTGGTGACGACGCTGCCCCAAGGGCCGGCGAGGGTGCAGGCGGCACGCTATGTCGACGGCGGCCTGCTGGTCGCAAAGTCCACCGCCGTTGCCCGCTACCGCTCCGATGGCCGCCTCGATCCGTTCTTTGGAGAAGCCGGCATCGCCACGGTGCCCTTGCTTGCCGGTACTGAATTCGACCTTGCAGGGCTTGCCGCCGATGACCAGGGGCGCGTCGTCGTCGGCGGTACTCTTCTCTCCGACTCCCAGCCCACGTACGTTCCCGACGGAGCTGCGAGCCCGGTACGGCGGGAACGGGCGGTGCTGGTTCGCCTCCTGTCTGACGGCAGTCCCGATCCGGCCTTCGGCGTCGGCGGCATCCTCGTCACCGACCTCGGACTGCCGGCGCCGGTCCTGCGGCTCCCGAGGGAAAGTCTGCCTCCGGCGCTAACCGTCACCGGCCTCTCCCTCGATGCGACTGGTCGCATCGTTCTCACCGGGTCCTTCTACGCCATCGAGGAATTCTGCCGGGAGTCGATCGAAGCTGTCACTGAGGCCTTTATAACCCGGCTCCTGCCGGACGGAGGGCTTGACGAGAGCTTCGCCGTCGGCGGGGTCAGGGTCGACCCCGGCTTGCGCGCGGTTGGCTCGCCCCTGCTTGACCGGCGCGGTCGCATCCTTTACCCCGCAGCCCGGTACACCGGCTGCGATGGCCTGCGGCCTGGCGGCGTCGGGCGGCTCGATCCAGGCGGAAACCTCGACCAAGCCTTCGACGGCGATGGCTGGAGGCCGCTGCCGCGACAGGAGGAATCCCCGCGGGACCTGGCCCTCGACCGCCAGGGGCGGATTCTCGTGCTCGGCTCCGAACCGGGGACGCCTGTCGAACGGCCGCCGAGACCCAGGTTCAAGCTGGCGGCACTGTTCAGGCTGAGCCCGAGCGGCGCGATCGACCGGAGCTTTGCCCGCGCTGGCCGCGCGCTGGCTCGCATCCCGGGCCGCCATAGCCACTTCAATTCGCTCGCTGTCGATCGACGCAATGGTGTGGTGCTGGCGGGAGTTCGGATTCGGCGTGTGGTCCGGCCCTTTCGCAACTCCTCCTTTGCGGCCGCGCGGTATTCGCCCGCGGGCAGGCGCGACCGGAGCTTTGGGGACGCCGGCTTGCTCGAGACCCGTTTCGGGTCGCGATCGACCGCTGCTGCCAGTGAGGTCCTCTTCCCGAGTTCGAACCGCTTCCTGCTTGCTGGTCCAGTCTCCCTCGGGGCTCTCGCGACCGGCCAGGGACTCGCCCTCGCCCGGTACCGGATCAGATGAGGCCTGTGGGTTCGTGGAGATCCCGACGGAGTCCGCGAAGATGACCGTCTACGTCTACTGCCGCTGAGCCCAGCTCTTCCTCAGCCCGTGCGTGCCCGGTGCGACCAGCTCGACCGAGCGCAGACGGTTCGGCACCGAGTCGGAGTAATGCGCGGTGATCAACTCGTCGGCGCCGGTGTCGGCGGCGAAGCGCTCCAGGTAGGCGGTGACCTCCTCGGCGACGCCGACGGCGGTGTAGGCGAGCATTTCGTCGACGACCGCGGCCTGCGGGGACTCGAGCAGGGTGGTGACGTCGTTTTCGCTGAGCTTGCGGCCGCGGCCGAAGAGGGCGCGGGCGCGGATCCGGCGGGCGGCCTCGTGCTGGGCACGGGCGCTCTCCTCGCTCTCGGCGGCGATCACGCCGACGCCGGCGATCGCGTAGGGCTCCGACAACTGCTGGGAGGGTTTGAACTCGCGGCGGTAGGCCGCGAGCGCCTCGTGCAGGTGGCGCGGCGCGAAGTGGGAGGCGAAAGCGTAGGGCAGCCCCAGCTGGGCGGCCAGTTCGGCGCCGAAGAGGGAGGAGCCGAGGATGTAGAGCGGCACCCTGGTGCCCTGGCCGGGGATCGCCCGCAGTCCCGGTAGCGGCTCCTCGTCGGCGAGGAAGCGCTGCAGCTCGACCACGTCCTGGGGGAAACGGTCGCTGGCGGCCGGGTCGCACCGCAGCGCCATCCAGGTCCGCTGGTCGGTGCCCGGCGCGCGGCCCAGGCCGAGGTCGATCCGCCCCGGGTGCAGCGTCTCCAGCGTCCCGAACTGCTCGGCGATCACCAGCGGTGAGTGGTTGGGCAGCATCACCCCGCCGGCGCCGAGCCGGATCGTCTCGGTGTGGGCGGCGACGTGGGCGACGAGGACTGCGGTCGCCGAGGAGGCGATCGAGGAGATGTTGTGGTGCTCGGCGTACCAGACCCGGCGGTAGCCGCCGCGCTCGGCCGCCCGCGCCAGCTCGACGCTGCCGGCGAAGCTCTCGGCGATCGTCTCCTCGCGGCCGACGGCGGCGAGGTCGAGGATCGAGAGCGGGATCATCTTGCCGCGGCGCAGACGTAGACGGCCATGTTGTGGCGCTCTTCGTCGAGCGGCTGGTGGAGGTCGCTCTCCAGCTCGCCGGAGACGCCGAGGCAGCGCAGGCCCGCGGCCCCGATCGCGGCCGTGACTTCGGCTTCGGCGAAGTGGCGCTGGCGGTGGACGTGGGCGCTGGCCGGCTCGCCGCTCGCCTCGTAGCTCGCCTCGGCGGTCGCTCCCGGGAGCAGGTCGCCAGCGGCCGCCTGGCCCTGCCAGAGCAGGGATCGCCCGTCGGCCTCGACCTTGTGCTCCTCGCTGAAGAGGCCGCGGAAGGTCGCCAACGTGGCGAGGTCGAAGAGGACGATCCCACCGGGCGCCAGGTTGCCGCGCATCCCGCTCAGGGTGGCGACGAGCTCATCGACGCCGAGCAGGTAGTTGAAGGGGTTGTTGACGGCCCAGACCAGGTCGAACCCGCCAAGGACCGGCAGCTCGCGCATGTCGGCGACGACCAGCTCGGCGCGCCCGCTCACCTTCGCCCGCGCCAGCTCGAGCATCTCGGCGGAGATGTCGCAGCCGGTCACCTCCCAGCCGCGCTCGACCATCGAGATCAGGCTCAGCCCGGTGCCGCAGCCGACGTCGAGCAGCCGTTTCCCCTCCAGGCCGTGGGCGCGTGCCTCCTCGAGCAGGCGGGCGGTCCAGCGCTCGTACATGTAGCCGTGCACGAACTCGTCGTAGGTCGGGGCGATGACGTCGTAGGCCTGCTTTGCCGCGTCGCCGCCTTGCATCGCCCGATCCTAGTCGGCGGCGGTCGCGTCCTGCCGGTGCTGTCGCCACCGTCCTGCACTTCGCGCCGCGCCGCCGAACCTGAGGCAGCCGCATCGGTAGCCTCGGTGGTCGTGGATCCCGAGTCGAAGAGAGTGCTGATCGGGATCTACTTCTATCCTCGCGGCGGGTCCGCCCACTCCTGCCGCTCGATCGCCCGCGAGCTCGCGACGAACGGGCTCGAGGTCACCCTGCTCGCCGGGTCGCGCTCCGATCTCGGCGGCGAGGCCCGGGCGGCGGACTTCTACGCGGGCATCGACCTGCACGCGGTCGAGTTCGAGCCCGCCGGGCCGGCGCCGATCCACGGCTCCTACGAGGACCGGCCCGGGGCGCCCGATCGCGTACTTGCCGGCTTCGACGACGAAGCCTTCGAGCGGCAGGTCGAGGTCTGGGCGGAGGCGATGGGCGCGGCCGCCGCCCCGGGGGTCGACGTCCTTTACCTGCACCACCTGACGCCGCTGAACGAGGCTGCCGCGCGGGTCCTGCCGGAGGTCCCGATCGTCGGCCACGTGCACGGCACCGAGCTGCTGATGCTGGAACGGATCGCCGCCGGGGCGCCCGCCAGCTGGACCCACGCCGAGGAGTGGCGGGAGCGGATCTGCCGCTGGGCCGCCGCCTGCGGCCGCATCGTCGTCAACGACCGCAGCGGCCTCGAGCGCGCCGCCGAGCTGCTGGATCTCGACCGGGACCGCTTCGCCTGCGTCCCCAACGGCTTCGACCCGATCTTCACCCCGGCGCCGATCGACCGCCGCGCCCACTGGCGCCGCCACCTGGTCGAGGAGCCGCGCGGCTGGCGGCCCGGCGAGGCGCCGGGGAGCGTCTCTTATGAAGAGCGCGACCTCGATGCCCTCGACGGCGTCGTGCTGCTGGCGGTCGGCCGCTTCACCGAGGTCAAGCGGCTGCCGTTGCTGGTCGAAGCCTTCGCCCGCGCCCAGGACGAGCTCGAGGAACGGGCGGCGCTGATCCTGATCGGCGGCCATCCCGGCGAGTGGGAGGGAGAGCATCCGCTGGAGACGGTCGAGCGCATCGGGGCCCGCAACGTCTTCCTCGCCGGCTGGCACCGCCACGACGAGCTGACGCCCTCGCTGCGCGCCGGCGATCTGCTGGTCCACGCCTCGGTCTGGGAGGCCTTCGGCCAGGTGCTGGTCGAGGCGATGGCCTGCGGCCTGCCCGTGATCGCCGTCGAGCGCGGCGGCCCGGCGACGATCGTTGACGATCCGGAGACCGGCTGGCTGGTCGAGCCCGACGACGTCGATGCGCTCGCCCGGGCGATCGTCGCCGCGGTCGACGACGAGGCCGGCCGCCGGCGGCGCGGCGAGCGGGCGCGGGCGGAGGCGGTCGAGCGCTTCTCCTGGTCGCGTCTGGGGGAGGAGCTGGCGGGGGTCGTCCGCACGATCGATACCGCATCGGCCCCCGATCGGCCCGGGGTCAACTAGCGTCTAGGAGTGGACATCGTCTGGACCCTGCTCGGCGTCGCCCTGATTCTCGTCGCGCTACGGGACATCTTCGACGTCCTCTTCCACCCGCTGGGTCGCGGAATGGTGGCGCGGCGGGTGGTGCGCGGCGTCGCCGCGCTGGCGCGGAAGTTCCCCGGCGGGGGCGGCACCCTCGGCCTGCTGGCGGGCCCCCTCGGCTACGTCGCCGTGGTCGGCACCTGGGCGGCGCTGCTGGCGGTGGGCTGGGCGCTGGTCTTCTGGCCGCAGCTGCCGGGCGGCTTCAACTTCGACCCCGCCCTCGACCCGGCGCGGCACTCCGGCTTCGCCGACGCGCTCTACGTCTCGCTCGTCAACCTGACCAGCCTCGGCTACGGCGACATCTCACCCGCGGCGCCGCTGCTGCGGATCCTGGGACCGGTGGAGACCATGTTCGGCCTTGGCCTGCTGACCGCCAGCATCTCCTGGCTGCTCTCGATCTACGGCGCGATCGCCCACCGCGACTCGTTCGCGCACGAGGTGCACCTGGCGAAGGAGACCGAGGAGCGGCTGGGGGAGAAACTCGCCGACGCCGACCCGGGGCTGCTGGAGTCGCTGCTCGCCGGGTTCGCGCCGCAGCTGATCCGCGCCCGCCGCGACGTGATCCACTTTCCGATCACCCATTACTTCCGCACCGAGGACGAGGAGCGGGCGCTTGCCGGGCTGCTCCCGTTCCTCCACTCGCTCGCCGCCGAGGCGGGGGAGGAGGGCCGTCCGCACTCACTGAGGGTGCGAGCAGAGATACTTGAGATGGCGATCGACGATTTTGCCGAGACGCTGCGGACGCGGCTGCGGATGCCCGGCGAGGGAACCGACGAGACGCTCCGCCACTATCGCTCCGAACATGGACCCGTGAGCACGTGAGGAAATCGAAATCTACCTTCAGCTGGATCGCGATCGCGGTCGTCGTCTGCATCGCCCTGGCGGGCTGCGGATCCGGCGGCGAGGGCTCGAGCGAGGACCAGACGATCGAAGGCACCGACGCCTCCTTTCCCGACTACCTCGATCCGGCGCTGGCCTTCAGCCTCGAAGCGGCGACCGCGCTGCACGACAGCTACATCCCGCTGCTCACCTATCCCTCCGCCGACGGCAAAGCCGGGACGAAGCTGATCCCCGGGCTGGCGCGCAGCCTGCCGAAGATCGACGCGGGCGGCCGCCGCTACACGCTGCGCCTGCGACCCGGCCTCGAGTACTCCGACGGGACGCCGGTGCGCGCCTCGGACTTCCGCTTCGCGGTCGAACGGCTGATCCGGCTCAATTCCGCCGGCGCTTCCTTCTACGCGGGGATCGTCGGCGCCGAACGGTTCATGACGACGAAGAAGGGCGGGATCAAAGGGATCGAGACCGACGATGACAGCGGCACGATCGTCATCCATCTGACCGAACCGAGCGGCACCTTCTCCTACGTCCTGGCGCTGCCGTTCAGCGCGCCGCTGCCGCCGGACACGCCGGTCGAGGACCAGACCCGCAACCCGCCGCCGGCGACCGGTCCCTACGTGATCACCGAGGTCCGTCCCGGCCGCGGCTGGGAATACGAGCGCAATCCGAATTGGGCGAGCGCCAACGGTCCGGCGATGCCGGACTTCCCCGATGGCCACGCCGACAAGATCGTCTTCCGCGTCCAGGCGAACCAGAACACCCAGGTCGACGAAGTCGAACGCGGCAAGACCGACTTCATGAGGAACCCGCCGCCCGTCCAGCGCTACGCGGAAGTGAAGCAGCGCTTCGAGGGGACCCAGTTCCGCCAGGCGCCCACGATCAGCGTCTATTACTTCTGGATGAACACCCAGCAGCCGCCGTTCGACGACCTGCGGGTGCGGCGCGCGGTCAACTACGCGATCGATCCGGAAGCGCTGGAACGGATCTTCGCCGGGACGGTGCAACCGACCCAGCAGGTCCTGCCGCCGCAGATGCCGGGCTACCGCCACTTCGAGTTCTACCCGCACGACCTCGAGCGGGCCAAGCGGCTGATCGAACGCGCCGACCCGACCGATCGCGAGGTCACGGTCTGGACCTTCAACCTGGCGCCGACCGACGAAGCGGGCGAGTACTACCAGCAGGTCCTGGCCAAGCTCGGCTTCGACGCCCAGCTGAAAATCATCGACGCGGCCAACTACTTCACCGTGATCGGCAACGCCAGCACGCCCGACCTCGACACCGGCTTCGCCAACTGGCTGCTCGACTACCCGCATCCGAACGACTATTTCCAGCCGCAGCTCTCGGGCGAAAGCATCATCGCCAACGGCAACACCAACTGGGCCCGTTTCGCCGACCCGTCGGTCGACGCGAAGATCAACCAGCTGGCGCGGCAGCAGCTCGGCCCGCGGCAGGAAGGCGAATACGCCGACCTCGACCGGACGGTGATGAAGCAGGCGCCCTGGGCGCCGTTCGGGACGCTCACCCTCGGCACCTTCGTCTCCGACTCGATCGATCTCGACGAGCTCGTCGTCAGCCCGATCTACGGCCAGGACCTGGCCACCCTCGCGCTCGCCGAATAGGCCGGCGCCGACTGGTCGAATTTCATCCCTCCGCGGTCCTACCGGCGACCTGGGGCTGCCAGAGTAGGCGCGCGACGGTGAGGCGTGCGGCCATCTACATATTCGGAGTCCTGGTCCTACTGGCGGCGCCGAGTGCCGCGGCCGCGGCGCAGCCGCGCGAGCTCTACTGGGGCGCCTGGATCGGGTCGCAGCTGACCGGGCGGGAAGCGCCCTGGGACATGGCCGCCGCCAGCAGCCTGGAAGCCAAGGTCGGCAGCGGGCTCTCGCTGCTGCAGTTCTCGGCTCCGTTCGCCCGCTGCGAGGAGGGCGAGTGCAGCTTCTACACCTTCCCGACCACGGAGATGGAAAAGATCCGCGCCTACGGGGCGATCCCCGTCTTCGGTTGGAATTCCGGCGCCTCCGGCGGCGATCCGGCTGACTTTCAGCTCGCCGACCTCAATGCGGGGCGCTACGACGCCTACATCCAGGAATTCGCCGCCGCCGCCGCCGCTTGGGGCCACCCCTTCTTCCTTCGCTTCAACTGGGAGATGAACGGCCCCTGGTTTGTCTGGGGCGCGGGTGTCAACGGCAACACCGCGGCTGAATTCAGGACCGCCTGGCGACGGGTCCAGAAGTTCTTCGACCAGGCCGGGGCGACCAACGCGACCTGGGTCTGGTGCCCCTACGCCAGCGGCACCAAGTCGCTGCGACTGCGGCCCTTCTATCCCGGCAACCGCTACGTCGACTGGACCTGCCTCGACACCTACAACTGGGGCCCCGAAGCCTCGCAGCCGTGGCACAGCTTCCCCGAGCTCCTCGGCCCCACCTACCACCGCATCGTCGAGCGGATCGCGCCCCACAAGCCGATGATGATCGGCGAGGTCGCCACCAGCGGAACCCCGGAAGCCAAGGCCTACTGGATCCACGGCATGTTCGCCGCCCTGCGCCATCGCTTCGACAAGGTCCGGGCCCTGATCTGGTTCAACAAGATCGACGGCGGGATCGACTGGCCGCTCGACTCCGCGGCCGCCGCCGGCGCTTTCGGCCGGGAACTGCGGCGCGGGTTCGAGCAGAACGTGTTCGGGGCGATCCAGAACAGCCCGATCGCGCCGCCAGGCTGAGCGCGACCCCGCTCCTCCGAGCGCCCGCCTAGCATGGCGGGCATGGCCGGCGGTGAATATGTAGAGAACCGAAGCGAGCAGGAAGCGGACTTCCGCTTCGCCTCCTGGGCGGCGTTCCGTCCCTACGCGTTCGGCCTCTACGCCGTCGCGCTGATCCTCTGGACCGCCACTTACGGGATCCCGGTCCAGCGTGAGCTGGTCATCCTCTGGACCTGCGGCGCGCTGGCCTGCGCCTCAATCGGGCGGCCGCCGCGGGAAATCGTCCAGCTGGTGCTCGACTGGCTGCCGATCGTCGCGGTGCTCTGGGTCTACGACTTGACCCGAGGGGCGGCCGACTCCTTCGGGATCGGCGTCCACGTCCACACGATGATCGACCTCGACAGCTTCGTCTTCTTCGGCGAAACCCCGACCGAGTGGCTGCAGGACCGGCTCTACGATCCCGGCGTCGTCCACTGGTGGGACGTCCTCTTCACCTTCGTCTACACCTCCTACTTCATCGTCCCCTTCGCGCTGGCCGGCTACCTCTGGGCTCGTGACCGCGGCGCCTTCCATCGCTTCACCCGGCGGCTGGTGACCCTGGCGCTGGCCGGGCTCGCGACCTACATCCTCTTCCCGGCGGCACCGCCCTGGATGGCGGGCGAAATGGGCCTGATCGACGAAGTCCACCGCACCACCGGCAAGGGCTGGGAAGTGGTCAGCGTCGGCACCGCCTCGCTCTTCTCCAAGGGCCAGGCGAGCAGCAACCTCGTCGCCGCGGTCCCCTCGCTGCATACCGCCTTCGTCACCCTGGTCGCGCTCTTCCTCTGGAGCCGGGTGCGGCGCCGCTGGCTGCGACCGCTGCTGCTTCTCTATCCGCTGCTGATGGGCCTGACCCTGATGGCGACCGGCGAGCACTACTTCTTCGACGTCGCCCTAGGCTGGGTCTACGCCGGCGCGGTGATGGCGGCCTGGACCTGGTGGGAGCGGCGCCAGGAAGCGAAGCTCCCGGCGACCTTCTTAGCCCCGGAGGCTTCCGGGTAGCGCAGCGAATCCCGTGGTTCCTTTGTCCGCTATGTCAGGACAAAGGAACCACGGGATGGCGCAGCGGGCCTCGGAGTGGAAGTCGTGGTTCCTTTTAGACGCCATAGGTGAAAAAGGAACCACGACTTCGGCGCGCGGCTGCTCTTGGCGCCGGTCGATCCCCGGCTAACGCAGGCGGAGGCGGCGGGTTAGGTCGACTGGGGCGTGGCGGCCGGCGTCTTCCAGGTGGAGCTTGACTCGCAGACCTCGTTTGCCGGCGCGGCGCTTGTTGGCTAGCGCCCGGCGGCCGGATTTGGTCAGCGGGAGGGTGAGGCGGGAGCGGCCGACTGGCGTTGCGTAGGGGCCGGCGGTCAGCGTCCGCCGGCCGAGCTTCAGGGACAGCTTGCCGCTGCAGTTGCCGCCGGCACATTGAATCGGCGCCCGTACCGCCTTGCGCGTTGCGCGCAGCCGCCCGACGAGGCCCGCGATTCCCATGGGTGCGGCAGCGGCGGTGCCATCCCGCGAAGGCTCGGCGGCACGCCCGGGCGCCGTCGGGGTCTGCACCAGGCCGCCGAGATCCCCCGGTTGCTCGCGCACCGGCAGGCGCAGCTCGAGGTTGGAGACCGTGATCGGCGCCTGCATGTTCGACGGCCGCGAGTAGGGCGGGTCGGAGGGCAGCAGCTCGAGCTTCACCGTGTCGCCGCCGGTGAAGCGGTAGCCCTGCGGGTGGAGCTGGAAGACGATGTCCGCGCCGCCGCTGCCGGGACGCAGCAGGCCGCGGGCGACGAGGCGCTCTTTGCCGTCGGGACCGACGTCGAGCAGGCGGGCGGCGAGGGCCGAGTCAGCGTTGGCGGTCCCCAGGTCGGCGATCACCGTCGGCGAGCCGAGCAGGGTGAAGCCGGGCGCCGGGACGGAGAGACGGTAGTTCGCGGCGCCGGCCTGGTCGGTGCCCGAAGCGGTGGCGCAGGCGCCGCTGCCGGCGATCGGATCGAAGGCGGCGCCGATCGAGGGATCCCCCGCCGCCGGGAGGACGGTCTGAGCCGCCTCGCCGCCGAAGCGGATCTCGCCGGGTGAGAGGCTCTGCCAGTCCCCGGCCTCGAACGGGCCTTCGGAGGGGCCGCCGCAGGTGGTGGTCAGCGCCTCGGCGCTGGAGCTTGGCGTCGTCCCCGCCCCCTTCAGGTAGTGGTCGAACCAAGCGTTCTCGCGCTGCAGGAAGAGTGCCTCGTCGGCCGGCTTGTTCTGGCTGCGGGCGTGGCCGTCGTCCATCAGGAAGAGGGAGATCGGGTCACCCGGATACTGCGCCCGGGTGCGGTTGTAGAAGCGCACCCCCTCGTCAACCGGGAAGAGGTCGTCGTTCCAGCCGCTCTGGATCAGCAGCGGCGCCGGCGCCTGCGAGTGGTCGATGTAATAGGAGGAGTGGTGGGCGGTGATCTCGTCGATGATCGAGTTCGCCAGCGGGTTGGAGTCGTAGGGCTCGCCGGCGTTGATCAGCCCGTACCAGGTGGTCAGGTCGGCGTCGGGGTCGGTCCCTGGCGGGGCGTAGTTGCTGCTGGCGAGGCCGAGGCCGTAGAGGCCGCTCACGTATGAGGACTTCTCGACCCCGATCGGGGCGTTGCCGTCGGTGCCGCGGTAGGGGGAGTCGGTGGCGTAGTCGAGGGTGCCGCCATTCGGCATCAGCGAGTAGGCGAGGTCGCTCCAGGGCCATTGCGGGACCGCGGCGGCGAGTTCCATCGCCGTGCCGGCGGGGCTTTTCCAGGGGACCAGCGAGCCGTCGGGCAGCATCGTGCGGTTGCGCAATGCCGCCAGCGCCAGCGACATGCCGCCGCCGTAGGAGACGCCGGTGGCGCCGATCTTCTTCGGCTCGGCGACCTCTTCGTCGGCGAGGACCGAGATCAGGTACTGGGCGTCGCGGACCTCGTAGCGCGTGTCGAGCAGATGGTTGTATCCGGCGGCGCAGGCTTCGGGTTCGGTCAGCCGGTCGGGGTCCTGACCGCCGCACGATTCGCCCCAGCCGCGATCGCTGATGCTGAACACCGCGTAGCCGGCCTCCGCCCAGTCCTGGACGCGGGCGTCTTCGAGCCCGATCTTGTGGCCACCCCAGCCGTGGAAGACGCCGATCAGGGGGTACGGCCCGTCGTCACCCGCGCTCGGCGGCGGCGGCAGGACGACGTTGAGGTCGATCTGCGTTTTCCCGTCCCAGGTGGTCGTCTCGCCGCCGCAGAGGCGGACGTCGCCGTTGGCCGGCTGCGCGGCGCAGGCGACGTCGCCGCCGTAGAGGGTCGCGAAGTCGGCCTGGGCCGTCGGCGCGAGCATCAAGACCGCCAGTAGCGCAAGCACCGCAGCGCCCGACATCGACCTACACCGCACCTTGCTCACAAGCTCTCCGCTCCTCGTTCCCAGGGACGAGCTCTCTCTACCCGATACTCGGTACTGGAACCCCGACGCTCAGGCGAGGCGGCGGGAGAAGCTTTCCTCGAGCGCGTCCTTGCCGTCTTCGCCGGGCACGGTCTTGTCGAGGCGCATCAGGGCCTGGCGGCCGTCGATTTCGAGGGTCGCGACCTGGTTGTCGAAGCAGGGTCCCTCCAGGGTGCGCCAGCGGATGCCCGGGTCCGGCGCCCCGGCCGCCTTGGCCAGCAGCCGCGCGACGACGGTCAGCGGTTTGCCGAAGCCGGTGCGCACCACCCGCCGCTCTTTTTCGTCGAGCGGGTTGCGGTAGGGGGAGCAGACCGCCTGGTAGACGGGAGCGCGGTCGGCGCCGTCTCCGTCGGCCGGCTTCGGAAAGGCGACCTCGCTGAGGTAGGCGTGGTGGACGTCGCCGGAGAGGACGACGACCGAGGCCGGCACCTTGCCGCGCTCGCCGCTGGCGACCTCGTGCAGGAGGTCGCGCAGCTTGGCGAAGGACTCGCCGAAGGCGGGCCAGTGGTCGAAGTCGACTTCGCGCCGCAGCTTCTCGCTCGCCCAGGCTGCCGGCTGCCCCCAGGCGCCGTCGCAGACGTGCTCGTTCCAGGCCTCGATCCGCTCGAAGGCGGGGGAGAGGAGCCACGGGATCGTCGTGCAGATCAGCAGGTGGTCGAAGTCGCCGCTCGCGTGCTCGACGATCCATTCCCACTCCTCGTCGTCGACGATCGCCCGCCGCCCGTCCTCGAGCACCCGCGCCGCGCGGGCGTCGATGAAGACCGCCCGGGTGCGGCCGAAGTCGCGGCAGAAGCTCCAGCGCGTCCCGTCGCCCATCGCCTGGATCCGGTGCGCCCAGGCGAACAGCTCTTCCTCGCCTTTCTGGTTGCCGCGCATCCGCTGGTAGACCTCGTTCTCGGCCAGCTCGCGCGGGGAGAGGTTGCCGATGTGCTGGTAGATCCAGTAGCTGGCGACGCAGCCGACCACGCGCCGGTGCCACCAGGACTTCTGCTGCATCTCCAGCAGCCAGCCGCGGGAGATGTTCCAGTCGTCGCTCATGTCGTGGTCGTCCCACAGCATCGAGACCGAGACGCAGGAGAAGAGCCAGCGGATCAGCGGCTCCTCCCAGCTCTCGCGGTAGAGCCAGGTGTACTCCTCGAAGTCGGTCACCTCCTCGAA
>Ga0126313_10000068_pt1 | contig 42045 bp, 35 predicted proteins | sample Plot105A_FD_89954 | JGI IMG/M metagenome (GOLD analysis project Ga0126313, IMG submission 89954) | Serpentine soil microbial communities from UC McLaughlin Reserve, CA, USA - Plot105A | ecosystem: Environmental > Terrestrial > Soil > Grasslands | place: USA: UC McLaughlin Reserve, Lake County...
GCTCGGCGTCCAGATCCTGCGCGCGGCGGGGTTCGCGCACCGGCGTGGCGTGATCCACCGGGACTTCAAGCCCCACAACGTGATCGTGGACGAAAACGGCAACGCGAAGGTGACGGACTTCGGGATCGCCAGGGCCGGCGCCTCCGAGATGACGGAGACCGGCTCGATCATGGGCACCGCCCAGTACCTGTCGCCGGAGCAGGCCCAGGGGCACGCGGTCACCGCTGCGTCGGACCTCTACTCGATCGGCGTGATGCTCTACGAGATGCTGGCGGGGCGGCTGCCGTTCGACGGCGACAGCGCGGTGTCCGTGGCGCTGAAGCACCTGGCGGAGCCGCCTCCGCCGGTCTCCCGGTTCCGTCCGGACGTGAGCCCGGCGCTCGAGGCCGTGGTGATGGCGGCGCTGGCCAAGGATCCCGGCCAGCGCTGGCAGAGAGCCGACGACTTCGCCGCCGGCTTGGAGGCGGCGCGCGAGCAGCTCGAGGCGGGCGACGGCCAGGACACCGCGGCCTTCGCGGCCCTCCCCCTGCCGATCCCCGTCGCGAGCCCCGACTCGGCGCTCGCCGAGCCCGTCGACGGGACCGCGCCCGAGGCACCGCCCGCGACGGGCCCCCCCACCCGCCGTCGCCGCCGCTGGCCGATGTTCGCGATCGGGCTGCTGACGCTGGCGCTCGCTGCCCTGCTCGCCTTCCTCGCTCTCGGCGGTCTGCCAGCCGCCGACAAGGTCGACGTGCCCCGAGTAACGGGCAAGCAACTGATCCGGGCTCGAGCGGCACTCGAGCGCGCGGGGCTCAAGGTCAGGCAGACCCGAGTGCGCAGCATCGCTGACTTCGACACGGTCGTCGACCAGGACCCCAACGGAGGGACGCGGGCCGACAAGGGCTCGACCGTGACGCTGGAGGTGTCGAACGGCCCCGGGAACGTGCGGGTCCCCTCGGTTGAGAACCTTGAGCAGGCGCGCGCCATCAAAGAGCTCAACAAGCTGGATCTCAAGGCGAACGTGGACGAGGAGCACTCCGACCGGGTGAGGGAAGGGTTCGCCATCCGGACCGTGCCCCGAGAGAGCACTGAGGTCGAGCGTGGCACGCGAGTACGGTTGTTCGTGAGCTCCGGTCCCAGCAAGGTGAGCGTGCCGGCCGTGGTCGGCCTCTCGCGCGACTCGGCGGAGAGCCAGATCGACAACGCCGGCCTGGAGGTCGCTGTGCAGGAGCACGAGTCCGATGCCCCGCGGGGCGAGGTTCTGGCGCAGCAGCCGGCCGCTGGCAGCCGCGTCGACAAGGGCACTCGCGTCACGATCACCGTTTCCAAGAGCCGGCCGAAGCGGACCGTGCCCGACGTGGTAGGGCTTTCGGCGGGCGCCGCCGTGCGTGAGCTGCGCGCCGCCCAGCTGAACGCGGTCAGGCGCGAACGGAGCGTCACGAACCGGGACGAGGATGGGAAGGTCCTGGATCAGCGGCCGGCCGGTGGCGCCCAGGCAGACAAGGGAGCCGCGGTGGTGATCGTCGTGGGGGTCTTCAAGGAGCCCAAGCCTCGCGAAGCCCCCAAGGCTCCCAAGACTCCCGATAAGACTCCCACGACCCCCTCAACGCCGCCGGCAACGCCCCAGCCGACCCCACGGTGAGGGTCGCGGTCCTGTCCGGCGGCCGCTCGAGCGAGCATGAGATCTCGCTGGCGTCGGCCGCGGCCGTGCGAGCCGGCCTCACCGAGGGCGGTCACGAGCCGATCGACGTCCGGATCTCCCGCGGGGGCGCCTGGAGCATCGACGGCGCTCCGGTGTCGGTCGAGCCCGGGGCGGGGCTGCTGGGAGCCGACGTTGCCTTTCCGGTGCTGCACGGCCCCTACGGCGAGGACGGCGTGGTGCAGGGGCTACTCGAGGTGGCGGACCTTCCCTACGTAGGCGCCGGCGTGATGGCGTCGGCGGTCTCGATGGACAAGGTCCTCTTCAAGGAGCTGATGGCGCGCGCCGACGTGCCGCAGGTGGACTACGCGGCGCTCCGCGAGGGCGACGACCCGGCGGCCCTGGAGGGGCTGGGCCTGCCGCTGTTCGTCAAGCCGGCCCGCCTGGGCTCCTCGGTGGGAATCTCGAAGGTGAGCTCGCGGGACGAGCTCGGCGGGGCGCTGACCGCCGCCTTCGAGCACGACCCGCTGGCGATCGTCGAGGCATTCGCCGACGGGATGGAGGTGGAGTGCTCGGTGCTCGGCAACTCAGAGCCGATCGCCTCACAGCCGGGTGAGATCGTGGTGAATGCCGACTGGTACGACTACGAGGCCAAGTACGAGCCAGGGGGGATGGATCTCCAGGTCCCGGCCCGCGTGCCGGAGCCGGTCCGCGAGCGGGTCCGGGAGCTGGCGGTCGAGGTGTTCAAGCTCGTGGACTGCGCGGGCATGGCACGCGTGGACTTCTTCGTGGGGGACCCGTCCGGTGACGCGCGCGTGCTCGTCAACGAGCTCAACACGATCCCCGGCTTCACGACCACGAGCGTCTACGCAAAGCTCTTCGAGGAAAGCGGCGTGCCCTATGTCGAGCTTCTGGACCGCCTGCTGGCGCTGGCCGTGGAGCGCCACGAGCGCGAGCGGAGCTACCGGTACTAACGCCGCAGGCTGAGCTCCCGGATGTCCGCCTTGTTCCCGGGCGGTAAGGAGACGATCCACACCAGGTAATAGCGGACCTTTCGACCCGCCGTGTCGAGCGGGATCTTCGTGGTCTCCTTGACCTTGGTGCGCGTGCTGACCTTGGTCCAGTCCTTGATGTCGCCCGGCACCGTGTTGGCCGCGTACACCGCCACCTGGTAGCCGGGGGTCGCGGTCACGAGGTCGAGCCGGCGCGCACTCATCGGCGAGCCGGCGTTCAGGTACAGGCCGACGCCGCTCTTCTGCACGCCCTCCAGCCCGTCGCGGTAGGTCTCGGTGGCCCAGCTCGTGGTGTTGTTGCCGTCGATCGCGAACTGGGTGGCGTGGGGGGACTCCTCACCGTCGCCGTCGGGGTCGTAGTCGCTCGCCGCCCCGCTGCCGAGCTTTACCTCGCTCAGGCCACCAGCCCGCGGGATCGCCGCGCCCCCCGTTCCCTTCTCGGTGCGGGTGGCCAGGAAGGAGATGACACCGGCGACCAGACCGATGACGAGCGCGGACAGGAGCACCGCCCGGCGCGGGCGCCGCAGTCGCGCGGGGGCGTAGTCCGCCGTGTCGCCAGGCAGCCCCCGAAGGACGGTGGTGGCCTCGCCCGAGGTCTCACCGGCCCTGGCCGCCTCGATCGCGAGCACCTGCTCCAGGTCATGGACCATTTCGTCGACGACCCGGTACCGGTTCCCCGTCTCCTTGGCGGTGGCGCGCTCGACGATCGCGGCCAGCGCGGCGGAGACCTCGGGCCGGCGGCGCTGCACGTCCGGCAGCGGGTCCTTTACGTGCTTCATCGCCACCGCAACCTGGGTGTCCGCTTTGAAGGGCGTCTCGCCCGCGAGCATCTCGTAGAGGACGACGCCCAGCGAGTAGATGTCCGACTGCTCGGTCACGGCGTGGCCGAGGGCCTGCTCGGGCGAGACGTAGTCGGTGGTGCCCAGCACGCGCCCGGTGGCTGTCAGCCCCTGCGCCTCCATCGAGCGGGCGATTCCGAAGTCGGTGACCTTGGCCCTGCCCTCGGAGTCGATGAGGACGTTCTGGGGCTTGACGTCCCGGTGAACCAGCCGGTGCGAGTGGGCGCATGAGAGCGCCCGGCCGATCTCGATCGCGTACGCCACGGCCTCCGGCACCGGCAGCCGCCCCACGGTGCGGATGCGCTCCTTGAGCGTCTCCCCACGGACGTACTCGAAGACGATGTAGGGCGCACCGTCGTCCTCGCCGGCGTCGATCACAGTGACGATGTGCGGGTGGTTGAGGCTCGCCACCGCGCGGGCCTCGCGCCGGAACCGCTCGAGCTGGTCCGGGTCGGTGGAGATGTCCCGGTGCATGAGCTTGATCGCCACCCAGCGCTCCAGCGTAGGATCGAAAGCGCGGTAGACGGTCGACATCCCGCCAGCGCCGATCTTCTCATCGAGCCGGAAGCGGTCGCTGATCAGGGTGCCGATCACGTTCATCTATTTTGCGCGCTTCGATGCCCGTGCACGTCCGCTACTACACCGATCCGGCTTGCTCTGAGTCCTTCGGCAACGAGCCCGTGCTTCGGAAGCTCATGGTGGAGTTCGGCGTGGATGTGAACTTCACCTACGTGATGGGCGGGCTCGCCCGCACCTACGAGGGGGACCTCGGCTGGCTGGTGCGCGAATGGCTGGACGTCTCCGAGCGCTCCAGCATGCCGATCGATCCCCGGCTCTGGCTTGAGGGCCCGATCCACTCAACCTACCCGGCCTGCATGGCGGTAAAGGCGGCCACTGAGCAGTCCGCCGACGGAGGCTATGCATACCTGCGCGCCCTGCGCGAAGGGCTCCTCTGCTTCCGCCGCAAGCTCGACTCGACCGAGCCCCTGGTGGACGCGGCCCGCAGCGTAGGACTCGATCCCGAGCGGTTCCGGATCGATCTCGAGTCCCACGCTACCGTCGAGGCGTTCGGCCTGGACCTCGAGGCCGCTCGCGCCGTGCCCGATGAGGCTCGTGCCCGGGCGGGGGTCGAGAAGACGGGCAACCAGGAGCGGTTGGTCCTGCCGAGCGCCAGCTTCGACGGCGAGAGCGGGCCCACCAGATGGGTCTTCGGACCCATGCCCTACCAGGAGTGGCGCGCGGCAGCCCTTGCCGCCGGAGCGAAGCCGGCCGATCAGGACCGGCCGTCCGTGCTCGGCGCCCTCCAGCGCTTCGGGCGCATGGCGACCGTCGAGGTCGGCGCCGTCTGCGACCTTCCCGGGCCCGCGGCGGGCGCAGAGCTGTGGAAGCTGGCAGCCGAGTGGAAGGTGGCATTCGTGAGGGTGCTCGCCGGTTGGCTGTTCGAGCCGGCATAGGACCTCGCGCCTATCCGGACGTCCCGAGCGGTACGAAGCCTTTCTGTCGCCGTCCGACGAGCCCCTCGCCGGGCAGCTCGATTACGCCCGCCGCGGTGGTCGCGCGCCCGATCACCGCGGCGCCAGGATGGCGGGAGCCGAGCAGCCGAACGGCGGCGTCGGCATCGTCGAACGGGACTACGCAGCAGAAGCCGCAGCCCATGTTGAAGGTCTCCCACAGCTCCGCCGCATCCACCTCGGCGCGGGTCGCGATCAGCTCGAAGAGAGGCGGGATCGGAAGCGGTCGTTCTACCTTGAAGCCCACTTCCGCTTGGAGCCGCAGCAGGTTGAGGAAGCCCTCGCCGGTGATATGCGCGAGCCCTCTCACGTCGACGTCCGAGGCGAGCAGCTCACGGATCGCACGGACGTAGATCACCGTGGGCTCGAGCAGCACCTCTCCGACGCTGCGCCCGCCGAGCTCGGGGGGCATCTCGGCGAGGTCAGGCAGCGCCTTGCGCGCAAGCGTCAACCCGTTCGAGTGCGCTCCGCTCGAGGGAATCCCGATCACGGCGTCCCCGGGCTCGATGCGACCCCCCGTGACGATCGCGTCGAGCTCCACGAGGCCGACGCAGAAGCCGGCCAGGTCGAAGCCCCGGGGGGAGGGATGACCGCGTATCAGCTCGGGCAGCACCGCGAGCTCGCCACCGGGGATCTCCACCCCCGCGTTCTCCGCCCCCCGGCGCAGCCCCCGGCCGATCTGCTCCAGCGCCTCGGGATCGGCCTCCTCGACGGCGATGTAGTCGAGCAGGGCGATCGGCTCCGCGCCAACGCAGATCACGTCATTCGCGTTCATCGCGACGCAGTCGATGCCGACGGTGTCGAAGCGGCCCAACTGCTCGGCCACGATCACCTTGCTCCCCACGCCGTCGCTGGACAGGGCGAGCCCCCGGTGGCCGTCCAGGCGAAGCACGCCTGCGTAGTGTCCGGCGCCGAGGACCGCCCGCGACGACTGCCCGGTGTCGATCTTGTGTAACACGTCCACCAGGGCCGCCACCGCCCTCCCGGCGCGACCCTGGTCGACCCCGGCGCTCGTATAGGCCCCCTCAGCCATACGCCACCGGCGTCAGGCCCGCTCGGTGATGGCGGATCCGCTGCGGCGGCGGCGGATCAAGAGCCAGGCAATCCCGAGCACCAGCGCAGCCACCACGGCGTAGTCGACGTAGTGAAGGCTGTCCTTCCAGTCCTCCCAGCGGCTCCCGGCCTCCCGGCCGATCAAGGCGAGCATGAACACCCACGGGACGCAGCCCAGGAGGGTCAGCAGGCTGAAGCGCCAGAACGGCATCCTCGCCACCCCGGCTGGGAGCGAGATGAAGGTCCTGATGATGGGCAGCATCCGCGTGAAGAAGACCGTGGCGGCGCCGTGCCTCTCGAACCAGCGGTCGGCCCACTCGAGATGGCTCTTCTTGATGTGGAGCTTGCCCCCGTGCTTCTCGAGCAGGTCGACGCGGCCGATGTAGCCGAGCAGGTAGGCGAGCCACGAGCCCACCAGGTTGGCCACCGCGCCCACGGCCGTTACCGCGGCGAGGCTGTACTCGCCGTGTGACACGTTGAAGCCGGCGAACAGCATTGTCGCCTCGCTCGGAATGGGGATGCAGGCGCTCTCGAGGAGCATCAGCACGAAGACCCCCGGGAGCCCGAGCGCATCGACGACGTCCACCGCGAAGTTGACCAGTGGATCCGTGACGGATGCGAGTTCCAGCAAGCGAAGTAGCCTAGCGGCCGCCATGAGCCCCGTACCCCTCTTCGCCACCTCCCTCGAGGAGCAGCACGAGCGGCTCTTGGAGGCGCTCGCGAGGGCCGTCCGCGGCGAGCGCTTCATCCTCGGGCCGGAGGTGCACGCGTTCGAGGAGGAATTCGCGCGCTACCTCGGGGTGCGCCACTGCGTGGGAGTGGCCAACGGCACGGATGCACTCGCGATCGCACTACGTGCGCTGGGAGTCCGCGCCGGCGACGAGGTGGTGGTGCCCTCGTTCACCTTCTACGCGACCGCGGAGGCAGTTGCCGCGATCGGCGCGCGTCCCGTGTTCTGCGACGTCGACCCGGAGACCTTCTGCGTCACGCGGGCGACGGTGGAGGAGGCCCTGACGCCCGGAACCAAGGCCGTCGTCCCCGTCCACCTGTTCGGCAACGTTGCGCCGGTGCCAGAGCTGCGCGACCTCGGCGTGCCGGTGCTCGAGGACGCCGCGCAGGCGGCGGGCGCCAGCGTCGGTAACGCCAAGGCTGGCGCGCTGGGCGATGCCGCGACCTTCTCCTTCTTCCCGTCCAAGAACCTGCCCTGCATGGGAGACGGAGGCGCGGTCGTGACGAACGACGACGAGGTCGCGGCGCGGGCCCGCGCGCTCCGCTTTCACGGCTCCAAGGACAAGGCCACCTTCGTGGAGGTGGGCTATAACTCGCGCCTCGACGAGCTCCAGGCGGCGGCGCTGCGCGTGCTGTTGCCCGAGCTGGACGCGTGGAACGCCAGGCGCAGGGCGGCGGCGCGGGCTTACGAGCGCGAGGGGCTGGCGCAGTACGCGGCGCCGCCGCGCGCCGTGAAGGGGGCCGAGCACGTTTACCACCTGTACGTGGTCCGCCACGAGCGCCCGGACGAGCTGGCGGCCGCACTGGCCGAACGCGGCGTGGGCGCGCGCGGCTATTACCGCACTCCCGTGCACCGCCAGCCCGGCATGGCCGACTTCGTTAACCCCGTGGACCTGCCTGGCACCGAGGAGTGTGCGCGCACCAACCTGGCGCTGCCGATGGGAACGCTGCTCACCCGGGAGCACGTGAGTGAGGTGGTACGGGCGCTGGCGCCGTTACCATGAGTCCGCTGGCCCGCCGCTCACCCGCGCACCCGGCAGCCACATGAGATCGATCACGTCCTCTGTGTACTTCCGACGCGCCGGCCAGGTCGTGGTCGACGCCTGCCTGTTCGCGCTCGCCTACTACCTGGCGTACGCGCTCCGCTTCGATTCCGGGATTCCCCACCGCTACGAGGAGCTGCTCGCGGACACGATCGTCGTCGTCGTGGTGGTGAAGCTGGCGGTGTTCGCGCTCTTCGGGCTCTACTCGAAGCTGTGGCGGTTCGTCGACCAGAAGGACTTCGAGACGATTATCAAGGCTGCCGTCGTCTCGAGCGTGGCACTGATCGCCGGACTGTTCGTGCTGGCGCCCGGCAACACCGATCCTCCGCGGGGGGTGATCGCGCTCGACTTCCTGATCGCGTTGGCGCTCGTCGGGGGCTCGCGCTTCCTGGTCCGTGCGGCCGTCGAGCGGCGGCTGCGGCCCCCGCTGCTCGAGCGGGCCACCCGGGAGGTGCTGATCATCGGCGCCGGCAACGGCGGCCAGCAGGTGGCCTTCGAGCTGCGCCGCAACCCGGAGCTGTCGAGCGCCCCGGTCGGCTTCGTCGACGACGACCCGCGAAAGCAGGGCATGCGCATCGCGGGGCTGAAGGTGCTTGGCTCGACGGACGAGCTGCCGCGCGTGCTGGACGAGGCGAAGCCGGACGAGGTCATCATCGCCATCCCCTCGGCGCCGGGCGTCGTCCGCCTCAAGGTGGTCACCGCGTGCCGCGAGCGCGGCATCCCCGTGCGCACGCTGCCCACCACCTTCGAGCTGCTCTCCGGCGGCGTCAACCTGATGCGACAGGTGCGCGAGGTGCGGGTGGAGGACGTGCTCGGCCGCGACCCGGTCCGGATGGAGGCCGACCGCGTGGGCGCCTACGTGCGCGGCCGCGTCGTCCTGGTGACCGGGGCAGGGGGCTCGATCGGCGCCGAGCTCTGCCGTCAGCTCGCGCGGGTGAGGCCAAGGCAGCTCGTCCTGGTGGAGAACGCCGAGAACGGCCTCTTCGAGGTTTGCCGCCAGCTCGAGGAGGAGCGGCACTTCGGGCGCGTGGCGGCGGTGCTCGCCGACTGCAAGGACGCGACGCGGATGCGGGAGCTGTTCCTGGAGCACCGGCCGTCCGTGGTCTTCCACGCCGCCGCGTACAAGCACGTGCCGCTCATGGAGGAGAACCCCGTGGAGGCGGTGCGGAACAACGCGGTGGCCACTCGCATCGTCGCGGCCGCCGCGGGCGAGAGCGGCGTCGAGCGCTTCGTGCTCGTCTCTACCGACAAGGCAGTGAGCCCTGCCACCGTGATGGGTGCCTCGAAGGCGCTTGCCGAATGGGCCGTGGAAGCCGCCCAGGCCCGCTACCCGCGGACCCGCTACGCGGCCGTACGGTTCGGAAACGTGCTCGGCTCATCCGGGTCGGTGGTGCCGATCTTCCGCGGCCAGATTGCCGCCGGCGGGCCCGTAACGGTCACCGACCCAAAGATGACCCGCTATTTCATGACCATTCCCGAGGCGGTCCAGCTGATCATCCGCTCCGGGGAGCTGGCGGTGGGCGGCGAGGTGTTCGTCCTCGAGATGGGCGACCCGGTGAAGATCATTGACCTCGCCCGCAAGATGATTCGGCTCTCAGGTAACGAGCCGGACATTGACATCCCGGTCGAGATCGTCGGCCGCCGGCCGGGGGAGAAGCTCCACGAGGAGCTGTTCAACCCGGGCGAGCGGCCCCAGCCCACTCCGGCCGACAAGATCGTCAGCGCCGTCCGGCGTCCGCTCGATCCCGGCTGGGTCGAGAGCGCGTTCGTGCGTATCGAGGAGCTCGTCTACCACGGCGACGCGGCCGCCCTGGCGAGCGCCGTGGCCGAGCTGTCGGCGGAGCGGGCGCTCCGCGTGACTTCTCCGGAGGCGCCCGCCGGGCCGGGTAGGTGGGATGACGCGCGTGTAGGCCGCCGGCGCGTCTAGAGTTCGAGAACCTTCGTGCCGGAGATCGTTCAGGAAATCGGCGCCGCCGCGGGCCTGGCCGCCGTCGTTGGGCTAGCGGTGCTATCGGCGCTCTACTTCTCGCAGGCCCGCGACGTCAAGAGGCTGCGCGAATGGGCTGGCCGTGCTCCGGAGCGTGCGGCCGAGCAGGCTGCGGCTCCGGCGGCCGCGGAGGAGCCCGCGGTCGCGGAGCCGCGCTCGGGGGCCGTCCAGCCGATCCCGGGTCGTGCCACTCCGGCCCCCGGCTCGCCTCTGGCGGCCGCAGCGGGAGCTCGCCCGGCGGCCGCGACAGCCGCGGCCCAGAGCAAGCAGGCGCCCGTCCCGGCCGGCCCAGCGACCGCACCCGGAGCCGCGCCCTCCGGGGGCGGTGCGAGGTCGCCTGCGGAGGGTGGCGCCGCCTCAAAGCCGGGCGCGCCCGGCAAGGCGGACTCGGCCCAGCCCGCGACCCGCGTGAAGGAAGAGGCGGGGAAGCCGGCCGGTCCCCCGGAGGCCGCGCCTGCTCCGTCGCCAGGCGCACCGACTCCCGCCGGAGCATCCGGCAAGGGGGTGTCGCCTGCCGCAGTCCCGGCTGCGCAGGCCGCTGCCGCCCCGCGGGGAGGCGCCGCGGCGCCCGCCAAGCCCGCCGAGGGAACGCCCGCGGGGCCGGACGAGGGAGTCGCCGCCAAGCCAGGCGCGGCGGCGTCCGCGGAGCCGGCGGAGGCGGCGCCCGCGAAGTCCGCCGACGGCGCTCCGGGAGGCTCCGACGCGGCGCGCCAGAAGCCCGCCGAGGAGCATGGCAAGGTAGAGACTGTTGCGAGGCCCGCCGGCCCCGCCACCCCGGCCGGAGCACGGCCCTCGGGAGAGCCGGGTCACGTCGCGCCGGTCGGACCGCCGCCGGTCCCTCCCCGCGGCGGAGCTCCCTCGCCACCGGCGCCGGCGTCTCGCCCCCCGCCGTCTCAGACGGCGATCCTGTCATCCAACGGGGAGGCCCAGCGGCCCTGGTACCGACGTCTGCTCGGGAGTCCGCGCTACCTCGTGCTCGCGATCGCCGGCGTACTGATCATCGGCGGCGCGGCGGCGTTCGGGCTCGCCCGGCTCGCGGAGGAGGAGGCGCCCTCGACGAAGGCGGAGAGAACTGAGCGCTTCCAGCACAACGGCGAGAACAAGCAGACCGGGCGGAAGGCGGCTCCGGTCGTCGCGTCGCGGGTGACCGTCTCGGTGCTCAACGGCACGACGGTCCCGGGCCTGGCGGCCAAGGTCGGAGACAGGGTCGAGGCGCTCGGCTTCCAGCTCGGGAACGTGACCAACAACAGCGACCAGTCGCGCAACGAGTCGGTCGTCATGTACTCGCCCGGCAACCAGCGCGAGGCGGCCGCGGTGGGCCGGAAGCTTCGAATAGCTCAGCGCGAGCCGGTCGACGCGGCGAGCCAGGCGCTGGCGGGCGACGCCAGGGTGGTCGTGATCGCGGGCAACGACCAGTCCTAGGGCCCGCTGACCAGGGCGCGAGCGCGCTCTGACAGGTGCGCCACGCCAAGGCGCTCGGTCGCCTGGGCGGCGGACTCGAGCAGGACCCGCGACCGCTCCGGGTCGTGGTCGACCAGCCTCTGGCCGGCCAGCAGGCGGCAGCGAGCAGCCTCGAGCGGGCGGTCGAGGTCCTCCCACACGGTCTCTGCCTCCTCGAGCAGGCGGGCGCCCTCGTCCGGGTCGTTGGCGGTGGCTCCCTGTGCCTCGAGCGCGGCCGCGCGACCGATCGGGTAGTGCAGGCGGTCGGCCAGCTCGGCGGCCTCGGAGGCGGACTCGCGGGCCTGGTCGGAGCGCCCGGCCAGCGCGAGCACGACGGCGCGGAGGGCCGTGGCCTGGATCGACTGCGCGATCAATCCCGCGCGCTCGCAGACGTCCACGGCCTGGTCCAGCGCGATGACCGCGCCGTTCAGGTCGCCGTCGTCCCGTAGCCCCAGGGCCAGCCCGAACAGGGCTTGGAACGCCAGCTCGGACCAGCCCACCTTCTCCGCGAGCTCATGGGCCTGGCGGAACAGGCGCGTGGCGCCGGCCGCGTCGCCCTCGCGCCAGCGGAGCAGTCCGCGCAAGACGTAGGGGAGGCATAGCTTGCCCACCAGTCCCTCGCGCTCGGCGAGGTCGGCGCTCGCCTCGGTGGACTCCTCGACCTGGTCCCAGTCCGCCCGGTACACCGCAAGCTGCGCGATGGCAGCGTGCAGCTCCACCTGGGCTGGCAGGTCGCCTACCTGCTCCGCGAGGGTCAGTGCCTCAGCGTATGCGGAGGCCGCCAGCCCGACCTCGGCCTCGGAGATCTCCAGGTGCCGCCCGAGTGCCAGCAGCGCCAGGATCGTCTCGCCATGGTCGGAGCCGCGCGCGAGCTCCACCGAGCGCTCGAGGTTGGAGCGCGCCTTCTCGGTGTCGCCGATGCGGCCGAAGACGCGCCCGAAGATCCCGTGCGCGCGGCTCGCCGCCCGGGTCTCGCCGAGACGCTCGGCCAGCCGTAGCGCCTTCTCCGACGCGTAGATCGCGAGCATGTTGTCGCCCGTGTGCAGGTAGAGCCAGGCGGCCTCCTCGTAGAGCCGCACGAGCTCGAGCCGGGGTGGGCCGTCCTTCAGCAGGTTGATGCCCTTCTGGTAGTGCTCAATCGCGGCCTTGCGCTCGCCCTTGTGCGACAGACCGGCGCCGATCTTGCGGTGCAGGTCGGCCACCCGCTCCAGGTCCTCCTGGCCGCGGTGGTACTCGAGGCACTCCTGCCAGACGCCGATCGCCTCGTCCACCCGGCCGAGCCGCAGGGAGACGTCCCCGAGCTTCTCCCCGATTCGCACGAGCATGGCTGGATCCTCCGAGCCGACCTCGCGTGCGTGGCGGTAGTGAGAGGCTGCCTCGCGGTTCGAGTACAGGAGCGCCGCCGCGTCGCCCGCCTCCTCGAGGAAGCGGACGGCACGCTCGCGCATCGGGCCAAGCTCCTCCCTGGGGAGCCCGCCCTCGCGCCCCAGCGCCGCCGCGCGCCCGTAGTGCTCCCCCAGCAGGGGGACCACTTCGTCCGTGCGATCGCCGGCCCGCTCCTCGATGAACGCGCCGAGCTCGAAGTGCTTCCGCGAGCGCACCGCCTTGGGGAGCATCCCGTACGCCACGTCCCGGATCAGCACGTGGTTGAAGGCGAGCTCCCGCTCACCCGCCAGGCGACCCTCCGACCCGGGCGCAAGGATGTCCTTCTCCCGTAGCGCCATCAGCGCCCGCTCCAGGTCGCGCCCCTCCGCCGCCGCCACGCCCACCAGCCAGCTCGCCCAGAAGGTCCGTCCCACCACGGCGGCCTGTTGCACCAGCCTTCGCTCGAACGGGTCCAGCGCGTCCAGGCGCGCAGCGAGCACCGCCTGCACGGTCTCGGGCAGCTCGAGGGCCTGGGTACTGCCCTCCTCCTTGATTCTGCGGACCATCTCCTCGGCGAACAGGGGGTTGCCGCCAGAGCGTTCGGCCACCACCGGCGCCACCTCGGCGCCACCGTCGCCCGGCAGGAGCGCCGTGACGAGCTCGCGCGTGTCCTCCACGGTCAGCGGCTCCAGGAACAGCTGCGTAGCGTTGCGGCGGCCGCCGCCCCAGCTCGGCCGCTGCTCCAGCAGCTCGTCACGTGTGAGGCAGAGCAGCATCAGCGGCGCTCGTACCCACTGGGCGAGGTGCTCGATCACGTCGAGCATTCCCTCGTCCGCCCAGTGGATGTCCTCGAAGGCGAGCACCAGTGGGCGCCTCCGGGCCATCGCCTCGATCACCGAGCGGAGCGCCGAGAAGAAGCTCTCGCGAACCCGCTCCGGGTCCTCCGAGTCGATCCTCGCCAGCTCCTGCGGCACCTCGAGTCCCAGCGATCGTCCGATGATCGCCGCGCGCCGCTCGGGCGGTTCGGACAACTGCTCGCCGGCCTGCGCCAGCACTCGCCGCACGTATGAGGAGAGCTTGTGCCAGGCCTCTTCGGAGCTGTCGGTCTCGACGATCTCGCACTCCTCGCGCAGCACCTCGCCGAGCGCCCAGAACACGATGCCCGAGCCGTAGGGGAGGCAGCGCCCTGTGCGCAGGGCGGCGGCCTTCTCGCCGTCGCCGAGCCGCTGCTCGAGCTCGCTCAGCAGGCGCGACTTGCCCACGCCGGCCTCGCCGATGAGGGTCACCAGGTGGGGCCGCTCCTCGCGAACCACCCGCTCGTACAGGGACTCGAGGGCACCGACCTCGTAGTCGCGGCCCACGAGCGGCGCCTCCCGCCCGCTGGTCGCGCGCCGGAGCGCGTGCTCGGTGATCAGGCCGACCGCCTCCCAGGCTGGCACCGGCTCCGACTTGCCCTTGAGCTCGAGCGGCTCGAGCGGCTCGTAGCGGACGGCCTCGCTCGTGGCCCGCATGGTTCGCTCGCCGACGGTGACGCTGCCAGGTTGGGCCGCGGTCTGGAGCCGGGCTGCCACGTTCACGGTGTCGCCGACCACGGTGTAGTCCTGCCCGACCGCGCCGGCCAGCACCTCGCCCGTGTTCAGCCCCGCGCGCAGGGCGAAGGAGACGCCCTCGGGCAGGCGCTCGTTGACCTCGGTCATGGCGCTCTGCATGCCGAGCGCAGCTCGCACGGCACGCTCGACGTCGTCCTCGTGGGCCACCGGCGCGCCGAACAACGCCATCACGTTGTCGCCGATGTACTTGTCCACCGTGCCGCCGTAGCGCTCGACCTCCTGTCCGAGCCGCTGGAGCGTCGCGTCCACCAGCTTCTTGACGGTCTCCGGGTCCATCCGCTCGGCCACCGCCGTGTAGCCGGACAGGTCGGCGAACAGTACGGTCACCTGCCGCCGCTCCTCGGGAGGCCGCTCGCGGGGAGGCGCTGCGGCTGGCGCCGGCACCACGTCCGCGTCCAGCGCGGTCCCGCAGGCCATGCAGAAACGAGCCTCGGGGGGCGCCTTCTCGCCGCAGTTGGGGCAGCTGCGCTCGAGCGCCGAGCCGCAGGACATGCAGAAGCGCGCCCCCGGAGGGTTCTCGGTTCCGCAAGAGGCGCACGCGAGCCCGGCCATCGGATTGACGATACACCCCCGCCAGCCGGTTGATTCCGTCCTCGTGTGCCCTGGCAGCCCGCCGTGCCGCTCGGAGGAGCCGCGCCGGAATGATTCGCTAGGGGATCTGCGCCGCCTCTCGGTAGCCCCACGCGACCTGTCCGAGCAAGCCGTCGTCCACGAGCGTCAGCTCGCGCCCGCCAACCTCCAGCGTCGCCCGGGCCAGGGCAGATACCAGAACGCGCGGAGCTCGCGCTCCACGTCGTCTTCCGGTCGGAGGCGGCGCTGCGTCTCGAGCTCGTCACGGCTCAAGCAGCGGCCCTCACCCTGCGGCTTGGCCACGAGGTCGAGCTCCTGATGGGGTCCAGTCGTCCGGCTCCGCGGCCACCACGGCGGGCACTTAGCAGCCCTGCTCGACCAGCCACTCGAGGCGCTGCCGAGCGCTTGTTCCGCCCAGGAACAGCGCTTTCACGCGAGCAGCTCTTCGTACAGGGCCATCGTGCGAGCGGCGGCGTTGTCCCACGAGTAGGGCCCGGCGGCGGCCACCGCCGCCCGCTCACCGAGGCGGGCCCGTCGGGCGGGATCACGCAGCAGCTCGCTGATCGCCGCCGCCAGCGGCTCCGGCTCGCCCGGCGGCACGAGCCGCGCAGCCCTGTGCTCGTCGCCCACCTCCTCGAAGCCGCCCACCGCCGATATCACCATGGGCTTGCCGAACGCGAGGCCGATGTAGAGCACGCCCGACTGGTCGACCGAGCGGTACGGCAGCACGACCAGGTCGGCGCGGCGGAAGAAGGCCGGGATCTCGGCTTCGGTGATGTAGCGGGTCACGAACCGCACGGTCCCCGCCGCTTTCCGGGCCTGCTCGTGCAGCCCGCCCATGATCGACTCGTCGAGCGGGCGGCCGACCACCCACAGCTCGGCTCCAGGCACCTCCCGGAAGGCATCCAGGAGCACGTCGATGCCCTTGTACGGCCGCAGCATGCCGAAGCTCAGCACCACGGGCGCTTCGACCGCGGCCAGCTCGTCAGGCAATGGCACCTCCTCGCGCTGACGGGTCAGGTGCTCGAACGCCCCGTGGGGGACCACCCGTACCTTGCTCGGGTCGACGCCGAGCCGCTCCCTGAGACGGCGGCTGCCGTGCTCCGTGTGCACGAGCACGGCGTCCATCCGCTCGGCCAGGCGCCGGGTGACCGCCGCGCTGAGGCGACCCTCCCCGCGGCGGATCACGTTGTGAAGGGTCATCAGGCGCGGCCTCTCGTTCGGGATCAGCACGGAGTCGATTGCCTCGAGCGGGAGCCACTGGAAATGGCGCACGTCGGCCCCTCCGGCGTGGCCGCGGTAGCGAAGCATGTCGGGCACGTGCTCGAGCAGGCGCAGCGCCTGGCGGGAGCGGCGCCGCTCGCCGCGGCGCACCGCGTGCCGGTAGAAGCGCTCGCTGACCTCATAGCCGCGCGCCTCGGGGATCGGGCCGTAGACGAAGCGCGAGGTGACGAGCTCGACCTCCGCCCCACGCCGGGCGAGCGCCGCGCTGAGGGCGTGGTCGTACGGGGTCACGTCGCCGCGGGGGTCCACCAGCTGAACGCGCATCGGCACGACATTCTGCGCCAGGCGCGGGGCGGCTGGGCCGCCCACTACCGTTCCGCCGGCCATGGGCAGTCCTCTGGTCCGCGCCGCCTTCGCCGCGTTGGTCGGCGCCACGATCGCCGTGTTCTTCGTCACGCAGCAGCTCAAGGGAGAGTTCCCGCTCGTGCTTCGCTTCGCGGTGGCTCCGAAAGCGATCTCTCCCAATGGCGACGGTGTGCGCGACGGCGCCATCGTGGGCTTCGACCTGTCCGAGCCCGCCACGGTCTCCTTCTCCGTGGTGGACTCGGAGGGCAGCGACGTGCGCCGGCTCGTGGACGACCGCCGGCTCGCGGGCGACACGAAGCACCGCTTCTTCTGGAACGGGCGCGACGACGCCGGCCGGCGGGTGCCCGACGGTATATATCGGCTGCGCCTGGTGCGCCGTGACGAGGGCCGCGTGATCAACTCCTTCAAGGAGCTCAGGGTCGATACGAGGCCGCCCAGGGTGGAGCTCAGCTCGGCCCGCCCCGGAGTGATCGCTCCGGGCGATCCGGGCCGGCACCCGCGCGTCGCGATCCGCTATCGCGGGCTCCGAAACGGGGCGCCGGAGTTCCGGATCTTCCGTACGGACGACGGGAGCCCTCGGGTGGTGGCGCGCTTCCGGGGCAACGACAAGCGGATGGGCCTGTGGCGGGGCCACATCCGCGGCCACCCCGCGGTGGACGGCGACTATGCCTTCACGGTGACCATCCGCGACGGGGCGGGCAACCGGGGCGTCGCCCCGGCGGAGATACCGACCGCGGAGCTGGCCCTCCCGGGCACCGGAGTATCGGTTCGCCATCTGACGCTGCTCGGGCCGGTGGGCGTCCTTCGGGCGGGCTCGCCGGCCGTGCTCGAGGTCGGGCCGTACCCGCGCGGCTTCGAGTTCGCCCTGTCGAGGCTCGGCTCGAAGCGCATCGTGAAGCGGGGCAGCCGCTTCGGCGGGCGCTTCCGGGTACGCGTCCCTCCGCGTGCTCGTACCGGCGTCTACCTCTTGCGGGTGCGGGCCCGACGGAGGAGAGCGGTCTGGCCGCTCGCAGTGGAGGGACGCCCCCAGGCCCGCGGGCCCCGCCCGCTGGTGGTACTGCCCGTGGTCAGCTGGGAGGGCCTGAACCGCTTCGACGACGACTTGGACGGCTTCGCCGAGACACTTCAGGACTCGCGCTCCGTGCGGCTGGAGCGGCCCTTCGCGCGGGGCCGACCACCACCGCTGTACGACTCGCAAGCAACGCCGCTTTTGCGCTTCCTCGACCGCGAGAAGCTTCCCTTCGACCTGACTACCGACGTCTCCCTCGACCGCGGCGAGCACCCGTCCCTCGCGAGAGCCCCCGGCGCGGCGCTCGCCGGCAGCGCTCGCTGGCTCACTCCCACCTCCCTGCGGGGGCTGCAGCGGTACGTGAAGGATGGTGGGCGGCTGGCTTCGTTCGGAGCGGACGCCCTGCGACGCTCCGTCCGCCTGAACGCGGGGGTCCTGCGAGACCCCACCGCCGCACGCCCGGAGAACGCCCTCGGCGAGCGCACCAGGCTGCTGAGAGCGAGCCCGGCACCGCTGGCGGTGGAGCGGGACCGCATCGGGCTTTTCGACGAGCGTTTCGTGGGGGAGTTCTCGATATTCGAGCGCTCGATGGCACTCCCCCCAGGGGCCAGGCGGCTGGCAGCTGCCGGGCGCGACCCCGGCCAGCCGGCCTTCGTGGTCTACCGGCTCGGCAGGGGACTCGTTCTCCGTGTGGGCACACCGCAGTGGTCTGCGGCGCTCCCCGAAGGCGCGGTAGCCGGGGTGACCAGGCACATTTGGTCGCTGCTTCAGCGCGGTTGAGCGGCGGGACGCTTTGCCATCCTTCGGCCGCGTGAATCGCCGCCGCCTGCTCATCGCGGGCGCCTTTGCCGCAATCGCCCTGGGCGCTGCGATAGGGAAGTACGTCCACGACCAGAATCAGCCCACCCGGAAGCGCGGCTCGGCCACCGAGGAGTTCGTCACCGCACCGGAGCCAAGGCCTAACCCCAACCCGGAGAACCCGGTCCCCTGGCCCACCTTCGCCTACGACCGGGAGCGCGACCACCTGTCGCCGTTTCGGCACCGCCCTCCCTATCGCCGCCTGTGGTCGGCCAGCGCCCACAACACGCTGGAGTTCCCTCCCTCGGTCGCCTACGGCCACGTGTACCTCGCGCAGCAGAAAGGGCTCTTCTTCGCCATCAACGCCAAGACCGGCCGGGTCAGGTGGCGGAAGACGACACATCGCTGCTCGGCCTCGTCGCCCACGATCGCCCGCCATGTCGTCTACCAGGCATGGATGGACCGCGTGAACTGCCCGCAGTCCCGCCCCGGCGCCACCGGCTTCCTGATCGCATGGAATGCCGATACGGGCAGGAAGATCTGGAAGCGCAAGGGGGCGCCGATCGAGTCCTCGCCGCTGCTGGTGAAGCGGACGCTCTACTACGGCGCCTGGGACCACCGCGTGCACGCCGTCGACGCCCGGACCGGCCGCCAGCGCTGGAGTTTCAAGGGCGACGACGAGATCAACACGTCGGCCGCCTACTGGAGGGGCACGGTCTACATCGCCTCCGACGGGGGGACGCTCTACGCGCTCAACGCGCGCACCGGCAAGCTGCGCTGGAGCGTCCAATCGCACTCCAAGTTCGGATCCCGCGAGTTCTTCTACGCCACCCCGGCCGTGGCGTACGGGCGCGTCTACATCGGGAACACCGACGGGACCATGTACGTATACGGGGCGAGGACGGGCAAGCTCCGTTGGGCACGGCCGCTCGGCACCTACGTCTACTCGGGCGCGGCGATCTCGAAGCGCCGTGTGTTCGTTGGCACCTACGACGGCAACTTCTACGCGCTGGACGCCGCCACCGGCGACGTGATCTGGAAGCGGTCCGCGCCCTCGGCAGTGCATGCGGCGCCCACGGTGATGAACGGCCTCGTCTACTTCGCGGTGTGCAGCAGCTGCGGGCAAGCGGCGTCGCGTGCCGTTAAGCACGGGCCCGACGGCACCTACGCGCTGAGCGCCGGCACGGGGCGGGTGATATGGCGCTTCCCCGCCGGCACGTTCGCGAACCCGGTGGTGTCGGATTCGAGGAGGATCTACGTCACGGGGCGGACGAACCTGTTCGCACTGGAGCCGAGGAGGGGGCGGCGATCGAGGAAGCGAAAGTCCTCTCACCGGCGGCCATGAGCGCCGCCACGGCTGCCCCCGTGAGCGGCCACACGAGGTAGTAGTTGTTGAAGGTGCGGCCGATGAACATCAGGACCAGGATCGAGATGGAGAACGCCGCAGCGCCCACCCATAGCTCCCTGGCCCGTCGCTGGACGAGCAGCAGCCAGACCGTGAGCGGCAGCCAGAGAACGAGCGCGAAGAGCGCGAACGGGTAGGACCCCTCGCGGTCGGCGAGAATGCCCAGCCGGACCAAGATCCCCGACAGCCCGTAGCCCACGATCCTGTAGGTCCCGGCGCCGTACTTGACCGTGTCGCGCCAGAAGGCGGCCGGGTCCCACACGAGGAACGGCAGGATCCCCACGGCCAGGACAGCGGCGAACACGAGCCCGGCGCGGCGCAGCTCGGCGCGGTCGGCGCCCCGCTTCACCAGCATCAGTGCGATGAAGGGCAGGGCCACGACCGCGAACTGCTTGAGCAGCACGGCTCCTGCCAGGCTCGCCGCCGCCCAGCCGTAGCGCGCCCGGGTGACGAGCGCGAAGGACAGCACGAGCAGGAGCAGGCTGGGGGCGTCGTTCTGGCCGAACCAGGCCGAGCGGACCGCGATCGGGTTGCAGACCAGGATCGCGCCGATGCCCAGTCGCCATGCGATGGGAGCACGGAAGGCGAGGGCCGCGAAGAGCATGAGGACCGTGCACACGAGCACGAAAAGCCGGAAGTCGTCGAATGGCCGCGGCAGCGCCCGCCACGCGGCGGCGGTCACGATCGTGCCCGGGAAGTAGGCGTAGTGACGCAGGGCGACCTCGCGCTCCAGGACCCGCGGGGAGACCGTGCCGTCGAAGGTGTAGAAGCGCTCCAGGCCGCTGCCGCGGTAGTCGTGCCCGTAGGGGTCGTGGCCGTCCAGGAGGAGCTCTCCGGCAAGGTCGATCTGATACGTCGAGTCGTTGGTAAAGAACCACGGCGCGGTGGAGTCCCGCAGGCCGAGCTGAAGGAAGCTCGAGGGGACCAGTAGGAGGAGCGCCACGGCGAGCACGACCCCGATGCCCGCCCAGGCAGGCCAGCTCCGCCTGGAGAACAGCGTGAGCCCGGCCCCCCCACACGCCAGCGCCGCGACGAAACAGGCAGCCCTGGCGATACCCACGTCCCACTCCTCGCCGGCGGCCCGCACCAGGGGGGCGAGGGGTCCCTCGGGGTCCACCGATGGCGGGCGGAAGGGCCACGGGTTCGAGCCGAGCTCCGGGAGCGTGATCGCGACGATCGCAAAGAGGACGCCGAGCAGCGACCACGCCCCGAGCTGGCCGAGGCGCTCCCCGGCCTCGCTCACGGCGTTACCGCCGCCTCACGCGGGGGCCGTCTCTCCGGGGGACCCTCGTCACGGCGAGGCCACGACAGAAAGCCCGCTCCCACCCCGAGCACGACCCAGGTGATCGGGTCCTCGAGGAAGCCGCTGTACGAGAGGGCGTGCACGAACAGGGCCAGGAACGAGGCGCCCAGCGCCAGGCCGACCGCCCCGTCCAGGCGGGTTACGGCCGCGAGCAGGCGCGCGCCGCCCACGAGCAGCCACAGATAGAGGCCCACGCCTACGATCCCGATCTCGGCGGCCACGGTCAGGGGGGTCGTGTGGGAGACGAAGTTGGGAGTCGGCCGGTCGCTGTGTGCGAGCGCGCGGCTGGCCCTGGGCTGTCCTCCGAGCCCTACGCCGGCCAGCGGATGATGGGCGATCACCCGGGTCGTCTCCTGAACCCGCGCCGTGCGGTCGCTCGTCAGCTGGTTGAGCGAGTCGCCGGAGACGAGCTGCCAGGCCGCATAGCCAGCCACGGCCAGGACGGCGACCGCCGCCGCCACCACCACCGCCCGGCGAACCCCGCGGTCGCCCGTGGCGAGCGCGACGGCAAGCGCCACCACGAGCAGGGCGACCATGCTCGACTGCGAGTAGCTGAACAGGAGGCCCGCCCACATGACCGCGAGCAGGGGCAGCCCGATACGGGGCTCGAGGCGACGTGTGGCGAGCAGCACGAGCACCACGCCGAGCGCAAGGACCAGATGGCGCCCGTACAGGCTCGGGTCCCCGAACAGCGAGGTCACGCGGAAGTAGTCCGTGTTGGCGTTGGACACCTCCAGGTTGGGCGCGAAGAAGAACAGCTTGTGCGTGGCGGCCTGCCATAGGCCGAGCGCCGCGAACAGCAGCCCGAGCGCGATCGCCACCCTCGCCAGCGCCCGGGGCAACCAGTCGGGATAGGGAGCGCGGGCGACCGTGGCCAGCAGCGCGACAAAGGGGAGAGTGAAAAAGGCGATCAGGTTGGCGCCCGCCTCGAGATCGTCCGCCCAAAGGAGGGAGACGAGGGCAAAGGCGAAGAACGCCGCGGCCGGCAGCGCCACGACGCGGGGCAGCCCACGGGGCCGCGAGCCGCGCAACGTCCGCCAGCCGACCGCCGCCACGGCTGCGAGCAGCACGAAGTACAGCGGCAGCAGCCGCCCGAGGGCGCCGTTGGTGGCGACGGAGACGAGCACCGCGCTCGACGGGTCGTACTCGATAGGCGGCCTCAGGGGCGCCGTGGCGAGCACGACCACCGGAACGAGCGCCGGACGTCGGACGAGCAGGGCGGTCGCGGCGGCAAGGACGCCCAGGCCCAACAGGGCGGCGGCGCCGCCGCTCGCAGAGGTGAGCTTGTCGGCCGGCCCCCCACCCAGCGCGAGGGCGAGGCCGGCCTCGGCGACGAGGAGCAGCAGGAGGCCCGCGAGCAGCGAGAGCCGGCCCCGGGCGAGCAGCGCCAGGACCGAACCCAGCGCGCCCCCAAGCGCGGCGACCTGGGCGACGTCGGGGTGCTCCACTACCGGCGCACCTTAGACAAGGAATCGGTCTCAGCCGGCCCGTTTGGTGGCCTTCGGCCCACCGAACGGCGTGCCTGAGGGCGGGGTCGCCCGCAAACGCCGGTTGTGGGCCTCCGCCGCCTCCCGGACGCCTTCGCCGCGGCCCGGTGCCAGCTCCTGCATGGCGTGCCGCCAGTACCGGGCAGGGTGGCGCCTCGGGAGCACGAGGGCGGCCAGCGCCCTAAGGAGATAGGACCAGGCCCAGAGGGTCCTCCACGCGACCCTCGTCGCGACGGGTGCGTGCTTGCGCATGTAGCGGTCCCGACCGCGGTGGAACTCCACGATGCGCCGCCGCATCGCGTCCCGGTCCGTGGAGAGCTGGTCATGATGAGTCGCGCGGGCCGCCGGCACGTACAGCACTCGCCAGCCGGCGTCGTGCAGCCGCTTGCAGAAGTCGGTCTCGTCCGAGTAGACGAAGAAGGCCGGGTCGAGGAAGCCCACTCGCTCCGCTGCCTCCCGTCTCACCAGCATCGCGCTCGACTGGGTCCAGCCGACCTCCCGGACGGTGTCGCCGCGGCTCTGCACCGCGTAGCGGTCGTGGAGGAACAGGGCCTCGGCGAGGGCCCAGCCGAGCCCCGGGAATCGCCAGGCGCAGGCCTTGGGCCGACCCTCGGAGGTGAATAGCTGTGCGCCCGCGGCAGCCGCCGCGGGGTCCGCCTCGAGTGCGTCCAGCAATGCCCGGGTGGCTCCCGGGTGGAGCTCGGAGTCCTCGTTCAGCAGGAGGCAGTAGCGTCCCCTGGCCTCGCCGAGCAGGCGCGAGTCGTTGGCGGCCTTGCCGTCCCGACGATCGAGGGCGAAGAGACGAAGGCCGCGCCCTCGCACGGCCTCCGCCGAGCCGTCGTCCGAGGCGTTGTCCAGGACCAGCACCTCGCTCTCAACCCCCTCCGGGTGCGTGCGCTCGATCGCGTCGAGACAGGCCAGTAGGCAGTCGCGGCCGTTGGTATTGACGACGCAGTAGGAGAGCAGCATGGTCAGCGCCCGGCGGCGGCCCGCTCCAGCACGCCGAGCGCGCGCTCCGTGAGCATGTCGCGGCTGAACTCGGTCTCGGCGAGCTTGCGCGCGTTGCGCCCGTACCGCTCTACGAGCTCGGGGTGGTCGCGCATGAACGCCACGCGGTCGGCCAGGTGGGCCGGGTCTGCGGGCCGCACGTAAACCCCCGCCTCGCCCTGCTCGACCAGCTGCTGCAGCCAGCCGGGCGTGTTGACGATGGCGGCCCTGCCCGCCGCGAAGGTATCGAAGAGCTTATTGGGCGAGCAGGTGCAGAGGATCGGAACGTCCTTGTAGATCGTCATGCAGGCGTCCGACGCGGCGGCCAGCCGGGCCACCGAGTCCTTGTCGGGCAGAGGGTCGGAGAAGACCACGTTCCCGACCCCTCGCTCGCGGACGAGCCGCTCGAGCGCCGGCCGCCGCTTCCCGTCGCCGTGTAGGACGAAGCGCACGTCGTCGTCCATCAGCGCCGCCGCCTCGATTACCTGGGTGAGGTCGTTCGCCTCACCCATCGTTCCGAAGTAGCTGCACACGAAGCGGTCGCCGAGGCGAAGCCGCTCTCGGAACTCGGACCCGTCCCGGTCGGGCGAGAACAGCTCGAGGTCGGAGGCATTGGGGACGAGCGTGACCTTGCCGGCCGGCGTGCCGGCCGCGATCACGCCCTCACGCATGCCCGGCGAAAGCGCGATCACGTGCGCCGCGCTGCGGTAGACGTGGCGCTCGAGCCCTCGCGCCAGCCGCTTCAGCAGCGGGTTGGTGAGGACGCCCATCTGGATCGGCGCCTCCGGCCACAGGTCGCGCACCTCGAAGACCAGCGGCACCCTGTGCCGGCGGGCGGCGGCGAGCGCGGGCAGTGCCATCGTCAGGGGCGGCGAGGTCGCGTAGATGACGTCGGGCCGTGGCATGCGCAGCACACAGGTCGTGGCGGCGACTGCGAACCTGGCGAACTCGAGCGCCCGCCGCGGATAGGCGAGCTTGGTGCCGGTGACGTAGTCGGCGAACCCCGCGCGCACGCCGAGCACGTCGATGCCGTCGACCCGACGCCGCGAGGCCTCGCCGGGTGCCGCCACGGTTACCATGCTCACCTCGTGCCCCCGCGCCGCGAAGCGCCGCGCGAACTCGTAGGAGCGCGTGCCCCCGATCCCGGCTCGGGTCATGAAGTACTGATGCAGGTAGAGGATGCGCATCCGACCCGGCGCAACGTTAGTCCCATGGGCCGCGCGCTGGACCTACTGATGGCGAGCGTGCTCCTCGCGATCAGCTCGCCGCTGCTAGCAGCAGCCGCCCTCGCGATAAGGCTCGAGAGCCGCGGCCCGGCCTTCTACCGCCAGCGCCGGGTGGGCAGGAACGGCGTCCCGTTCGACCTCTGGAAGCTGCGGACGATGGTCCCTGGGGCGGAGGAGATGGGAGCGGGGATCTACGTCCTCGAGGGCGACCCACGCATAACCCGCGTCGGCCGGCTGCTACGCCGGCTGTCGCTCGACGAGCTGCCCAACCTCCTCAACGTGATCACGGGCGAGATGTCGATCGTGGGCCCGCGGCCCACGATCCAGGAGCAGGTCGACCGCTACACCGAGCGCCAGCGGCGGCGCCTCGAAGTCAAGCCCGGCATCACCGGCTGGGCCCAGGTCAACGGCCGGACCTCACTTCCCTGGCCGAAGCGAATCGAGCTCGACATCTGGTATGTGGAGCACCGCTCCCTGTGGCTCGACCTGCGCATCCTGGGCCGCACGGTCAGGCTGCTCGTGAGCGGAAGGGGTCTCTACAGCGAGGACCGCTACCAGGGCTGGGGCTAGGCCGCGAATACCCACACTGGCCCAGGAGGCCGGGGCTATCGGGTGACCGTGATCTCCACCAGCGCGGAGCGGCCGCGGGCGTTGGAGGTACCCGCCGGCGAGACGACGTAGTAGCGGAGGCGGCCGGCGGTCGCCGGGAGGAACGAGCCACGGAAGCGTCCGCGCTTCGGCTTGAGCCGCCTCAGCCCGACTCTTGCCCAGCGGCCGCTCCGCCGACGCTGCAGCACCAGGAGGAGCCGGCGCATGCGCGGTGCCACGGTGCCGCGAAGGCGCACCCGCTTGCCCTTGATGCCCTGCTCCGGCGGATCGAGCAGCGTCACGAGCGGCCGGACCAGCAGGCGCAGGGTCCGTGAGCGCGCCGGCAGCAGCTCGCCGCGGCCGCTGAAATGCACCCTCAGCATCCGGTTCACGCGGGGATGCATGACCAGCGAGAAGGTGCCCCCGGCGCTACTCGTGAGCGTGCGCAGCGTGCGCCAGCGGCGCCCGCGCCGGACCTGCGCCCGGACGCTCTCGCCCACCAGCGGCCGCCCGTCGCTGGAGGCAAGCGTGCCGCTCAGCAGCGAGCCGCGCTTGTAGCGAATGGTCCGCGGCGACAGCTTCGCGGTTAGCGTGGTACCGGTGCCGGCGGGCCCGATGCTCCCCACGAGCATGCGGAGCGCGGGAAGCTGCGCATAAAGCGCGTCACCGGGGCAGCTCGTGGCGTCGACGTCGCGGTGGCCCGAGATTCGGCGCACGCCAACGTGGGTGCCGGCCGCGTACCTGTTGGAGGCGCCGCCCGCGCTGACCAGCGTCGTGGAGCCGGAGGTCGGGATCCCGTGCAGTGGCAGCTTCCAGCGGATCAGCCTGGCGATCGCCGCGAGCGCCGCGGGTGTCTGCTTGACGCTCGTGAACTCGCCGAGGTTGGCGATCCCGGTGCTCTGAGCGTTGTAGCCCTGGGCCTGGGCGCCCACCACCGGCTGATCGACGCCGCCCGCACGGCCCTCGTAGATCGTGCCGAACTTGTCGACGACGAAGTTGTAGCCGATGTCGTTCCAGCCGTTCGAGTTGCGGTGGAAGCGGCAGATCGCCAGGACGATCGAGGGAGCCTCCTCGCGCGTGTAGTCGTTCGCGTTGACGGTGTGGTGTATGAAGGCCGCCTTGACGACGCCGTAGTCCGGCGCGCTCCGCGGCGGGCAGTCGCCTGCGCCCCAGTCCTCGCGACTGACGATCGCGGGCTGGGGCTGCGCCGCCTTCGCCCCGCCCCGGAAGAGACCGGCGATCGAGCTGACGGCGGCGCTGGCCACGCGGCGCACCGCCGTGCGCGCGCGGTCGGCGGCGGTGGCGGTGCCCCGGACGTTCACGAAGTGGAGTCGCAGGCCCCTGACCGGCCGGCTGAGCCGGTACTGGACCTCGTCCGCCTCGCCGACCCAGACGGGCATCGAGAGGCCGTGCGCCTCCGGTTCGCCGCGCCCCGGGTCCGGCGCGTCCTCCGTGTACTCGCCCACCGTCACCCAGCGCGTCCAACGGCCGCCCGAGCGGCGGCTCCGCATCGCCACGGCGGGGCGCGCGTTCCCCCGCCAGCGCAGGCCCACTAGGTTGAACCGCTTTCCGGGTCGCAGCGGCCTCGACATCGCCCCACCTGCCGACCTTGCCACGACGGGGTCCGACCGGGGCGCCAGCTCGAAGTCCACCGGCTCGGGCCGCCAGGGGGAGGAGGAGAGGGCCGGGGCCACGATCAAGGCGGCCGGGGCGACGCAGGCGAGGGCAGCTGCTGAGGCGAGCAGCTTCACTCCAGCGGGAACACTCTGCCAGGGCGCCCGTTGCGGTCCCGCGACGGGCGCCCGCGGTCCTACGGCACCGGCTCCGGCCCGTTACCCCGGTTCTCCTCGATGAAGTCCTGGAGCGCGTCCCAGGTCTCGGCCTTGACGGAGGGGCAGCCCAACAGGCGTCCGGTGCCGAGCGGCTCGGGGGCCGAGTTCCAGGCGGTCGCCGCCACCTGGTAGGACATGTTGCTCCTCGGGACCAGCAGCAGCTGGTAGCCCTTCTGGTCGTCGAAGAGGGCCTTGAGGTCGGCCCGGGTGCTCTCGGGCAGCGAGGGCTTGAACCAGATGATCACGCGGCCGTGCTCCTCGGCGTGCACGACCTCGGTGTCGTGGGGCGCCTTGCCGTAGGCGCCGTCGTCGGCGGGGAACTGGTAGTGCTTGCCCGAGGTAGGAGGGTTGGAGCTGTAGCGGATCTTCTCGTTCGGATTGCCGGTGTGGCCGCGGCTGGTCGCCCGGAAGCTCTTCATCTCGCAGCCGGCCGCCTTGGCGGCCTGGGACAGGTCGGTGGTCTTCACGTCGGGCACGCTCCCGCCGTCGGGCAGCAGCGTGGCGCTGGCCCTATCGGTTCCGCCATTCCCGCGGCCGGCGAGCAGCAGGACCACGACCACGGCCAGCGCGACCGCCACCAAGCCCCCAGCGGTCCCGTAACCCAACAGCCGCCTGCGACGCTCGGCTTCCTTCGCTGCCCTCTCGCGTGCCTCGCGCTCGCGTCGTAGCGCCTCCTTCTGCTCCTTGCGGCTGGCCACGCTCCCGAAGCGTAGTGGGCGGGTTCAGGCCGAGCGGCGGAGGGTCGTGACCGGCTCGAAGCAGTCCTCGACGAAGCCCACGATCTCGCCGGTCAGGCGCTCGGGCTGGAGCCGTAGCTCGAGGATCGAGCTGGCCTCCACCAGGCGGGCATTCGGCAGCTCCCGGACCAGCATGTCCGAGTCCGAGAAGGGGTGCACGGGGTCGCGCGGGTGGCCGATCACGAGCGCCTTGTGGCGCATCTTCCGGCGCTCCGAGGTGGGGGGTGCGGCGCGGCCGAAGAAGAGGCCCTGCAGCACGGAGGCGGACGGCTTGGGATCCTGGCTCACCCAGTCGAGCAGCATGTCGCTCAACTGGCTCGCGCCGCGCGGAACCATGCTCGCCAGGCGCGAGCCGACCCGCACGAGCGGGGCGCCGAAGGTGAGCGCGACCAGCATGGGTGTGAAGGCGAGGGCACAGCCGAGGAGCGCGTTGTCCAGGACCGGCATCTCGACGATCAGGCCCTTGGCGCGCTCGGGCGCCCTGGCGGCGGCCTCCAGCGTCACGTTGGCGCCGAGCGACGTACCGCCGATGACGGCCTGCTCGATCTGAAGGTGGTCGAGAAGGCCGATCGCCTGCTCGCCGAAGATCGTCATCGAGTACTCGAACATCTCGGACGGCCGGTCCGATTCGCCGTGGCCCAGCAGATCCAGGCAGAGGACCCGGTGCCCCCGCTCGGCCAGCTGCTCCGCCAGGGGGCGGTGCATCTTGCGGGAGAACAAGAGGCCCGGCAGGAGCACCACCGGGCGATCACCCACCCCGTACTCGTCGAACACGAGCCGGTGGCCTCGGAAGTGGAAGTCGCGCGTTGTCACCCGCATGCCGCCGGCCAGGATATCCGCTGTTTCCTCGGAGGCGCCGCAGGGGAGTAGAACTACGGACGAGGGCACGAAAGTGGAGGAGGAGAGATGAGCGCGACCGTGCACGTCGGTGTCAGCGTGAACGGAGAGAGGCGTGAGTCGGATGTGGAGCCCAGGCTCCTCCTCGTCCACTACCTTCGCGACGTTCTCGGGCTCACGGGCACGACCGTCGGCTGCGACACGACGAACTGCGGCGCCTGCACCGTGCACCTGGACGGCGCGGCGGTGAAGAGCTGCACGGTGCTCGCTGTCCAGGCCGACGGCGCGGAGGTCACGACGATCGAGGGGTTGGCAAGCGGCTCCGAGCTGCATCCGCTCCAGGAGGCTTTCTGGGAGCACCACGGCCTCCAGTGCGGCTACTGCACGCCGGGGATGATCATGGCCGCGGCGGACCTGCTCGAGCGCAACTCCAACCCGTCCGAGGAGGAGGTGCGCCACGCGCTCGACGGCAACCTCTGCCGCTGCACCGGCTACCACAACATCGTCGAGGCTGTGATGGCCGCGGCCGGAAGGGAGGTGCCGGCATGAGCACCGTCGAGACCCCAGGCACGGGCTACGTCGGCCAGGCGATGAAGCGCAAGGAGGACCCCCGCATGATCACCGGCGGGGCGCGCTATGTGGACGACATCGCCCTTCCCGGCATGCTGTATGCCGAGATCGTCCGCTCGCCCGAGGCGCACGCGACGATCACCTCGATCGACGCCTCGGCCGCCCGGGAGCGACCGGGCGTGGTCGCCGTCTTCACCGGCGAGGACCTGGCGGACGACTTCCCCGGGCCGATGGCGGCCGTCTGGCATCCCCCGGGAGTGGAGATGAACACGCCTCCGCTTTGGCCGCTCAGCCGCAGCCAGGTAAAGCACGTCGGCGAGGCGGTGGCCGTGGTGGTGGCCGACGGCCGCTACGCGGCGGCCGACGCGGTCGAGGACGTGGTCGTCGACTACGAGCCGAGGCCGGTCGTCGTCGACCCGGAGAAGGCTCTCCAGGAGGGCTCGCCGCTCGTGTGGGATGAGTTCGGGACGAACCGGACGCACGAATGGACGGTCTCCGGCGGCGACATCGAGGCCGCGCTCGCGGAGGCGGACGTCACTGTCGAGCAGCGCTTCGTCAACCACCGCACCGCCGGTGCTCCCATCGAGCCTCGCGGGGCGATCGGCGAGCTCCGGGGCGACAGCCTCACGCTCTACTCGTCGACGCAGATCCCGCACATTGCGCGCTTCGTGCTGTCCGGCGTGCTCGGCGTCTCGGAGGACAAGCTGCGAGTGATCGCGCCCGAGGTGGGCGGCGGCTTCGGAACCAAGCTCCAGGTCTATCCCGAGGAGGCCTTGGTGCTCGCCCTCGCCAAGCGGCTCGGGCGGCCCGTGAAGTGGACGGAGTCCCGCTCGGAGAACATGACCACCACCCACCACGGGCGGGACCAGGTCAACTACGTGACCCTGGGCGCGAAGCGCGACGGGACGCTCACGGGCCTGAAGGTGCGGACGGTCGCGGACCTTGGCGCCTACCAGATGCTTCTTACGACGTTCATCCCGACGCTCGGATTCCCGGTTATGGGCGGCGCCTACAAGATCCCCGCGATCGACATCACGATCGAGGGCGTCTTCACCAACAAGTTCTGCACGGACGCGATTCGAGGCGCCGGGCGGCCGGAGGCCACCTACTGGATCGAGCTGACCGTTGACAAGCTCGCCCGTGAGCTGGGCATGGATCCGATCGACCTGCGGCGCAAGAACTTCATCCCGAGGGAGGAGTTCCCTTACGACACCCCGCTCGGCATCACCTACGACTCGGGCGACTACCACGGCACGCTGGACAAGCTGCTCGAGCGTTTCGACGTCGATGCGTTCCGGCGCGAGCAGGCGGAGCTGGGGGGGAGGGGCGTCTACCGGGGGGTGGGGTTCTCGACCTACGTCGAGGTGTGCGGGTTGGCACCCTCGCGGGCGGTTGGCCCGAAGGGAGTGGGACTTCATGCCGCGTACTGGGAGTCGGCCATGGTCCGGGTGCACCCGACCGGGTCGGCGACGGTTTTCACCGGCGCCTCTCCCCACGGGCAGGGCCACGACACGAGCTTCGCCCAGATAGCGGCCGACCGGCTCGGGGTCGATCCCCAGAACGTCGATGTCATCCACGGCGACACCGACCAGGGGCCCTGGGGCTGGGGCACCTACGGCTCGCGCGCGCTGGCGGTGGGGGGCGAGGCGGTGGCTCGGGCGGCGGAGAAGGTCCAGGAGAAGGCCAAGCGGATCTGCGCCGCCCTGCTAGAGGCCGCGCCCGAGGACATCGAGATGGCGGACGGGAAGTTCCAGGTGCGCGGCTCGCCGGACAAGTCGATGACGATGGCCGACATCGCCGGCGCGGCGCACATCCCTCCGCAGGAGCTGCCGACCGACATCGAACCGGGACTCGAGGAGACCGCGTTCTTCGACCCGGAGAACTTCGTCTACCCCTTCGGCGCCCACGCCTGCGTGGTGGATGTCGACGCCGAGACCGGCAAGGTAAGTGTCGTCCGCTACGTCGCGGTCGACGACTGCGGCCCCGCCATCAACCCGAAGCTGATCGACGGCCAGATTCAGGGCGGGGTGGTTCACGCCATCGGCCAGGCGCTCTACGAGCAGGTGGTGTACGACTCCGAGGGCCAGCTCGTCACCGGCACGTTCGTGGACTACGCCCTGCCCACGGCCGCCGAGCTGCCAGGCATCGAGACCGATCGCACCGAGACGCCCTCGCCGGTCAACTCGCTCGGCGTGAAGGGCGTCGGCGAGGCGGGCACGATCGGCGCCACGCCGGCAGTGACGGCGGCCGTGCTCGACGCCCTGCGCCCGCTCGGGGTCGAGTGGCTCGAGATGCCGCTGACCCCGAGGCGCGTCTGGGAGGCGCTCAAGGAGGCGCGCGGCCGGGGGGCGGGCCCACCCCCGACCGAGCAGGGTCAGGAGGTCTCGGAGCACGGCGGCGGCGGTGCCGGCAGCGGCCCGACCGGTCCCGAGGAAGCAGGTGCGTCGTGATTCCCGCCGACTTCGACTACACGAAGCCGGCTGCCGTCGACGAGGCTGTCAAGGCGCTCGCCGATGCCGGCGAGGACGCCAGGCTCCTGGCCGGCGGCCACTCGCTGCTGCCGCTGATGAAGCTCCGCCTCGCGGTGCCGAGCCTCCTGGTCGACATCGGAGGGCTGGAGGACCTGCGCGGGGTCGAGCGCGAGAACGGCGGCTGGTGGATCGGAGCGCTGACCACACACTCCACGCTCCAGTCGACGGACGAGCTGGGGGTGGTCGCGCGCGCTGCGTCGCTGATCGCCGACCAGCAGGTGCGCAACCGCGGCACGATCGGCGGCTCCCTCGCGCACGGCGACCCCGCTGCCGACCTCCCCGCCGTCCTGCTGGCCTGCGGGGGCGAGGTGACGGCGCGCGGCCCCGGCGGCGAGCGAACGATTCCCGCGAGCGATCTGTTCCAGGACTACCTGACCACCGCGCTCGCGCCCGACGAGGTCCTGACCGAGGTGCGGCTGCCCGCGCTCGACGGCTGGTCGTGGGGCTACGAGAAGTTCAACCGCCGCTCGGAGGACTGGGCGATGGTCGGCGTCTGTGCCCTGGTCAAGGCGTCCGGAGAGAGCTGCGAGGACGTGCGCATCGGGCTGACGCACATGGGATCCGTGCCGTTGCGGGCGAGCGCGGCCGAGGAGGCGCTCCGCGGCCAGCCGCTCGACGCCGAGCACGTCTCGCAGGCGGCCGAGCAGGCCGCGGAGGGGACCAACCCGCCGGGCGACATCAACGCCACGCCGGACTACAAGCGCCACCTGGCGCGGGTGCTCACGCGGAGGGCGCTGCAGCAGGCGGCGGGCGTCTAGCCTCCGTCACGTGCGCTTCGACGATCCGGAGGCGGTCCGCAACGCCCTCGCGGGCCAGCGCTACTTGGCCGATCGCGGCCTGGCGACGGCTGTCTACCTGGCGGCCGAGCTGGAGCAGCCACTTCTCGTCGAGGGCGAGGCGGGCGTGGGCAAGACAGAGGTCGCAAAGGCGCTTGCGGGCGCCGCGGACGCGCGGCTCATTCGCCTGCAGTGTCACGAGGGAATCGACGTCCACCACGCCCTCTACGACTGGGACTACGCGCGCCAGCTGCTCCATCTCCGAGCGGGTGACGAGTTGCAGCTCTACTCCGACCGCTTTCTCCTGCGCCGACCGCTGCTGGAGGCGCTCGAGGCCGAGGACCCGCTCGTGCTCCTGATCGATGAGGTGGACCGCTCCGACGACGAGTTCGAGGCCTTCCTGCTCGAGTTCCTGTCGGACTTCCAGGTGTCTATCCCGGAGCTCGGCACCGTGCGGGCACGCCGGCGCCCGCTGGTCGTAATCACCTCGAATCGCACCCGCGAGCTGCACGATGCGCTCAAGCGCCGCTGCCTCTACCACTGGATCGACTACCCGACTCCCGAGCGAGAGGCAGAGATCGTCCACGCCCGGCTGCCCGGGGTGGCCGACGCCGTGGCGGACCGCGTCTGCGAGGCGGTGGCCCGGCTCCGCGCCGAGGAGCTCTACAAGCTCCCCGGCGTAGGCGAGACGATCGCGTGGGCGCAGGCGCTGCTGGCCCTGGACGAGGCCAATCTCGATGGAACGCTCGGTGTGGCGCTCAAGGTGCGCGAGGACATCGAGCATGTGCGCGAGCGGGGGGTGCTGCACGGTGTCTGAGTCGCCAGTCGCCAGTCACCAGTCGCCAGGGGCTCGCCTCACTGCGAGGCTCGTCCTGCTGGTCGCCGCCATGCGGGCCGGAGGTCCCAGGGTCGGCGTCGACGAGCTTCTCTCCGCGCACCGGGTGCTGGGCGCAGTCGATCCGGCGGACCGGGACTCCGCCTACTTCGCGCTCCGGGCGGCGCTCTGCTCGCGCCGGGAGGATTTGCCCGTGTTCGACGCCGCGTTCGAGGCCGGGTTCTCCGCACCGGCGGCCGCGCAGGCGGCGCCCGAGCCGCTTGCGGGGGTCGCCTCACTCGTGCTGCCTCGCGTGGCGATCCCGCGGCGCGAGGAGATCGTGGAGGGCGACGCCGAGCTGCGTCCGGCCGCCTGGAGCGACGTGGAGCTCCTGCGCGACAAGGACTTCGCCGACTACACCGAGGAGGAGCGCCGCCTGGCGCGAGGCATCATGAATGCGCTCGCGCACCGCGGCCCGCGGCGCGCCAGCAGGCGCACGCGGGCTTCCGCTCGGCGCGGCGCGCAGCCGCACGCCTCGCGGCCGGACCTGCGCCGCACGGTTCGCGCCTCCCTCCGCCACGGCGGCGAGCCGGTCGAGCGCCACTGGCGCAAACGGGCCGAGGGGCAGCGCCCGCTGGTGTTCGTCTGCGACGTCTCGGGGTCGATGGAGCCCTACGCACGGATGCTGCTCCAGTACATGCACGCCTGCGTCGCCGCTCGGCGACGCGTGGAGGCTTTCGTATTCGGCACGAGACTGACGCGGGTAACGCGGGAGCTGAGGGGCCGCGACCCCGACCGGGCGCTCGAGCGGGCGGCGGGAGCCGCGGCCGACTGGTCGGGCGGCACCCGCATGGGCGAGGCGCTGGCCGCGCTCAACCGTGAGCACGGGCGCCGCCTAGGGCGCGGGGCCGTGGTGGTCGTCCTATCGGACGGCTGGGACCGCGGCGACGCCGACCAGCTCGCGGCCGAGATGTCGCGGCTGCACCGCTGCGCCCAGCGGCTCGTGTGGCTCAACCCGCTCAAGGCCCACCCCGAGTACGAGCCGCTGACCCGCGGCATGCGGGCCGCCCTGCCCTCCGTGGACGACTTCCTGGCGGGCAACTCGCTCGCCTCGCTCGAGCAGCTGGCAGGACTGCTCGAGGGCGGCTTGGCGTCTGTGAATCGTGGGAATGCTGCGGCGGAAGGAGACAGATGAAGGACATCGTCAAGGACGTGACGAGCTGGTCCGCGCGCGGGGATCGCGTGGCGATCGCAACGGTGGTTGCCGTGAGGCGCGCGGCGCCCCGTCCTCCCGGAGCGAAGATGGCCGTGAGCGAACGCGGCGAGGTGTCCGGTGCGGTGTCCGGCGGCTGCGTCGAGGGCGCCGTCGTGGACGCCGCGCAGGAGGTCCTGCGGAGCGGGGACGCCCGGCTGCTGCACTTCGGGATCGCGGATTCCGAGGCCTGGGACGTGGGTCTTCCCTGCGGCGGCGAGATCGACGTGTTCGTCGAGGAGTACCGCGGTTGAGCGCGCAGGCGGAGTTCGCCCGGATCGCGGCAGAGGACGGCCGCGCCGCGCTCGTCACCGCGCTCGGGGGCCCGCAGCCGGCCAAGCTGCTGGTGCGCGCCGACGGCACGAGCGAGGGCACGCTCGGCGATGAGGCGCTGGACCGGGCGGCCCGCAAGGAGGCGGAGGAGCTGATGTGGGCCGAGCGCTCCGAGCTGCGCGAGATCCAGGGTGCGTCGCTGTTCGTGGACGTCACTGCGCCGGCGCCGCGGCTCGTCATCTTCGGCGCCGTCGACTACGCGGCCGCCCTCTCCAGCCTGGCGAGGGCCGCCGGCTGGCGACCCTACGTCTGCGACCCGCGCTCTCAGTTTGCCACCGCCGACCGCTTCCCGGAGGCGGAGGGAGTGCTGGCGGCATGGCCGGAGGAAGCCTTCCGGCGCCTGGGCGGGATCGACCGCGCCACCTACATCGCGGTGCTCACCCACGACCCGAAGCTCGACGACGCGGCCCTCTCGATCGCGGTGCGCTCGGATGCCCCCTACGTAGGGGCAATGGGAAGCCGCCGGGCCCAGGCCCGCCGGCGCGAGCGGCTGCTCGAGGCAGGCCTCGACGAGCAGCTCGTCGATCGGATCGCCGCCCCGATCGGACTTGATCTCGGTGCTGTGAGCCCGGAGGAGACCGCGCTCTCGATCCTCGCCGAAGTGGTGGCGGTGCGCAACGGACGTGCCGGAGGCCGCCTGTCCGAGGCGGGCGGGCGGATCCACGAGGTGGGCGCTTGATCGGCGGCCTCGTGCTGGCCGCGGGCGCCGGAACGCGGTTCGGTCGGCCCAAGCAGCTGGCCGAGCTGGAGGGCCGGCCGCTCCTCGAGCACGCGCTGCGGACCATGGCCGCCGCCCCGCTCGGGCGGGTCGTGGTGGTGCTCGGAGCCGCCGCCGAGGAGATCCTAGGGATGGTCGATCTGCACGGGGCGGCGCCGGTGGTCTGCGATCGCTGGGACGAGGGACAGTCGGCGTCGCTTGCCTGCGGCCTTGCCTCGCTCGCCGACGCCGAGGCCGTGGTCGTAACGCTGGGGGACCAGCCTCGCCTGTCGGTCGAGGCGATCAGGCGCGTGGTCGCGGGCCGCGCGGAGGGAGTGTCGGCCGTGCGAGCCAGCTATGGCGGCGAGCCCGGCCATCCCGTGTTGCTCGAGCGGCCGATGTTCGAACGGCTACGGGACGTGAGCGGCGACCGGGGCGCGCGGAACCTCCTGCGCAGCGTCAAGACCCGCGAGGTGGCCTGCGACGACCTGGGCGGCGGGGAGGACGTCGACACCGTGGCGCAGCTGGAGGCGCTGCGAACCGGGAACCTGCCGCGCTGAAGCCGAGCTCCTCGCTCGTGTAGTCGAGCAGGCCCTCGAGCCGTCCGTCCTGGAATATGAGCACCAGCAGGCCGACGTGGCGCTCAGGGTGAGGACGTTCATGACGAGCGCCTTGAGCGGCAGCACCACCGAGCCCGTCATGAGGAACAGGATCGTGAAGGTCGCCAGGGCGATGATCGCGAGCGCGATCTCCAGATGCCGGGCAAGGCTCGACTTGAAGTCCACGAACTCCGCGGAGCGACCTCCGGCGAGGACCTCGAACGCCACATGCTTGGCCCGGATGTCACGCACGAGCCGCTGGCTGCCGTCCTCGATCTCGCCGTGCTTCGACACTCGGTGACGAGGGAGTCGTCCGAACCGATCCTCTGGGTGCCGCTCACCGCCGCCGCGTCCGGGAGCCGTCGCAGGCGCGCGACGTAAGAGCCGTCGAGCACGCTAGGCCCCCACGGCGGCCTGCGCGGCCAGCTCGCGCTCCGCCCGGGCGCACCAATCGATCATGGCGTCCTGGTAGGCGATTCCCCAGTCGAGCGTGAGGAGCGTGAAGCGCAACCCCCTCGCCTCGTCCGCTTCCCGCGCGCCCGGCTCGATCTCCCGAAGGCGGTCGCGGGTCGCCTCGTGCTCCGCCCTGAGCCGGCGGATCTGCTCGAGCTGCTCCTTCGGCTCGAGGATGTCCGAGAAGAAGAGCTTGAGCACGCCCTCGTGGCGCAGCTCGCGGACGAGCGGCCGATCGGACGTGAGCCAGTCGCGCAGCGCGCGACGGCCGGCGGCCGTGAGCTGGTAGGCCCTGCGCCTGCGGCCGTCGCTCGGGTCCTCCTCACCACGGATCAGCCCCGCCTCCTCCAAGCGCTTCAGCTCCGGGTAGATCTGCCCGTAGCTGGCGGCCCAGAAGAAGCGAGTCGAGACGTCGACGAGGGCCTTGATCTCGTAGCCCGTCCGCTTCCCGAGCGCGAGCATCCCGAGGATCACGTAGGCGGTCTTGGGGTGGTCCCGTGCTGCCATATCTCCCAGATATATCATAAAGATATATCTCAGACATCGAGTGGCCCTCTGAGGCGGGGTCGTGGCGACCCCGCGGTGGCTACGGCAGCATCCGCTCCACCCAGCTCCTCAACTCGTCGAGGTAGCTCGGATCGATGGCGTGCGGCATTGGACTCTCGCGATAGGTCACGCGCGCCCCGGCAGCCTGTAGCCGATCTCGGGCGTCCCTGCCCCACTCGACGCCGATGATCGGGTCGTACTCGCCGTGGCCGATCGCGACCGGGAGCCCGTTGGCATTGGAGAGGTCGAGCTCGAAGCCTTCGACCGTGGGCACGAAACCGCTGAAGGCGAGTATGCCCGCAGGCCTGGGGCGGTCCGCGCCGAGGGCCAGGGCGTAGGACATGACGGCGCCCTGCGAGAACCCACCGAGGAAGGCGCGCTCGGGTTTCAGGCCGCCGGCGGCCAGGAAGCCGTCGACCCAGTCGGCCACGAGCGGGTAGCTGGCGTGGAAGGTCTCCGGGTCCGGGTGGCCGATGCGGCGCACCGCGTACCAATGGAAGCCGCCCGGTGGGAGCGTCAGCGGACCGCGGGCGGTCGCGCCGAGCAGCCGGCGCTCGGGGTCGAGCTCGTCCAGGAGGGGAAACAGGTCGTTCTCGTCCACGGCGCGTCCGTGGAACAGGAGCAGGGCGCCGCGGGCCTCGCCGGCCGGCTCCCTGACCCGATGAACCAGTCCATTGCCCGCGGTAGGATTGATTGCATGAGCAACAATACCGGTGCTATCGCAGAGGGGCCTGCACACACGCTCAGCGAGCAGGAGCTGGCAGTCTGGGGCGGCTTCCTCCGCACGCATTCGAAGCTCATCCGCACGCTGGATGCGGGGCTGCTGGAGGAGCACGAGCTGCCGCTGAGCTCCTACGAGGTCCTGCTCTACCTGGCGAACGGGCCCGAGGAAGGCATGCGGATGTCCGAGCTCGCCGACTCCGTTCTGCTCAGCCGCAGCGGCCTCACTCGTCTGGCCGACCGCCTGGAGACGGCCGGGCTGATCGTGCGGCGGGAGTGCAAGAGCGACCAGCGCGGACTGCTGGCGGTGATCACGGACGAGGGACGGCGGACGTTCGAGGAGGCTCGGCGGACCCACCTCGCGGGGGTGCGGGAGCGCTTCCTCTCCCGGCTCAGCGACGCCGAGCAACGGATGCTCGGCGAGATCTGGGAGCGTCTGCTTCGCCCGGCCTAGCTCGCAGGCACGGCCCGCGAGTGCCGCGCACGCCGCCGCACCTCGCGGATCGCCCGCGCGAGCCTGCTCACGCCCTGGTCCAGCTCCTTCGGCTCCAGCAATGAGAAGGAGAGGCGAAAGGCCGTCTGCGAACGGCGCTCGGGCGTGACCGCGTCACCCGGCGTGAACGTGACCCCGTGGCGGATCGCCTCCGAGTAGAGCGCCCGCTCGTCGATCGGGCGGGTGAGGGTCACCCAGACGTGATGGCCGCCGCGCGGCGGGTCGACGCGGTACTCGCCTGCCAGATGCCGCTCGAGCGCTGCGAGCAGGGCGTCCCGGCGCTCGCGATAGATCGGGAGCGTGGACTCCACGTGGCGGTCGTAGGCGCCGGATGCGAGGTAGCGCGACGCGATGTGCTGGACGAGCGTCGGCGTGTGGAAGTCGTCCTCCAGCTTCAGCATCGCGATCCGATCGAAGAGCGGTCCACGGGCGGCGACCCAGCCCACTCTCAGTCCGCCGCCGACCGCCTTCGAGAGCGAATTGACGTATACGACGTGGGCGGGAGCGAGCTCGCGCACCGGCCTCGGCCGCGTGCTGTCGAAACGGAGGTCGGCGTAAACCCGATCCTCGAGCACGAAGAAGGAGCGCTCGCGTGCCAGCTCCGCCAGTCGCTCTCGCCGCTCGTCCGAGGTGTCGCGACCCGTGGGGTTCTGGCACGCCGTCTGCAACGCGACCAGCTTTACCTCGTGGCGCGCCAGCAGGCGCTCCAGCGAATCGACGTCGAACCCGTACTCGTCCACGGGGACCCCGAGCATACGGGCGCCCGCGGCTCGGACCGACTCCAAGACCCCGACGAACGTCGGCGACTCGACCACCGCAACGTCGCCGGGCTCGAGGATTGCCTGGGTGGCGAGATTGATCGCCTGCTTGGCTCCGGACGTGACGATGATCTCCTCGGGGCCCGAGGCGAATCCGAACCGCTCCCCGCGCAGCGCGAGCTGCTCCCGGAGCGCGAACAGCCCCTCGGCGCTGAGGTAGGAGATTGCGCCGCCGCCCTCTTCCTCGAAGACCTCCCCCGCGATTCGCGCGAGGTCGGCGACAGGGTAGTGGTCCGGCGAGGGCCAGCCCGTGGAGAGGGAGATCATGTCCTCCTCGAGCGGAAGGTTGAAGGCGTCGGCCATCACCTGCTCCGAGTAGCTCGGCTCACGCTGGGGAAGCGCGTACAGCTGCCAGTCGTCACCCTGGTCCGCAGCGACGGCGGGGCTCAGGGTTCGCACGAAGGTCCCCCGTCCCACGGACGCAGTCACGTAGCCGAGCTCCGCGAGGCGTCGATAGACGCGCGCGGCAGTCAGATGGTTCACGCTCACTTGCTCCGCGAGATGGCGCGTGGGGGGCAGCTTCTCCCCGGGTTCGAGCAGGCCGGCCTCGATGGCGTCGGCGAAGCGGTCGACGAGCTGTTGGGTGAGCGAAATCTCGCCGCCGCGACCTATGTCGGACAAGTCGAACTTGTAAGACATGCAATCGACTCTGTAGGCCGTACCGTAGCAGTTACTTGGCCGATCAGCAATCTTGTAGGACTAGCGAGGGCAACAATGTCACCGAACAAAGATCTCACGGTACGTCACGCGACCGCGGCCGATGAGCGCGAGCTCGCCCGTCTCGCAGCGCTCGACAGCTCCGCGCCCATGATGGGAGCCGCGCTGGTCGCCGAGTCCGACGCGCGCATTCTCGCCGCGCTCCCGCTCGGGGCGGGCAGGGCGATAGCCGATCCGTTCGAGCCAACGGCCGAGCTGGTGGCGCTGCTTCGGCTGCGAGCCGCGCAGCTTCGCCAGGATCGCCGTAACCGGCGGGGCCTTCGGGCGCGCGTGCGCGACCTGCTGCGCGCTCCCCTGCCCGGCTGAACGAAGCTGCTCCTTGCGGCGCGCCCCCGCCGGGAGTGGCGTAGCTTCCGGCACCGAGGGGAGGAGCCGGAAGCGGAGATCCGGCTGACGGGGAACGAGATGATCAGCCTGATCAGCGTGCCCCTGTTTCTGCAACAGCATCGTCTGGGCGATCTGGTCTGTGTGCTTGACCATCTCGGGGAGCACCGCCGTTCGACGAGCTACGTTCGCGATCTCGGCCTCGATCTGCGGCAGGCGCCCGGTGTCCTCTGCAATGGCGGCCAGCCGCTCGTTGAGCTCGGGAAGGATCCGGAGCGACGCGACGATTTGGGCGATGGCGCGGACGCCGGGGAGCGCCCCCGGCAGCGCTGCGAGCGGGCCCAGGCCGAGCCTCATCGCGAGGAGCCCCTCCGCTCTCCGCGGCGACGAGTGCGGCTGCCGCGGCTGGGGCGCCGGTGACCGCCGGCCGAGTCCGGTCCCTCGCCGCGCCCGAGCACCTCGCGCTCGATCGCCGCCTCGACGGCGTCCGTCATCGTCACCTGGAACACGGCGAGCAGCGACTCGCCGGCGGACGGCCGCAGGCGGTCGAGCGCGTCGCGCACGCGCGCGAACTCCTCCGGCGGCTCGCCCGCCTCCTCGAACGGCCGCCAAATGTGGTCCAGGAACAGCTCCACGTACTTCTTCGCGATCGCCTCGGAGTGGCGCTTCAGGGTGACCATCACCTCGACCCCGGCCGCGAACGGCACGCCCAGCTCGGTGAGCTCTTGGGCGGCGCGCTGCAGGCGCGGGCTGCGCACCTCCCAGAGGTTCTCGCCGAGCGGCCGCACGAAGCCGTGGCGCTCGATGCGCCGAATCAGCTCGGGCGTCAGCTCGTCGCCCCATTGCTCCGCCAGGATCGCGCCGTCCATGACCTCCGGCTCCTCGTCGCCGAAGGGCGCCGCGGCGGCCCGCGTGAAGTCGAGCACCTGGCCGACGGAGCCGGCTGGCGCGCGCTCCAGGATCCGCTTGATCGACTCGAGGTTGAAGCCCTCGGACTGCAGGTCTCGAATCAGCTCGAGCCGGGCGAGGTGCTCTGCGTTGTAGTACCCGGTGCGCCCCCTGAGGGCAGGAGGGGGAATCAGCCCGCGCGACTGGTAGGCGCGCACATTGCGAGCGGTCATTCCCATCCGCTGGGCGAGCTCGTCGATGGTCAGTCCGTTGGTGTCGTTGGCCACGAAGCCATGATACGAGGTTTCATGTCCCACGGAATTGTGCAACATAAGCTGATGGCGGGAGATCTGCTGCTAGCGGCCAGCACCGCGGGCAAGCCGGCCGGCGGGGCGGCCACCAGCGAGGTGATCGGCGCCACCGCGGGTGCGGTCGTCGCCTCGATCCTCTTCGCCCTGGGGATTGGCCACCGGTCTGGGCGCATCAGGGTGCTCGGCTGGGCCGCCCAGCGGGCTTCGCGGATGAGCGGCCTGCCGGCCTGGGCGGCGCTTTCTCCAGGATCCTCGCGGTGGCGCTGCTCGTGGCCCTCTTCGGGATGTACTGGGACGTCTCGCTGCACATCGACAACGGCCGCGATCCGGGGCCGCTCGCCAACCCCGCGCATTACTTCATCCTCGTCGGCCTCTTCCTCGCGTTCTCCGCGGGCGTGCTCAGCGTGACCCTCCCGGAGGGCCGGCCCAGTCGCGCCTCGGTCAGGCTGGGGAAGGACTGGTACGCGACGGTGGGCGGGCTGATCCTGCTCGCCTGCAGCTCCTTCTCGCTGGCCGGCTTTCCGCTCGACGAGTTCTGGCATCGGATCTTCGGCCAGGACGTGACGCTCTGGGGCCCGACGCACCTGATGCTGATCGGCGGTGCCGGGCTCTCGCTCATCGCGCAC